>JAFEHB010000072.1_pt1 | contig 101917 bp, 95 predicted proteins | sample 9267121 | NCBI WGS metagenome assembly JAFEHB01 (sample SAMN17103336, study PRJNA684904) | human gut metagenome | isolation source: diarrhea sample from child under the age of five | host: Homo sapiens | place: South Africa: Mafikeng, Mafikeng Provincial Hospital | collected 2019-09 | reverse complement strand
CAAGCAGGTTCGTTATCGTGTGACAGATGTCTATGATGGTAATAATCTAGTGCCATCAGGAGCACATTTGGAAGCTAAATCATCAGATGGTTCGCTAGAATTTAATGTATTTGTGCCTAATGTACAAACTAACATAAATATTAATTATGCTACAGGACAAGCTACTAGAAAATAAAAAATGAGGCTGGGAAAAAAGTCTCAAAACTTAAAAACCGTTAGAAATCACGTTACTAAAAATGTTGATTCCTAGCGGTTTTTAATATAACCATTTTCTAAAATTCATCTGAAAATATAGTTTTTTCCCAGCCTCTTTTTATTTTTTGAAAAATTTAAATTAATTAACACCTGAAATAACAAAAAACTTAATAATAGAAATAAAGACCAAAAATAATTGTAGAATAAAGTCTATTTTATTGAAAATATTTTTGTCCGAAGTTGATTCATAAAAATGAAAATGGAACATCAACATAACCAATGAAGCAAATGCCAGGCCACCTAAATGAATTAGGTTGGAATCGATAATTGTCCAAATAAACAACAAAATTGTAACTACAAAGACAACGATTTTTGGAGTAGTAGTTGGATAATAAGAATTTTTCATAATAAATCAACCTCCCTGAATATAAGCTCCAACCATAGTATAACACGCTTTCAGTAAGAAAATTAAATGAGAGCTGTTATATTGGAGTTAAAAAAAATCGAAAAATGTGTTGACAAATGATTATAGTATGATTAGAATACAAAACATAGAGATTAAATATAAAAGAACGCAATGAGAAAGAAGAGTAATTTGTTTGCCCTTTAAGCGAGCTTCGTTTGGTGAGAGGAAGTAAGACAGTAAGCAGATGAAAATCACTTTCGAGTGTTGTACCGAAATCCTAGTGAGAGTAAGGTACATTGGGAACACCCATTACAGTGTTAGCGTATCGCCTAGACGTAGGCCGTACGTGAAAGGTAGCTGCAGCGATGTAGCTATAAATGCAGGGTGGTACCACGCGATAGGCGTCCTTGAATCGAGTAGTCGATTTAGGGGCGTCTATTTTTTTATTGCGTGCAAACTGAGAGTAACCAATCCGGAAGGTGCTTAATTAGTTGCTATATTTTTTCTAATAAATGAGAATTTGATGAGGGTATGATTTTATGGAGAAATTAGTAGAAAGAAAATTAACTAAAAAAGATTATTTTGTCGTTAGTTCGTTGCTATTTGCATTATTTTTCGGAGCTGGGAACTTAATTTTCCCACTACATTTAGGACAATTGGCAGGTCATAATTGGCTTCCTGCTACACTAGGATTTTTAGTAACAGGTGTTTTGTTACCATTGCTATCAGTTCTAGCTATCGCAATCACACGTTCTAAAGGTGTTTATGATGTAGGTTTACCACTAGGCCCAACTTTTGCTTTAGTATTTATGGTATTAATTCATGCTACAATCGGACCATTATTTGGTACTCCAAGAACAGCTACTGTTTCATTTACGGTTGGTTTGGCACCATTAGTTCCACAACAATATCAACAAGTAGCATTATTTGGTTTCTCTGCATTATTCTTTTTAGCAGCATTTTTATTATCATATAAAGAAAATAACATCGCATCTAATTTAGGTAAGGTTTTAAATCCAGTATTTTTGGTATTATTATTCTTAGTATTCTTGGTATCATTCTTAAAACCAATGGGTAGTGTTTCTCAAGCAGCATCTACTGCACAATATCTACATGGTGCATTTACTAATGGATTTTTAGAAGGTTATAACACAATGGATGCTTTGGCAGGTTTAGCTTTTGGTGTTACTGTTGTTACAGCCGTTCGTGCAATGGGTAAAAAACGTGAAAAGAGTGTTGCTGCCGTTACTGCTAAAGCTGGTTTCTTCTCAATGAGTGCAGTTGCAGTAATCTACTTACTTCTAATTGTTGTAGGCGCAATGTCATTAGGTAGATTTAAATTATCCGCTGATGGTGGTGTAGCATTTTCTCAAATCGTTAATGCTTATGCAGGTTCATTTGGTCAAGCTGTATTGGCTACATTAATCACAGTTACATGTTTAACAACAGCGGTAGGTTTGGTTGCAGCTTTTGCTCAAGATTTCCATGCACATTTTCCAAAGGTTAGTTATCACACATGGTTGGCATTATCATGCTTAGCATCATTCTTAACAGCTAATTTTGGATTGGAACAAATCATCGCTTGGTCAACTCCAATGTTAATGTTCTTATATCCACTATCAATGGTATTGATCTTATTATCTGTATTTTCACCTTTATTCAAGCGTGATGGTGCAGTATACTTCATGGTAGTTCTATTTACTGTAGTTCCAGCATTCTTTGATATGGTAGTTGCATTCCCAGCAGTTGTTAGTCAAAGCGCATTTGGTAAAGCAGTTGCAGCATTTAGATTGCATTACTTACCATTAGCTAGCATCGGATTATCATGGGTAGTTCCAGCATTAGTTGGATTAGTATTAGGACTAGGGGTTTACTTCTATAAGAAAGCTAGAGTATCTGTAGGAGTAACTGAAAAAGAATAGATTATAAATGTTAAAATATCGAAGTGCGTGTAGTATATGCTATACGCACTTTTTGCGTTGTCTAGAATTATATTGGAAATTTTGTTATTATTTTATATAAAAGATATTTGATTTTATTTGGATTTGTTTAGATGAGGTGGCAAATATGAGCTATATATTACAAAAGAAAATTGCTAATACTTTTCGTGAACAGATAATGAAAAAGGGTTTTAATCATGTTTCAGTAAGTTCTTTAATGAGAATATTAGATATCAGACGCCAAACTTTTTATGACAGTTTTCAAGACAAATATGATCTGCTAGAGTGGCAATTAAATGACATCTTGGAAGAAACAATTGATAATAATATTGACTACCTTCATTGGAAAGAAATTTTAAAGTTGTTCATTTACGAAATAGATGCTCATAAACGCTACTATTATGAATGTTTAACGGTACAAACCGAGGTTAATGTAGCAGATATTTTTGCGACACATTTGGTAGTATTATTAGCTCATGTGCTAGAAAGGCAGGAGCTTATCTCAAATAAAAAAGCACAGGATAATATGTGGATCCTATGCTTAGGTATATCTACAACTATAATTCACAATGTTACGACACCCAATCCGGTAGATTATGAATTAATTGTAAAACAAGCAATTAATGCAATTGAATATTCTTTTGAGAGTTAATTACCAAGCTGGAACATTAACGGGAGCTTGCAAGGCGTGAAGCCAGTCAGCATCTTCAACTTTTAATAATGATAGAGAAATCCCGTTAATTCCATAAGATGAAAGAAAAGTACCGACTTTATCGAATGCGATATTGATATTATCTAAAGCCAATAAAGAACAAACATCATTATTAAAAATCAAATTTTCAATAGGTGTAGTACCACCTAGAGAATTGATTAGAACAACAAATGTATCACCCTTGTACCATTGGAAATTTAAGCGCAATTTGGCTATCAACTCTCTAGCAAGTAATTCAGAAGACTTAAATTCTTCTTTGCGATAGCCAGGCTCACCATGAATACCAATTCCGTAGTATATTTCATTATCTTTTAGGTTAAAATTATCTCCAGAAAAAGCCACACCGATAGTTTTTAGGTTCTCTGTTAAATGCTGACCAATCATTTCAAGAGTATCAATATTAGCTCCTTTTTGGGCATAGTAGCCGAGAATTTTATGAATTAGGACAGTTCCAGCTACACCACGCCGTCTTTTTTCAAAGGATGAATCTACTGAGACATCATCTCTAACAATAACCATTCCAATTTGCCAGCCTTCATCTTCTAAAGTTACTTTAGCTTGAGTAAAAGCAGCAACATCTTTAGGAAAGTTTTTGACAATGTAAAAGGCTTTTTTAAGTTTAGTTGTTTTTTTAGTAACTGTAATTATTTCTTCTGGAGTAGGTGGTTCAAATAATTCTCCAGTAATTGAAGCACTTAGCATCCCAGACCCAACAAATCCCCAGTGAGCAGGATCATGACCAGCACCACCACCTGAAATTAAAGGAATGTGTTCATCATTAAAATTTCTATCTATAAATCCAAATATTCCTGAAACCTGCTTAAGAGATGGATAAGCAAGCTTGATACCTTGGATTGTGTTTTCTAAAGAAATATCATGTGTGTTTGTTAATCTCATATTAATCACTTCCATACTATTAGTATAATAATACCTTATGGGATAGAGTAACGGACAGATTTAAGATATTGTCCACTATAATTGAAAGCGTTTATATTATACAATCGAGTTGTAAATAATCATAGTTCGACATGGAGGTATAGTCATGAAGAAAATTATCAATAATCCAGCAGATGTTGTTCCAGAAATGGTTAATGGAATGGTTCGTTTATATCCACAATATATTGAAAAGATTGATGGTACTGAAGTAATGGTGCGTAGTGACAAAGAATCTATGCAAGGTAAAGTAGGTATTGTCAGTGGTGGTGGTAGTGGGCATGAACCATCACATGCAGGATTTGTAGGTAAAGGTATGTTGAGTGCAGCAGTTGCAGGGCAAGTATTTACCTCTCCAACACCTGATCAAATATACGAGGCAATCAAGGCTGTTGATAGTGGCAAAGGTGTATTTTTAGTTATTAAAAATTATTCTGGTGATGTAATGAACTTCGATATGGCTAAAGATATGGCAGAAATGGATGATATTGAAGTTAAATCAATTATTGTTAATGATGATATTGCCGTAGAAGATAGTTTGTATACACAAGGTCGCCGTGGTGTAGCTGGAACTGTATTAATGCATAAAATCTTAGGTGCTGCAGCAGATCAAGGTGCAAGTTTAGATGAAATCGAAGAATTGGCTAAGAAAGTATTACCTAACTTGAAGACTATTGGGGTAGCTTTATCAGCAGCAACTGTTCCAGAAGTTGGGAAACCAGGATTTGAATTAGCTGAAGACGAAATTGAATATGGTGTAGGAATTCATAGTGAACCTGGCTATAGAAGAGAAAAAATTAAGCCATCCAAAGAATTGGTAGCAGAATTAATTGAAAAACTTGATGAAGAACTTCATTTAGATAAGGATAAGAAATATGCTGTTTTAATTAATGGTATGGGTGCAACTCCATTAATGGAACAATATGTATTTGGCAACGATGTGCTAGATGCATTGGAAGCAAAAGGTGTTAAACCAGTATTTACGAAAGCTGGTAATTATATGACATCAATTGAAATGGCTGGTATTTCTTTAACAATATTTGAATTAGCTGAAGATAAGTGGCTAGAATATTTAAATTATCCAGTAGAAACAATTGCATGGTAAAAAGCTTAAGTAGGGAAGGAAGATTGGAATGTCAGTAACTAAAGAAAGTTTAGAAAAATGGTTGGAATTATTTGGTGATTTGATTGAAACTAACAAAGCATATCTTAGTGATTTAGATACACCAATTGGAGATGGAGATCATGGTAATAACATGGCTCGTGGCATGGTTGCAGTTAAAGAGACTTTAGCAAGCAAGCAACCAGAAGATATTGTTGGAGTATTTAAAATTACAGCGATGTCCTTGATTAGTAAGGTTGGTGGAGCTTCTGGTCCTTTATACGGAACTGCATTTTTAGAAATGGCTAAAGCTAGTGCTAAAACAGATGATTTAGCAGAATTAATGGAATTAGCTTTAGCTGGAATTAAGAAACGTGGTGGAGCTGAAGCCGGAGATAAGACAATGGTGGATGTTTGGACAGTATTAGTACCAAAATTGAAAGATAATAGTCTAACTCAAGCAGATATTGACGCAGCAGTTGAATCTACAAAGGATATGGTTGCCAAGAAAGGTCGTGCTTCTTACTTAGGTGAACGTTCAGTTGGACATTTAGACCCAGGTGCTGTATCAAGTGGCTATCTATTTACAGCCCTTTTAGAAGCGGGGGTTATGTAATGAGTTTAGGAATTACAATTGTTTCTCACGTTTATGAAGTTGCTAATGGATTGCCAAGATTGTTGACTCAGGTAGCTAAGGATGTTCCTATTACAACAGCTGGTGGAACTGAAGATAATGATGTTGGGACAAGTATGGAAAAAATCATGAATGCTTTTGAAGAAAATGATGCTGATGAAATTTTGGCTTTCTATGATTTAGGAAGTGCAAAAATGAACTTAGAGATGGCGATTGAAATGACAGATAAAAAAGTTCATCTTTATGATGTTGCTTTAATTGAAGGAGCATATACAGCAGCAACACTTCTTGAAGCAGGGGTAGATTTACAGGAAGTAGAAAAGCAGTTAGAACCACTAAAAATTAAATAGAGGTGAGTACTATGAACGGATTTATTGGTGAATTTCTTGGTACGATGATTTTAATCGTTCTAGGTGTAGGTACCGGCGCTGGCATAAATCTTAAGACGTCATATGCACGTAATGCTGGCTGGTTGTTTGTAACTCTAGCATGGGGTATGGCTGTAACGTTTGGTGTTTACGTAGCTGGTAGTTTTGGAGCACAAGGACATTTGAATCCAGCGGTAACAATTGGATTTGCTCTTTTTGGTTTCTTCCCTTGGAGCCAAGTTTTACCATATTTATTAGGACAATTTTTAGGTGCTTTTGTTGGTGCAGTTTTAGTAATTATTCAATATGGAGCACAATTCAAGAATGCTAAGAATACTAGCGATGGTAACGTAGTTGGAATTTTCGCAACTGGTCCAGCCATTGATAATGGTTTGTACAATTTCTTGAGTGAAACAATCGCAACTTTTGTATTCATCTTTACATTATTAAATCTTGGCGACTTTACAAAAGGATTGAAACCATTAATTGTTGGTTTATTAATCATGGTAGTTGGTCAAGCTTTGGGTGGAACAACAGGTTTCGCTTTGAATCCAGCTCGTGACTGGGCTCCAAGATTTGCTTATACAGTATTACCAGTACCTAATAAGAGTAATGCAAATTGGGGCTATGCATGGGTACCAATGTTAGGTCCAATTGTTGGAGGTATCTTAGCTGCTGGCTTACAATATTTATTAGTATAAAATTTCAATTGCTTGAAATAGAGAATAGTTGAAGATTGGCTTTCAAACAGGCATAATCTTCAACTATTTTAATTTTATCCTGGACTTACAGAAAAACGTTTTATGTTATAATAGTGTCAGAATAAAGATAATTATGTTGAACACAGATAGAGTCAGCCAACTCTAAAAGTCGTGCAACATTGTAGAATTGAGGGCGGTTTTAATTTACCGCTCTTTTTTATTTGCTTAATTCATACAAATTTTTTATATTTTATGCTAGAATTAACTTATAGATAACACAAGGAAGGGATGATAGATAGTTTGGAGATAATAATTTTATTATTTGAATTGGTATTTTTTGCTGTTATCAGCATTATAATTGCTGAGATGTTTGTTAAAGTATCAATGAATTACGTTAGTCTAATTATGGGAGCGGTTTTAGGATTACTTCCTGTAACGACTTATGACATCCGTTCATTTAATCCGGAAGTTTTTATGCTTTTAATCGTAGCACCGCTATTATTCTTTGAAGGGCAAGCTACTTTCCTTAATGTAGTTGGTAAAAGGGTAAAACAGATTTTCCAAGTTACAGTTATCATGGTCTTACTTTGTGCAATCGTAGCCGGATTTAGTAGCTATGCAATTGGTAAGATTGGCTTGCCATTGGCTTTCATCTTAGCTGCAATCAGTACCCCAACTGATGCAACAGCCACTCAATCAGTAACTGAAGGACTAAAAATTCCACGTCGCGAAGGATTCTTTTTAAAAATGGAATCATTATTTAATGATGCTTCAGGAATTATTTTATTAAACATGGCTGTTTTATGGTATATCAATGGAAGAATAAATTATCGTGAAACCTTGACAGATTTTATGCTATCTGCTGGTGGTGGAATTGTAATTGGTTTTATTATCGCGTGGATTATTGTTTTATTCAGACAGGCACTCCTTAGAAGTTCGTATAATTCTGTAAATGCACAAGTGATTATTTATTTAATGACACCATTTATTATTTATTATCTGGCGGAAGAATTTCATGTTTCTGGAATTATTGCAGTAGTTTGTGCAGGATTGGTGCATAATGCTGAAACTCAACGTAGTCGACTAGCGAATGCTCAAATGGTGTATATGGGCACAAATTTAGTTTCAATCATTACGGAACTTTTCAATAGCATCGTTTTTGTAATTTTAGGAATGATGTTGGTTAATATCATAAAAGATGAGAGTATCACTTATAATTCGTGGATCTGGATAACTTTAGGTGCAATTTTGTACTTATCCAATGTAATTGTACGGTATATATATGGCAGAATTAAATTTAAAATGGATAATCGTGCAGGTTGGATCTTTTCTTTAGGTGGTGTGCATGGAGCTGTAACGTTATCCCTAGCATTTACAGTAGCTAAGACTAGTGTTAATAGCCAGGATTTTAGCCTAGTAGTGATGTCTGAAAGTGTACTAATTATTTTGAGTATGATAGTTCCTACTATTATTTTTAGGTTTATTTTAGAAAAAGATGTTTCTGATGAAGACGGTGAAAAGGAATTAGATGAATTAAGAGAAGAAATGATTCAACAAGCAATCGCCACTGTGCAGAAAATGTACTTAGCGAAAAATGTAAAACAATCTGTAATTTTTGATTTGAAGTCTCAAAATCAAAATACAAGAACAAGGGATTTTGTCAAAGAATGGCGTAATGCAGTACGTCATCCACAATATACAGAAGCGGAAAAAGAAATGGAAAGACGTGCATTTATTAATGCATTTTATCAAGAACGACAATATTTAGATATGATTTCTCAAAAAGAAGCACGGTATGAAAAATATGTGTATCACCTATATAGTGAAATTCTTTTAGCTGAGTCGATAGTTCTCAATTCGGAATTTGTTGAAGAATAGGGTTACTTTAATAAAATTGTGAGTTAGACTAAATATTAGATAATGTCTAAATTTGTCAAAGTAGCATGAAAGGACGTTAATTCCTATGATAATTCTTACAAAAAGGCAAAAAGAAATTTTATCGATATTGTTACGAATATCAAATGGGACAACGATTAAACAGCTTGAAGAAAGCGTCAATGTTAGTCGAAGAACCATTTATCGTGAATTTAATGAGCTAAAACTAGATTTAGAGCGAAGAGGACTGACAATTTCTAACATTGATGGGAAATATGTACTTCAAGGGCAAGAAAGAGATATTGAACAATTGCGTGAAGACATTGGTGATAGTCCTAGCCAACAAGAAATGTCAGTATCTGAAAGGCAAAGTATTTTGGCGGCGATGCTTTTACTAGAAGATGAGCCACAAAAAATTGTTAGTCTGGCAATGTCGCTAAAAGTAAGTGAAGGTACTGTACAACGAGATTTAACGGAAGTAGCCTTGGCACTTGGAAAATATGGGATAACTTTAATTAAGAAAAAAGGTGTAGGCATTTCAGTTAAAGGTACTGAATTTCAAAGACGTCAGGTACTATGTGGTATCTTATTGAGTGAGATCAATGATTATCGTTTCTTTAAGTATATTGGCGACGATCAAGATGTTGGGGGAAACAATTACTTCTTGAGATTATTACCGAAGAAAAGAATTCAATTAGTAACCCAAGCTCTAAACAAAAGTGTATTAAAGAAAATAAATATCAAATCAGACCACCAATCAATGCAGCTAATATTATTAACAACCATTTGTTTAGAAAGAGCTGCTTCATCTGATAATTTGGGTGAAATTAAGGCTATTGATGGTTCGTTGAAATATCAATCATTGGTTTATCAATTTATGGCTGAGTATTCACAAATAAAGCCGTTAAAACTAGATAGAAAAGAAATTATCTATTTAGCTAATCAATTCCAAAGTTGTGATAATGAGAGTTCTCCGACATTTTATGATAATGATCAAGAACTGGCTTTATCATTACAAATAAAGTCTTTCGTTCAAACAGTTTCTGAAAAAATGAAATGGGATTTTCAACGTAATCCAGCATTTTTGAAACGTCTGACAACGCATATTGCTGGTTTGGTAAGTCATCAGGTTGAAAGATTACCTAATACGAGAATTGAAACTTTAACTAGATTAAGCGAAAGATACCAAGATTTATTTAATGCTATTAAACAAGCGTGGAAAGTTAGTTTCCCAGATGAAAAGTTAGCACAATCTGAACTACAATTATTGCTACTGTATTTTGCTAATGAATACACTAGTCGTCATTATCGTGGAGATTTGAAAGCGCTAGTAATTTGTGAAAATGGGATTGGTACATCATCGATCTTAGGACAGAGATTAAAGCAAGAAATTCCAGAAGTTAAGAAGGTAAAAATTTCTAAAATTGCACAACTTCAAGACCTTGATTTAAGTAGTTATGATTTAATTTTATCTACTTTAAAATTGCCGGGATTTCCAAGAAAATATCAAATTGTTAGTCCATTATTATTGGATGATGAAATTAGTAACATCAAAGATTACTTAAAAGATTATCAGGAAAACTACATCAGCAAAGAAGCAGAAGATAATAATGTTTATTTAAATAATTCCAAGTTACAACCAACTAAAAGATTGAATGGGATTGCGATAGGAGCCTTATTCTGTACGGAATTGGTAAACGGAATTGAAGTAATTAGGTTAAATAATAAGGCGACTGAAAGTTTATCACAGGTAATTAACGAAATTACTGGGCGAATTGGACAAGGAATTGTAAAGGATAAAAAACAAGTAGCTGCAAATTTGAAACGTAGAATAGATTTAGCTCCGATTGGAATTCCGAATAGTAACATGGCCTTGTTACATACTAGCAGCCCGGAAGTTAAACGTTGTTATTTTACCGTAATTGATTTAGACCAATCTCTAAAGATGAAAGCTATGGATCAAACTGAAATTGAGGTTTCAAGAATGTTATTAATGTTAGGGCCTGAAAGATTATCAGATATTGAGCAAGATGTAATGGGAATGGTAAGTAGCATGATTGTGATGAGCGATGATACTTTGAAATTATTTGCAACTGGTACGAAGGAAGAGTTACAAAATGCGATTGCTGTAAGGTTCTTACAAGAAATAAAATCAGCTATACCAATTAGATAAAATGGTTGTTGACAAGCAATAAATATTAATGTATATTGTAGCTGTTACCTTGATTTATAAGCGTTTTTAAGATTATATAATTATCTATCAAGGTCTATACCAATTTTGGAAAATAAAGATTTGAATTTGAGAGGTAAATAACATATGTGTGGTATTGTCGGTGTTACTGGTAATAATGATGCAACAAACATTTTATTAGACGGATTACAACAATTAGAATATCGTGGCTATGATTCAGCTGGAATTTATGTAAATGACCAAAATGGTAAGGACTTTTTAGTAAAAGAAAAAGGTCGTATTTCCGATTTACGCGCAGAAGTTGGTTCAGAAGTTAAGGGTTCAACAGGAATCGGTCATACACGTTGGGCTACACATGGGGTTCCTAGCAAAGTTAACGCTCATCCTCATGTATCAGCAAATGGTCGTTTCTTCTTAGTACACAATGGTGTGATTGGAAACTTTGCTCAATTACGCGATGAATACTTACAAGATGTAACTTTGGTAAGTAGTACAGATACAGAAGTTATCGTACAATTAATCGGTAAATTCTCTGATGAAGGTTTAGATACAGAAGCTGCATTTAAGAAAGTTTTAGGATTAGTTGATGAAAGTTCATCATATTCCTTCTTATTAATGGATAAAGAAGAACCAGATACATTATTTGTTGCTAAGAACAAGAGTCCATTGTTGATTGGTGTTGGCGATGGCTTCAACGTAGTATGTTCAGACGCAATTGCAATGTTAAGTCAAACTCATGACTTTATTGAATTAGTTGACGGTGAAATCGTAATTGTAAAACCTGATTCAATTACTATCAAGGACCCAGAAGGAAATGTCATCAATCGTGAACCATTCCACGTAGATACAGATCCTGCAGCAGCTCAAAAGGGTGCATACCCATACTACATGCTTAAGGAAATTGATGAACAACCAGGTGTAATGCGTAACTTAGTTCAACATTATGTAGCAGAAGATGGTTCTATCAATATTGATAAAGAACTATTGGATGCTTTAGAAGTAGCAGATCGTTTATATATCGTAGCTGCTGGTACAAGTTACCATGCTGGTTTGGTAGGTAAGGAATTATTTGAAAAATTAGCTAATATTCCAACTGAAGTTCATGTTGCTTCAGAATTTGCTTACAACCCACCATTATTGTCAGAAAAGCCATTCTTCATCTTCTTGACTCAAAGTGGTGAAACAGCTGATAGTCGTCAAGTACTTACTCAAGTAAATGCACAAGGTTATCCAAGTTTAACAATTACAAACGTACAAAACTCTACTTTGGATCGTGAAGCAACATATACATTGTTACTATATGCAGGTCCAGAAATTGCTGTTGCTTCAACTAAAGCTTATACAGCACAAATTGCTCTAGAAGCTATCTTGGTTAAAGCTTATGGCGAAGCTAAGAACATTGATAAAGTTAAGGAATTCGATGTTGCTGCTGAATTAACTAAAGTAGCTAATGGTATGCAAGAATTAGTTGATGAAAAAGGTACTGTTGAAAAGATTGCTAAGGATATGTTAGCAACAACACGTAATGCTTTCTACATTGGTCGTGGAATTGACTATGATGTAGCTCAAGAAGCAGCTTTGAAATTGAAAGAAGTTTCTTACATTCAAACAGAAGGCTTTGCTTCCGGTGAATTGAAGCACGGTACAATTGCTTTGATTGAAGAAGGTACACCTGTTGTAGCTGTAATTACAGATCCTAAGACAGCTACTCATACACGTAGTAATGCTCAAGAAGTATTAGCTCGTGGTGCTAACGTGCTATTTATTGCTAGTCGCGATGTGGCTCAAGAAGGCGATCAAGTGGTATTACCAGAAGTAACACCATTGTTATCACCATTATTGGCTATTATCCCAGCACAATTATTAGCTTACTATGCATCAATCCAACGTGGATACGATGTTGATAAGCCACGTAACTTAGCTAAGAGTGTTACAGTTGAATAAAAAATATTAATATTAAAAAAGAGTTGGAATTGTCCAGCTCTTTTTTATATGCAGCATAGGTCTTATGCTATTGCATGGTAAACTAACCTGAACTCAAACCAAAGGCAGGGGGAAAATACATTTTCAGATGAATTTTAGAAAATAGTAATAAAAAGACTATCCAATAAAAATTTCTTTCACTGAATAGTCTTGACTAAGATTTATTTTGCTGATAACGCAGCCATTGTTATATAATTATATGGTTGGTTAAAGTGTGGCAAGAAGAAAATATCTAATAAACTTAACTTATCAATAGTTACATGTTCTTGAATTGCCAGTGAGAACATGTGAATTGCCATTGAAACATCTTCCGTTGAAGCTAGTTGAGCTCCGACAATTCTCCGACTTTCTTTTTCATAAACAATTCTAATCTTAACTTCTGCATTTACATCTTTAGGCATGAAAGCTGGTTTTTGTAAGTCTTCAAAGTCTGTATACTCTACATCTAAACCGAATTTTTTCGCTGCCTCTACTGATAGTCCTGTTGAAACCATCTTCAAATCCCAAATGTTAATTCCATTTGAGCCTTGTACCCCTACTGATTCAAGCTTAGTCCCAGCAAGATTGTGAGCAGCTACAATACCTGAACGAACAGCATTAGAAGCTAGAGCAATATAAGTCATTTTATCTAGAGCATTTGAGTAAATTGTGGCACAGTCTCCAACTGCATATACATTTTTATCGCTTGTTTGTCCATAACGATCTACTAAGTAAGCTCCATTTTTGAATAGTCTCAAATGATCTTTACCTAATGAATTATTAGGTCTGAATCCGATTGCATTAATCACTAAATCAACATCATATTCACCTTCAGCAGTTACAACTTGAGTTACATGATTCTGGTCATTACCTTTATATTTTGTTACTAACTCACCAAAATGATTTTCAATACCGTGATCAGCTAAGTTTTTATCCATTAAATCGGTGAATGCTTTATCATAATGAGTAGATAAGGAACGATCAGCTGCGTCAAATAGTAATACATTCTTACCCCGACGTTTAGCAGCTTCAGCAATTTCAACTCCGATATAACCAGCTCCGATAACTGCTACATTCTTTACTTCTTCTGCAGAAATTTCTTTATCTACATCTTGACCATCTTGGAATAATTTCAAGAAATGAATTCCGTTTAAATCTTTACCAGCTACATTAGGAGATATTGGTAGAGAACCTGTTGCTAGAATTAGTTTATCGTAATCTTCAGTTAATTCTGTGCCATCTTTCTTAATATAGTGAATTACTTTTTTATCAAAATCTATATCTTTAACTTCTGCTTCAAGGGTAATTTTAGCACCTTTATTTGTGAAATCTTCTACTTTGGTATAGAACAACCCATGATAATCGTTCACTTGTCGTCCTACCCAAAGTGCTGTTCCGCATCCTAAGTAACTTAAATTAGAATTTCTATCAATCATCACTACTTCTTGATCTGGATAATTATCCAATAATGTATTAGCAGCAGCGATTCCAGCGTGATTTGTACCAATAATTACAGTCTTTGTCATCATAAAAGACCTCCTAAAATAGTTTGTAAACGTTTTAACAATCAAATTGTAACACTATTCACAATATCGTGCAATAGATTTTTTAAAATCAAAAATTCTTTTATTACATTTCTCTTATTTTTCTCTAACAAAATATCAATGGTAAGTGGTACAACTTTGATAAAGTGACCGGAACAATGACTATAGGAGAAAAATATATTCCTACACAAGATAAAGTAGTTTGGTATTCTGATGATGGAACGATGTTATATGGTTGGCAAAATATAGATGGTAAAGTACATTATTTTGACAAAATAACAGGTAAAATGACAACGGGACAAAAGAATATAGATGGTCACTGGTACTTATTTGATAGCAAAGGAGTTATGCAACAAGGTTTCCAAAATATTGGTTATCAAAATAAAACTGTTTACTACAATGAAGACGGTTGGATGCTATATGGCTGGCAAAATATAGATGGAAAAGTATATTACTTTGATAAAGTAACCGGCAAAATGACAGTAGGACAAAAGAGTATAGGCGGACATTGGTATTTATTTGATAGTAAGGGAGCTATGCAACGAGGTTTCCAATACATTGCTAATCAAAGTAAGACAGTTTACTACAACAAAGATGGTTGGATGTTATATGGACATCAGTTGATAAATGGAAAGAAGTATTACTTTAATACTATAACCGGCGCAAAAGAATAAGCTATAGTTTGTACAAGACACCTTATAATCGTTAGAAAAAAATTAACGGTTGTAAGGTGTTTTTAATTTCTTGTGTGAAATTTATTGACAAAAAAGAAGTGAAATTGTATTCTTATAGTATCTTGAAATGAAGGAGTGTTAGAAAATGGCTAAGGTTTCATACCAAGCAATGTTGATGGCTCAACCATGTTGCATGATGTGTAACATGCTTTTTGGTATGTATAATTCTGGTCAAAGACTAACATCTTCACGCTAATGATGGAATATTTAATCGTATGTAAGTAATTAGATATTTAAATCAGTGAATGCTATTAGTCGGAGACAAGACTAATAGCATTTTTATTTTGAGAACATTACATAAGAAGAGAAGGTGAAAGTATTATGTGGCATACAGTTATTAGTTCTTTACCTGAGTTAATATCAGCTGGAATAAAGTACACAATTCCGCTAGCGATTATTTCATTTATTCTAGGATTGATTTTAGCTTTAGTTACAGCTTTAATTAGAATTTCGCAAACTAAAGGACCTTTCTTGGTTATCAAAGCAATTTTTAGATTTTATGTTTGGCTATTTAGAAGTACACCATTATTGGTCCAATTATTTATTGTATACTTTGGATTACCGTATCTAAAAATCAAGGGACTAGCACCAGAAGGAATAAAGTTAGATCCATTTACATCAGGAATTATAGTTTTTTCACTTAATACCGGGGCATATGCTTCCGAAACAATTCGTGCGGCAATTACTTCAATCCCTAAAGGACAATGGGAAGCTGCTGCCTCAATTGGGATGACTCATAAACAAGCATTGATGAGAATAATCATCCCTCAAGCAGCTAGAGTTTCATTGCCACCGTTAGCTAATAGTTTCATTGGTTTAGTGAAAGATACATCTTTAGCAGCTTCCATTACAATTGTGGAAATGTTTGAGGTTAGTCAACAAATCGCAGCTGAAAATTATGAGCCATTGGTAATGTACTGCACAGTAGCAGTCTTATATGCGATTCTATGCACGGTATTATCCTTCTTACAAGGATGGCTTGAAAAAGTAACGTCACGTTATGTGGCAACTCAATAAGTAAAGTAAGTGAGGTGATTGAATGTTACGTTTAGAAAATGTGAATAAAACTTTTGGTGGTAATTTAGCTTTAAAAGATATTACGACAACATTTGAAAATAATCAGACTACAGTTTTAGTAGGTCCATCTGGTTCAGGGAAGTCAACAATGTTACGCTCATTGAATTTACTTGAGATGCCTGAGAGTGGGAAATATTATTTTGATGATTTAAAGCTGGACTTTAAGAAAGGAATCTCTAAAAAAGAGATTTTAGAAGTTCGTCGTGAAACAGAAATGGTTTTTCAAAATTACAACCTTTTTCCACATTTGACAGTTTTGAAGAACATTATTGAAGGACCAGTTCATGTGTTAAAAGAAGATAAGGAATCAGCAACTAAAAGAGCTTATGAATTACTCAAAAAAGTTGGCTTGGCAGATAAAGCAGATGCCTATCCGCAACAACTTTCAGGTGGGCAAGCTCAACGTGTGGCGATTGCTAGATCATTAGCGATGAATCCTAGATATATCCTACTAGATGAACCAACTAGTGCGTTGGATCCGGAGTTAGAATTAGAAGTTTTAAAAGTATTGTTACAGTTAGCTAAAGAAAAACAATCGTTGATAATAGTTACACATAATTTGGCTTTCGCACAGAAAGTTGCGGATAAAATCTTATTTGTTGAAGATGGACAAATATTGTTCCAAGGTCCTAAAGATGACTTTTTCAATTCAGATAATCAGAGAATAAAGAACTTTTTATCCGCGATGACGTTAAGTAACTTAGATTAATGGAGGGAATAATAATGAAATATGGAAAATTAATTAAATCAATTGCAGCATTTGTTGGAGTAGCTAGTTTGGGATTAGCATTTAACGTTGCTCGTCCAGCACAAGCTAGTGCAGATAAAATTTCAGCTGCTACAAGTAGTGAATTGAAGCAAAAGGGAACTTTAACAATTGGGTTAGAAGGAACTTTTGCTCCATATTCATACCGTAAAGATGGAAAATTAACAGGTTTTGAAGTTGAACTTGGTAAGGATATTGCTAAACAAATGGGCTTAAAAGCAAAGTTTGTACCAACTAAATGGGATGGATTAATTGAAGGTGTAAATACTGGTAAGTATGATATTGTTTTGAATAACGTTACAGTTACTAAGGAAAGACAAGCTAAATTTGGTTTTTCTACTCCATACATCTACTCTCACTTTGCTTTGATTTCTAAAAAAGGCAGTGGGTTGAACACATTAAAGGATATTAAAGGTGTGAAAATTGCTAGTGGTACAGGAACTGACAACTCTGTAGTAGCTAAGAAATTTGGTGCTAAAGTTGTTCCTTCTAGTGAATTTTCAACTTCCTTAGACATGGTTCGTCAAGGTCGTGTAAAGGGAACAATTAACTCAATGTCTGCATGGTATGCTTACAAGAAAGATGGTAAGAATGTCAAAGGACTTCAAGCTAAAGATGTTTCCAAAGATGAAAAGCCAGCTAAGATCAGTGCTTTGATGGCTAAGAAGAATACAGACTTGAAGAAAGATGTAAACAAAGCTTTGAAGCAATTACGTAATGACGGTACATTAACAAAACTTTCTAAGAAGTATGTTGGTGGCGATATTACTAAGTAAAGTCTAGCTAAATTAAGTAACGAGGTTTTAGTAAGACCTCGTTTTTTTATGCATAAAAATAAATCAACTTACAAATTTCTGTAATTATGAATTATAATATACTTATAAAGTGAAAGGGGCTGAGAATTATGTTTCCAGAAAAATTACGTGCCTTAAGGACTGGTAGAGGTCTTTCCTTAGCTGGTTTAGCTAAAGAAATGAATGAAATGGAAAAAGGCAAGCAAGAAAAAAAGAATACAGGGCCTCAGATTGGAAGTTGGGAACGAGGCGTAAATACACCTTCATATCTTGAAATTATAAAGTTATGTCGATTCTTTGGGGTAACACCTAACTTTTTAATTGGAGATATGAGAGGAAAAATAGATTTAAACGAACTCTTTGCCTCTAATGCACGAATGAAATTTGAAGGACGCACTTTAACTTCTGCTGATAGAACTGAGATTTATGGTTTAATTAAAGCTCATATTCGTGGAAAATATGCAGAAGTAAGTGACTTGAATGATGATGATACAGATGACCTTGTTTTACCATTAGATTAATGTAAATTTCTTGTAAAGGTAATGCTTAAAGTCACTTTAAGATAGAAAATTTTGATAAAATATACTTGGATAAAGATAGTTGAAGGGAGAATAAATTACTAATTGGATATATTACAACAATTATATGGCCCATTTTTTGATGCTAATAACTGGCGAACAGTAGTCACTTCTGGTGAAGATTGGATGATCATCCTATCACTAGTATTGATTGAATGTTTATTGTCTGTTGATAATGCGATTGTTTTGGCTGCACAGACACAGGTATTACCAGATAAAAAACAACAAGAAAAATCTCTTTTTTATGGACTTTGGGGAGCTTATATATTCCGCTTCATCTTGATTGGTTTGGGAGCCTATCTAATTCATTTCTGGGAAATAAAAGTGGCAGGGGCAGCATATTTAATGTATCTTGCTGTTAGTCATTTCTATCGTAAGAAGAATCCTAAACCAAAGAAGGACGGGAAGAAAGCTAAAAAGCGTATATTACCATTATTCTGGTCGGTAGTTGTATCCATTGAAATGATGGATATTGTATTCTCGGTTGACTCAGTTTTAGCTTCATTGGCGATTTCACCTAATCCTGTGATTGTTTTAATCGGTGGATTAATAGGTATTCTAGCAATGCGAGGAATTGCTGAAATTATCATGAGGTTAATGGAAATTGTACCAGAATTAGAAACGACAGCATATGGTTTGATTGCATTAATTGCAATTAAGCTATTCCTAACAATTCCTATGATTGATATTGAAATCCCTAATCTATTATTTGGGATAATTGTACTAGGTTCGATTGTCGCAACCTTTATTGTTCATAGAATTAAAAATTAATATGTAAAAATGCAATGAGTTGAAAAATTCATTGCATTTTTTATTGGTCAAGGACTATTGTGGTTAAAAAAATAAGAATGTGTCACAAATAAGTAGTAGAGTGAAAGTCGATTAAACCAAGCTTTTACACGCATTGTGAAGAAAATAATTAATTTTGACACTGACAACTGTGCCAAAGTCACATTTAGAATGAATTGTATCCGCATTCAGTAAACGTTATCATAAACTTGTAAGATAAATCAGGAAGAAAAGAGGAGAAAAAAATGCAAGAAGCAAAGAAGAAAACTTCACTTAAAGCGAAGGTTCAAAAGTTAGGTACATCGCTATCTAGTATGGTTATGCCAAACATTGCTGCTATTATTGCTTGGGGTTTAATCACAGCGATTTTTATGGAACAAGGTTGGTTCCCTAATGCACATATCGCTAAATTGATTACTCCAATGTTAACTTATTTATTGCCATTATTAATCGGTTATGTTGGTGGACGTATGGTGTACGAAGAACGCGGGGCTGTTGTTGGTGCCATCGCTACAATGGGGGTAGTTGTAGGTGCTAAGGTTCCAATGTTCTTAGGGGCTATGATCATGGGACCTCTTGGTGGTTGGTGTATTAAGAAATTTGACCAATTATTCCAAGATAAGATCAGATCAGGTTTTGAAATGATTTATAACAACTTCTCTAGTGGTATTTTGGGAATGTTGTTAGCTATTTTAGGAACTTATGTAGTTAACCCATTAGTTGTTGCAGGTAGCAATTTCATGAGTAAAGGTGTTGACTTCATCATCTCTATTCACATGTTGCCATTAGCTAATATCTTTATTGAACCAGCTAAGGTATTGTTCTTAAACAACGCTATTGGTAATGGTATCTTGGTTCCATTAGGTATTCAACAAGCATCAACTGCTGGTAAATCAGTATTGTTCTTACTTGAATCTAACCCAGGTCCAGGTCTTGGTATTTTGTTAGCATTCATGTTCTTTGGAAAAGGATCTGCTAAAGGTTCTGCACCAGGTGCTGCAATTATTCATTTCTTTGGTGGTATTCATGAAATTTACTTCCCATATATTTTGATGAAACCAGCATTGATTTTAGCTGCAATTGCAGGTGGTGTATCTGGTACATTTACTTTCCAACTTTTAGGAGCTGGTTTAAAAGCTGCTGCATCTCCTGGTTCAATTATCGCTATTCTTCTAATGACTCCTAAGGGATCATATCTAGCTGTATTATCAGGTGTGTTTGTAGCTGCAGTAGTATCATTCTTGGTTGCTTCTATTATCTTGAAACATGATAAGTCAACTGGCGATGATTTAGCAGAAAAACAAGCTGAAATGGAAGCTATGAAAGCTGAATCTAAAGGTAAAGAAATGCCATCAAGTCAAGCTGCACAAGATTCTGTTGATAGTTATGCAGATGTTAAGAAGATTATCTTTGCATGTGATGCCGGAATGGGTTCATCTGCAATGGGTGCTTCCTTATTACGTGACAAAGTTAAGAAAGCTGGTATCAAAGACATTTCTGTTACAAATACCGCTGTGAACCGTCTAAAAGATGAACAAGGATTATTAGTTGTTACACAAGAAGAATTAGCTGAACGTGCATTACAAAGAACACCAAGCGCAATGCATGTATCTGTAGATAACTTCTTGAGCAGTCCAAAATACGATGAAATTGTTGCAAACTTGAAGGCTCTATCCCAAATTCAAGATAAACCACAAGCAACAGAAAATACAGTAAAAACTGCAGAAGCAGGCGACTTAGGTAATGTAGACTTTGCTAAGGTTGAAGAAGTAAACTTCATTCGTCATGATCAACACATTGGTACAGTAACAATGGCTACAAGCTTGTTCAGTGATAGCATGAAGAAAGCTAACAAGCAAACACCAGTTAAAGCTGTAAGAATCAACGAACTTGAAGATTCTGATAAGCACTTAGTAATTGTAACAGCAGCTGCTAAGAAGAATTTGGCAGTTCGTTACACAGATATTCAAACTGTAGTTGTAGATGATTTATTAACAGACAAGAAGTTACAAGACGTTGTAGCTAAATTGAAATAAGAGGTGAGAGAGTAATGGAATTACAAGCAAATATGATTTCTTTAAATCAAGATGTTGCCACAAGAGATCAAGCAATTCGTATGGCAGGACAATTATTGGTAGATGCAGGTTGTGTTGAAAAAGAATATATCGACTCAATGATTGCACGTAATAATGATGTCTCAACATATATGGGTAATTTTATCGCTATCCCTCATGGTACAGATGAAGGTAAACAATACATTAAAAAGACAGGAATTTCGGTAGTGCAAATTCCAATGGGCGTAGACTTCAGTGGAGAAAATGATAGTGAACAATTGGTAACTGTTGTCTTTGGAATTGCAGGTTTAGGTAATGAACACTTAAATCTATTATCACAAATCGCTTTATATTGCAGTGATGTTTCAAATGTCGCTAAATTAGCAGATGCACAAACACCACAAGAAATAATTAATTTATTGAAGGAAGTTGGAAAATAATGAGAGCAGTACATTTTGGAGCAGGTAATATTGGTCGTGGATTTATTGGTGAAACTTTAGCCGCAAATGGTTTTGGAATTGATTTTGTAGATGTAAATGACACTATCATTAGTGCTTTGAATCAACGTGGAGAATATGATATCGAATTGGCTGCACCTGGTCAAAAGAAGATTCATGTAGAAAATGTTGATGGAATCAATAATGGTGAACATCCAGAAAAGGTTGTTGAAGCTATTAAGACTACTGATTTAGTAACAACAGCAATTGGTCCTAAGATTTTGAAGTTCATCGCACCATTGATTGCTGATGGTATCAAGGCTCGTAAAGATGCTGATAACAAGCAAACATTAGATGTAATTGCATGTGAAAACATGATTGGTGGTTCGCAACATCTTAAAGAAGAAGTTTACAGCCACTTAGATGACGATGTAAAAGCTTTTGCTGATGAATATATTGGTTTCCCTAATGCAGCGGTAGACCGTATCGTTCCTTTACAAAAGCATGATGATCCATTGTTGGTATCAGTAGAAGAGTTCAAGGAATGGGTTGTTGATGAAAGTCAAATGAAGAATCCTAGTTTGAAGCTAGAAACAGTTCACTATGCTCCTGATCTTGAACCATATATTGAACGTAAATTATTCTCAGTTAATACAGGTCATGCTACAGTAGCATACACTGGTAAAGCTTTAGGATATGAAACAATTGGTGAAGCTATTAAGGATGAAAAAGTTCTTACACAATTGAAGAATACTTTGAAGGAAATTCGCTCACTATTATTAGCTAAGTGGGATTTCCAAGAAAAGGAATTAGAAGAATATCATGATAAGATTATTGGTCGTTTTGAAAATCCATACATCTCTGATGATATTGCTCGTGTAGGTCGTACACCTATCCGTAAGTTAGGTTATGATGAACGTTTCATTCGTCCAATTCGCGAATTAAAAGCTCGTGGCTTAAGTTACACAACATTAATGGAAACTGTTGGTAAGATTTATCACTTTGATGAACTAAAAGACGATGAAAGTCAAAAACTTCAAAAGATGCTAAAAGATGAAGATTTGAAGGATGTAATTGTTGAAACAACAGGCCTTAAAGATGATGCTGACTTAGTTGCCGAAATTGCTGCAAGTGTAAAAGCTGCTGATTAATTTAAAATTCGAGGCAGTCGATTGATGATAAAAATCATTGATCGACTGCTTTTTTGTTGACAAAGAAATTATTTTTATATATAGTTAGTTACATAAGTAATTAACTGAATATGAAAAAGAATTGAGGTGGAAATGAATGTTACACTTTAATTTCAATAGTACCGAACCAATATACTTACAAGTAGCTAATCAGTTAGAGGAAGCAATTTTTACAAAAGCTTTCTTAGATGGTACACAAGTTCCTTCTACGACTGAAATTTCAAAAGAATTCCATATTAATCCGGCAACGGTATTAAAGGGAATGAATATTTTGGTTAATGATGGACTATTGGAAAAACGAAGAGGTTTAGGAATGTTTGTAACAGAGGGTGCTTATATGAAGTTACTAGAAAGAAGGAAAGAGTCTTTTTACCAAGATTATATTGTAAAAATGATACAAGAAGCTAAGAAATTAGGCATGAATGAAGATGATTTGATTGAATTAGTGAAGAGAGGTGTGGATTAGTAATGACAGGAATTAAGATCGATGGATTATCAAAGAAATTTCGTAAGAAAAACGTATTGGATAATATATCAGTAGAATTTAAACCTAATAAGATTTATGGACTTTTAGGTAGAAACGGTGCTGGAAAGAGTACATTATTAAATATTATCGCTAATCGATTATATGCAGATCAAGGAACTTTAACACTGGATGATGAAAATTTAGTAGAAAATGACAGTACATTAGGTAAATTATATTTGATGAATGATGTCGATATGTACAACAAAAGCATGAGATTGGACAAAATTTTCGAATATACTGAACAATTTTATGGAAGTTTTGACTATGAATATGCTGAAAAGTTAGCTGAAAGATTTAAAATTGATACTCATCAAAAATTTGGGAAGTTTTCAACAGGTTATCACACAATTGCTAAGTTAATCATTGCATTATGTGTACCGGCAGATTACATTTTCTTGGATGAACCAGTATTAGGTTTAGATGCTAATCATCGAACAATTTTCTATGAGGAATTAATGACGACTTACAGTGAACGTCCACGTACATTCGTTGTAGCAACTCATTTGATTGGGGAAATTACTAATATTTTAGAACATGTCATGATTGTATCTGAAAGTAAAATTACTCTTGATGAAGATGTTGAAGATATTTTGGCTAAATCACATTTGATTGTGGGACCACAAGCTGAAACTAAAGATTATGTTGAAGGTCTAAATATCGTTGGAAAAGAAAGTTTGGGTAATTTACAAGGTTACTATGTATATGGTGATTTGAATGACGATAAGATATTACCAGATACTGTACAAATCGAACGCGTTGACTTGCAAAAGATGTTCATATATTTAACAAATCAAGGTGGTGAAAACGGTGTTAACAAGTAAAGATATTAGTGTAGTTAAGTATCTATCTAGGAAATACGCAGAAGATACAGTGAAAGGGTTAGGGATATTATTTGGAATCCATATAATTGGGACTATCCTTTTAATAATGATGTCAAGTTCTGAAGAAATTCCTAGTATTGCACTCGGATTTTGGAGCAATTTTCCGTTAGCATTTTATTTAATGGGTGCTTTATTTATAATCAGTGCGACTAATTACGAGATATTCGCATTTTTAAACCAAAATGGAATTTCACGTAAAACACTATGGAAAAATAAAATGATAGTGTTAGGGTTAGGAACTTTAATTTTAGTATTAATTGGAACTATATACGATGCAGTAGTATCAAGTAGTGGAACGAATGATTTGATAGCAATAACTTATTTAAAGGGAACTAATCCAGTAGTAAAAGTAATAGGAAGTTATCTTTTTGATGTATTAGTAACTTTTATGACAGTAACTTGGATCAGTGCAATCGGAGCAGCTTGTGGGTTACTTCCTAAAAAGCATCGTGCTTGGATAATCTTTGGAATTGTAATGGCTGCATTTTTAGTAATTACTAGAATTGTTTCATGGATTGCGATGTTACCATTTGCTTGGACAAGAGTTTTCATGATAGTTGTAAAATATTTTGGTTTATTGTTGGGCATTAGCTATCATGGAAATGAATATAGTTTTAATTTCTTACCACCAATTTTAACAATGATTGTATTAGCAATTTTAGGAGCGATTTTAACACGTCATCTTTTAATGAAGATGAAGATTAGAACGGAGGGATAATTATGTTAGTTGTAACAACAGAAAATATTCCAGGTAAAAAGTATGAAGTTTTGGGTGAAGTATTCGGTGTAACTACTCAATCTAAAAACTTTGTCAGAAATATCGGAGCAGGTTTGAAAAATATCGTTGGTGGAGAAATTAAAGATTACACCAAGATGTTACATGAAGCTCGAATGGTAGCAATTGAACGTATGAAACAGGAAGCTACTGAAAAGGGTGCGGATGCGATTGTGATGATGCGTTTCGATTCCGGATCTATTCTACAAGATATGCAATCTGTCGTGGCTTATGGAACTGCAGTTAAATTTATTGAAGATTAAAAAAGGGTAGTATCAGAATTTCTGGTACTACCTTTTCTTATTCTCTAATTAATAATTTAATGCCATTAGGATCGAACGTTTGAATTTTACGACCATAATCTTTAAATGTAATTTTAGCTTTTTGCAGATTTTCTTTAACTTGTTTTTATATAAAATATTGCTTACTAAAAGTAAACATGGATCTAAGTTGCTAAATAAATAATTTTTGTTAGAATTGAAAGTGTATACATCATATTAAGGAAGTAGAAAAATTATGAATGAACCAATGTTTTTAAAACCTGTATTCCAAGAAAAAATTTGGGGAGGAAGCCGCTTAAAGACAGAATACAATTATCCTATTCCAAGTGATCATACTGGTGAATGCTGGGCTATTTCAGCTCATCCACATGGCCCAGCAACTGTTGAAAATGGTGAATTTAAAGGACAAACATTAGATGAAGTATGGGCAAATCATCGTGAAGTCTTTGGAAATGCTGAGGGAGATGTTTTTCCATTATTGACCAAGATTTTAGATGCTAAACAAGATTTATCAGTACAAGTTCATCCTGATGATGCTTATGCTGAAGAACATGAAGGTGAATTAGGCAAAACTGAATGTTGGTATGTTTTAGCTGCTGATGAAGGTGCTGAAATGATTTATGGTCACCATGCTAAAACTCGTGAAGAATTAGCTGAGTTAATAGAAAATGGACAATGGGATAAATTGTTAAGAAGAGTACCAGTTAAACCAGGTGACTTTTTATACGTACCAAGTGGAACAATTCACGCTATCGGAAAAGGTATCATGGTATTGGAGACTCAACAAAGTAGTGATACAACTTATCGTGTATATGATTTCGATAGGGTAGATAAGACTACTGGTCAAAAACGTGAATTGCATATTCAACAATCAATTGATGTAACAAATGTACCTCATGTTGATCCTAAATTAGATATTAAGGACCAAAAAGTTGGGGATGCAGATGTAAGAACATTTGTAGAAACAGATTTCTTTAGTGTTTATCGTTGGCGCTTAGAAGGTGGAGAAGCAACTTTCACTCGTAAGGCAGCTCCATATACTTTGGTTTCTGTATTAAAAGGCCAAGGTCAAATCATTGTGAATGATAAGAGTTATGAAATTGAAAAAGGTGTGCATTTCATCTTACCTTATGATGTTAAAGAATGGACAATTAAAGGTAATTTAGAAATTATTGCTTCAGAACCAGGCTTAAAAGCTTAGGTAAAAAGTGATTTTCATATTCGATAAAAAATATGAGAATCACTTTTTTTATAGACAAAAATTATAGAGAGTGATTTTTTTTGATTGTTAGTGTAGAATTTAAGTATATTTAATGTAGGAAAGAGGAATAGGGATGGAAAACAGGAATTTGCAAGATGCGAAACGCATAGTTGTAAAGGTTGGTACAAGTTCCCTGATACGTGCCAACGGAAAAATTAATTTACAAGCGATAGATGAGTTGTGTTATACCTTGAGTGGACTGGTGAATGAGGACAAAGAAGTGGTTCTAGTATCATCAGGTGCAGTAGGTGTGGGACTCGCAAATATGGGCTTGGTACAACGACCCAAGCAAATTCCTGAACAACAAGCCCTGGCAGCGATTGGTCAAAGTCAATTGATGACTATTTATCAACAAAGATTTGCAATGTACAGTCAAAAGACAAGTCAAATTTTATTGACGCATGATGTATTAACTTATCCTGAAAGTAGAGAAAATGTGTTGAATACTTTCAATGAACTTTTAAAATGGAAAGTTATACCAGTGGTTAATGAAAATGACACAGTTGCGGTTGATGAAATGGATCATCAAACAAGTTTTGGAGATAATGATTGGTTATCTGCAGTGGTTGCTTCTGGAATTGATGCTGATTTACTAATAGTTTTATCTGATATTGATGGATTATTTAATAAAAATCCTAAAAAATATGCTGATGCTAACTTAATTTCAGAAGTGACAGAAATTAACGAAAAAATCACAGGTGCTGCAGGTGGCACAGGAAGTCGTTTTGGAACTGGTGGAATGGCAACTAAGATTAAAGCAATGGATAGAATGATTAATGAAGGACGCAAAGCTGTCTTAGCTAATGGTAAGAGACCTTCAATCATTTTTGAAATTTTAAACGGTAAGCAAATAGGAACATTATTCCATAAGAAATAGAGGCGATATAGATGACTGTAGATTTAAATAAAATGGGACAGGCTGCTAGAGAAGCATCTCGACAATTAGCCTTGTTGGGTGAACAAAAGAAGAATCAAGTTTTAGAAACAGTAGCCCAAGAATTATTAGCAAAAGCTGACGAAATAATAGCTGCTAACAAAGTAGATTTAGAAAATGCTACTAATATGCCTGAAAAATTTATTGATAGATTAAAGATTGATAATGATAGAATTGCAGCGATGGCAGAAGGTGTAAGACAAGTTGCACAATTAGCTGATCCAATTGGTAAGATTGATGCTGGTTGGGTTAACTATGCAGGACTCCAAATTGAAAAGAAGAGAGTTCCTCTAGGTGTTGTAGGGATGATTTTTGAAGCACGTCCTAACGTAACTGTCGATGCCTCAGCATTATGCTTTAAGTCAGGAAATGCAGTAATCTTACGTGGTGGTAAGGAAGCTTTACAAACGAATATAAAAATAACTAAAGTTATTCGTCAAGCTTTGGAACAAGAAGGAATTAATCCTGATGCAGTACAAGTAATTACTGAAACATCACATGAATTAGCAAATGAATTCATGCAACTAACAGATTACTTGGACGTATTAATTCCTCGTGGATCTGCACGCTTAATTCAAACTGTTTTGAACACAGCTAAAGTTCCAGTTATCGAAACTGGTGCTGGTATCTGCCATGTTTATGTAGACAAATTTGCCGACAAGAAAATGGCAGTAGAAATTACAACAAATGCCAAAGTTCAACGTCCATCTGTCTGCAATGCAATTGAAAACTTAGTAATTCACCAAGATGTTGCTCAAGAATACTTACCAGCAATTGCTGATGAATTACAAAAGTATAATGTAGAACTTAGAGGCGATGAAAAAGTTTGTGAAATCTTAGGAGATAAAGCAACTTTAGCTACAGCTGAAGATTGGGATACAGAATACAATGATTACATTATTGCAATCAAGATTGTATCTTCAATTGATGAGGCAATTGATTTCATTAATGAACATAATACTAAACATTCAGAGGCAATTATCACTGAAAACTATACCCGTTCTCAAAAATTCTTGAACGAGATAGACGCTGCTTGTGTCTATGTTAATGCTTCAACACGTTTCACAGATGGTTTTGAATTTGGATTTGGTGCAGAAATTGGGATTTCAACTCAAAAATTACATGCACGTGGATCAATGGGATTAGAAGCCTTAACTTCAACTAAATATGTCATTCGTGGTAATGGACAAATAAGAAAATAATTATTTATTTTTCTAAAGCTTTTTGACGTTTAAAAGTTGATTGTATATAATTAAAGTAGTTGACAACCTAGATAAAACCTTCATGGAGGAAATGTGGAAATGCAAGAAAAGCAGGAGATAATGTTATTTGCCTTAAATTCTAATCCAGAATTGGCACAAAAAATTGCTGATAACTTAGGTGTTAAATTATGTGATGCTTCCGTAAAACACTTTAGTGACGGTGAAATTCAAATCAACATCAACGAAAGTGTTCGTGGTAGAGATGTATTTGTAATTCAATCTATATCTGATCCAGTTAACGAAAACTTTATGGAAGTTATGATTATGATTGATGCTTTACGTCGTGCAAGTGCAGGTACAATCAATGTGGTTATACCTTACTATGGTTATGCACGTTCTGATCGTAAGGCACGTTCTCGTGAACCAATTACAGCTAAGTTACTAGCTAACTTCATTCAAATGGCAGGTGCTGACAGAGTTGTAGCAATGGACTTGCATGCTGGTCAGTTACAAGGATTCTTCAATATTCCAGTTGACCACTTACTTGCAATTTTTGTACAAGCTCAATACTTCGGCGATTTGGGATTGAAGAAAGATGTAGTAGTTGTTGCTCCAGACCATAATGGTGTTAAGGGTGCACGTAACCTTGCTCAATTATTAAAGGCTCCAATTGCCATCGTAGATAAGCGTGGAACTGAAAGAATTGCAGAACCAACAGAAGCACATGTAATTGGTGATGTTAAGGGTCATAACTGCATTGTTTATGATGATATGATTGATACAGGTGGTAAGATGGTAGACGCTGCTAAAGCTTTAAAAGCAGCTGGTGCAGCAGATATCTATGCTTGTGCTACTCATCCTATCTTCTCTGGAAATGCTGTAGAAGAATTGAAGGTTTCTCCATATAAGGAAGTTGTAGTAACAGATACAATTGAGGTGCCAGAAGAAAAGCAATTTTCACAATTGAAAGTTTTATCAGTAGCACCTACAATTGCTAAGGCTATTTCATTGATTAATAGTAATAAATCAGTGGATTCATTATTTCAAAAGCATGAAATTTAATTAAGATTAAAATTTAAACCCCATAGTTGCTAGTTTCAGCTAGTAACTATGGGGGTTTTTGTATTCGATATTTTAATGTTTAACGCCACGATAGCTATGATTACCTTTGATTTTATGCACGTGCTGTTTAAATTTAGGACCATTATTGTTGGTTAGACGGAAATTCTTCATTTTACCAATGAATGGTTTATTTTCAGAACGAATCTTAGTCCAAGTTTGCATAGCTTCAGTCATGGCCTTTAAATCTTCTAATTGTTTATCATTTTTCTCGCGTAAAGCAGCAACATAAATATCAGTTTGCAAGCGATTGGTCAAGTTGATGTGATAATTTAACAGGTCTTGTGTTAAAGGTGCGTGACGATAAGAATTAAATAGTTTTTGAATAGTTTCCATAGCCTCGCGTACAGTTTGAGGTTGGACATAACGTTTTTTAGGTTTCATAATAAAATCCTTTCTTAGAATTTATTATTTTTATTGTAACTCAATTTAAAGCTATGACAAAAAAATAATGATAAACTAAGGAAGAGAATAAAAAGTGAGAGGTGAAAATTTATGAGTTTAGGATTTGTTTTAGGTGATGCTACTAAAAATCATCGTCAAGTATTGCTAGAGCAGATAACTAACTGGCAAGCAGAAGATCCACAAGCCAAGATTTACTACATAGTTCCTAACCATAATAAATTTAGTGCTGAAGTAAAAGTATTAGACTATTTAAAAAGCCAGCAAGATAATCAAGACTTGTTTGCGACAAGTAACGTACAGACTTTCTCATTTACACGTTTAGCTTGGTATTTCATGAAAGATACGGCTACATATCAAGTTAATAGAATAACTAATGCTGGTTTGAATATGATTGTTTATCGTAGTTTGCAGGAACATAGTGATGAATTGACAATTTTTAAAGGTGAACAGACACAACCGGGCTTTATTGCTCAATTGGTATCACAACTGATAGAACTACAACAATCTTGCATTACATATGATGATATAGAAAGAATGAAAGAAAATTTAAGCCAACAAGATACAGCTGATAGTGCAGAGTTGGAAGCTAAATTACACGACATAGCAATTATCTATCGTGATTTTATGCAGATGACAGACAGTAAGTATTTAAAACCTGCTGATATTTTGCCAAGTTTGACTCAGTACTTACAAAATGAAGATCTAAGCAATAGTTACTTTATTATCGAAGGATTTTCACAATTTACAGCTCAAGAACAAGCTATAATTTCAGTCTTGCTTCAACGAGCTAAAGAAGTGAGAATTGATTTGATTTTGAATCGTGGAGTGACTGATATTGAAGATTTAAGTGATAAGCAGTCATTATTTTACCGATCTGAGAGAACTTACTATTTACTTTATCAACAGGCTAGAAAAGCACAGGTCAAAATTCTGAATGATGTTTATCCACAGGAATTACGTGTGGAAACTCCTGAATTACAATCCTTGGCTAAGTATTGGAAAGAATCCACAGATTTGAAACCAATTAATGTTGAAAAAATTGGGGATAATCATAATTTACAAGTCATAAAAGCTGATACAAGAATGACGGAAATAAAGGAAATAGCCACAAGAATAAAGCAAATGGTCGCTTTGAAAGACTATCGTTATGCAGATTTCTTGCTATTGACGCCGGATTTGAATAAGTATCGAAATATCATTGAACCTATTTTTAATGACTATAAGGTTCCAATCTTTGTGGATTTAGCTAAGAAGATGATTGATCATCCACTTGTGGAATTGTTGACAGCCTTATTCAACGTCAAAGCACGTCACTATCGTTATGTGGATATGATGCGGCTTTTAAAAACTGAATTGTTAATTCCCAAAACAGAATATGGTTATTTGGGAATTAAACAATTTAGACAAGATCTAGATCTAACTGAAAACTTGATCTTAAAATTTGGTTTTGAAGGAAGTCAATGGCTACGTAAAGATGATTGGGTATATTATCGCTTTGGAAATTCTGACTTTGGTACTCAAACTGATGTCCAAGAGAAAATAACTAAGCAAGTTAACGTTATTCGTCATTACATTAAGGAAATTTTACCACCATTCTTCAAGCAATTGGATGAAGCTAAAAATGGTAAAGAAGCAGCACAAATTTTGATGAATTTCTTAATTACTAATGGGGTTCCAGAACAGTTGATTAATTGGAGAAATCAAGCACTAGAACAAGGTGACATGGTGATGGCAGATCGTCCCGAACAGGTGTGGAACCTATTTTGTGCATTAATGGATGAATATGTAGATACTTTAGGAGATCTATCATTTAAGGAAGAAGATTTCTTGAACTTACTACAAACAGGATTTGAAGGAGCTACTTATCGCCAAGTTCCATCAACACTTGATCAAGTTATTATTTCTGAAACAACTGCGACACAAATGAATGATAGAAAAGTAACATTCATCTTTGGTGCTACAGACTTAGTAATGCCAAATCGCATTCAAAATACAATGTTACTGACAGATATGGATAGAGAATTAGTTCAAGGAACACTAGATGATGAGAAATATTTATCTGACACTGCTGAAGGGCGAATGGCAGCAGAACCATTTATGAACTATTTAGCATTTATGACACCTAGGGAAAGATTGTACTTCTCTTATCCAGTTGCTGGAGTCAATGAAGATGGACTAAGAATGTCTCCATACGTAAATCGCATCATGAAACAATTTGATCTACCACTGTATGAAGCTAATGGTGAACCAACATTAGAAGATAAAAAAGTCTTGAAATTTGTGGCAACTAAGCGGACAGCTTTGAGTAATTTAATTGGAGTAGCTCGTCAAGCCAAAGGGCAAAAGCAACCTTTACCTGTAATGTGGAGATATATCTATCAGAAGTTACAAGAGGATGTTACTTATCGCAGACTTACGCGTAAATTGATGGCAGGGATCGAATATAGTAACATTCCTGAAAGATTAAAGACAGAATACGCAGAAAAATTATATGGTAAGACTTTGAATACCTCTGTATCTAAATTTGAGGAATTCTTCAAAAATCACTATGCCTTTTTCTTAAAGTATGGATTGAAATTAAAAGAACGTGACGTATTTGAATTATCACCAGCTAATACAGGTGAATTCTATCATATGGCCTTAGATAAACTATTGAAGACTCTTAAACAAGATAAAGTCACAATTGCTGATATAAATAAGCCTCAGTTTGACTCATATCTTCAACAAGTTCTAGGTGGCATGGAACAATTGCCACAATTTCAAATTTTACAAAGTTCGAACAGAATGCAATTTATCTTGAAGCAACTCGGAGCTACTGTAAGTCAGATGGGTTGGGCTTTACATAATCAAGGCCAAAGAACTAAAATGCGTCCTTTAGAAACTGAAGTATTGTTTGGACATGTAGGAACTGAAAATGGTTTGAAGGCTTTGATTTATGATTTAGGTAATGGTCATAAGGTTAATGTCCGTGGAAAGATTGACCGAATTGATCAGATGATTATAGACAACCAACGTTATTTAGGGATTGTTGACTATAAATCAAGTAGTCATAAGTTTAACTATCAAGATGCCTACTATGGACTGGCGTTACAGATGTTGACATATTTAAATGCCATGCTACAAAATACAGATTTATTGCTTGATTTAAATGCCGGAGAAGAGATTAAACCAGCTGGGGCAGTTTATATGCACTTGCAAAATCCAGTTATCAAGCAAAAGGATATTTTGAAAAATCCATATAGCGAAGTATTGTTGAAACAAAATAAATACGATGGCTTAGTTTTAGATGATCAAGAGTTATTAAGTAATTTAGATACATCAATTGAAAAAGCTGGTAATTCTATCGTATATCCTGTTAGAAAATATGCAGATGGTCATTTTGGAGGGATTAAGAATAGCGGTAATGTAATCACATTTGATAATTTAATGTTACTTCTAAAACGAAATGAAGAACTAATTCAAGAAGCTGCAAAACTTATTTTTGCTGGTGATGTGGCATTAAATCCAGTTCTATGGCCAGATAGACGATCAGCATTACAATACTCACCATATAAGGCGATTATGCAATTTGATGAACTTTTAGGAAATCAATATTATCGTTTACCAAAGGAAAATACTGCAGATATTCTCCAAAAATTAGCACAAGAAAATTCAGCAGAAAGTGAGGTTTAAACTAATGGCGAATGGATTTAAGTTTACACCTGCTCAACAGAAAGCAATTGAAGATACCGGGAAAAACATTTTAGTGGCTGCTTCAGCTGGATCCGGTAAAACAAGGGTTTTGGTTGAACGTGTTATTAATAAGATCAAACAAGGAGTAAGTATTGATGAATTATTAGTGGTAACTTTTACGGAAGCTGCAGCTAAGGAAATGAAAGAAAGAATTCAAATTGCTTTGCGTAAGGAATTATCAACGGCTGACTCTGAAGAAGAAAAGCGTAGATATCTAACTCAGTTATCAAAATTAAATGTAGCTAATATCTCAACATTACACGCATTTTGCTTGCAGATAATTAAGCAATATTATTATGTAATCAACTTAGACCCAATGTTTAGAATGTTAACAGAAGATACAGAAGTTGCTTTACTACAAGAAAATGTATGGGATGATTTGCGTGAAAAATGGTATAGCAAACAAAGTCCAGAATTTGAAAATTTAGTAATTAATTTTTCTAGTGATCGTAATGATGATGGTTTAAGTGAATTAGTAATGAAAACTTATCAATTCGCTAATGCCAATCCTAATCCAGAAGAATGGCTAAATAATTTAGTAAGTGAATATGAGTTAGGTGATCAACCTTTAATGGAAAGTAATTTCTATCAAAATAAGATAAAGCCTAATATTTTGGATCAAATTCAGTTAGCTAAAGACAATTTAAAACAAGGAATGGATGAAGCCAACAAGATAGGGTTAGAAAAACTCTATCAAACTTTTGAACAAGATTGCGCAACAATTGATGAGTTACAAGACTTTGTAGTTGGATGTAAGGAATGGAATAATTTAAAGACAACTTTACAAAACTTCAAGTTCAAACGCGCTAAATCTGATAGAGGTCTAGATGATGATCAGAAAAAGCAAAAAGAAAGAATTAACAAGACTTTACGTGATGGCAGTAAAAAGATTATAGAAGATCTAAGTGTTAAATATTTTGCTTTACCTGAAGATGAGATCAAAGAGTTAACCCAAAAATCCAAACAAATTGTTGAAACTTTAAGTGAAGTTGTAAAGGAATTTGGATCAGAATTCAGTAAAGAAAAACGTAGAAGACATGTACTTGATTTTAGTGACTTGGAACATTTGACACTACAAATCCTAAACACTGATACTCCTGATGGTAAACGAGTTAAGGAAAGATTGAAAAACAAGTTCAAAGAAATCATGGTTGATGAGTACCAAGATACTAACCAACTCCAAGAAACGATTTTAACAACGATTGCCCACAAGAATCCTGGCAATATGTTCATGGTAGGGGATGTAAAGCAATCTATCTATGGTTTCCGTTTGGCAGATCCGGGATTATTTTTGAAGAAGTATCAAAGCTTTGCAACTGATGATAACAATGACGAGCGAATCATTCTTGCAGAAAACTTCCGTTCAATGGAAAATGTAACAGCATTTACTAACTTGATATTCTCTCAATTGATGGATGAAAAAGTGGGAGAAATGGCATATGACGAGGATGCTCGCCTTGTTTATGGGGCGAAATATTATCTCGAAGAAACACCTGTAAAAGCTGAAATTCTAGTATATGAAAGTGAAGATTCTAGTCAAGAAAGTGATGATGAACCTGTAAATGAAGACTTTTCAATTGATAATAAAGCTCAAGGTCAAATTGTCATGACTGCCAAGAGAATTAAAGAATTAGTTGAAAATGGAGAAAAAATCTATGATAAGAAACAAGGGGCTATTAGGCCAATCGAATACCGAGATATTGCAATTTTAGCTCCAACTCGTAAGAATAACTTGATTTTGACAGAAGAATTTAAGCGTCTAGGAGTACCAATTTTTGTTCCTGATGCACAAAATTATTTCCAAACAACTGAATTAAAAATAATGATGTCATTCTTACAAATAATTGATAATCCTTACCAAGATATTCCTTTAGTAGCGGTATTACGTTCGCCAATTGTTGGGTTAAAAGAAAATGAACTAGCCTATCTCAGAATTAATGATAAAACGGGTGATTATTTCCAAGCAGTAGAGAGTTTCTACGATAATTTTGAAGTCGAGAAAACTTCAGCATTTGCCCAAAGCTTGTATGAAAAGATCGCGATTTTCTTGAAACAATTAACTGAATTTAGAAATATAGCTCAACAAAATGAGTTAGCAAGTTTAATTTGGAAAATCTATGAAGAAACTGGTTTCCTTGATTATGTTGGAGGAATGCCAGGTGGCTTGCAACGTCAAGCTAACTTACATGCTTTATACGAAAGAGCTGCAGAATATGAAGAAATGAGTTTTAAAGGTTTATTCCAATTTGTGCGTTTCATTAACAAGATGCAGACTAAAAATAAAGATTTGTCAGAAGCTACAACGCAAGTTTCTGATGATGCAGTTACAGTTATGACTATTCATGGTAGTAAGGGCTTGGAATTTCCGGTTGTTTTCTTATTGGATGCTACTCACAAATTTAATGTGGGAGATTTGAATAAACCATATTTGTTGAATGCAGATGATGGAATAGGAATTTCTTATCTTGATCCTGATACTCGAGTAAAGACAGATACTTTGATGAAAGTAATTGCCGGTGAACAAGCATTGAAGAAATTAGCAGCTGAACAAATGAGATTGCTATATGTAGCCTTAACCCGAGCAGAACAGCAATTATTTATCGTTGGCTCATATAAAGATAAAAATGAAGCTTTGAGTAAGTGGGAGAAAGCTACGCAAAGTGAGTCCTTAGTTTTGAATGCAGGTATTAGAGCATCAGTTAGAAACTTTATGGACTGGATTGGTATGTGTCTAACAAGAAGTGAGATCTTTAAAGAAGTTGATGATACAGTAGATGCAAAAGAACCGGCATATATAGGTGAATTACCAGTAAAATTTGAAGTTAAATTTTATAGTAATCAAGATCTACGTGGAGAAAATATTACTTTAGATGAGAATAGTGAATCTTGGTTAAAACAACAGCTTAAGAAGATAGAGAAGCAAGAACCTTTAGAAATTAATGACAAGCAATATAGAATTATTGATAAAATTCTACAAAGTAAGTATCCTAATGAATCATTAACTAAAACGACTGCTTACCAAGCTGTGTCAGACTTAAAACGAGCTTTTGATGATCCGGATAACAATATGATGCAAAGCTTGGAGATTGATTGGCAAGATCAAGCACCACAAGGAATTAATAGATATGTGCAAGGTGAGTTGAAATTACCTAAGTTTATGACGACAAAAGTGAAAGTGTCACCTGCGCAAGTAGGGACAGCTACACATTTACTATTACAAAAATTACCACTTGATGATGAAGTAACGCTTGAAGAATTGATACAGTTACTATCACAGTTGGTAGAAGATAAATTGATCACACCGGAAGTGGCTAAGGAAATTAATTTAGATCAAATTAAGAATTTCTATGACAGTGATTTAGGTAGAAAAGTTCTAGAGAATAAAGATAAAGTAAAACGAGAATTACCATTTGCGATGATCATACCTGCTGGAAGATTATTTAGTAATGTAGATAATGATGTAGAACAGCCAATTCTAGTTCATGGTATTATCGACGGATTAATTGAGTTAGATGATGAAGTTATTATCTTTGATTATAAGACTGACCACCATACTTCCGAAGATAAGTTGATTGAAAATTACCGTGGACAATTAAACTTATATGCAATGGCGGTTGAAAGCATGTTGAATAAGAAAGTTTCACAAAAAATCATATATTCTTTAGATCTAGGAAAAAGCATTGTTCTCTAAAGTTGTGGTAAAATGGAACTACTATTCTAGTAGTAAAGGATGAGTGAAATGTCTAAAATATGGAAAGTCCTGCAATGGGTAATAGTGGTTGTCTTGATGGTTGTAGGGTTAGCTTTAATTTTTAACGAGCAAATTAAAAGCTATGTGGTTAACCATATGAGTCAAACTGCTATTAGTAAGTCGGTTGATACCAAGACAAAACATAAAGGAAATTTTGACTTTGAAAGTGTTAAAGCCGTTGATATTAAAGGGGTTAGTAAAGCAACTCAAGATGATACTGCTGCAATTGGAAAAATTGCGATTCCAAGTATCGGTTTAAAGCTTCCTATTTTCTACGGATTAGATAATAATAATTTAATGCGTGGGGCTGGTACAATGAAGGCTGACGAAAAAATGGGAGCTGAAAATAACTATGCAATTGCCGGACACCATATGGAAGATCCTAATATCTTATTTGGACCTTTGAGTAAGGCTAAAATTGGCAAAAAAATATATTTAACTGATGAGAAGAAAGTTTATGTATATAAGATAACCAAGAAAACAGTTGTAGACGAAACTCAGGTTAAATGGATTGATGATGTTCCTGGTGAAAGCTTGGTAACATTAGTAACTTGTGCTTCAGGTACAGAAGGAGAAGTCAATCGAATTATCATCCAAGGATCATTGGTAAGTACTGAGACAGCAAGTAAGGGTAATTTGAAGTATTTTAACAATTAATAATAATGCAATCTACTAGAAATTTTCTGGTAGATTGTTTGTTTTTGCAATTAATTTACTTGCTAAAGATGAAATAAAGCACTATTCTAGTATATAGGAATAAAAAAATCGGGGGAAATTCAGGAGAAGCTGAATGAAAGGAAAAATGGGAATATTTAAACAAAGTAAAATACAAATTATATCTTTGATATCGTTGGTAGCAATGATATTACTATTAATATTAGGTGGAAATATTGCAAAAGCTGATGATGTTAGCAGTTCTAGCAGTAGCTCTATAAGTGAGACATCATCAAGTGTAGTTGTTGAGAGTCAAGATTCTTCAAATGTTTCACGTGAAACAAGTAGTTCTGCTACTAGTTCCAACAGTTCCAGTAGCGTATCGTCAACTAGTGGAAGTTCTAGTTCAATTCAGGGAAATGCTACTTCAAAAGCAAATACGCAAGTCTATGTAGTAGCAACAGTTGATAATTCTAAGACTAACGATACAGATAAAGATACTGATCAAAAAGCAGATGCTAGTTCAGTTGAAGTAGTAGTAGCTGATAATGAAAGTCAAACTAGTGAATATGCTAGTGTAAAAGTTAGCAATAAGAATGTGAAGAAGCATTCTGAATTATCAATGCCTAAGATAGAATCTACTAATAATTTTCCTAAAACAGGGGATAACGCTAAAGAATGGTTGCCAGTTTGGGGTGCAGTTGTTCTAGCAGTTGGAAGTATCCTAGCAAGTATTTTATATACACAAGAGAAAGAAGGTAAATAATATGGCTAAGAAAGTAGCGGTATTAATTGCAGATGGTTGTGAAGAAATAGAAGCACTAACTCCTGTCGATGTTTTACGTCGTGCCGGAATTCAATGTGATATGGTAGGATTAGATAGTTTAGACGTGATGGGTGCTCATCAAATCGCGTTGAAATGCGATAAAGTCTTAGATGATTCATTATTAGATTATGATCTAGTAACTTTACCTGGAGGAATGGGTGGAGCAACTAGATTGAGAGATAGTGAAAAGTTACAAGCTTTAATGGTTAAGCGTGCTGGACAAGGTAAGTGGAATGCTGCAATGTGTGCTGCACCAATGGCACTAGCTAAGTATGGATTACTTAAAGGTCATGATTATACTATGTTCCCTGGTATGCACCAAGAACATGGCGATGCAGAGGGTAGATTCCATGAAGACATGGTAGTGGTCGATGAAGCAGCTCGTTTAGTAACTAGTCGTGGGCCAGCAACAGCTATGCCATACTCATTTAAGTTAGCAGAAGTTTTAGGAGTCGATACAAGCGAACTTCGTGAAGCGATGCTTTATAATTTCTTATTAGATCAAAAATAATTAAAATCAAAAATCATCATTATTTAACTGATTTAGTTAAATAATGATGATTTTTTTATCTTGTCATGAAATTATAAATTTCTTCAAGTGAATCAGAAAATAGAAGTTTATTTCTATCTTCAGTTGTTAAGAAACCTTCTGTAACCATATGATCGAAGAAGTCAGCTAATTTATCATAATAGCCATTAACATTATAAAAAGCACAAGGGTTAGGATTTTGCCCCACTCTTGCCCAAGAGAAAGCTTCACTGATTTCTTCTAATGTCCCTGGACCTCCAGGTAATGCTAAACAAGCATCAGCTAAAGAAAGCATCTTAGCTTTTCTTTCGTCCATATCATCAGTAACGTAAAATTCATCTAGATGTGGAGCAGCAATTTCTCTATCTACTAAAAATTGAGGCATAATGCCAATGGTATAAGTACCATTTTTAATAGCTCTTTCGGCCAATACATTCATTAAACCAACTCCGCCACCACCGTAAACAAGATCTAAATGGTGTTGAGCTAACCAATCAGCAACATCGATTGCGGCTTGAGTATAAATAGGATTTTTACCAGGATTAGCTCCACAATATACAGCAACTCTCTTCATATGAAAATCAACCTCTCTTTGCTAATTCCATAAGTTGATTATACCATCTTAAAAATAAGTTGATTATTTATTAAGAAATTTATAAGTGTAATTTTTACTGATAAAAAAATGATATAGTATAACTGTAAAATATTTTAAGAAAGAAGGTTAAAGAAAGTAAAAAATTTAAATTTTGGTTTTGTGTATTATAAGCGTGAATAATTTCCTAACTATTTTTGTTTTGCAAGATTTAAGACATAAATTAGGAAAGGAAAACTTATGAAAGAACCATATCAGATAAAGAAAGAAGAATTATCTAACGTTTATAAAAATAATAATTTCAAGCAAGGATTGACTTCAAAGGAAGCATTAGAGAGATTAAATGCAGATGGACCTAATACTTTAGAAGTGAAGCAGACTCCCAAATGGAAATTATTTTTACGACAATTCAATAATGTAGTTATATATATTCTATTGTTGTCGGCACTGTTGACACTTTTTATCAAACACTATACAGATGCAATCGTGATTATTGCGGTAGTGGTTATTAATTCCTTGATAGGATATTTCCAAGAGACTAGTGCTGCTAATGCTTTAGCTAAAATTAAGAATTTAATGGCTCAAAAAGCAACAGTTTATCGCGATGGAATACGTAAAGATATTGCAGCAGCTGATTTAGTTAAAGGGGATATCGTGTTTTTAGAAGCTGGAGATAATGTTCCAGCAGACTTGAGAATTGTAGAAGCAGATAATTTAAGGATAGAAGAGTCAGCTTTAACTGGTGAAACTAATTCTGTAACTAAAAGTGACGTTGCTTTAAGTGAAGAAAATATTCCACTAGCTGAACGTACTAATATGGCATATGCTTCAACTGCTGTAACAACAGGTAGTGGTCTAGGTATCGTTGTAGCAACAGCTAATGATACTGAAATTGGTAAAATCTCTCGTGAAGTTTCACAAATAAAATCAACTAAAACACCATTAATTAAGGAAATTGATGGCGTTGGTAAGGTTGTATCATATATTTCAATTATCGCATCGATCATCATCTTTGTAATAGGGTTCATGTTGAAGATATATGCCTTGCCAGCACTAGCTTTAGCAGTTGTAGCGATGTTAGTAGGTGCTATTCCAGAAGGGTTACCAGCAACTACTTCTGTGATTCTGGCTTTTGGTGTAAGTAAAATGGCTCGTGAACATAAGACTATTATTAAATCGATGCCAGCAGTTGAAACTCTAGGTTCAGTAGATATTATCGCCACAGATAAAACTGGTACTTTAACTAAAAATGAAATGACAGTTACCGATTTATGGGTAGGAAATCAGAAATATCAAGTAACAGGTAGTGGGTATGAGCCTTTAGGTAAACTTCTACAGGACAAGAAAGAAGTAACTATGACTGATAAGATTGAACAGTTTATTGAAGCTGGCTATCAAGCAAATGATACAATCTTATCTGAACATGATGGTAAGTGGCAGATAAATGGTGAAGCGACTGACGGAGCTTTCTTAACTTTATACCATAAATTAAAAGGTAAGAATGCCAAGAGTCCATACCATGAAGTAGATTTATTACCATTTGATTCAGACTATCGTTATATTGCGAAATTGGTAGAAAACGATGCTGGTCAACAAATGATATTTGTAAAAGGATCACCAGATAAATTATTGGAAATGGCGCAAATAGCTGATAATAATTTTGAGACAAAACTATGGATAGATCGAGCAGCAACTTGGTCTAAAGCAGGTAAACGAGTGATTGCTGTGGGTTACCAAGAAGTGAAAGGTAAGAAATTATCAGAAGTAACCCATCAAGATTTGTACCAAGGAATCACATGGCTAGGAATGGCAGCTTTACAAGATCCACCAAGAGAAGAAGTAGTGGTAGCTCTTCAAAAGATGAATCAAGCTGGTGTTGCAGTTAAGATGATAACTGGTGACCATCCTGAGACAGCTCGAGCGATTGGAAAGCAATTAGGTTTAACTAAAGGTAAGATTAAAGCAATAACTGGGCAACAATGGGATGCTTTAACTAAGGAAGAAAAGCAGAAGGCAGCACTTGAAAATCAAGTTTTTGCTAGAACTACTCCTCAAAATAAGCTAGAAATTATTACGTCTTTACAAGAAAAGAAGAAAGTAACCGCAATGACAGGTGATGGTGTAAATGACGCACCTGCCTTGAAAAAAGCAGATATTGGAATTGCGATGGGGATAAAAGGTACTGATGTGGCTAAAGATGCTGCTGATATGATTTTGGCAGATGACAACTTCGCAACAATGGCAACTGTTATCAAAGAAGGACGTAGGATTTACGATAATATCAAGAAAAGTATTCTCTTCCTATTACCAACGTCTTTTGCTGAAGGGTTAGTGGTAGCTTTTTCAATCCTGACAGGACAACAAGTACCGCTACAACCTGCACAATTACTGTGGATCAACTTGATTTCAGCAATTACAATTCAATTTGCTTTTGTTTTTGAAGAAGCAGAAAGTGATTTGATGGATAGAAAACCACGTTCATTGTCACAAAAGTTAATGAATATGAGTGAAATTAGACAAATGGGATTTGTTGCAGCTCTAATGGCAGGTTTTGCCTTAATTGCTTATGAGTGGTTCATCAGTATGGGAGTCAGTGAGATCAGTGCCTCTACAATGATGGTTAACATGATTGTCATAAGTAAGATTTTTTACTTCTTTAGCATTCGAACAGATGATTTTGCACTAGGTAAAGCTATCTTAGAAAATAAGCATGCTTGGTGGATAATTGGATTAATGATCTTATTCCAATTATTCCTAACATACACACCATTTATGCAAGTAGCATTTAAAGTGACGGCGATGTCACTATTAGAATGGGTAGTAGTAATTCTATTTTCTATTTTGATTTTGCTCATAGTAGAAGGTAAGAAACGATTAACTAAATAATACAAAAAGCAGTTTCTTGAGTAGATTAGGACTAAAAAATCCTAAAATCTCAAGCAAACTGCTTTTTAGCTATATAGCAAAACTTGTAATAATCTTTCAGCGTCGCTCCAATGTTGAGCTTCTTTAATGGCAACATGTAGTTGAGAAACATTATCAGTAACAATGCCATTGACACCTAAACTCAAAGCTTTATTAATGGCTAATCTGGAATTAGGGGTCCAAGCATAGACTAATTTATGTTTCTGCCGATTAATTGCCACAAAATCAGGTGATAAAGTTGAATAACGCATGCCATATGCATGAATGTTTTCTTCGGGAATAGTTAAGTTATATGGCATTAGATAATTTAAATTTCCCTTCGGAATATCATTTTGTAAAATCATCAAAGTTTGAAAATCTAAAGTGTGGAGTTGATGATGATTTTCAATGATATTAGCGTAGTATCTCTTAGCAAAAATATTAGCGAAATCAGTAGCGTTGTTAGGAGTAGTTTTTAACTCAATTAACAACTTTTGATGATGCTGATTTGCATATTTGAGATATGTGTCAAAATCAGTTAATTTCGTCTTGTGATTATTAGCTGTAACATTAAGCTTTTTAAGTTCAGCTAGAGTTAAATCTTCAGGATGAGCCTTAATACCAGCTAGTTTTTTTAAATTGTTATCGTGCAAGACAATGAATTTATTATCTTTAGTCATATGAACATCCATTTCGATGTAATCAGGATGATACTTAATCGTCTTTTTTAGTGATTCAAGTGTATTAGGCACACCGTTTTTCTGATTAACACCTCTATGAGCAATTGTCACAGGATTAATAGGGTGATTGAATAAAACCTTTCCTGTTGCAAAGCTCAAAGTGAAGGTGATAGCTATTAGTAAAAATTCTAATAAGAATGTTCTTCGCGGATTAGTAATCTGAACTTCTGTATAAGCCAGAGTTATACTTATGCCCAAACTAACGATGCCCCAAAGACTAAATAAAGCATAATTAATAGCTAGTAAATTATATGTTGGTAAAATCCAATCGGCTATAACTTGAAATAATAATATTACTAGATATCCACTCCAAGCAATAAGGAAAACTTTGATAAGAGCTAGCCAGAACTTTTTCCAGAAATTCTTAGTACTTGTGGTTTGCCAACTTATTTTTAAAGAGGAAAGAATACCTTCATTTTCCAAAACCATGAGGGGTAAGACAAGGTAAAATCTAATTAAAAAATACAGCAAACATATATAAAGTAGCTGCCCACCAACTAAAGTAATGGGATTCCTGGATACAAATTCAGTCACCATAGAAGTTAAAGTTAGATTGCTTAGCCAAGGTGTTTTAAATAAAAAGTGTAAAAATGGCAAAAAACCTAGTAAATAAACTCCAGTAATAATTCCACCTAACAAATGATATCTACCAAGTACTTCTAATGACTTTTGAAAAAGAGTATCCCAATTAAAACTCTCTGTAAGCAGCATTTTAAAGCCAATAATGGCAATAGTAGCTAGCCAAAAAGTTAATAGTAAGAAAACAATAAATTCTATTACTAACCCAGTGGCTACAAATGGATGTTTAATAATAATATTAGTTATATTGGTAAAAGAAATTAATGGAACAGCAGCCCGTTCTAAAAGAAAAGTTGAGAAGATTCTAAATAGAAACAAGCCTATCCAAGCAATTAAATTAATTAATAAACATAGCGTAAAAATACCATGCTTAAAGTTTTTAAATGAATGAAAGATAACTACCACAACCTTTAGACATTTTCTATAAATTATAGCATTTATATATAGAAATGAGATTGAAAAAGTTGTACTATATTGATAATAATAAAATTAAATAATGATTAGGAAGGATAGATTTCTATGAGGAAAATGGCAGTAATTGGTTTAGGACATGTAGGAGCAACAGTTGCTTATACTTTAGTTTCTCAAGGAATTGCTGATGAGCTTGTATTAATTGATACAAATGAGAAAAAAGTAGTTGCTGAAAAACTAGATTTTGAGGATGCAATGCCTCGTCTACCTTACCATGTAGAAATAAAGACACAAGATTATGCTGAATTAAAGGATGTTGATGTAATTATCACAGCCTTTGGTGACATTGATGCAAGTGTTAGAACTGGAAATCGTTTTGCAGAGTTCGAAATTAACACTAAGAATGCAGTAGAAGTAGGTAAGAAGATTAAGGAATCTGGTTTTAGTGGTGTTATTATTGATATTTCTAATCCTTGTGACGCAGTTACTTCTATCCTTCAAGAAACAACAGGATTACCACGTAACCAAGTGTTAGGTACAGGTACATTCTTAGATACAGCAAGAATGCAACATGTAGTTGGCGATGCTTTAGGACAAGATGGACGCAATGTAGAAGGTTTTGTCTTAGGTGAACACGGTAATTCTCAATTTGTAGCATGGTCAACAGTTAGAGTTAATAACAAGCCAATCACTGAATTCTTTACAGAAGAAGAATTAGAAGAATTAGGTAAGAAACCAGCAGAAGGTGGCTTTAAGGTAGCTAACGGAAAAGGATACACATCTTACGCAATTGCAACATGTGGCGTTAAGTTAGCACAAGCAGTATTATCAAATGCTCATTTCTTTGGACCTGTATCAACATATGTTGAAGAGGTTGGAACATACGTTGGATATCCAGCAATAGTTGGTGCTAAGGGTGTAGAAAAGGTAGTACCTTTAGTGCTTACTGATGAAGAAAAAGCAAAATTAGAACAATCTGCTAACTATATTAAAGAACATTTAGATAGCTTAAAATAAGAAAGAATGGTAGAGAATTATCGTGAAGATAGTTTTCTACTATTTTTTTGCAAGCATTTGCGATAACGGTTGTAATTTTAGAACAAATAAATTAAACTTAACTTGATATGTGAAACATGTCAGCGATGCTGTGTTTCACAAAATTTTGCAAGGAGTAATTTAATGACACCAGAAGAATTCCGTCAAAGTTTAGCAGAACAAGGATTGAATCTAACAGATGAACAAATGCAACAGTTTGAGCTGTATTATGAATTTTTAGTTGAAACCAACAAAAATTTGAATTTAACAGCAATCACTGAAAAAAATGAAGTGTATCTAAAGCATTTCTATGATTCTTTATTATTAGCTTTGACAGTAAAGGATTTACAAACAGAAGAGTTGAGTTTATGCGATGTCGGAGCAGGAGCAGGTTTCCCATCTTTACCAGTCAAAATAGCATTTCCACAATTGAAGATTACAATAGTTGATTCATTAAATAAGAGAATTAAATTTTTACAAGAATTAACTCAAAAACTAAATTTACAAGATGTTCATTTTCATCATGCACGTGCTGAAGAATTTGGTGGTAAACGAAGTGTTCACCGTGAACGCTATGATCTTGTAACAGCTAGAGCAGTAGCTAGAATGTCTGTATTATCAGAATTATGCTTGCCATTAGTTAAAGTTGGTGGAAGATTTATAGCTTTGAAAGCACAAAAATCAGATGAAGAGTTGAAAAATGCTCAAAAAGCAATCGAAGTTTTAGGTGGAAAAGTAATAGCAGATTACGCTACAGAATTACCACAAATTCATGATGAACGTCATATTATTGTTGTTGCAAAAGAGAAAGAAACCCCTAAAAAGTACCCTAGAAAAGCAGGAACACCAGCGAAATCTCCGATTGAATAAAGATTAGTCGCGAAAAGGGAGTGATTTGGGATGGTATTTTCATTTTTTAAGTCTAAAAAAGAAGAGAAAGTAGAAGACGATACACAAGAAAAGGTTCAAGAATTACCAATTGAACAAGTAGAAGTTAATGAAGATCAGCCAAGACAAGTTTTTTCTGAAGAAAGTATCGCTGAATTAGCTGAAACTATCCAATCTCATGGCTTGTTACAACCAATTATTGTTAGGCCAGTTGGTGACAATAAGTATCAAATTATTGCGGGGGAAAGACGTTATCGTGCGATTAAAAAGTTAAATTGGCAAAAAATTCCAGCAATTGTGAAGAAAATGGACGAAAAAGAAGCTGCTTCAATGGCAGTCATTGAAAATCTACAACGTGAAGGGTTAACTGCAATCGAAGAAGCTGAATCCTATCGAAAATTGATGGATTTAAATCAACTTACACAGTTAGAATTGGCACGAGCAATTGGAAAGAGCCAAGCTTTTGTAGCTAATAAATTAAGGTTATTAAAGTTATCTCCATTAGTACAAAGAGCCATTTTACAAAGAGAGATCAGTGAACGACATGGTAGAAGTATTGTTTCTTTACCAGAAAAGAAGCAAGTAGAAATCCTAAAAAAGATTGTAGATAAGAAATTATCTGTCAAAGAAACTGAAAAGATTGTAGCTCAGTTGAAGACTCCACCTGTTAAAAAAGAGAAAAAGAAGACTAATCGCAAAGGAACAGCATTAGATTGGCGCTTAGCCGAAAATACAATCAAAGAGTCAATTAAACTGGCAAGTGAAAATGGAATCGAATTAAAAACTAGTGAAGAAGATCATGGTGAATTTCACCGGATCATTATCGATATTCCAGTTAAATCAAAGAAGAAATAAGGAGGCACCAGAGTTTAATGGGAACAGTTATTGCAATTGCCAACCAAAAAGGTGGCGTTGGTAAAACAACCACAAGTGTTAACTTGGGTGCTTGTTTAGCTAGAGCAGGACAAAAAGTATTGTTAATTGATACTGATGCCCAGGGGAACGCAACAAGTGGTATTGGTGTAAGAAAACACAATATTGAAAATGATGTATATGATGTGATTGTTAGTGAATTACCGATTAGAGAAGCAATCATGCCTACTTATATCGATAATTTAGATGTTGTGCCGGCAACAATTCAGTTAGCCGGAGCAGAAATAGAGCTAACAGCACAAATGGCTCGTGAAAAGAAATTGTATGATGCAGTTCAAGATGTTAAAGAAGAGTATGACTTTATTTTAATTGATTGCCCACCTTCTTTAGGACTATTAACAATCAATGCTTTTACAGCCAGTGATTCAATTTTAATTCCAGTTCAAAGTGAATATTACGCTTTGGAAGGATTGAGCCAATTGATGAATACTATTCAACTTGTTCAAAAACACTTCAATCCTGATTTACAAATTGAAGGTGTATTAATGACAATGTTGGATGCAAGAACTAATCTAGGTAATCAAGTTGTTGAAGAAGTAAAGAAATTCTTCAAAGAAAAGGTATATAAAACAGTTATTCCAAGAAATGTTAGATTATCTGAAGCACCTAGTCATGGAATGTCAATTATTGATTATGATCCTAGATCACGAGGTGCGGAAGAATATGAAGCATTAGCCAAGGAGGTGTTGAAGGCTCATGGCAAGTAGATCTAAAGGACTAGGACGAGGAATCGATGCTTTATTCCAAGAATCTAAAGAAGAACAACAACCAGATGAACAAGTGGTAGAACTTGAAATTAGTGAGATTAGACCTAATCCCTATCAACCACGTAAGACTTTTAATGAAGAGGCATTAGAAGAATTAGCAAAATCGATCAAGAAATCTGGAGTTTTCCAACCAATTATTGTGCGTAAATCTTCAGTTAAAGGATATGAAATCATTGCTGGTGAACGTCGCTATCGTGCATCTAAGTTAGCTAAAAAGACAGAGATTCCAGCAATAATTCGTGAATTTAACGAAGAACAAATGATGGAAGTGGCAGTGTTAGAAAATCTTCAACGAGAAGACTTAACACCACTAGAAGAAGCAGAAGCCTATAACACTTTGATGGAAAAATTGAATTTAACTCAAACTCAAGTATCAGAGCGACTAGGAAAATCTCGTCCATATATTGCTAATTATTTGAGATTATTAGGTTTACCAGGTAAAGTAAAACTAATGCTACAAGATGGAAGCTTATCTATGGGACAAGCTCGTACTTTATTAGCAGTTAAAGATGAACAAAAATTAATAGAATTAGCTGAAAAAACTGTTAAGGAAGGTTTAACTGTTAGACAATTAGAACAGTTAGTAGCACAAATTAATGGTAAAAAGCCAAAGAAAGCTAAGAAACAAGCTAATCCATATGAACCTTACATTAAGCAAACAGAAAACTTACTTCAAGAAAAATTTGGAACAAAAGTTGCTGTTAAAGCTAACTCTAAGAGTGGTAAGGGAAAGATTGAAATTGATTATTTAAGTATTGATGACTTCAATCGGATTATGGATATTTTAAAAATTAAGTTAGACTAGTGAGAGGATGAGGGCGATGTACGATTTACATGATATTGTTGAAATGAAAAAGAAACATCCATGTGGGGTAAACCGCTGGGAAATTGTGCGAATGGGTGCAGATATTAAAATTAAGTGTACTGGTTGTGGTCGTCTGATTATGATGACTAGACGAGACTTTGAAAAACGTATGAAAAAAGTTCTAGAAAAAGCAGAACAAGAAAATAATTAGAAAGAGTGATTTAAGAAATGGCATTAACAGCAGGTATTGTTGGCTTACCTAACGTTGGTAAATCAACATTGTTTAACGCAATTACAAAAGCAGGAGCAGAAATGGCAAACTATCCATTTGCTACAATCGATCCTAACGTAGGGATGGTTGAAGTACCAGATAGTCGTTTAGCAAGAATTGACGAAATTATTCCTGCTAAGAAGATTGTACATACAACTTTTGAATTTACTGATATTGCGGGAATCGTAAAAGGTGCTAGCAAGGGTGAAGGTTTAGGAAACAAGTTCTTGGAAAATATCCGTCAAGTAGACGCGATTGTTCATGTGGTACGTGCTTTTGACGATGATAATATTACACACGTGGCAAACAAGGTTGATCCTTTGGAAGATATTGATACTATCAACATGGAATTAACTTTAGCTGACTTGGAATCTGTAAATAAACGTTATGCTAGAGTAGAAAAAGTTGCTCGTACTAAAGATAAAGATGCTGTGGCTGAATTTGCAGTTTTACAAAAAATTAAGCCAGTTCTTGAAGAAGGTAAGCCAGTTCGTAGTATTGAATTCAACGATGAAGAAAAGAAGATTGTTAAGGGCTTATTCTTATTGACTTCTAAGCCAGTATTATACGTGGCAAACATCGCTGAAGAAGATATGGCAGATCCAGAACAAAGCGAATACTATCAACAAGTTAAGAAGTTCGCAGAAGATGAAGGTTCTCAAGCATTAGCTGTATCTGCAAGAACTGAAGAAGAAATTGCTGAACTTCCTGATGATGAAAAGCAAGAATTCTTAGAAGCTGAAGGTGTAGAAGAATCAGGTTTAGACCGTTTAATTCGTGCTTCTTACAAGTTATTGGGTCTAGCAACATTCTTCACTGCTGGTGGTAAAGAAACACGCGCATGGACATTTAAGCGTGGTATGAAAGCACCTCAAGTTGCAGGGGTTATTCACTCTGACTTTGAACGTGGATTTATTCGTGCAGAAACTGTTTCTTTCGATGATTTAGATAAGTACGGCAGTATGCAAGCTGTTAAAGAAGCTGGTAGATTACGTCTTGAAGGTAAGGAATACGAAGTTCAAGATGGAGATATTATCGAATTTAGATTTAACGTCTAATAGCGTAAGAAGGGAAGATTTTTAAATAAATGGCTGAAGAAAAAACAGTTCGTGAAAAGAATCAAGAAGCTGCCAAGAAACAAGCTGAAGCAGTTTCTCAACAAAAGAACAAACAAATCATGGAATTCAATGAAAAATTCGAAGGTTTAACAAAGCGTAATCAAGACTACATGTTCCATTTAAACAAGGCGTTAGCTGAAAAGAATTATGCAGAACGTGAAAAAGTTGTTAGTGAAATGTACAATGAATTAATGGAAAAACAAAAGCAAGGCGTTGTAGCTAACAAGTTATACGGAACAGTTAATGAAAAGGTTGAAGCAATTCTTGCTGGTCCTAAGAAAGAACCTAAGATGCCTACTTTATGGGAATTATCACTTGATAATGGATTGATGATGTTAGCTTTATTCTGCATCATGTACGCTTTCTTAGGTATGTTCTCTAAGAGCAATCAAAATGCAGCAAATGGTGGAATAATCACATTGATTGTTACATCTATTGTTGCTGGTGTTGGTTTAGGTTATTTCTACCGTGCGATGATGCCAGGCCAAAGTAAACGTCGTGGTTGGTTAAACATTATCTTTATGATCGCAATCTTAATGGTAGTATGGGTAGCTGCATTCGGTATTGTTGCAATTATCCCACCAACAATTAACGTTGTTCTTCCACCACTAGCTTATGCAGTACTTGCAGTTGTTGCCTATGGTATTCGTTGGTACCTAAAGAAGAAGTTGAACTTTATTAGTCCAGCAGATTTTAGAAGAAATAGTCAAAATTAATATTAAAACTAAAAAATAATAAGATATTGTAAGATTATTTCAAGCAAAAAAGAGACATACTAGATGTAGTATGCCTCTTTTTTCATTATTTACTTTTACTATGCGAACGAATAAATATGTAAAGCCAAGAAATTGCTGCTAGTAGAAGCGAAAAATGGCTTAAAGTAGTTGGAAATCTTGGTCTGATGAGTACTCCAGTATAGGTAATTGTCGTAAACTGGGCACATGTCCATGAAATAAAAATACTCGCTCCCAAGAAAAGCAAAGGTATTTTATATTTTTTCATACGTACAGTTTAACACTAATTTTTGGTTTAAAACATTAAGAATTGCAAAAACTCTGTTAATAGTTTGCTTTAAAAATAGTTTCTGACAAGGTATCATAGATATTGAGAAGTCCTTTAAGGGAAAACGGGAGTGTTTTTTTATGAAGAAAAGTATCAAATTATTCATGACTACACTGGTGGCATTAACTTTAGCTGCTTGTGGCAATGAAAATAATAAAAAATCAAGTTCATCTGAGATGAAAACGACACAAAAGTCAAATGTGTCTAAAAAATCTAAAAAGACAGAACAAAGTAATGAAAGTTCTTCATCTTCAAGCTCATCAAGTTCTGAAAGTTCTAGTAGTGAAGCTAGTTCTTCAAGTCAATCTGGTCCACAACAAGCCAAAGTTACAGGGGATAATAATACCCAAAGAATGGCACAGATTGCTGGAGCATTGAAGTACTTTTTAGGAAAGGATGCCTTAGTTCCAACTAAAGCAGGGATTAGTAGTGGTGTGGTAAATGCCTACTATACTGGTGATGGTAATAATTTTACGGTTTACTATATCAAAGATACAGAAGGAAAGAATTTCAATGATCCTAGTTTAAAAGATAAAGTATCATATATAACATTTTCCAAGAAAACTTATGGTTCTGAAGAAGAAGCTGAACAAGCTGTAAATTACATTTCAGGCGAGTCAGAAATGGGTCTACCTAAGGTTCCATTAAGTGGAAATGTAAATGCTACATTGAATTCTGGTGCTGGACAAAGATATCTACACTGGAATTCTGGTAAATGGTCGGTAACAATTCATGGTACAGCCGGTAAAGATCCTGTTCCTACTGGTCGCAAGGTAGTTGCTTTATTAAATAATGCTTACTTACCAGCTCCTGATTCTAGAGGTGCAGCAAGCTTTACAGCCGGTTCTGGTTCTGGTAATCAAAAGATTGAATGGAACAATGGTAAGGCAGTATATACTATAAAGGGTTCTAACATTAATTCTCTAATTGAACTAGCAGGATCAATTCAAAAATAATGATTAATTTAACAGCATGTGTAGTTAGTAAATAGCTATAAATGCTGTTTTTGTATATTTTTTTAAAATTTTTAAATCGTAATTTGAAAATAAAAAATCCCTAAATAATAGTAAATTAGAATTTCTAAATCGTAATAAGCCGAAATGCTGCTATTTCAAGCAGTTGACAAGTTAATTTTATTTTATTAGGATATAAAAAGTAATGATTACTATATAAGAAAGAGTGATTTTTTTGAAAAAAATACTAAGTTTAAGTTTAGGAATAATTGCATTATGTTTATTCTTCCTACCTAGTAATGTTAGAGCAGATAAAATAAAAGTTGTAACAACGACAGATTTTTATGGACAAGTTGCAGAAGAAGTTTTGGGCAATAAAGGGAAAGTAACTTCAATTATTAATAACCCTAGTGTAGATCCACATGATTATGAGCCAACTACACAAACAGCTAAGCAAGTTTCAAATGCAAATATTGTTATTTATAATGGATTAGGATATGATTCATGGATAACAAAACTTAGTAATGGCAAAAAGAAGATAGATGTTGCGACAGACGTAATGCATGCTAAAGATGGAGCTAATGAACATTTATGGTACAACTCAAAGACTATGGGTAAACTAGCGGATTATTTAGTTAGGGAATATACCAAGATTGATCCTAAAAATGAGACTTACTATAAAAAGAATGCAGCCAAATATAAACAAAAATTAACTAAATTACAAACTTTAATTGCAAAGATTAAGAAAAATAGTGATAATAAAAAAGTTGCAGTAAGTGAACCTGTTTTTGACTATGCTTTAAAAGATATGGGGTATAAGATTTCTAACAGCCATTTTGCTAAAGCAACAGAAGATGGCAGTGATCCTTCGTATAGTGACATTAAGAAGTTACAAAATGATATTAAGCATAAGAAGATCGCATTCTTTGTAGAAAATACTCAATCTGATAGTAAAGTAATTTCAAGTATTGTTAGTCTATGTCAAAAGTATGATGTTCCAGTTATAAAAGTGACTGAAACAACACCTAAGGGAAAGGATTACTTACAGTGGATGAGTTCAGAATATGAACAAGTTCTAAAAATTCAAGAAGACAGGAAGTAATTATGGAAAATATAGTTTCAGTTGATGGTCTGAATATAGATTTGCCTGATCGTCGTTTATTTGAAAATTTAGCCTTTGATATTCCTAGAGGGGCTTTAACATGTATAACTGGAGAAAATGGTGTTGGAAAAACAACATTAGTTAAGCACTTATTACGTGATTTAAAAACTAATTCGCATAACCATTTTGTTAAATTTACTATTGAACGTGATGAAGCTTTCTATATGCCACAAATTAGAAATATTGATGAGGATTATCCTTTAGCAATTAAGGATTTTGTATCATTGGGTTTTAAGCATCGATTATTACCATGGAATACAGTAGTAATGAATGATAAATTAAAACAGATTTTAAAAGAAACAAAACTAGAAAATCTAGCTAAAAATCCACTAGGTAAATGTTCTGGTGGTGAAAAACAAAGAACATACTTAGCACAAGCGTTATGTTCAGATCCCAAATTATTGATCTTAGATGAGGCGACTGCTAATTTAGATCAATCATCTAAACATGAACTGATGCGACTTTTAAAAAAATTGATGCCAATTCATGGAATTACAGTATTATTTATTACACATGATGCAGAGTTAATAGAAGATTATGCAGATTATGAATTACATTTAGAAAATAAATCAGGTAAATTGATGAAGAGAGAGGCGAGATATCGTGTTTGATTATGATTTTATGCGTTATGCATTTATTGCAGGGATTTTTATTGCCTTAATTTCTTGTGTGATGGGAGTCTTTGTGGTTGCACGTCAAACTTCTTTTTTCACGCATACATTATCTGAAATCGGATTTTCAGGAGCAGCATTTGGAGTTTTTGCAGGTATTTCTCCATTGACAGGGATGCTAATATTTACGATGACATCTGCTATTTTTGTCGGATTATCTGGAGAAAAGGTAGGTAGACGAGAAGCATCTATTTCAGTGTTCTCCGGCCTATTCTTAGGGTTAGGTATCTTATTTTTATCTTTGTCCGATAAGCAAGCGAGTTATGCAACTAATATCTTATTTGGAAGTATTGTGGGAATTGATATTAATAATTTGTATACTTTAATAGGATTGAGTGTACTTTTATTAATCGTTGTTAGTGTTCTTTTTAGAAGATTAGTTTATAATTCTTTTGACTCTCAGGGAGCTGAATACAATCAACGATATAATCAAATTGTATCAATCATATTTTTAGTGTTATTAGCATTAACTATTAGTATTACAGCACAAATTGTAGGAGCTTTATTAATTTTTGTTTTACTAACAATACCTGCTTCTGCAGCTAAGTACTTTGCACATATGCTTTGGAAAATGATCGGTCTAACATTTATTTTTGTATTAGTCGGGATCTGGTTAGGTTTGTATTTAAGTTTTGTTACAGACTGGCCAGTAAGTTTCTTTATCACAGTTATCGAAGCACTATTTTATGGGGCTGCCATCGTTAAAGAAAGAATGTCCGCTTCTAGATTATAAAAATAAATTCATGTTTTTAGTAATGTTCGGATATAGATACTAGGAATTAGATGTATTTCGTGGTATAGTTAGGATCTAAGGGGTAGGAATCCTTGCGTAACGGACTAATGGAACGGAATGTGAACATTAGTAGATTAAGTCTGATATGACTTAGCGTTTGGTTTCCGCATTCACCATCAATAATTTAATATCAATGGTGCTTGTCTCAACCCTAAAAAATTATTAGGGAGATGTCTATCATGACACTATTATCATGGAAAAGTCCGAAATTAACCGCCCGGACGATAGCAATGGCGGCAATTTTAATTGCGATGCAGATTGTCTTATCTAAGCTTTCAATTGGACCTGACAATCTAGTTAAGTTTTCATTTGGCTTTATCGCTACAATGTTAATGGGTTACTATTTAGGCCCATGGTTGACAGGTGTAGCAATGGCAATAAGTGATATTCTTACTAACAGTGTTTTTTCAACGGGTGGTAATTTCTTTATCGGATTTACTTTTAGTGCAATTATTTCTGGAATAATCGCCGGAGCATTTTTGTATAACCAAGAGATAACATTGAGAAGATTGTTCATTTATGAGTTTGTTCAAACTCTAGTTACGAATATTTTCTTTACAACTCTTTGGATTCATATTATGTACAAAGCACCTATTATGGCTTTGTTAACTATTCGAGTACCTAAGAATATTCTTACATGGATTGTATATTCAATCGTAGGATTCTTAGTTTTACGTGCAGTTTCAAGGTTAAACTTACGTAGTAATGATAATACGTATTAATAAGTGAAGTTGATGCCAATGAGAAGTAATTCTTGTTGGCTTTTCTTTTAGAGGAAAGGGGATTTTCCAATGGTAAATGAATATCCGCAAGTAATGACAATTGCTGGTTCTGATTCAGATGGATCTGCAGGAATGCAAGCAGACATGAATACTTTTTTGGCTCGTAAAGTATATGGTACTTCAATTTTAACAGCCGCAGTTGCGGGGAATTCTTATGGAATCCATGCTAGTCATGCTTTACCAGTTGATTTTATCAAAGCAGAGTTTAAGGCAATTGCAGATGATTTTAAAATTTTGGCGACTAAAACCGGCATGTTGACAGATACTAAGACGATTCATTCTGTAATTGAAAGTTATAAAAAATACGATTTTGGACCACTAATTGTTGATCCAGTTATCATTACTAAGCATGGAGCGATGTTACTGGAACAAGAAGCATATGAGACAGTGCGCGATGAATTGATTCCATTGGCAACTGTGATTACACCTAATTTCTATGAAGCACAAAAGTTAGTAGAGTCTGAACTCCAAAATGAAGATGAAATTATTGAAGCAGCTAAAAAGTTACAAGCTATGGGTGCCAAAAATGTAGTTATTAAGGGTGAACATAATGGTGACTCTGAAATTGTTAAAGATTATGTTTTGCTCGAAGATGGTAAGAATTTCTGGTTAGAAGATGAGTATATCGATACAGAACATATCAATGGAACTGGCGATACTTACTCAGCATGTATAGCTGCAGAACTTGCCAAAGGAGCAAGCATTGAAGAAGCAATTAAAATAGCTAAAAAATATACTCATGATGCAATTAAAAATGAAATTGCAGTAGGTCATAAATTCGGACCAATCAATCATTGGGTATAGGATAAATTAAAAAGATTACGTCTAATTAGTGTTATAATGAAAAAAGTAACATTAATAGGACGTGATTTTTTTGAAAGTACTAGGTATTTTAGGCTCACACAAGAGTAATGGAGTTACTAGAATGATGCTAGATGCAGTTCTTAATGGAGTTGAAGCTTCAAATGAAGTAGAGTTACTTAACTTGAATGACTATCAAATTAAGCCACGTGTTCCAGGTGAAGATAATCCAACATTAGACTTAATAATTGAAAAGCTCAGGGCAGCTGATGTATGGGTTCTAGCAGCTCCTACTTACTGGGGTGGACTATCTGGAGTAATGAAGAACTTTTTAGACTGTATTAGACAAGAAGTTTTACGTTTTGATCGAAAAGGTGATCCACATCCTATTCCAGAATTCGCACACAAGCATTATGTTACATTGACGAACTGTTACGTAGGTAAAGCAGAAAATATGCTAACTGGAATGACAGACTCAGCTTTTAGAACAATGGATAAGGCGATGACAACAGCTGGCCTAATTAAATTAGGTGAAGGGGTTCAAACTGCGACTTATGGTTTAAAACAATTAACTGATAAAAAGCAGACAGAGCTAGAAAAATTAGGCAACAAGATTAATCGAACACAGAGAAAGGATGACCAAACCTTGAAACGTTATATTGAATTGTTCTTTATTGTAGCAGCGATGGCATTAATAACAATGGTAATTCAAGCAGGAATATTAAAATTATTAGGACAAGCACTTAGCTTTTGGACAAATTATATTTCCTTTGTCTTGATATTCTTTATTTTATTAGCAATCACACTCCACTTCTTCACAGTAGTAAAACATAAACGTAAATGATAGAGAAATACCCCATGGAATCGGCTGGATTTCATGGGGTATTTGTTACTCTTCCGATAGTTTCAAATCATTTGTTGCTTGGGTAAGTTGTGAGTCATAGACATTAATCTTATGTTGCAAATAGGCTCTAGTTTCTTGAAGACTAGCAATTCTTTTATCTAATTTTTCAGCTTCTTCTTCTAAGATTCTTTTACGTGCTGGAATGGTACGATCGTCATTCAACGAATAAAGATGCATGTATTCGTGGAGGCTTTCGATAGATAAACCAGCATGACGCATGCATTTGATGAAGTCTAGTCTTTGGATGTCTAAGTCGGTAAAATCACGTACACCATTTTTGTTGCGATTAATAGGTGGAACAAGTCCAATGCGTTCGTAATAGCGGATAGTATCAGGGGTGATCTCTAACTGTTCACTAACTTTTTTGATATTCATATTAATTACCTCATCTATAATTCTTACTGTCTAAAGTTTACACCTTGGAGTAGACTCTAATGCAAAGATTTTAAGCAAGAGAATTCCATTCATTTTTAAATTCTGTTAGAAAATCAAGCATGACTTGTTGGCGATGCTCCGCAATCTTCTTAGCAGTTGGGGTATTTAGCATATCTTTCAACTTCAAGAGCTTTTCGTAAAAGTGGTTAATGATAGTTTCATCATCAAGGTTACGGTATTCTTCTCTAGTCATATTGGTGCGTGGAGCTAATGCCGGATTATAGATTTTTTCGCCATGATGACCACCGTAATAAATTGCTCGAGTGATGCCAATTGCGCCAATCGCATCTAACCAGTCAGCATCTTGTACGATTTGTCCGGATAGGGGAAGTTGGAAGTCATCATCTTGTAGTGAATGTGCAAAAGACATATGTGTGATGATAAAGCTAATTTCTTCAATTTGTGCTGAAGTAAATTCTAAAGATGCTAGAAATTCTTGAAGTTCGGCCAAAGCAGATTTTGGATCAGAGACAAGTTTATCATCAATCGTATCATGTAGATAAGCGGCAGCTAGTGTAATTAACTTATCAGCAGGTTCACTTTCTAGAATTTTTTCTGCCATAGTTACGACGCGTTTAATATGATCATAGCCATGTCCAGTTTTATCGGCTCTGAGCTTAGATTTAGTATATGCTTTAATTTTGGATAATTTAGTAAATTCGTTCATATAGTAGATCACTTCTTTCTTAGAAGATAGTATAACAAAAAAGAAGTTGAATCTACATCCAACTTCCACGTGTTTATTATAATCTGAAAGAAAGCTTAGGTCTAGGAATAATAAGCAAGGCGATGATTAGAAGGATAATATCGATGTATTTTTTAGCATCGTACTCGCCCAGATAACCAGAAAATAGGACAAAAGCCATAATACCAACTGAAAATAATAATCGTAAAGTCTTACCGTTCATAATTATCACCATCCTTAAAAAGCTATTCTATTCATATAAATTATAGCATAAAATTATCGTCTTTGGGAACCGTTTACATTTAAAAATAAGAATAAAAAAGATTTTATTTACAAAATTACTAATTTACAAAATTTCTAAATAGAACTATGATAATAGTGTAAAATTTATTGAAGAGAGTTGAGAATGTATGATGACTAAAGCCCAAAGAAAAGCTTTTGTATTTACTTTATTGTTAGGAACTTTTACCATGTCGATTAGTCAGTCTTCTTTATCGACAGCTTATCCTACTTTAATGAAGTTTTTCAATGTAGATGCACCAACGATTCAATGGCTAACAACCGGTTTTATGCTGATTATGTGTATCATGATGCCGGTTAGTCCTTGGTTGTTGAAGAATCTATCTTTTAAGAAAATGTACTTAACGGTACTAGCAATCTTCGAATTAGGAACATTAATGATTATTTTAGCTCCTAATTTTCCAATCGCTCTACTAGGGAGAGGCCTAGAAGCAGTTGCGGTAGGTATTTTGTTTCCATCTTATCAATCAGTCTTAATGACAATTACCGCTAGAGAGGGTCGCGCCGAAGTCATGGGATTAGCTGGTTTAGTTATGGGATCAGCCTTAGCTTGTGGTCCAATTATTTCTGGTATTATTTTAAATTATATTAGTTGGCAAGGCTTATTCTGGTTCTTCTTGTTGGTAATTGCGTTAATCTTCGTTAGTGCGATCTTTAATATGCGCGATGTAATGGAACGTAAAGAAAGCCAGTTAGACTTCATCTCCGTTATCTATTCACTTAGCTTTATTGGATTATTGTATTTTGTAAATGAATTAGGCACTAAGCAGTTAACTTTGCCATTATATTTGATTTTAGTTGTTAGTGTAATCTTGTTTATAGCCTTTATTTTACGCCAATTTAGAGTTAAGGATCCCTTGCTTCAATTGCGAGTTTTGAAAGTAGCTAACTTTGATATTGGCGTTCTATTAACAGGTTTTGCTTACATTTCATTAATTGTAGTAACAATCGTATATCCATTGTATTATCAAAGAATTTTGCATGTTAATCCGTTAGTGTCAGGTTTAGCATTAGTTCCACCAGCAGCTTTATTGAGTATTTTGAATCTAGTTTCCGGTCGTTTAGCTGACAAAGTAGGATTTAAAATTACACTGTTGATAGGTATGGTAATGCTAGTTGTAGGTTGGGCAATTCTATTTATCTTCAGCTACCATCTAAATGTACTGGAAATGATCCTAATTGCCTGTATCATTGAAGGAGGTAACGCCTTTGTCATGATGCCAGCTACAACTATGGGAGCCAACTCACTTCCTGAAAATATGATTCCTCATGGAACTGCGATAACTACGACTGTACGTCAGTTGTTAGGTAGTCTAGGGGTAGCTTTGGCGATGATTATTATAGTAGCTGGCGGACACACATTAAGTGAAATAATTGGTTATCACTATGCCTTTGGATTTTTCTGCATCTTGGAAATTGTAGGATTAATCTTGGCAATTATCTTGCGTGATGACAGTAAAAAATAACGAATAGAACATATCCTGCGACCTTTCTAGTGAAATTTGTTAGAATGATAATAGTAACTTTTAGATATTAATCATGGAAGGGTAGGACTATGAATTTGGATTTAGTAATATTTGATATGGATGGCGTTATTTTTGATTCAGAAAAAGTTTATTTTGAAGCTAATCAAATAGCTGCTGATAAGCTTGGCATGAATTATTCGTTAGCTTACTATAAGCAGTTTATTGGTGCTGGAACAGATACGATGAGAGCACAAATGATTGAAGATTATGGTGGCGATGCTCAACTTATTGATGACTTTTTGCGTATTAGTGAAGAAAATGTTCATCCTTTAGTTGAAGCAGGAGAATTGAAATTAAAACCAGGTTTCGTAGAGCTATCACAATATCTTCAAGCAAATGATATTGCCTATACTTTAGCTTCAAGTAACTACAAGAGTGAAATTGAATTTTTCTTAGAACATACAGATGTTGATCCAGCTTCTTTTAAGACGATTATTTCTGCAGATGATGTAGCTGAGGCTAAACCAGCACCAGACATATTTAATAAAGCTTGGAAGAAGAGTGGTGCACCTGCTAAAGAAAAAACGATAGTAATAGAAGACTCTTTTAATGGAATTAAAGCTGCTAATAATGCTGATATTCCAGTAATCATGGTTCCTGACATCATCCAGCCAACAGAAGAACAAAGAAAGACAACAGTGGCTGTTTTGGATGACTTGATTTCTGTGCGAGAATATCTAAAAAATAATTATTAGAAAAGGACAGTCTATTTTGAAGAAACCATACTTAACAATTAAAGAAAACGGTGAAGCAACAATTGAAATAAAGAAGTCAGAATTTATCTGTTCCTTAGCTCGAACGGAGACTGAAGAAGAAGCAAGAGCATTTATAGATAAGATTAAGACTGAACATCGTAAAGCTACACATAATTGTTTTGCTTATATGATTGGATTGAATGATGAAATTCAACGTGAAAGTGATAATGGTGAGCCTTCTGGAACTGCAGGAGTACCGATTCTAGAAGTGTTGAAAAATCTTGAATTGCATAATGTAACAGCAGTGGTTACTCGCTACTTCGGTGGCATCAAACTTGGTGCCGGTGGTCTAATTAGAGCTTATAGTAATGCGACTTCTAATGCCATCGAAAAGGTTGGTGTGGTAAGGAAGGTAGTTCAAACAGAATTATCATTGAAGGTAAGTTATTCTGCCTGGGGTAAACTGCAAAACTATCTTGAAAATAATCAGGTAAATGTAAGTGATACGGTATTTATGACTGATGTCACAGCAGTAGTTTATATTGATACGCCAGAAGTTGAATCTTTTACTGCTACAATTGTTGATTTGATGAATGGACAGGTTGAAGTAGAAGAGGGCCAGGAAAAATATGTCGAAGTGCCATATGAACTATATAAATAAAAATGAGGTTGGGATTTGAGTCCCAGCCTCATTTTTTAATTGAATAGCACTGAAATAAATGGAGCGTTATTTAAAATATGAAGAGTTAAACTGTTAGAAAGATTTTTAGTATGTACGTAGACATAAGCTAAAATCCAGCCCATTGTAACGTAAATTAAAGCAGAGATGAAGTTTGTACTAGAATGCATTAAACCAAAGATAACACCACTAATAGCAACTTGCCAAAATGGTTGGTTTTTGAAGAAGAAACTCGTAAATACACCACGATAAAGCAATTCTTCAGTAATAGGAACCAAAACAACAACTAATATAGTCATTAATACAGCAGTTCTATCAGTAACTAAAGCATTTAGAGCTTTGTCATTAGCACTCGTTGTTTGATGATAAACTTTTGTCATTAAAGTTAATAAAATACCCTTAGTGAGAATCATGACAACATAAGCTGCAAGAATGAATCTAACATTTTTCCCTGTGATTTTTTTAAACGGTGATTCACCTTTTACGCGTTTAACGATATAAAGCAGGATTCCAATTAATATTAAATAACAGAGGATAACGAGTGGCGCGATGATCCCCATTGAATAATGACTCTCAATAAGTAGCAATGGCAACTGTGATAGCAAGATAAAAATAATAAATAAACATATCTTACCAATTAATGATAAAAAATTTCGCATAAAATACCTCACTTTCGTAATATCTCTATACTACTAAATTTATGGGAATTAGTGAAATGTACTTTAAATAAAGTTTAAAGAATAATACCCATGACAAAATTTTTTAAATACAATTTGCTAATATTATGATATAGTAGTGAATGTAGTAATTAATTTTCTGAAATTGATTACATGATAGATTTCTTAATGAAATTTTATTTATATTATTTGTATATCTAAGTGAGGAGAAATCTCTTGGAAAAAAAGGTAAAAGTAGTGATTGCTACTCATAAAAAATATGAGATGCCTACAGATGATTTATATTTACCAATCCATGTAGGTGCCGAATTAAATAAAGATAAAGACTTAGGATATCAAAAAGATAATGTTGGAGATAATATTTCTGATAAAAATGATAGATATAGTGAACTAACGGCTCTATACTGGGCTTGGAAACATGTGGATGCAGAATACATCGGTTTGGCTCACTATAGACGTCATTTTGGTGGAAAGAATTATCATCATGGTAAAGATAGGCTTAAGTGGGTAGTTACAAAAGCTGAATTAGGACCATTGCTAGATAAATATGATGTGATATTACCTAGAAAGAGAAGATATTATATTGAAACTTTGTATTCACATTATAAGCACACGCACTATTCCAACCAGCTAGATGTAACCTTTGATATTATCAAGAAAAAATATCCGGAATATGCTGATACATATGAAAAGATAATAAATAAGACTTCGGGATATATGTTTAATATGGTTATTATGAGAAAAGATTTGCTAAATGCCTATTGTACATGGCTGTTTGATATTTTATTTGAGCTTGAAAACCGTCTTGGCAATCAGAATTTGGATGCATTTCAACAACGATTCTATGGACGTGTAAGTGAAGTTATCTTTAACGTTTGGCTAGAAAAACAATTTGAAGATGGTGTTATTGATAAAAAACGTGTCAAAGAACTACCAATCGTATATGTAGAGGGAGTAAATTGGTGGAAGAAGGGCACAGCATTTTTAAAAGCTAAATTCTTTAATAAGAAATATGAAAATAGCTTTTAAACTTTACTAATAAGGGAAGAAGAGCTAGCAAGTTTGCTGGCTTTTTGTTTATTAAAAGCAAAAGATTAGGATGTGGAAATATGGGTATCACATTTTCTTTTATAATACCTACATATAATTCGAAAAAGACAATTATTAGAGCGATTGAAAGTGTTGCGAAACAACTAGATAGGTCAGATTATGAAATCATTATAGTTGATGATGGCTCTCAAGATGGAACAGTTGAGTTAGTCCATGATTTTATGAAGGGGAATAGTAGTATTCACTTTACTAGTACAATCGGTGGTGTATCTTTCGCAAGAAATAAGGGAATTAATCAAGCACAAGGCGAATATCTTTTATTTTTAGATTCTGATGATTATTATGTAGAAGGATCATTAAAGAATTTAAAAAATATAGTTGCACAAAGTAACAGTGATTTGGTGATATTCAACTTTGAACATGGCAATACTCCAGTATTACTAGCAGAAGTGCCTAATACTAATGTTGAAGCCTTATCTGTAATGTTGAGTAATCCAACTAAATATATGACGGTTTGGGGAAAAGCCTATCGAACAGAAAATGTGCACGAGAACAATATAAGATTTAATGAAGACTTGAAATTATCAGAAGATAGTGAGTTTCTGGTAAGATATGTGAAAAATTGTAAGAAGATAACCTCTGATAATACAATTTTGTATCATTACTCAATCGACAATGTTTCAGTAATGAGAGGAAAAAATAAGCAAAGTAAGATTCCTGGGTATTTGGAGTCTCTAGAGGTTGTACAAGAGGATATCTTTAATAATATTCCAGAATTGAAACAAGCATTTTATCAATACACAGTAATTCAAATGAATATCATGATGGTTAGAGAAATATTTAATTATGGTGATAATAGTGACTATAGTTCTAAAGTACGTAAATCCAATGAATTATTAAAAAATAAAACAATCCATGAAGCAATTAAGCAAATGAAGTTAAAGGATTGTATGTCACCAAGATTTTTACCAGTATTTTTCATAAAATGGGGAATGCAACCTCTGGCTAGATTGATGTTTAGGTTGAGAAGTTGGAGTAATCATAGGAAGGAATTAAAATAACTGAGGGAGAAAAGATGAAAAGAAGTAACCTAATATCTAAAATAATGTTAGTACTATTTTTTTTAGTACTAGCTTTCATATCAACTTATCCAGCATTTATAGGACATTTTTTTAAATTGACAATGGATGGTCAAATACATTTAATGAGATTTGAATCTGTTGCAGATGCTATAAAGAATAAAGAATTACCACCAATTGTAAACTTTGAAGGTTATGGAAATGTGGGAGCGATATTTAATGGGATGTATCCGTGGTTATCAGGGTTAGTATTTATTATCCCTAGAGTATTGTTAGGTAGTCCTATGTATGCATTGTTCATAGGTTTTTATCTACTGAATATATTGACAATTTTAAACACTTATTTATTGGTCAGAGAATTAAGTAACAACTATTATATAAGATTGATAGGTGTAGTTCTTTATCAACTTAATGCGTATCATCTAACTTTGATGTATTCAAGAAATGCGCTAGGAGAGGCTTTAGCATATACTTTTTTACCACTGGCAATGTTGGGATGCTACTTGATTTGGGATAATAGAAAAATAGGAATATTATATCTAGCATTAGGTATGGGGATGATTATCAACTCGCATATGATATCATCAATTTTAGCATTTTTATTGATAATCATTGCTGAAATATATCGTATATTTGCAAAAAAGTTAAATCTAAAGGAAATAGGTTATTTAATTAGTGCTGGAATTTTATCACTTCCAATAATCGTATTTACAATTACTAATATTGCAAACATAGCGTTGAAAAATAGAATAGCAACAACTTGGCGTGGGATAAATTCTATTGATATGTGGGAGTCATTAAAGGCGATGCTACAAAATAATATTACTGACAAGGGTGTAATTTTCAATATAGGAATTGTAAGCTTTGTATTACTATGTATTTTATTGGTAGTATCTATAGTGTCTAAAACTGATGAAAGTTGGAAAAAATATATTTTAGGAGCAGGAATAGTATATATATTGACTTTAAATATAGTTCCGTTACCAACTAACTTACCACAAACCTCAATAGGAATTATTCAATTTACAGGAAGATTATTGTCAATAGTAATGGTTTTATTGACAATGGGTTGTGTTCTATTTTTGGAAGTAAATTCTGATAGAGTGAATGTAAGGTCAAGTTTAATTTTTCTATTTATGATTATGTCACTACTGACGTTTGGATCTATCAGAACGTATCATAATACTGTGAATGACGATCCAATTAGATACTATATAAATAATAATAATTACATTAAAGAGATTTCAGAACCTAGAGAAGGTGCAACAGATTATGCTCTAATCGATAAAAATAAACAGGCTATAATTAATGGAATAAATCCTAAATTTAATGTATCTAGTGTAAGTTGTAATAGTATTACTTTGAGAGTAGGGGAAAAAACAAATCAAATACCATTTTTCCTATATAAAGGTATTCCTTACGAAGTGAAATTGAATGGAAAAAACATAAAGATAGATGTGGGTGGTATCTTAAACGTGAAAGCTAAACGTGGAGATATGATTCAAATTAGTTCTAAAGCTACATGGTGGAACTATGCCACATTTGGAGTAAGCATTTTGACGTTGCTATTAATTGTTTTAGGAATAACTGCAACTGAATTTTTAAACTCAGGAAAGGGATATAGAAATGAAACTATCAATAGTAATGACAACATATAATGGTATGGAATATATAAAAGATCAATTGGATTCCATAGCTAATCAAAAAAGAAAAGCAGATGAAGTTTTGATATATGATGATGGATCAAACGATGGAACAATAGAATTTATAGAGAATTACATCAATAATAATGGATTAAACAATACTTGGAAACTAATAGTTAATAAAGAAAATAAGGGTTGGAGAAGAAACTTTATAGAAGGAATATGGGCATCTATGGGCGACCTAGTTTTTCCTTGTGATCAAGATGATATATGGAATGAAAATAAGTTAGAAATCATAGAAAGTATTATGACTGAAAATCCTCAAATACAAGTTTTAACTACAAATGTAACCAATTTGTATGGTAACGGGGATAGAAAACCAAGTGATAATCAGGATGGAAAAATAGTAAAAATTTCATGGAAAAAACACATATTTAGGGTTGATGCACCTGGATGCGTATACTGTATTCGAAGAGAATTAGTTAATAAAAGTAAGAATTATTACAGAGTAGAATATGCTCATGACGATTATTTCTGGAAGTTAGGATTATTTGCCGATGGATTATATAATTTCAATGAAGACTTAATCGATTATCGTAGACATGATGATAGTACGTTTTCAGTTGAAACTAGAAAAAATAGAAATGTAAATGCTCGTATAAAGTGGATTGATATGGCACTAGATTATTGTGATGATTTAACTGATTATGTAAATAATGATAATACGATAATAGAAAAAGATAAGAAATTATCTGTGATAAAAAGAAATAGAAAGTATCTAAATTTGAGAAAGAGATTTTATGAAACAGGTAATCCATTACTTATTTTTCAAATGTCAAAGTACAAAGATTGTTATTTAAAATCTAGACAGTTATTAGGGGATATATATATAAAATATATTTCTAAATAATTAGTACCTAGATTATAGAGTAACGTTATAGTACTATGTAAGTGTATTAATAATGATTAGGGCAGGTAATTAATATGAAAGGTATAATTTTAGCTGGTGGTAGTGGTACACGTCTTTATCCTATAACTAAAGGTATTTCTAAACAATTAATACCAATTTATGATAAACCGATGATTTATTATCCATTATCAACTTTGATGTTGGCTGGAATAACAGATATTTTAGTAATCTCTACTCCAGAATATACACCATTATTTGAACAATTATTAGGCGATGGTTCTGATATAGGAATATCATTAACTTATAAGGTTCAAGAAAAACCTAATGGACTGGCAGAGGCCTTTATTTTAGGAGCTGATTTTATTGGTGATGATTCAGTTTGCTTAATTTTAGGGGATAATATTTACTACGGGTCTGGTTTATCTAAGCTTGTACAAGAAGCAGCAGAAAAGACAGATGGAGCAACAGTTTTTGGCTATCATGTAAATGACCCAGAACGATTTGGTGTTGTAGATTTCGATAGTAATATGAAGGCTTTATCAATTGAAGAAAAGCCTAAAAATCCTAAGAGCAATTACGCAGTTACTGGTTTATACTTCTATGACAATACAGTTGTAGAAAAAGCCAAGAATTTAAAGCCTTCTGATCGTGGTGAATTAGAAATTACAGATATTAATAAATTATATCTAGATGAAGGTAAGCTTGATGTTAAGTTAATGGGACGTGGATATGCTTGGTTAGATACAGGTACTCACGATTCCATGATGGAGGCTGCTAGTTTTATTGCTACAATTCAAAAACGTCAAAATTTGAAAGTAGCTTGTTTAGAAGAAATTGCTTATCGTATGGGTTATATAAGCAAAGAAAAATTAGTTGAACTAGCACAACCAATGAAGAAAAATGATTATGGTCAATATCTATTAAGATTAGCTAAGGAGCAGTAATAATGGGAAAATTAATTGTAAAAGAAACAAAATTACAAGATGTTAAATTAATTACACCAGCAGTATTTGGAGATAACCGTGGATTTTTCACAGAAAGTTATTCAGATCGTGATTTCAAAGCAGCTGGAATTGATTTTGATTTTATTCAAGATAATCACTCTCTTTCTACTCAAGCAGGTGTCTTACGTGGTTTACATTTTCAACGTGGTAAAGCTGCACAAACAAAGTTGATTCGAGTAGCAACCGGGGCAGTTTTAGATGTAATTGTTGATTTACGTAAGGGATCTCCTACATACAAGCAATGGGAAGGATATATTTTATCTGAAAGTAACCATCGTCAATTGTTAGTACCTAAGGGTTATGCTCATGGATTTGTTACTTTGACAGACAATGTTAACTTCCTTTACAAATGTGATAATTACTATGATGCAGAAGCTGATGGTGGTATTTCCTTCAAGACTCCTGAACTTAATATTGATTGGCCAATCGACTTAGATAAGGCAATCACATCTGAAAAAGATGCTAACCAACCTACTTTAACAGAATTTGAAAAAGACAATCCATTTGTCTATGGCGAAATTTAGGAGGTAATTTGATGTTTAAGAATATCATTGTAACTGGTGGAGCTGGATTTATCGGTTCAAACTTTGTACATTATGTAGTCAATAATCATCCTGAAGTTCATGTGACAGTATTGGATAAACTAACATATGCTGGAAATAAAGAAAATCTTGCTGGCTTACCAGAAGATCGTGTGGAGTTAGTTGTCGGAGATATTTGTGATAAAGAATTAGTAGATAAGTTAGTTCAAAATGCTGATGCTGTGGTACATTATGCTGCTGAAAGTCATAATGATAACTCACTTAGAAATCCTGATCCTTTTATTCAAACTAATATTGTTGGGACATCAGTTCTAATTGAAGCATGTACTAAGTATGATGTACGTTTCCATCATGTTTCTACTGATGAAGTTTATGGTGACTTGCCATTACGTGAAGATTTACCAGGACATGGTGAAGGTCCAGGTGAAAAGTTCACACCTGAATCTCCATATAAGCCAAGTAGTCCTTACTCATCTTCAAAGGCAAGTTCAGACTTATTGGTCAGAGCATGGGTACGTTCATTTGGATTAAAAGCAACTATTTCCAATTGTTCAAATAACTATGGTCCTTACCAACATATCGAAAAATTTATTCCACGTCAGATAACAAATATTTTAAGTGGTATTCGTCCAAAATTATATGGAACAGGTAAGAATGTACGTGACTGGATCCATACTAACGATCATTCAAGTGCAGTTTGGAAGATTTTGAATGAAGGTAAGATTGGCGAAACATACTTAATCGGTGCTGATGGTGAAAAGAACAACAAAGAAGTTTTAGAATTAATCTTGAAATTAATGGGACAACCAGCAGACGCTTACGATCAAGTTAAAGATCGTCCAGGACATGATTTGCGCTATGCTATTGATGCAAGTAAATTACGCAATGAATTAGGCTGGGAACCTCAATACACTAATTTTGAAGAAGGCCTAAAAGCAACAATTGATTGGTATACTAACCATCGTGAATGGTGGCAAGATCAAAAGGCTGCAGTTGAAGCTCAATACGCTAAAAATGGGCAATAAAAATTTCCCCAGGTTTTCCTGGGGTTTTACTTTATCATTGGAAGGAAGATATTAAATGAAAATTTTGATTACTGGTGCAAATGGACAATTAGGTCAAGAAATGCAACATCTGTTAGATGAACGTGGACAAGAATATCTTGCAGAAGATTCACAAGGATTAGATATAACAGATAAAGAAGCAGTAGATGCTTACTTTGAAAAGAACAAACCAGAAGTAGTTTATCATTGTGCAGCATATACAGCAGTGGATAAGGCCGAAGGAGAGGGAAAAGAACTTAACTGGAAAGTCAATGTTGATGGAACAGAAAATATTGCTAAGGCATGTCAAAAAGTTGGGGCAACATTACTCTATGTAAGTACTGATTATGTTTTCGATGGCAACCGTACAAGCGGTGAATATTTACAAGATGATCCTAAGGGCCCACGCAATGAATATGGTAAAGCAAAACTTGCTGGCGAAGAAGCAGTACAAAAATATTGCGATAAGTACTACATAATTAGAACTGCTTGGGTATATGGACAATGGGGACATAATTTCGTATACACTATGTTAAATCTAGCAAAGAATCATGATAAGTTGACAGTTGTTGATGATCAAGTAGGACGCCCTACATGGACTAGAACATTAGCAGAATTCTTGACATATTTAGTAGATAATAAGGTTAAACATGGTGTATACCATTGTTGTAATGATGGTCAATGTTCATGGTATGAATTTGCTAAAGAGATATTGAAAGATACAGGTGTTGATGTACAACCTGTAACTTCAGATCAATATCCAACAGCTGCATTTAGACCACATTATAGTGTAATGAAGTTAGCTAAGGAAACAGGCTTTGTATTTCCAGATTGGAAAGAAGCGTTGGATGAATTTTTAAGTGAAGTTAAGTAAAAATTAACTAGTGAATAATTTTGTTGGAGTCTATTATCATAACGTATAAAGTGATAATAGACTTTTTAGCTATTGGCATATTTAGACACCGAAGAAATATAAAAATTTATGCAAGTAAGCGTTAAATTTGCAGAAATTAGAAAATTGGTCCTGTGTCTAGATTGGCAAAATCGGATAACATTGGCATTTTTTTATAAAGATATTATTTAAGATACATATTTTGTTTAGTATATATAATCTTGTGTTACTATTATTTTTAGTTGTCGATGTAAAAGGAGAATTTACGTGAAAAAATTTTTGTTAGTAGTTACGATATGTTTGTCGTGTATGATATCTTTTCAAGACAAGGTATTCGCTAAGAATATTTCTGATAAAAAAATTCAGAAAATCGTAAATAATATGACATTAGATGAGAAGATTGGGCAATTATATATGAGTCCTAGTTCAGGCGATGCTGCTAAAATGACAAATGATATAAAGAAATATAATTTAGGGGGAATTGTTTTATTTGGAGAAGATTTCAGCAACCAAAATGCAGATACAATGAAACAAAAAGATGCAAATTTTCAAAATGCTAGTAAGTATGGATTGTTTATCTCTACTGACCAAGAAGGTGGAATTGTTTCTAGATTAAGTACAAGTCCACAATTAACAAATGGAAGAAAGTTTCCTTCTCCACAAGAAGTATATAAACAATCTGGAATGTCTGGAGTAGTGAAAGAATACAGTAGTGTAGCTGAAATTTTACGTAATTTAGGTATTAATTGGGATTTTGCACCAGTTGCAGATGTTTCTAATGATCCAAACAGCTTTATATATGACAGAACACTGGGGCAGAATTATCAGTTAACAGCACAATACGTGTCAAAGGTCGTACCAGCAATTCAAAAGCAACAAGTAGCTGCGACAGTAAAGCATTTTCCGGGGTATGGTTCAGCTGGAGATACACATACAGGTTTTGCTAGCGATGGACGTAGTATAAATGAATTTAGGCAAAATGATTTTCTACCATTTAAAGCTGGAATAAAAGCTAAAGCTGATTCAGTATTGGTGGGACATGTTGTTGTTAATAATTTAGATGCAACTAGACCAGCTTCTGTATCAAAGCCAGTACACGAAATTTTAAGAAAAGAATTGAAATTTAAAGGTATTATTATTACTGATGATATGGGAATGGGAGCATTAACTAGCTTTGCGCAAAAGCAACATACAAATATAGATGTGATGGCGATTGAAGCTGGAAATGATATGTTACTAAGCAATGGTTATGTAGATGGAATACCAGCCATCAAAGATGCAATAAAGCGTGGAGACATATCTCAAAAACAAATTGATAATTCAGTAAAAAGAATATTGAGATTAAAAGCCAAATTAAATATTATGAAATAATTAAATTTTAAGAAACATAGTAGTATAATGTAGACATATTTTTATTAGGGGGAATTTACTATGAACAAATGTCCAAATTGTGGTTCAGACATAAAAGAAGGTGCAAAATTTTGTACATCTTGTGGATATCGGTTAGTACAGGGAAATGGCAATAATACGGTTAATACTACCAATACCACTAATGTTGACAGAGCTAGACAAACTGTAGACACAGACAGAATGAAGAAAGTATCTATGAGCTATTGGGATTGGTTAGTTACTTCATGGAAACATCCGTTTAAAGTTGAAGCTGGGGAAAAGTATACTGGCTTAGTAACTTTAGCAATTGAAGGTGTTATGTTTGCATTATCAGTAATGATTTTAGTAAGAAAAATAGCAGGTGCTTTTGTTGAAAGTTCAAATTCAATAATGTCATTCTTTTCTGGTGGAAGTTCTTCTAGCACAAGTAATCCAGTAGGTTTCAATGTGTTTGTAGTATTCTTTTTAGCAGTGTTTATAGCTGCACTTGCAATAATTGGAGCGGTATTATTAGTAGAAAAGGGATTTTCAGATAGTAATAAAGAGTATTTAGATTTAGTGAATGAAGTTGCACATAAGACTTCTTCATTAATGTTATTAAATGCAGTGCTATTTGTATATTCATTTATTGTATCTAATGCAAGTGTGAACTCCGTTGTATTAATTGATGTTGTTTTAGGACTAATGTCAATGATATGGGTAATAGGAATATTATCAGTAGCATTTGAATTGAAAGAAACAAAAATGGATAACATTTATGTAGGTTTGGTAATTTACATTGCCCATATGATTATAATAAGTATTGCGGGATGGATTGTAGTTAACCATTATGCAGGTATGTTAACTGACTTAATTAGTGAATTAATGAGAGTTATATAGTTATTTAAAACGGGGGAGATAGCGATGAGTGAAAACAGATTTTGCCCAAATTGTGGTCAAAAAGTTGATGCTGGTGAAAAGTTTTGTGCTAACTGTGGCTATCATTTGTCAGAGAATGTAGAGAAGGTTGAAGAAAATAAGAGCTTTGAATCTTCAAATCCTACTGATGTAAGCCAAAGTACTGAACAATTTAGTCAACCAAATAACAACAACTATAATAGGCCAAAGAAACCTATCAATAAAAAAATTATGATACCTGTTGTAGTACTTGTTGTCCTAATTGGAGCATATATTGCAGGAAATAAATATTATTCATCACAGAACCAGTTGAATAGATTTACAACTGCATTATCAAAAAGCGATAGCGATGTATCTGGCTATCTAACTACAACTGAAGGTTCAAAGAAAGTTCCTAAAGGAGAGGCGAAAGCTTTTAAAAAGCAATTTTCAGGTAGTCAAAGTAGCATATACTACATGAAACAAAGCTTAATGTCTAATGGTAGTTATGGTAATTATAGTTGGGTACAGTCAGGCAGAAGACTATTTGTCTTTCCTGCTTATAAATTACAAGCTGATCCAGGATATGCTTACGTATCTACAAATAATAAGAATGTAAAAATTTATCAAGACGGTAATAAAATAGCAACTACTAAAGATGATTCACGTACAGTTAAGGTAGGACCTATATATCCAGGGAAATATACATTTAAAGTTCAAGGAACTGTTAATGGAGAAAAGTTGAGTTCAAAGAAAGATTTCTATGTAAAGAGTGGTAAAGATAATAATGTTGAACTTGACCTAAGTACAGCTACTTTCACTGTTAAAGGTATGAAAGATAGTAATATCTATATTAATGGTAAAAAGGTAGGAAAGCTTGATAGTGATGGAGAGAAAAAATTCACTAACTATCCAATTACTAATGGTCTCAAGTTGTATCTAACTACTGATGTAAATGGAAAAGAAATCAAATCTAAACAAGTATCTGTTGAAGATAAGATTAACCAAGGAGTTCACACAATAACTCCAGGATATAAAGGATTAGTAAGTAAAGATGAAGCTGAATCATTACTATCATCAGTATTCTCAGGATTAAGATATGGGGCTAGCAGTTCAACTGCAGATCATTTCATAGATGGTGAGAACAACGATTCTTATAATGAATTGGTCGACTTTTTCAAGACTATTGAAGATCATCTAGAAGATGTTGATGTAGTAAAGATAAATAGTATAACTCCCCTAGGAAATAATAAAGCTGAAGTATCATATTCTGTGAAATATAGTTTTGAAAATGATGATCAGCGTAAAGTACAACAATTCACATATAACGGGGCTCAAATTGAAAAAGAAGATGGAGAATATAAGGTAAAATCCATTGGTAAGACAGGTTCCAGTCCAGATTGGGAACGTAGATATGATGATTAAAATTAAATTTTAATACCATAATTCATGAGAGATGGTGTACACTTTCTTTGGTTAGAAAGATGTTCGCCCTCTCTTTTATTTTATTAGTCTATTATTACAAACTTAAAGTAATAATAGGCTTATTTTAGTTATTGGCATATTTAGATACAGAAGAAATATAAAAATTTATGCAAGTAAGCGTTAGATTTGTAGAAATTAAAAAATTGGTCCTGTGTCTAGATTGGAAAATCAGAAAAAGTTAATAAAAAATAATCATGAAAATATAATCGAAGCAGAAATTTTTATTCTTACATATATTTCAAAAATGTTGTGTTTTATTATCTATCATTGCTGATTACATTGTTATGTAATAAAATGGAAAATGAGTAAGTTTACCATGTATTATTTAATTGGGGTTAAATTAGTTGTTATTTAAAATTATATAAACTAATTGATGAAACTATATGATGTAAACATAGAATAATTTGAGCGTTATAAAAAATAAAAGGGAAATATAAAAATTGAATCGAGGAGAAAGAGTGGGATGGAGCAAAACAATATCAATGTTGTTTATGCAGCAGATGATAATTTTATCCCTGTTATGGGTGTATCTATTGTATCTCTATTAAAAAACAATAGAGATATGAGTAATATCAATGTAACTATTTTAGCTACCAATGTTTCTGAATTGAACAAACAAAAAGTTAATGATTTATTCAATAAATATGATAGATCTCTACCTAGATGGATCGATGCTACTAATATTGAAGATACATTAGGACAAAAAGTCAATCAAGATAGAGGATCGGTAAGTCAATATGCAAGAATATTTTTAAATGATATTTTTGGCGAAGAAGTTGACAGAGTTCTATATTTAGACTGTGATACCCTAATAGTAGATTCTATACGTGATTTATGGAATATTAATTTACAAGGAAATACTATTGCTGCTTTAAAAGATTCTTTCAGTAAATACTATAGAAAGAATATTTCTCTAGATCAAAATGACATTATGTTTAATTCTGGTGTAATGTTAATTGATATGGATAAGTGGCGACAAAATAAAGTTGAAGAGAAGGTTCTCAATTTCATTAAAGAAAAGAATGGCAATGTACAGCAAGGTGATCAAGGAGTACTCAATGCTGTATTGAGTAAACAAACATTACCAATTTCTCCAAGTTATAATTTTGCAACGGTATTTACTGACTTGTCGTATGATCAGATGGTTAAGTATCGTAAACCTGTAAATTTTTATAGTGAAGATGAAATAATAGAAGCACAACAAGACTTGCATATTATTCATTATACAAGTCATTTTTTTAGCCCTAGACCTTGGCAAGAAGGATGCACAAACAAGTATTTGAACTTATGGCTAGATTATAGAAAAATGACCCCTTGGGGAAATGAAAAGCTAGATACTGCGAATAATAGTTTTAAAAAGAAAAAAATATTGGATATGTATAAAAAAATGCCAAAGATGACACTATTTTTGGCATCTATATTCCAAGTATATTTACGACCAATAAAAAATAGACTAAATAAATAATTACAACTATATAAAATAATGAAAAAGGAGAATATATTATTTATGAAAAATATTGCAAAAAAAATAGTAACTGATGTTTTTGCAACAAACTCAAAGGAGATTATATCCATTATAGAGGATAAAGGATATGATGTAGTTTCATTTGATATATTCGATACTTTAATAAAAAGAAATGTAAATAAATCAAGTGATGTTTTTGGAGTTTTAGAAAACGAATATCGTAAATATTTTAAGGCAGAAAAGCCAATTGCAGAGTTAAGAAAACAAGCTGAAAGTATGGTTAATATTGATAGTGCTACTTTAGATGATATTTATAGCGTTATTACTAGCTTAAGTAATAGCGAAAAAGAATGGTTAAAAGATAGAGAAATATATTTAGAAACTAAACTATGTCAAAAAAACAGAAATATGTATGATGTTTTTACATGGTGTAAAAAAAATAATAAAAAGATATTAATAATATCAGATATGTATTTGTCAAATAGTGTAATTGAGAGAATATTAAAAAATTCTGGATACAGGGATTGGAATTCATTATATGTTTCTTGCGAATATTCAGCAAGAAAAGCAACTGGTAAATTATTTGATATTGTGAAACAACAAGAAAATTTAAATGTGAAAAATTGGGTACATATAGGGGATGCACAAAAAGGAGATTATATAAGTCCTAAAAAAGAGGGACTAAATGCTATTCTTATAAGAATAAATGAGTATAATACAGAATATTATAATAAGAAATATTTACTAAAAGAAAGAAAAGAAAATAAATATACATACAATATCATAAATTCATTTATAAAAAATAATGAGCCATATGATTATAATTATTATGAAAAGCTAGGTTATGAGGTAATTGGGCCAATTTTATATGGCTATAGTCAATGGTTACAATATAGCGCAAAAAGGATGAATATAAATAAGCTGTTCTTTTTAGCTAGAGAAGGTGCTTTCTTAAAAAAGGCATTTGAAATTGTTTCAGATTCTTCTATAAAGGCACATTTAATAAAAGTATCGAGAAAAGCTACAACAATACCTTTATTGCATAAAACAGAAAACATTGAAGAATTATTAAGGTCAGTTAATGTAAGCAGAAGAAATTTTACAGTAGAAAATCTATTAGATGCATGTGGACTTAATTTTGAAAATAAAGATAGAATACTAAAATACACACAAATAGAAAAAAATGAATTATTAGAAAGATTATCCAAAGAATCAAAGGATAAGTTATATAGGGTTTCAAGAGATAGTATAGTTGAAAATTCAAGACAACAAGAAGAGTATATTAGGGGGTATTTAGCTGAATTCAATTTTTCCGGTAACATAGGAGTTTGTGATGTAGGTTGGAGTGGAACAATTCAACATAATTTACAAGAAATATGTCCTGACACTAAAGTTACTGGATTTTATATGGGAAAGAAAAATAAAGGTATTGATAATAACGGCCCAGCTAAGGCTTTTTTGTTTGATGATGAAAGAAATTCTAAGATTCGTAGCGAAATAATGAGTTCGCCGGATATATTTGAGTTATTCTTTCTTTCAACAGATGGTACAACTTTAGGCTATTCTGAAAAAAATGGGAAGTATTATTGTATTCAAGCGAAACCTGATCAAAGTGTAGAGAATGCGAAAGAAATTTTAAAATTACAAGCAGCTGCAATTAGATTTGTAGAAGATTTTAAAAAATTTAGAAAAAATATAAGTATATGCATGGACAGTAATGGATACGTTGCAGGATATAGTAGATTTATAAATCCACCTTCTCTAGATACTGTTAAAGAGTTTTCAAATTTTTCTTTCTTAAATGTTGGTACGCACTCAATGGTAGCTGAAAAGAATTTGTTATATTATACGGTAAATCCCCAAAAGTTTATAGATGAGTTTTTAAATAATGGTAGCAAGTCCATTTTTTTAAGGAGTATATTTAAGTTGCCATTACCTTATGCTAATATTATAGATTTTATTAGAAAATTTGATAAAGGATGATTGTACATGGAAATAGCAGTTGTATTAGTTACGTTTAATAGATTGAAAAATTTAAAAGTTACATTAGATAAATATGTTAATCAGAATAAATTACCTAAATATATTGTTGTAGTAGATAATGCTAGTACAGATGGAACAAGAGAATATTTAAATGAATGGAAGAAAAAGAACATACAGGGGATAGAAAAAAAAGTCATAACGGCGAATAGAAATCTTGGTGGATCTGGTGGATTTGCTTTAGGAATAGAAGAAGGATGCAAGTTGGATTGTGACTATATCTTTTTAGCTGACGATGATGCGGTTCCGGAGGAGAATATGTTGTCAGAATTAGAAAGACAAAGCAAGCGTATACCTGATAAGAAAATAGCAGCATTGTGTACAGCGATATATAATTATGACAAACACGAATATATGCATAGGTGTAACATTAAAAAAAATATTTTTGGAATTAAATTCAAAGGTTTACCTGAATCTGAATATAGTAAACCATTTTTTAAAGTTGATGTTTTAACTTTTGTGGGGGCATGTATTAGCAAAGAGGTAGCAAAAAAAATAGATAATGTAAAAACAGAATATTTTATCTATTTTGATGATTCTGAGTACTCTATTCGTTTGAATAATGAAGGAAATATTTATTGTATTCCATCAAGTATAATGCACCATGATGTAGGAAATGATAGACGTTCTTCATGGAAAGATTATTATGATACTAGAAATTGGATTGATTTAGTTAAGGTACACTATTCATATCCTTTGTTAGTAAGTGCTGTAATAAAAATGTATTTAAAGAGAGTAAGTATTCTTGCAAAAATAGCAAGGAATAGAAGTAAAGAACACAGAATAATGTGTAAAGAGGCAATAAAGGATGGAATAAGTGGAAATTTAGGAATAAATAGCAAATACAAACCAGGTAAGGATATATAAAATTTTTAGATAGGGGTGAGGATCATTAATCAACTAGTTACACTATTAGTGGTAATGTTGACATTACTATTTGTTATGGGAATGTTACCGAGCAAGGAAAATGGGGTACTAAAGTTTTTATCTCCACAAATTATTTTTGTTGTTAGTTTTATTCCGGGGGTTATATATGCTTTTTGGTATGTAGATAAATGGGACTTGAATTTATCGAAAATGACCTTAGTAACAATTATAACGGGATTAGTAGTCTTTATTTTGGTATCATATATAACGAACATTTTATATAAATATGTATTTTCAAGAATAAAGTTTTTTTTACCTTCAAAGTATACTTGTAATAAAAATAATGATATAAATTCAAGAATAGATAGATGGAAAATAATAGTACTGTTAGTTTTACAATTAATTTCTTTAATACTTACAGTGTTTTTTTTATTTAGAACGTATGGTTTTAATTTGTCTTCATCAATATTTATGTATAGAAGTTCAAGTACTGGTGAAGATGCGGTTGCACTACCTAGTATAGTGAAATTACTTAGAAGAATAGCTTTATCGAGTGGCTATATTATTACTTATTTATATTTAAATGGTATTGTTTATAAGAATAAAAAGAATAGATTATTAGAATTAATATGTATTTTATTGGCAATATTAAATGGGTTCATGTTAGGAGGAAGAGGAGATGGAATTCAAATTATCATCGCTGCTATAGTACAGTATATAGCATTGAAGATATATTCTTCTAATCAGAAAAGAATATTGCCAGTAAAAGATGTACTGAAAGTAATAATTATATTAGCAATTATTGTAGCAAGCTTTACGCAACTTGGGGAACTTTTAGGAAGGGAAATGGATTTTCTAAATTATAATGATTATATAGCAGTGTATTTATCTGCAGAGTTAAAAAATTTAGATATTTTTATTTCCTCAGGAAGCTATGGACACCCTATTAGTAAGTCTTTAACTCTGTATTCAATAATAAATAGTTTAGGGAGTATTTTACATCAACCACAATGGATTCATGACTTTGATATACCATTTAGATATTATGGTGGATATGCTTTGGGAAATGTAGGTACTATATTTTATCCATTTTTTTATGATGGTGGTTTGATGGGAGTTATTATATATACATCATTTATGGCCTTTTTCTGTCAAATAGGATATATGAAGTTTGTAGAAGCCGACAAAAAAAGTCAACTAAATTTAATGTTTATATTTTACTCCTATCTAGCATATATTATTGTATTTTCATTTTTCTCTAATAAATTTTATGAAATGATCTTCAACACATCTTTTATATGGTGTGTTGTATCATGGGTTTTAGTAAAATACTTTCTAATGAGAATTCAAGTAAAGGTGTGAATTTGAGTAAATGAATAATAATTCGAAAGTATCAGTAATTGTTCCTATATACAATGCTGCAGAGTATTTAGAAAATAATATTTATTCCATAATTAATCAGACTTATAGAAATATAGAGATAATTTTAGTAGATGATGGTTCTACAGATGATAGCTTAGAAATATGTGAGAAAGTAAAAAGTAAAGATTCTAGAATTAAATTAATTTCCAAAGAGAACGGAGGAGTATCTACAGCTAGAAATGAGGGTCTTAAGAAAGCAACCGGTAAATGGGTAATGTTTATGGATCCGGATGATTATTTAGAAGTGACAATTATAGAGAGATTATTATCTAATTTATCTGCTGATACAGATATTATTTCTACAAGTTGTACAAGTTTTACTTCTAAAGAAAAGAAAGTAGTTCATTTTTTTGATGGAAATAGGGTATTTAAAACTAAAAATCAAAAGAAAATGTTGTTTATGCAATTATTATGGCCTGAGTATGGTCAAAGTACTTCCTTTGCTGACACAGCGATAGGGGTTCCTTGGGGAAAGTTATATAGAAAAAAATTTTTAGATGATAATAACTTGTTTTTTAATAATGGTTTAAGAAGAATGCAAGATAATATATTTAATATGTATACATTTTATTATGCTAAAGAAATAAAATATATTGATGAACCATTATATAATTACAGATATGAACATATGAACGGATATTTTTCTACATATAAGAAAGGAACAACAAAGATATTTACAAATGTAATAATTGAACGATACAAAGGATTAAATGTTCTAGGCTTATATAAAGATAAAGATATATTCGTATGTTATGTAAATGAATGTATTAGATTATTAACTATAATTCTAAAAAATGATCTTTTTAATAAAAATAATCCAGTTAATATAAGAGACAAGAGGAATGATTATAGAAAATTATTAATGTTGCCAGAGTTTAACGATGTATTAAAATGGAAAAACTTAATGACGATTAGAAATAGTAAGCAAAAGGTTATAATGTTCCTAGTGCTTATGAAGATGGATTATTTGTTGATGCTATTATGTAGAAATTTCTAATAATTCATTTTTAGCTTAAGAAAAACTAGTTTATGAATGGGGTGAAGAATTACCCTATATAAAGGGCTGATTCATGAAGTATATAAAAAAAATAAAAAATTATCTTCTTTGGAAAGTACATGCAATAAAAAGTCCATTTAAAATAGCATATTTAAAGAAATTAAAGATAAAAAAGCAAGGAATTTCAGAAAAGAGAAATGGTAATAATATTATTATCTCTTTAACTAGCTATACAGGGAGATTTAGTACTTTAGACTTATGTATAAAAAGTCTACTAGTTCAAACAATAAAGCCGAATAAAATAATACTGTATTTAGCTGAGAAGGATAGTAAGAAAATTCCTTCTGATATTTTAAGTTTACAACAATATGGATTAGAGATTAGGACAGTATCTGAAGATTATAGACCACATAAAAAATATATGTATGCTATGGAAGAATTCACAGATTCTTTAATAATTACAGTTGATGATGATGCTATTTATAGTAATAATTTAGTAAAGGCATTGTTAGATACACATAGAAAATATCCTAATGCAGTTGTAACTGGAAGAGCAAGAGAAATAAAGATAACAAATGGAATATTTAGTCCATATAATGAGTGGAAATTATCAGGAAAAAGAGAAGAACCTTCTATGATGATGCTTGCAACAGGAGTAGGAGGAATATTATATCCTCCTAAATTATTAGATGTAGATATGGCAACGAATAGAGAATATATAGAAAAATATATAGATGTAGATGATCTTTGGTTAAAAAATGTTGAAATTTTATCCAATATACCAACGGTATTATGTGGATTAAATATAGACATAGGGAGATATGATATTCCTAGTGCACAAAAAAGAGGATTATTTGTTAAGAATACGGGTATTGAAAATAATAATGATAAAAAATGGAATGAATTAAATAAAGAGTTTAAATTGTTTAATAAATTGAAAGGGAAAGTATAGGTTATATTATGAAAAATAGTACTTTTTCTATAAAGAAAGCTAGCATGATTAATGCAGTAGGTAAGTATTCCAAAATATTATTATCTATTGTTGTTGAAATCATACTCGCACGACTGTTAACACCACATGATTATGGGATTGTAGCAGTCGTTGTAGTATTTACTACATTTTTTACTACTTTTTCTGATATGGGCTTGAGTACAGCGATAGTTCAAAGAAAAGATTTAACTAAGTCAGATATTGATAATATATATACTTTTACAGTATATATATCAGTAATATTAATGGTAATTTTCTATTTTTTTTCTTATATAATTGCTGAATTTTATGGAAGTAGTGTATATGTTAATGTAGGGAAATTATTGAGTATCTCTCTGTTCTTTAATGCTTTAAATATGGTTCCGAATGGAATTTTAAATAGGGACAAAAAATTTGTAACAATAGCAGTAAGAACTGTCATCGTTTATGTTTTGTCTGCAGTATTAACCATAATTTTAGCATTTTTAGGTGCTAGATATTACGCTTTAGTAGCACAGGCAATATTTTCAGCTATGTTTACTTTTATCTGGAATGTAATTACTACAAAACCTAAATTTGTAATTAAATATGATAACAGTGGTTTGAAGAAGGTTGCTAGTTATTCAATATTCCAGTTTGCATTTAACTTATTAAATTATTTTTCAAGAAACTTAGATAATTTATTAGCTGGTAGATTTATTGGTAGCACTCAATTAGGATATTACAACAAAGCTTACACATTAATGCAGTATCCTGTAAGTAATTTGTCTGGAATTATTACTCCAGTTTTACATCCGATCTTATCTGATTATCAAAATAGTAAAGAGATTCTTTATCAGAAATATATGACTATCTTAAAGCTATTAATGGCGATAGGTGTTTGGGCAGAGGCAATATGTATTTTTGCTGCACCAGAAATTATTCATATTATGTATGGAAGTAATTGGGGTAATTCAATTATTTGTTTTAAGTTGCTTGCTATATCAATTGCCACACAGATGATGAGTTCTAGTGCTGGTGCTGCGTTCCAGGCTTTGGGAAATACAAGACTAATGTTTATGCAAGGGTGTATAAATACTGCAATAACTGTCTTATCGATATTGGTAGGTATATTTAGTGGTAAGACTATATACACATTGGCATTGTGGGTATCAATATCTTTTATAGTAAATTTTATAATCAGTTATTTCTTTTTAGTTGTATTTGCATTTAAAAAACAGTTCAGAAAATTTTTATTTGAGTTAACACCATATATTATAATAGGAGTAATTGTATTTCTCTCAGCATATATATATCCTGAAAAAATAATACATGATATATATATATCATGTATATTAAAGATATTATATATTACTTTTGTATACATAGTAGGTATAGTATTGACAGGGCAGAGAAAAAATATAGTAAAGCTTATATTTAGGTGATTGTATTGAGTAAAATAAAAAAATTAATTGATATCTTTAATTCAGAAGGTATGACAGGTGTAACTAATAAGATTAAATCTAAAGCAGAGTATTATCGACTTGAAAAAATAATAGATAGATGTGGAACTAGACTAAGAATAGCCTACACTAAAGCATGTTACGGAAAAAGAATTAGCTATGGAAAGGGATTTATTAGTAGAGCTGGTTTTGCTATCAGATTTAATAATCTTGGAACAGATAGAAGATATATCAAAATAGGTAACGGTGTCTTTTTTAATAGATGCTGTTCAATAACATGTTATGATTCAATAGAAATAGGAAATAATACGATTTTTGGAGAAAATGTTAGAATATTTGATCATAATCATAGATTTAACATAGCAGATGTACCAGTTTCTGAACAAGGATATACTTATTCGCCTATAAAAATAGGGAATAATTGTTGGATAGGTAGTAACGTTGTTATTTTAAAGGGTGTAACTATTGGTGATAATTGTGTTATAGGAGCCGGAGTAGTATTAAATAGGTCTATAGAAAGTGGTAGCTTGGTTACTACTGAAAGTGGGATAAAAATTACTAAGATACAACATAAATCTGCATCTTAATTTTTAACTAAATAGTAATTAGTCTTACGTGAAACAATATTAATCGATAAATTATCTATACTTTATTTTGAAGTTATCTCTTGGTAAATCTAAAAAATATAGTAAATAATAAAAAAGCTGATTAAGGTTCTTTGTTAAAAAGAACTTATGATAAAATTTTAATATAACTATTTTCTGAAATTCATCTGAAAATATAGTTTTTTCCCAGTTTCTTTTTGTTTTAAGTGGAGGAGAAAATTTTTTTAGTGAAAGCAGAATTCTAAGTATAAAATGGTTGAATTATTACTCATAGAGATGGTGTATGGTGCCCTTTCTTTAATTAGATTGGGCGTTGTAGGTCATCTCTTTTATTTTGCCGCAAAAATGGAGGAAATAAAAGAAGGACCGTAATGTAAAAAAATTTACATTATCAGTCCTTAATATTATACAACCATAAATAAAATAGTAAGAAATATTTTTAAATGCTAATCTCGCTTAAAAATATCGCGAGTATAAACTTTATCTTTTACATCATCCAAAACATTATTATAACGGTTGGCAATAATAGAATTACTTAATTTCTTAAACTCATTTATATTATTAATAACTTTACTTCCAAAGAAAGTAGTGCCATTTTCAAGAGTTGGTTCATAGATAATAACTTCAGCGCCTTTGGCCTTGATGCGTTTCATGATACCTTGAATAGATGATTGTCGGAAGTTATCAGAGTTTGATTTCATTGTAAGACGGTAAACTCCAATAGTGACTTGCTTTTCTTCTTGTGGGTTAAAGTTATTTGAATCGCTATATGAGTAATAACCAGCTTTTTGAAGAACTTGATCAGCTATGAAATCTTTTCTAGTTGAATTTGATTTTACAATAGCTTCGATTAAGTCTTCAGGAACATCTTGGTAGTTGGCAAGTAATTGCTTGGTGTCTTTAGGCAAACAGTATCCACCGTAACCAAAAGAAGGATTATTGTAATGAGAGCCAATTCTAGGATCAAGGCAAACACCATTGATAATTTCTTCAGTATTAAGACCTTTTGATTCTGCATAAGTGTCTAATTCGTTGAAGTAAGAGACACGAAGAGCTAAATAAGTATTAGCAAATAATTTTACGGCTTCAGCTTCAGTAAATCCCATGTAAAGTGTATCTATATTTTCTTTAATAGCACCTTCTTGAAGTAGTGAAGCAAAATCATGAGAAGCTTTGACAATTTCAGGATCATCCTTATCAGTAGAAACAATAATTCTACTTGGGTAAAGATTATCATATAAAGCTTTGGATTCACGTAAGAATTCAGGACTAAAGATAATTTTATTAGTTTGATACTTTTTGCGTATGTGTTCTGTATAGCCTACAGGAATAGTTGATTTTATAACCATAATAGCATTAGGATTGACCTGCATAACAAGATCGATTACAGTTTCTACTGCACTTGTATCAAAATAGTTACGCTTGCTATCATAGTTAGTAGGTGCTGCAATTATAACAAAATCAGCATCCTTATAAGCTTTTTTACCATCTAATGTAGCTGATAAGTTTAAATCTTTTTCAGCCAAAAATTTTTCAATATATTCATCTTGAATAGGTGATTTACGATTATTTATTAAATCAACCTTTTCTTGTACAATATCTACCGCAGTTACTTGATGATTTTGTGCTAAAAGGGTAGCTATTGAAAGGCCTACATATCCTGTACCAGCTACAGCAATTTTTACATTAGATAGAGTTTCAGCTTTTTTAGCTGTGTTAAGTGGTTCAATGAATAAGTCTGTTATATCAAAATTTAGTGCTTGGCTAAGGCTCTCTAATTGAGGAATAGAAGGAATAAAATCTTTTGCTTCTATTCTACTAATAGTTGCTCTATTTATATTAGTTACATCAGAAAGTTGTTGCTGTGTTAATGATTTTTTCTTTCTACTAGCAATAATAATTTCAGCTAATTTAGAGAGTGATAATTGTTTCATAATTTTAAAATCTCCTTTTTGTTATTTTTGCTAACAAATTTACTATATATGCATAATTAAAATAGCATAAAATTTATTTTTTAGCAAAAAATCCAATATTTTGTTATTGTTGGTAACAATAGGTGTGTTGATAATATATTGACAAGATAACTAAAAATAAATTATTATTAATTCTGTAGATTTTATTTATTGGGAGAAGATTATGAGTAGAAAAGACGATGAAACAATCATAGATTTAAGGCAATTAATGATTGTATTGAAGAATAATGTAGTATCAATTATTACTTGGATGATATTAGGATTGGTAGTAGCTTTAGGAAGCGTATTTTTTCTTATTGAACCTAAATACAGTTCTAGTATCGATATTTTAGTTAACCAAAAAGCAAATAATGCTCAAGTTCAATACGCCACTCAACAGGCTGATTTACAAGCTATTAATACATATAAAGATGTTTTAACAAAACCAATTATTTTAACACCAGTTCTGAAAGAAATTAAAAATACAGATAATTATCAAGGAAATTTGAATTCCCTAGCAAAGTCTATTAAAGTATCGAATCAAACAAATTCACAAGTTGTAACTGTTACTGTTACTGACAAAAATGCTTATGTTGCTGCAGATATAGCAAATACTGTGGGTAAAGTATTTGCAAAAAAGGTCAAAAAGATGATGCAAGTAGATAATGTTACGATTGTATCTGACGCTAAAGTAAATTCTAGACCTGTATCACCTAATAAAAAATTATTTGCTCTTGCAGGAGTGGTGTTAGGATTATTTATAGGTGTTGCAATTGCATTTATTAAGGAATTTACTGATAAAACTATCAAGGATAGTAGTTTCTTAACTGATGAATTAGGTTTAACCAATATAGGTTCTGTATATCATTTAGATATTAATGAAGATGATTATGGGGCAGTTAAAGTTATTGATAGAAATAAAATTTCTAAAAATAATAGTGCTGAAGAAAAAATTAGTACTCCACGTCGTCGTAGAGTTTAGAAAGGAGGGTAAGAGATATGGCATTATTTAAGAAGAAAAAAAAGTTAGATACTAATAGTATGGAAAAAGGTGTTTATTTAGTAACAATTGCTAAACCAACATCTGTAGATACAGAACAATTTAATACTATTCGTACAAATATTACATTCTCTAGTGCAGATACAGAATATAAATCTTTAATGATTACTTCATCTGTTGCTTCTGAAGGAAAATCTACTATAGCTGCAAATATTGCTGCATCCTTTGCTAAGCAAGGTTTATCTACTTTGTTAGTTGATACGGATTTACGTAGACCAACTATTGCCTCTACCTTTGGTATTGCTGATCCAAGAGGATTGACAAATTTCCTAACCGATAGAGATTTTGATATTAATGATGTTATTTACGAAACTACGGTAGATAATTTGTTTGTCATTCCTGCTGGTCCTATTCCTCCTAACCCATCTGAATTAATGGGTTCTAGACGTATGGATAAATTACGTGAAGCATTGGAAGAAAAGTTAGATTTGGTTATCTATGACGCTCCACCAGTTTTATCTGTAACTGATGCTCAACTTTTATCTGCTAAAGTTGATGGAACACTTCTAATTGTTCGTCAAGGATTTGCAGAAAAAGAAGGTGTCCGTCAGGCTGTAGATTTGCTTAAACATGTTAATGCTCATATTATAGGAGTAGTATTAAATGATGTAGATGCTTCTACAGATGGTTACTACGGCTATTATGGATATGGAAAAGAAAAATAAATTTATTTAAATGATGTATAGTTGTAATGTAGCTCTTATCTTTTTAGGTAAGGGCTTTTTGTTTAATATTTAGTATTGTAATTTAAAATACTTTTAATATATAATATCCACTAAGGAATAAATTGAGACTTTCTTCTATTAATCGAATGATAAGTGTAACTTTATTTCTTATTTTCTTATCAAATTTAGTATTGGATACCCAACCATTACTGAAAAGTAGACTTAATAAATTTGTTTAAAAATCGGCAACAATTGTCGATTTTTTGTTTGCCTTTAATGAATTTAAAGGTGGAGTTTGGTATAATATATGTGTTTTTTATATTATTTAATTATCAGAAAAGGATTATTAATATGAATTTTGAGAAAATAGTAGATTTACATTGTCATATCTTGCCGGGTATTGATGATGGATCTCCAGACTTAGAACATTCATTGCAATTAGCCCAAGAAGCAGTTGCTGATGGAGTTACACATATTTTGGCTACTCCACATCATCTTGATCGTAATTATACTAATCACGCAAAAGATGTCATTAGAATAGCTGATGAATTTCAAGCTGAATTAGATAAGCGAGAAATTAAATTGACTGTTTTTCCAAGTCAAGAAGTACATATTAATGGAGAACTTTTGAACAGATATGATGATTTACTGGGAATAGATGAAGATAAAAGATACATGTTATTAGAATTTCCACATGATGGTGTTCCTAGATATGCCGAGAATATGATTTTTAATTTAAAAAAAATGGGAACGATACCAGTTATTGTGCATCCTGAACGTAATCATGAAATTCAGAATAATTTAAATATGTTGTATGATTTTATTAAAGCGGGGGCTTTAGCACAGGTTACAGCTACAAGTTATGTTGGTGGTTTTGGTTCACATGTAGCTGAAATATCACATACATTGGTTGAACATAATTTGGTACAAATTGTTGCTTCAGATGCACATACTTTAAAGGGGCGTAAGTTTGTGTTAAGTGAAGCTTTGAATCAAATTGCTAAAGATTTTGGTGAACAAAAAGCAATACAATTTGAAAAAAATGCTGAAAATCTTATCAATGGGGAGTATGTCGTAGCTAGAGACTATACACCAATTCAGAAAAAGAAGAAATTCTGGTTCTTTTAACGGAAAGTGGGGGTAGGAAATGAATAATGAAGAAGAAAAGTTAAATAGAAATCATAGTCATCATAAGCATCATCACCATCGCTCATTTTGGCAAAGACATAAAATTTGGAAATGGGTTTTAATTGTTATTGGGTTATTTATAGTTGTTGATGTTGCATTGTTTGGTAAAATGTATTTTGATGCTAAAAAGTCAGCTAATAGTACATATAAACAAGTTAAGACAAATAAATTGCGTAATACACCAGATTTAAATAATGGTAAACCATTTACAGTTCTTATCTTGGGAACTGATACAGGTGAATATGGACGTACATATCGTGGACGTTCAGATACTATGATGTTAGCAGCAGTTAGCCCTAAAGAAAAGAAGACTACTTTAGTAAGTATTCCACGTGATACTAAAGTAGCAATTCCAGGATATGGGTATAATAATAAGATTAATGCCGCTTATTCATATGAAGGTACAAAAGGTGCGGTTAACATTGTTCAAAGTTATTTAGATGTTCCTGTGGATTACTATGTTGAAATGAACATGAAAGGTCTTGAAGAACTTTCTGCAGCTGTAGGTCCAGTTAAAGTTGAGAACGACCTAGAATTTACTAATGCAAATAAGACCTTTAAAAAAGGAACTGTAACTATTGATGAAGATAATATCTTAGCCTATACACGTATGCGTTATGAAGATCCACGTGGTGATTATGGGCGTCAATTACGTCAACGTATGGTGCTCGAAGCTTTAGTTAAGAAAATTGCAACAATTGGAAGTATGACTAAATATCAATCAATTTTAAATGCAATTTCTAGCAACATGAAGACTAACTTGACATTTGATGATATGAAGGCAATTGCAACTAAATATAGTTCTGCTTCTAAGATTGAACAAATTCAATTGCAAGGGGAAAGTCAAATGATTGACGGTGTATCTTATGAAGTTGTTCCACAAAGCAATTTGGATAAAGTAACTAGTCAATTAAAGAAAGCATTAAACGAGTAATGTTAGCTTTTTGTTAAAATTTTGTTGAAATTAAATGATATAATTTAGGGAGTTAATATAAAACGAGGGGAATGCGCTAATGGAAAAAATTGGAGGAACGGTTAGCATGAAGAAATTAGATAGAGAAAATATTAATAAAAGATACATCTATCATTTTTTCAAACGAGTTTTTGATTTTTTCGCTAGTTTAGTAGGATTAATCTTGTTATCGCCGTTGTTATTATACATAGCATTTAGAATCCATAAAGAAGATAGAGGACCAGTATTTTATTCTCAAACTAGAGTTGGAAAAGACGGTAAAGAATTTGAAATGTATAAATTTCGTTCTATGATTGTGGATGCTGATAAGAAATTAGCTGAATTAAAATCTCAAAATGAAGTAGAGGGTCCAATGTTTAAGATGAAAGAAGATCCTCGAATTACAAAAATTGGTAAATTTATTCGCAAGCATAGTTTTGATGAGTTGCCACAACTTTTAAATGTGCTTAAGGGTGACATGAGTCTAGTAGGACCTCGTCCACCTTTGCCAAGTGAAGTTGCTCAATACACAGATTATGATAAGCAAAGGCTATTAGTAGTCCCTGGTTGTACAGGACTTTGGCAAGCAACGGTTAGAAATAGTGTAGGCTTTTCTGAAATGGTTAAATTAGATTTAGAATACATTCAAAAGAGTGGTTTTTTCTATGATTTATATTTGATCTTTTTAACAGTTAAAATTGTGCTATTCTCTAATGATGCGTATTAAGTACGATTTTTATTGAGTAGTTGAAGGAATGAGGATCACTTTTATGTCACAAGCAGTTATGATATTAGCACATCGTGATTTTGAACAAATATATGAGTTATCACTTAAATTGAAGCGAAAATTTTCAGTTTACATACATTTTGATAAAAAAATGACACTTACATCTGATGAAAAAAGTAGGCTAGAGTCTGAAGGTATAAAATATATTTCAGAAGTAGATGTTAAGTGGGGTGGATGGAGTATTGTTGAGGCAACAATTAGATTAATTCGTTTTGCTCTAAAAGATGAAAGCATTAAATTCTTTCATTTGATTTCAGGTCAAGATTGGCCAATAAAAAGTATAGATGAAATTTATCGTTATTTTGAGTATAATAATGACAAAATTTTTTTGGATGTTCAAAGTGTAAAAAATATTAAAAAAAGCGGAGAACCTATAGAATGGTGGCTCAAGTACTACTATAACTATGACAAGATAAATAGAAGATCATTTAGTGGCAAAATATTTCATAGATTAAATATAAGTGTTCAAACTATTCTTGGAATTAATAAGTTTAAGAAGCTAAGTACTAAAGTTGACTTTTATACAGGATCCCAATGGTTTGATGTGCCAAGAGAAGTTTTAGTATATGCATTAGATTACTTAGAAAAAAATGATGAATTGTATAGGTTATTTAAGACTAGTTTCTGTAGTGACGAATTTTGGTTAAATACGATTGTGATGAACAATACTGTGTTTAAAGAAAGAGTAACTGGAAATAATCATCGATTTATGAAATGGATACATAAAAATGAAAGTTATCCGGCAATTTTAGATGAAGATGATTATCTAGATTTAAAAAATAGTGATGCTTTTTTTGCTAGAAAATTTACAAAAGAGTATTCAAATCAACTCATTATTAAGTTAGATGAAGCGTTGAAAAAAGATTAATGTTAGTGGAGGAATTATAGAGTGACAAATTATTTAGTAGTAGGTGCAGGGCTTTTCGGTGCAGTATTTGCACACGAAGCTGCTCAAAGAGGACACAAAGTAAAGGTTATTGAAAAAAGAGATCATGTTGCCGGAAATATTTACACAAAAGAGGTACATGGTATTCAAGTTCATCAATTTGGTGCACATATCTTCCATACTTCTAAGAAAGAAATTTGGAAATATGTAAATCAATTTGCTGAATTTAATCGTTATACTAATAGCCCAGTAGCTAATTATAACGGTGAAATCTATAACTTGCCTTTTAATATGAATACATTTAATAAACTTTGGGGAGTAGCTACTCCTAAAGAAGCTATGGCTAAGATTGAAGAACAACGTGCAGTTCTTAATGGTAAGAAACCAGAAAACCTTGAAGAACAAGCTATTTCGTTAATTGGAACAGATATTTATGAAAAATTAATCAAGGGTTATACAGAAAAACAATGGGGACGTAAGGCTACAGAATTACCAGCTTTTATCATCCGTCGTTTACCAGTACGTTTAACTTATGATAACAACTATTTCAATGATACATATCAAGGTATTCCAATCGGTGGTTATACACAAATTGTTGAAAAGATGTTAGATCATGAAAATATCACTGTAGAGACAGGGGTAGATTTCTTCGATCGTAAAGAAGAATATCTAAAAGAATACGATAAAGTTGTCTTCACAGGTATGATTGATCAATTCTTTGATTACAAACTTGGTGAATTAGAATATAGAAGTTTACGTTTTGAAACAGAAGTATTAGATGAAGATAATCATCAAGGTAATGCCGTAGTAAACTATACAGATGCTGAAACACCTTATACTAGAATAATCGAACATAAGCACTTTGAATTTGGTAAAGGTGAAAAAGGTAAGACAGTTATTACGCGTGAATATCCTGCTGATTGGAAACGTGGAGATGAACCATACTATCCAGTAAATGATAGTAAAAATAATAGTCTTTACAAGCAATATCAAGAATTAGCAAGTAAAGAAACTGAAAATGTAATCTTCGGTGGACGTTTAGGACAATATCGTTACTACAATATGGATCAAGTTATAGGAGCAGCTTTACTAACAGTAAAGAATGAATTTGAATAATCGAAGAGAAGGTACTTTATGAAGATTTCGTTATTGATGGCTACATACAATGGAGAGAATTATATACTTGAACAGTTAAAAAGTATTTATAATCAAACTGTTAATCCAGATGAAGTTCTTATAGCTGATGATGTTTCTAATGATAGAACTGTGGAATTAATAGAAAGATTTATTGAACAACATGATTTAAAAAATTGGAAACTAATGATTAATTCTAGTAATAAAGGTTATAAAAAGAATTTCTATGATTTAATTCAACAAGCTACAGGAGATGTTATATTTCTATCTGATCAAGATGATGTATGGGAGAAGAATAAGATAGAATTGATGACAAAAGAGTTAGAAAAAAATTCGAAAATAAAAAGTATAAATGCTGCCGTAAAGTATGTAGATTCAAGGCTAAATCCTCTTGAAGTGAAACTAAAGCCTAATTTTTATAATGAGAATTTACTGTATCATAAAGGTCAATTAGGATTTTTAACAGATATTCCATTATCATCAATAATTGTTGCAAATATAACTCCAGGTTGTGCAATGTGCTTTAGTAAGGATATAAAGGAAGAGTTTTTAGAAACATATGATTTTAATCTTCCTCATGATTGGTATTTGAATCTTCTAGCTGCAATTCATGAAGGGTGTTTTTTCATGAATGAAATACTAATAAAGTATAGAATACATGAAAATAATACAATAGGAACTAATGCTGGTAATAGCTTAAAGAAATCTATTCTAAGCTATGATAGAAAAAATCGATCAGAGGAAGCTAAAAAGCTATTAGTTACTTTGAATAATTTAAGAATGACTTACAATTTTAAAGATAAGTATTCAATTCGCGCAATTAAATATATTGAATCTAGATATAATTTTTATGAACATCCTTCTTTTGTTAAGTATGTGAAGATGAAAAAATTTGATGAATATAATCATACTACGAATAAAAAAGGTAGGTTATGGGATTTATTAGCTGTAACTGGGATAACTGATTTAGCATTTAGAATCGTGAAGAACTAAGATTGGAAGATGGACTCTTCCAATTTTTTTGAATTCTTGTTATTCTTTTAAAGAAATAGTTAGGCGTAATAGGTGGTTTCAAATGAAGATAATAAAAAATTATTTATACAATGCAGGGTATCAATTATTAGCTATAATAGTACCCTTTATAACTATGCCTTACGTTAGTCGTGTCTTACGTCCAATAGGTGTAGGAGACTCATCATATACAAACTCAATTATTCAATACTTTGTTTTAATAGCAAGTGTTGGTGTAGGCTACTATGGTAATAGAGAAATAGCATATTTGCGAGAAAACAAATATGAGATGAGTAAGGCTTTTTGGGAAATACAAATAGTAAAGACAGTAACGACTGTAATATCTTATATTTTATTTGTATTGTTTTTAAGTTGGTACAATCAATATAATATATATTTATGGGTACAGTCTTTAAATATTGTAGCTGTAGCTTTTGATATTTCGTGGCTATATATGGGTGTTGAGAATTTCAAACCGACCGTTGTAAGAAATACAATTTTTAAAATACTTTCAACAATCATGATATTCATTTTTGTCAAAAATCATAATGATGTTACTATATACATATTAATAACAGCATTATCTGTTTTACTAGGGAATATGATTTTGTGGCCAAGTATTAGAGATATGTTAGTTAGAGTTAAATTAAAAGATTTAAAACCATTTAAGCATTTTATGCCAACAGTTGCATTATTTATTCCACAAGCAGCTATTCAAGTTTATGTTCAATTAAATAAGACAATGTTGGGAATTTTTGTGGGGACTACAGCATCAGGTTTTTATCAATATTCAGATAATTTAGTGAAGATGATAATGACGATAGTAACTGCTACCGGAACTGTGATGCTCCCCCATGTATCTAATGCTTTTGCAAAAGGCGATCATAAGAAAGTTAATGAGTTACTAAATAATTCATTTGACTTTGTTTCCTTTATAGCTATTCCTATGGCTTTTGGATTAGCAGGTATTTCTTTACATATAGCTCCATTTTTCTATGGAAAAGGATATGGACCTGTTGGGGAAGCTATGTTGATAGAATCAGTTGTTATAATCATAATTGGATGGAGTAATGTTATTGGTACTCAATATCTACTTCCTGTAAATAGAGTAAAAGAATTTACTAATTCAGTATTATTAGGAGCAATTGTAAATATTATCTTAAACATTCCATTCATCTATCTTTGGGGATTGAAAGGTGCTATGATGGCAACTGTAATTTCAGAATTTGCAGTAACATTCTATCAATTATATAAGGTTAGAAAAGATGTGGAATTCAAGAATATGTTTAGTAATGTTCCTAAGTATATAATCAGTGGAATCATCATGTTTATTCCAGTGTTTTATTTGGATAACACACTAAGGACAAATGTTATTACATTAGCAATTGAGATATTATTAGGAATAGTATTATATGTTGTTATGATTTTTATTTTAAAACCTACAATTTTAGTAAAAGCTAAGCAAATGATTGAACAAAGAAGAAAATAGATTAGGAGTCTTTTTATGGATGTATTAATGACGGCGATGGAAAAAATAAAAAATAATCCTAATAGAGATAAAGTTGGTAAGTATATATTTTATACAGCTTTTATAATATATTTAGTTACTCATTTTTTAATGGGGACAATGTACGTATATATTTTTTATGATATTGGACTAAGTATTCCTTATAGAATTATGATGGTAGCAGTTGCTTTAGCAGTTATAAAAATTTTATTTTTTAATAGAATTAGTAACTGGCAAGAATTAACAATAGAAATATTAGTAGGTTTATTATTAGCTGTGACTGCAATTAACTCGCAAACGATGGATCTTTTATATTATTATATAATGATCTTAGCAGCAAAAGATTTAGACTTTAAGCAAATATTGAAAGTATTTATCTACATCGAAGTATTTATGTTACTATTCTCTGCTTTTTCAGTTTATATGGGATGGATTTTAGAAGTTGTAAATATGAGAACTGGAAATGCTGGAATAAGATTATCACTAGGATCTGTGTATCCAACGGATTTAGCAGCAAGAATATTCTATATTTCATTAGCTTATGTCACATTAAAGAAATTTAGATTAAAATTACCAGAATATATATCATTGTTAGCAATATGTGCGTTTATATATTTTGTAACAGATACAAAGGTAGATACTTTATTGATATTACTACTAATAGTAATTTCAGTCTTTTATAATACTGTTACGAAGCTATTGTATAGAATTGGAGCAAATACTATAACTTTAGTGGCTGGAGCGGTTGTAGGGATTGAAATAGTTTTAACTTATTTATATACTGCTAACAGTAAAATTTTTAGTATAATGGATCGTGTATTATCCGGAAGATTGAAGTATGGTCATATGGCTTTTAAAGATTATAATGTGACAATGTTTGGTCAATTTATTAAGGAGTATGCTAATGGTGGAATTCATAAGGGGAAATTTAATTATTTCTTCATAGACGTTAGTTATTTGCGAGTATTAATGTTTGGTGGGGTAGTAGCTTTTGTATTTCTTGTCATTATGTTAATTTACTCAGTAAATAAGTTTATGAATGATAAGACTATTTGTTTATTAGTAGCTTTATTATTTGCAGCTTTAAGTTCATTAATAGATCAACATTTGATGGAATTATCATATAATATAATATTTATAGCGATGTTAACTAATAATGATTATTTCAAAGATAAATTAGTATGAGGTAATAATGTTGAAAAATATAATTTTAACAACTGGTGATCCAGGGAAGAATATTGGTGGCGGAAAGGCTAAAGAAGATATAAGTAGAATTTTTAGTGATATGGGATATATAGGAAAGAATATTCCAATTTACACTTCTAAAGTTAGAAAATACCTATATATTCATACAAAAATGCGAAAAGATATAGATTTGACTAATGTCAATAGAGTGGTTTTTCAGTATCCAACTTCATCTGTAAGAATGACAAGGGAAATAATAAATTACATATCTAATAGTAATGCTGAATTAGTATTATTTATTCATGATATATCAAGCTTGCAGGAAGATGGAAATACAATCTCAGAATATGAAATAGGATTATTAAATCTGGCTGATAAAATTATTGTACACAATGATGTAATGAAAGAAATTTTGGAAAAGAATAATATTTCATCGAAAATTTTAGTGCTAGGCATTTTTGATTATTTAACAGATTTTTCTCCTAGATCAAAAAGGTATGATAAGACGATATGCTTTGCTGGAAATTTAGTTAAATCAACTTTTTTACAAAAACTGACTATGAAAAAACATAAAATAGATGTATATGGACCTAATAAATTAGATAATTATCCAGAATGCATAGACTACAAAGGACAATTTAGTCCTGAAGAGCTACCTAGTCATTTAAATCAGAGTTTCGGATTAATATGGGATGGAGATAGTGTAGAAACTTGTGAGGGTCATTATGGAGAGTATATGAAATTTAATAATCCCCACAAGACATCGTTATATATTACTACTGGATTGCCAATATTAATTTGGCGAGAGGCTGCTATGGCTCAGTTTATTGTAAAAAATAAACTTGGTGTAGCAATAGATAGTTTAGTTAATATGGATGAGATACTTGATAGTATAACGGATGATGAATACAGGATAATGAGAGAAAATGTCTTGAAATTGAGTAAAGATTTGAAAAATGGAAAATATACTAAAAAAATAGTAGAAGTGTTAGATAAAATGTAAATGTGAATCATTGACGACTAGAAGTTGTCGATGATTTTTTTATGACAATAATGTAACACCAACTTAAAGAAATAATACAAACCTTGATAAATATTGAGATTGATATTTGTGTAAAGTATAATAAAAAAGTATTCCTATAGACTTTTATGGGGATGGCTACATAAGTTTAGAAAGAATTTAAGTTTAGATAAGAAAAAGGAGGACGTTTTTCCTTGGAGAATTATGAATCAAAAAAACGTTATAAGATGTATAAAGCCGGTAAAAACTGGGTTGTAGCACCTTTAGTTTTTTTAGGATTGGCAATAGGAGTTAATGTTCATAATCCTAAAGTTATGGCTGATACAAATGTTCAAAGTCAAACAGATAATAACAATAACAATAACAATCAAACTAACAAACAAGAAGTAACATTACAAACAACACAAAATACAGAATCAAAGGCAGTTATTAATCAAGAAAATAACAGTCAACAAGCAAATGTTGAAAGTAATCAAAGTGTAGAAACTAATACAAATGAAGTTGCAAATACTACTCAACAATCTTCTGCAAATCAAGAAGTTAAGCAAGTGGCACCTGTAACTGTACAAGCTCAAAGTGCCCCTGTACAACAAACAACTTCAGCAAATAATAATGTAACTACACAAGTGGCAGAAAATAAAGTAGCTACGACACCTACTACACCAGCAACTACTTCTGAACAAAGCAAAAATACTCAAGTAGTTAACAATGGAGAACAAAGTAATGCTACTCAAAGTTCAACTACACAAAAGAGTGAAGAACCTAAAGTAGAAACACCAGTAAATACTGCTGATAATGCTAGTCAAAAGAATATTGATGGTAACTGGTATTTAGTAGATAACAATACTGGTAAGAACTTGACAGGATTCCAAGAAATCAAAGATCAAAATAAAGTAGTTTACTATGCACCAAGCAATGCGCAAATGCAATTTGGTTGGCAAAATATCAATAGTAATAAATATTATTTTGATAAATTTAGTGGTGCGATGACTACAGGTCAAAGAAACATTGACGGTAGTTGGTATCTATTTGATGACCAAGGTGTAATGCAAACTGGTTTTCAAAAAATAGAAAGTCAAGGTAAGACAGTATATTATAATAAGGATGGCCAGATGCAATATGGTCAACAAGCAATCGAAAATAACTGGTATTTATTTGATAGATATAGTGGCGCCATGCTAACCGGCTTCCAAAATCTAGCACCATACGGCCAAAATAAGGTAGTATACTATGATGAAAAAGGCAGAATGCAACATGGATTAACTAAGGTAAATCAAAAAGTATACTATCTAGATAATATCAGTGGTGAAGTACGTAAAGGCCAACAAGCGATTGGCAATCATTGGTATTTATTTGATAAAAATAGTGGTGCAATGCAAACAGGTTTCCAAAACCTATCATCATATGGTCAAAATAAAGTAGTATATTATGCATCAAATGGTCAAATGCAACATGGTCAAAGAGCAGTCGGCAACCATTGGTATTTATTTGATAAGAGTAGTGGTGCAATGCAAACAGGTTTCCAAAATTTAGCATCGTATGGTCAAAATAAAACAGTATATTATGCATTAGATGGTCAAATGCAACACGGGCAAAAGCAAATTGGTGGTCATTGGTATTTATTTGATAAGAGCAGTGGTGCAATGCAGACTGGTCTTCAAAATTTAACACCATATGGTCAGGATAAAGTGGTATATTATGCCTCAAATGGTCAAATGCAATATGGCCAACAAGCAATTGGAAATCATTGGTATTTATTTGATAGATATAGTGGAGCAATGTTAACAGGCTTTCAAAATTTATCATTATATGGTCAAAATAAAGTAGTATATTACGCTTCAAATGGTCAGATGCAGCATGGTAGTCGAACTATTGATGGTAAAAAATACTATTTTGATAAGTCTTCCGGTAAAATGTATACGGGTGTAGCATATAACCCTGATACAAAAACAATTCAATATTATGCCTCAAATGGTCAAATGCAAGTTGGTAAGGTAAATATAGCCGGTAAAGTATATAATTTTGACAGTAATACTGGTAATCTGTTAATGCAAGGATTAGTAACATTAGATGGAAAGAATTACTTATTAGATTCTAACTATAAAGTGTTGACGGGCCAACAAGTAGTAGGAAACCATTGGTATTTATTTAGCAAGTATGATGGTTCTATGCAGACAGGTTTCCAGAACTTAGCACCATATGGTCAAAATAAGACAGTATATTATGCCTCAAATGGTCAAATGCAATATGGTCAAAAAGCCGTAGGAAACCATTGGTATTTATTTGATAAGAGCAGTGGTGCAATGCAAACAGGCTTCCAAAACTTAGTACCATATGGCCAAAACAAGACAGTGTATTATGCCTCAAATGGTCAAATGCAATATGGTTGGCAAAATATCAATGGTAAAAACTACTATTTTGATACTATTTCTGGTGCTATGAAGACTGGAACAGTTAATATCAATGGTAAGAACTATACGTTCAATTCAGATGGTACATTGAAAAAAGATACATGGGGCTGGCCATTCCCATCTGTAGGTCAAGGTAGTTTTACAGGAGCTCAATTATTTGGTGTAAATCCTGGTGGAGAATTCCGTATGAATGGATTCCATGATGGCTTGGACTTTGGTTCTTATGATCACCCTGGTTCTTCAGTTCATGCTGTACACAGTGGTGTTGTTACACAAATTGGTTATATTGCTGGTTTGGAAAACTATGTTGTTGTTCAATCAGACGAATATAGCTTTGTTTACCAAGAAGCATTCAGTAATCGTGGTAATATTAAGGTGCATGTTGGTCAACAAATTAATACAGGTGACGTAATTGGTTACCGTGACACATCACACTTACACTTAGGTATAACTCGCGAAAAGAATATTATGAGAGCTATTGCCAACTCATTTAACAATAATGGTACATGGTTGAATCCGTTAGAGTTAATTAGAAATGGTATTGCTAATCAGTAATGAAGTTTTGACAGGTAGATTTGGAGGATAAAATGAAATTAAACAAATTAATTGTTACTTTTAGTAGTGTACTCTTAGTGGGAACATTAGCTGCATGTGGCAATAAGAGTGCCGAATCTCAAGCACAGACTTCTGCACATGAAAGTAGCGTCGTAGTAAAGAAATCTCATAAGAAGAGTGCAATTAAAGCTAAAGCAGTTTTTGCTGAAGATGCTGATGTTGCGGATAATGCATCTAAGTCTGGCAGTTCTTCCAACGTAGATAGTGAAAAAACTAATAGTAGTAGCAGTAGTGAAATATTAGCTTCCTCTGCAGATGAGTTAACAGAACAACAACAAGCTGCATTAACAGGTTGGTATGCAGGAAACTATGCTAAAACAGACGGACAACCATCAGCAAATTCTAAAGTTGGTGTAACTAAAGCATCTCGTTCTCAAATGGGAACACCTGCTTTACCAACTGGCGGAGATACTTATTATCAAATGTACTGGCAAGTTGGTTCCAGTGGTGGTGATAAGTCCTTGACTTATGCTATAAAGGATGGTCAAGTATACATTTATGATAATGATGGAAATTGGCAACAAACATCTATGCAAGCTATTTTAGATAAGGCTAAGAGTGAAGGGGCAACTGGGCAAATTAGTACAGTGGCTGGAAACACTCAAATTACAAACGAACAAAAGTAATAATTTAAGCATAAAGAAAAGCAATTCTGATTGAGTTGAATCTCTTTCAAAATTGCTTTTTTGGTTGTGTTAAATTCTATACTTTCTTCGATAAAGGATCGAACAAAGAAACGCACCTAGTAGGGCAAGAAAAGCTAATGAGAATGGAGCTTGTGGGCTGAAATTATAAA
>JAFEHB010000090.1_pt1 | contig 101951 bp, 83 predicted proteins | sample 9267121 | NCBI WGS metagenome assembly JAFEHB01 (sample SAMN17103336, study PRJNA684904) | human gut metagenome | isolation source: diarrhea sample from child under the age of five | host: Homo sapiens | place: South Africa: Mafikeng, Mafikeng Provincial Hospital | collected 2019-09 | reverse complement strand
TGAAACCCGCTGCCATAACGTTTGATTACCAGTTAGATCGGCACTGCTCCAAAACGAATGTGAGGTGAAACCCGCTGCCATAACGTTTGATTACCAGTTAGATCGGCACTGCTCCAAAACCGAAAAGAGCGTCACGTGCAGTTTCACGATGTTTGATTACCAGTTAGATCGGCACTGCTCCAAAACGAACAAAGCAGATTGATTTAACCCATTCGCATTCGGGAATCATCCCGCATACGCATCATGGTTATTTGCATAACGAGCTGGATTCTCCAAAAGGAGCGGCAAATTTAACCACGGAAGAAAAGCTGATGGTTGACAGAGTCCTGAAAGATTGGGCACAATTTAAATCGAGCTGATAGCACAGTTAGCAGTGCCCTTGTTGGAGGAGACCCCGGTGCAATTCCGGGTAAGCTCAAGCCCACCGCTATGGTGGGCTTTTTTAAAATGACCAGTGAATGCGCGATTTCTGACTCTGCAAAAAACGTAAGCAACTTTTAGCCGTCTCTCGTGGCGGCTTTTTGTTAAGTAGGTGATTCTATGGGCGGCAGAGGTGGAAGCTCTGCATCTGAAAGGCGCAGCTCTTCACGAATCGTTTTCGCTGTTTGATTACCAGTTAGATCGGCACTGCTCCAAAACGGACGGTTCGCTGCGCTCGACCATCGTGCAGTTTGATTACCAGTTAGATCGGCACTGCTCCAAAACGAGTGCCACGCGGCCTGCAACCCGGCGGGCGTTTGATTACCAGTTAGATCGGCACTGCTCCAAAACAGCCTGCCGCCCGGCACGCCGTGGAGCTTGTTTGATTACCAGTTAGATCGGCACTGCTCCAAAACCGGGGCAGGTTGCATCCGCCGCAGGCCTGGAGCCGGAGGACGCGGCCCTCGTCCGCGAGCTCATGACCGTGTGGCGCGAGCACCGCGCCAGCAACCTCGAGCGCGAGGACTACTACCTCGGGCACGTGTCGGTGAAGGACCTCGGCATCGCCATGCCGGCGAGCCTCGCCAAGAAGATCAACCCGCGCGTCGACTGGCCCCGCAAGGCCGTCCATGCCCTGGCAGACAGGTCCATCTTCAACGGCTTCACGGCCGACGACGAGGATGTCGTAGCGAGGCTGCGCTCCATCTGCGAGGCGAACCAGCTCGAACGCCTATACCGAAAGAACCTCATCGGTGAGTTGAAGCACTGCTGCGGGTTCTGGACCGTCACGGCAGACCCGGACGACGGCAGGCCGGTCATCTCCGCGTATCCGGCCACCGCCGCCGCTGCGCTGTGGGACGACGCCCGCAAGGCCATCAGGGCTGGCCTCGTCGTGGCGGAGTCAAAGAAGATGCCGGGCGACACCGAGCGCGTGCCGACCGTCGTGCACCTGCTTACCGCTGACAGCCTCGTGGTACTCACGCGCGACGGCGGCTCGTGGACGGCTGAGTACCGCGAGCACTCGATGGGACGCTGCATCATGGAGCCGATGGCGCACGGCGCGACGCTCGAGCGCCCATTCGGCACCTCGCGCATCAGCCGCTCCGTCATGAGCATCACGGACGACGCCATCCGCCAGCGCGCCCGCATGGAGGTCGCCGCCGAGGCCGCGACCCTGCCGCAGACGTGGCCGCTCGGCACCTACAAGAAGATGCTCAACGAGAACAACAAGTACGACGCCTCGATGGGCGCCGTGAACGAGATCACCAAAGACCCGGACGGAGACAAGCCCACGGTCTGGCAGTCCGCGCAGCTGCAGATGGCCCCGCTCACGGAATACCTGCGGCAGCTCGCCTGCCAGATGTCCTCCGTGACCAACGTTCCTGTGAGCTTCTTCGGCGTGTCGAACGACAACCCGTCCTCATCCGACGCGATAGCCGCGTCGCTCGAGCCTCTGGTAATCGACGCCAAGAACCTCAACCGCGACAACGGGACGGCACTGCGCAACGTGGCATACATGGCGCTCGCCGTCGCCAACGGCACCGACTTCGCCACGGAGCGCGATACGGGCGATAACATCAACCCGCGTTTCCTGTCACCGGCCTACCCGTCCACGGTGAGCCTGTCCGACGCGCTGCTCAAGCAGGTGCAGGCGCTCCCCAAGCTCGCCAACTCCACGGTGGCCTACGAGATGCTCGACTACACGGACGAGCAGATCCAGCGCATCGAGTCCGACAGCAAGAGGGCCGCAGCCAACGCGGCAATCGCCTCGCTGTTCGAGCCGAAGGAGGTCGAGAATGGCGGAGGTGCCGACTAGCCTTCTGGACGAGCTGACCGATGAGGTGAACGCGCTGTCGGCAGACGCACAGGCGAAGGTGAAGCCGGCGCTCGAGTCCTTGCTGAAGAGCTGGGAGCGCGAAGGAAGCGGGGACATCGCTGCCCTCCGCGAGAGGGCGTACGAAACGATCGAGACGGCGCTCGGGTACTACGCCGATACGTGCGCCGCGGCGCGGGCCGCCGAATACTACGACGCAGTCAGGGCATCTCAGAGCTTCCCAGGGAAGTATCAGGCAGTCGCCGAGTCCATGCGAGACCCAGACGCCACGCTCGGCGCGGTGAGGTATTTCATCGGCAAGGTCGTCGACGGAACGCCGGAAGCATTCGTTTCAATGTGCCTTGCGAGAGTCGACGAAGAGATCAGGCGGGCTGCGAACAGGTGCGTGGCCCATAACGTCAGTAAAGACCCGGCGAAACCCTGGTACGCTCGCGTGCCGCGTGGCGAGACATGCGGGTTCTGCCTCATGCTGGCTTCGTTCGGCTTCTACGCGAAGACAGAGGGGGCCGCGGATCACGCGCATGACGGTTGCGACTGCCGCATCGTGCCAGGATTCCCCGGCCAGACGAAGGTGAGGGGCTACGACCCCGATGGGATGTACGAGAGGTACAACGAATGCCTGGCGGCGCTGGGTGGCCGCAATGGCATCTCCTCTGACTGGTACGCCATGCCGAGAGAGGACAGGGAAGCCTTCATCAAGCGACACGGGGGCAGCAACAGCAAGGCGCTCGAAGCCTACACGAACAGCCGCATATCGTCGGAGATCGGTACAAGAGACCCTAGGTGGTTCAAGACCGGCAAAGAGCCAAAAGTCGGGTTTATCAGCAAAGAGGTGGAGAAGCGGGCGACCAAAGCGGAGATAGGTACAGCGAAGAGACTGGCGCATCATGGCGTTGCCTCGACGTTCATCCAAGATTACAGGTGGGTTCAGGAAGACGGGCGAAAGCGCAAGGTAGGTCTTCCAGACCTGGAAAACGGAATCGAGATCAAGACAATCGGAACGTCTGGAAACGCATGGGGCGCAATGAAAAACTACCTTGACAGCACAGCTGGAAAGGAGGGCGTCAAATGCATGGTCGTGGACAACTCGGTATCCGACCGCATAAGCGACGAGGCGCTAATAGACGCAGCCAATGAGCTTGCCGCGAAGTACCCAAAGGTCGCGCATGTGCGCCTGCTGCTGAAGGACGGCAGGTACATAGCAATCAAATAAAAAGGAACGGCACCGAAAACCTCAAAAGTAGAGGGCAGCATGCCGTTCCTATTTGCATTATAGCAGCGCAAATCGCCAAGGGCCACCTGCGGTTTGATTACCAGTTAGATCGGCACTGCTCCAAAACCTCCTTGATATAACCCTGCTTGCTGGGCAGTTTGATTACCAGTTAGATCGGCACTGCTCCAAAACACGTTGGTTCCGATATACACGGCCTTCTCGTCCGGCCGCGCGACGTGGGTGATGGAGTTCCGCAGACGGCCCGTGTCCACCGGGCATATCGCCTTCGCGTAGCCCTCCGCCGCGAGGCCCACCTCCTCGAGCGCCGCAGCGATCGCGGACCCGATGGCGTCGACGGCCTCCTCCGTGTTGTCCTTTACAACCTCCAGGCCCATGCGCTCCCCTTCCCGGTAAAGAAAGGGCCGGGGTCTCCCCCGGCCTTCCCGTCGTCGGCGCTTTTACCCCGTGGGGTGTCCGCCGGCTTCCCGCGCGCCCAGGGTTGCGGTCCCTGTCCCTCGAAGCGCGCGGGCCTGATGGCCGCATGGTCGCGCCCCGGTCACGCGGCATGAAAAAAGGCCCCGCCGGAGCGGGGCCTTGGAGCTAGCGTTGAGGGTTGTTCTCGAACATCTCGACTATGTCGTCCTCGAGGGCGTCCTCGTATTTTTCCGGGCCGAACAGCTCGTAGTATTCCTTGCGGTTTGCATGGATGTACTCGAGTTCCCTGTTGAACAGGGACTGCACATCGCTTGGCTTGGTATCGAGAACGTCGCCAAGGGCGTTGATGTCGTCTCGGCCGGCACGGTACATCCCGGCTTCACGGTGTATGTCACGATAGATGCTCAACCTTGAAACCAAGCCTCTCACTGAACGCTCTAAGAAGGTCTTTCTCGTCCTTGAAAAGGATGAGAAAGTCATCGACGGTATCGTTGTCTATATTATAAAACACATCCGGCTCGGAAACCTTCTCGAACGTGTAGATACTGCCGTCGTGAGCTGCGATTATCCCCATATCGCAGCCTTTGCCGCCGACCGTGAGCAAGTCTGTCGCGCTCGGGACGCCCGATCTCGGGTGGTTGTGGAGCAGCGCCACGCGCCGACCGTCTCCGATTGCCGCCTCGACCTTCTCGCCGAACTTCGCCGGAGGAGCCACGGTGCTGCCGACAGTCGAGTTCACGCAGCTCGTGATGGTCCTGCCAGTCGCCAAGTCGATGGCATACAGGTCCTCACCGTTCGTCCCGTCACGATGCTTGAGAATGCGCCTTATGCTCGCGAGGACACCGTCTGCCGCGTCCTTGCCGACCACACGCGAGACCTTTGCCTTATAGCCCGCGCTCATAACCTTGCCCATATCGACCGCGTACTTCGCTGAGTGCTCGAGTTTGATTACCAGTTAGATCGGCACTGCTCCAAAACCCTTGAACTGCTCGTACTGCTGGCGGCTCTGTTTGATTACCAGTTAGATCGGCACTGCTCCAAAACTAGCGCTTCCCCTCAACCTCTTTTAAGAGCTGGTGGAGTTCGGGGAGCGTGTAGACTTCGAGTTCGGTGCTGGGGGTCTTGTCGTTCTTGGGCATCTTGTACGCCACGTCCTTAAAGGTAATTCCCTTTACACCATGGAGCTTGGCGCACGTTACGAGGTTCCCGACCGTGATATTGGACAGTTTGGCAACGGACGGCTTTAGCGTCTTTAGCCACAGCTGGTACTCGTTTACGTCCACCTTGTCGAGCGCTATCTTTTCCCAACGCTTCTCGATGTGCGACCATTGAGTCAGATACACTTTGCGCGTGTTGTCGGATAGCTCGCCACTATTCACGCGAGCATTCAACTCCGGCAGGTACCACTCATACCAACACTGCGAGAATGTTGGACAAGGAATCACGCGCTCGTTGGGCGGCAAGTGGTGGAGCTGCCAAAGACGCCGCAGCTCATCGTCCGCTTCACGCGAGGTGCATGGGTAGAGCGTCTTAGATCTGCGTACTCGATTGAGCCCATCCCATTCGCACCACCTGATGCGCCACTTATTCTTGGCGATTTTGGTCTTCGTCCCCCATGACGAACGTGTCATAATTAAAAAAGTCCCTCCTGTCGGGCATAGCCGACACTAGCAGCTTGGATGGGATTGTTTGCGCTCCACTTGGTCTTGGCGGATTGGTGGGGCGCTTTCTTCTATAAACAGAAAATCTGTTTATAGCTACCAGGTGGCTCGCTCCCGATTGAGTATGATCTCAAGAGCGCCCACAGCGTTCATCAGCTCACCCTCGGCCTTGCGGTAGTCGCGGCTCGAGGTCTTCGTGCGCTCGCTGATGTACGTGATGACCGTGGTAGGCATGTCGAGGTCGTTGAAGTCGATTTTCAGAGCGAGCGTATCGACGTACTTCTGCTTGTCGGAGACGAAATTGCCGCTCATGCCCGACATGGAGAAGTTACTCTGGCCGCCGAATGTCATCGAGCCACCGCCGAAACTGCCGGTGGCCATCTCGGAGCCGTCCACGAGCACAGAGAAGCCGCGAATGGATGCGATGGGGGCGTAGTAGGGCTTCGCCTCCATCGCCTTTTGAGCGACCAGCGAAAGACCGCCAGTGAACATCGCGAGCGTGGCCTTGCCGGCGATGCCCATGCCCTTCTTCTTGACCGCTGCGGTCGCCCTCTTCACGCAGATGACGCCGCGCTCGGTGTCGATGGCGAATTTGCCGTAATCGTGCGTGGGCGTGAACTCCTGCTTGCCCTTTTTGGCGCTGATGGCGCTCTTGAGCTCCTCAAGACGCAGCTCGCCGTTGCGCTTGAGCTCCTCCGCTTCCTTCCTCATGCGCTCGAGCTCGAACTCCTTGTCCTCCTCGCTGTAGTAGTCGTCGTCCTTCTCGTTGTCGTTGTAATCTCCCATGCTTACTCCTCCTTGGTCGATTGGCTTACCTTATCTTCGAGTTCACTAAATTCATCGGGATTCATATCTAGGGCCCTGATAATAGCGAGCGCTTTCTGCCACGTTGGATCCTTTACGCGACCCGTTTGCAACTTCGAAATATAGGATGCATTTACGGTGTCGCTGGCAATGTCTGCTGGCTTTAAGCCTTTTAGCTGTAAGGCTGCGTTCATGGCTTCACTGAAAGACATCGTTCCTCCTATCAACACCGATTATTTTAGCCTTTCCAATACGACATTTCCAATACGACAAAAATTTTTCTTGCAAACTGTCCAATACTACACTACACTGGCAGTGTCCAATACGACAGAACAGGAGGTGAGCGCATGGACAAAATTACCGAAAAGGTTGGAGGATGGCTTCAGCGCCCAGGCAATACCAAGAAGAAGATGGCGGCTGAGCTTGGGATTACACCTGATTCGCTTACCAACAAGCTGACTGGTTTGATTACCAGTTAGATCGGCACTGCTCCAAAACGAAGCCAAGAAAATAACCAATGTTGTACGGTTTGATTACCAGTTAGATCGGCACTGCTCCAAAACAGTACGCGCATTTCGTCGTCGTTGTCCTTGTTTGATTACCAGTTAGATCGGCACTGCTCCAAAACGGACACTGCCGTCTGCGCCGCCGTCTTGATGTTTGATTACCAGTTAGATCGGCACTGCTCCAAAACCGTGCCGGGCACGGAGTATGGTGGCGTGGTCTCGGTCCTGTGTCCGGCTCGTACGCGCTACGGCGACGCGATCAGCTACAAGGGACGGACGTGGCACGGTATTCTGGAGGACCACGTCATCTGTCCGCCGTCGGGCAAGTCGTACCTCGCCGTGAGCGGCGACGCGAACGCGGTCCTGCGCCAGCTCGTGCAGGAGATGGGTCTCGGCGATGTGTTCGGGACCAGCAGCTATGCCGGCATCAACGTCGTCGGGTCCTTTCGCTACTGCGCGGGCTACACCGGCATCGTCGAGATGCTGGCCGCGTCGGGGGCGCGCCTGAAGGCGGCATGGGACACGGCGGCGATGCGCTGCGTGCTGTCGGCGGTGCCGGTGAGGGACTGGGGCGACGTGCCGGGCGTCTCCGGCTCGACCGTGTACAGCGCCGAATTGGATTACCGGTTTGATTACCAGTTAGATCGGCACTGCTCCAAAACCAGCAATTACCATGGATACGACGTGTATCAGTTTGATTACCAGTTAGATCGGCACTGCTCCAAAACTAGAAAAACAAGGAGTAGAAAACCTAGGGGGTTTGATTACCAGTTAGATCGGCACTGCTCCAAAACCACTTCTTGGCGCAGGCCATCCAGCTCTGCGTTTGATTACCAGTTAGATCGGCACTGCTCCAAAACGAATACTGGAACGGACTCATGGACATCTCGTTTGATTACCAGTTAGATCGGCACTGCTCCAAAACTCATGGGATACATCTACGCGCGCTTGATTGTTTGATTACCAGTTAGATCGGCACTGCTCCAAAACTCGAAGAAGGTGCAGAGTGCTGGCGCTGTTGTTTGATTACCAGTTAGATCGGCACTGCTCCAAAACGCAATTCAGCTCTTTTCCGATTGGTTTATTGTTTGATTACCAGTTAGATCGGCACTGCTCCAAAACTAAGGAGGAAACCATGAATCAATTCCAACCGTTTGATTACCAGTTAGATCGGCACTGCTCCAAAACATGTGCAGGTGTGAGGTAGAGAGGGAAGAGTTTGATTACCAGTTAGATCGGCACTGCTCCAAAACTGAGCGTCTCAACGTCCTCGTTTCTCTCGGTTTGATTACCAGTTAGATCGGCACTGCTCCAAAACCGTGAACCCCGCGTCGTTCCGCTACACCTAGTTTGATTACCAGTTAGATCGGCACTGCTCCAAAACACGCTTGAGCTTGCGACGATGGGCATGATGGTTTGATTACCAGTTAGATCGGCACTGCTCCAAAACAACAGCCGAGGAAATCATTCATTGGCTGTTGTTTGATTACCAGTTAGATCGGCACTGCTCCAAAACACGCATACTGGACACTCGACAGTGAAAACCGTTTGATTACCAGTTAGATCGGCACTGCTCCAAAACTAAGAGTGATTCCAAGCTTATCCATTGCTGTTTGATTACCAGTTAGATCGGCACTGCTCCAAAACTCTGGCACGCTATCGAAAGTGCGAAGTCCGTTTGATTACCAGTTAGATCGGCACTGCTCCAAAACATGGCTTGTATTGGTGTTCAGTGTCATATGTTTGATTACCAGTTAGATCGGCACTGCTCCAAAACGATAAACACAAGAGACACAAAAAGTGAAGGTTTGATTACCAGTTAGATCGGCACTGCTCCAAAACCAAGGCGATGGCCGTCATGGAGAAATTGCAACAGCGATACCCTTGGTTCAAGGATTCCCTTCTCGCCGCGTCGCTCACCGAGGTCGGCGAGCGCCACGATGCCCTCTCCTATATCAAGGGTTCCCATGGCATCATCGTTCCGGTTCCCACCCATTCGCTTGGACTTGAGGAGCTTGATTTCTTCGGCTCCGAAATCGGTGATATGAAGAGTGCGACAGCAGAGCTATCGAAACGGAACGGGTTGGAACCACCGAAAGACCTGAATAACGAGCATTAGAAAAAAGCCCCGGCCATTTGGTCGGGGCTTTTCATCTATATGGACTCTCTAACTGTTAGTCTTGTCATCCTGCACGATACGGTCTAGGCTCTTTCCAGCCGATTGCCGCTAGACCTCCATGGCCGGTACATTCTTCAAGCGCGACGGTCTTTTTGCTCACATGAGTCTGATACCTTACATCATCCGCCGGTTCCGTTCCAGCATAAGAGCATACTTCGCTCTCATGGAAATAGACATAGCTGCGATAGGCAAGCGAACTCGGATGCATCCGATGACCCTGCTCTCCGGGTTTTGGTTCATATCCCCACTCACGCCATTGCTTACGCGTCTTGAATCGTGCGCCAAGCTCAGGCGGAAGGTGATTCTTTACTGGTAGCCCGGTCTCTTCATTGCAGCAATCGTGAGGTATATCCGTAAACATGAAATCCCCTATTTCCGAGCACCGCAGGAACAAGTGTAGTATGCCGCAGAATCTGTAATCGTAACCGTTTCATACCATTCTGCGGAATCTGTAATCGTAACCGTCTCATCGTATGCTGCGGAATCCGTCACGGTACGCGGCTCACTATGAAATGACCCACAAGCAGTGTTTCCGGCCAACATCGCTGCTTTTGCGTGACTACGCTCGTTTCCCGTGATATCCGCACCGCATCCATTACAGATTGAACGAGACTCCGTATGGGTCACCGCCGGATGATGCACGGTCTCCGTATGGGTCACTGCGGGATGATACACCTTCTCCGTATGGGTCACCGCAGGATGGTAGATATCATACTTATGAACATGCGCCGGGGTGTCATCCTTCTTCGTCGTGCTGCCCGAGTTCGAACCGGAGCTAGAGTTTCCGCTCGGCTTGCTATCGGACTTACCGTCATCCTTCTTGGATGAGGAATCTCCCTTGCTGCCGGAACCGGAGTTCCCGTTATCCTTCTTGCCGTCGGAGGTCTCCGGTGCCTTGGCATCGGACTTGTCCTCCTTGGCCGTCTCCTGCGCCTTTTCGCTCTCCTTCTCGACGGCATCGGCATCGGCGTTCGGGTTCTTCTTGATGTTGTCCTCGAACTTCTTCACGACCTCGGCACCCTTGTCCCCGGTCAGGGTGGAATTGCCCTTCTTCACGGCTTCCGCAACGTCCTTGGCGATGGCGGTCAGGTCATCCTTCGTCACCTTGTCCGCATCCGCCTTCTCAAGCGTGATAACGGTGCCGTTCGTTTTCTTGTCATCTTTCCCGGCCTTGACCTTACTGGACGCGGCCTTATAGGTAGAGCCGTCCGCGTTCACCGGCGGGATGAGGGTGACGGTATAGGTACCGGACTTGCCGACCCTCACGGTCACCTGCTTGTTCGCAGCGATGGCGGTGTAGAAGTCCACCTTCCCATCCGCATCCTCGATATGAGCGATGACAGGCGTGGAGGTGTCCGCATCCCAGCCGTCAGCCTTCACCTCAAGGGTAAGTACCATGTCCTGCTTCTCATCGTCCTTCGACTGGGACACCGCAGGGACATTCGCTTTGCCCGTCCACCCGGCATGTGTGATGGCATACCCACCGCCGCCGATGAGAAGCGCCGCACAGAGGATTCCCGCACCAGCCACGCAGACCTGCTTACGGGAGAACTCGCGCCCGAAGAGCATAATCGGCTTCTTAGCGTTCTCCTCCTCCGTCGAATCCACGACCTTCGGGATTTCGGCTGTCTTGTCCGCCGGGACACCCTCAGTCTCGGTGCTGTTGTCATTAAACATATTGCTGTCTTTCTTCATTTCTGTCAGTCCTTTCTGTCTTATAAGAAGATTTCCTGCTATCTATATTACCGGTAGCTCTCTACACCAACATGCCCCATAGGACATGCACGAGGATGATGAGAACGAGGATGACCGCCATCCATTTGCTGTAGTAGAACAGCCTATCGGGCAGCGTCACCATCGAAAGGCGCTCGATGCGCTTCTTAGACTCCTCTACCATGTTTGATTACCAGTTAGATCGGCACTGCTCCAAAACCCGATCTTGCGGAACACGCGCGACGGCGAGTTTGATTACCAGTTAGATCGGCACTGCTCCAAAACCATTGAAACAAATTCCCCACTGCGAAAGAGACGGCCGGTCCAACCGAATTAGCTATTTATACTCAAAAAACTGCAGGTCAATAGCCATTTTTTGCTCATGTTCATACGAGCTGTTATCATGCTTATTTTCCAATAAAAGTACCTTTAATTTCAAGAAAAATATGTGCTCGTAGAGCTGTTCAAGCTCGTTTTTCGTCAAAAAAGTTTTCAAATTTACGAAGCAAATTACCTTTTTACAACCTGCATCAAGAACATAGGAAAGAAAATTCAGCAGATTATCAAGGAACGTTTTCTCCTCTTGGAAAGCTATGCCAAATCCTAAAAACTTGAGATAGCGTTTCAAATCCCATTCTAAAGCAAAACCGATATCGGCATTAAAGCCCATATCCAAAAGCTCCAGTCTTTGTCTTAAAGCCCTCTCGATCCCTTCGACTTCCATGCGAAGTTCTTCATCTTCTAAAAATTCTCGCTCAACCTGTTTCATCACAGCAGAGAGAAAGCCTTTGTCATCCCATGGCAAGCTCATGGGATCCGAGATAAGCATCAACGCATCTTTAGGCATTATCTCTCGCTCTTCATCCCAAAATGAATATGGCTCCAAAGCGTAGCGCCCACACCCTGACTTCAACGAAGCAGCCATGCGCGCAAACAAAGCGGCATTTTCAATCTCGAAGACCGACGCCTCCCCTGCCTCTAGCTCCAACGAATTCTCAAAACCAGAAAATACCAATCTCATAGAACAAGAAGCTCTTCCATCGTATCAACCTCATCGTAAGCTTCGCGATTGCCCGTTATATACTCCATTGTCGCAAACTGTGACTCCATGACACGCAAAACCTGAACTAAGCCAGAAGGCGGACGATGCTTCCTCAGACGTTGAACAGCATTTCCCGCTGTGCCATCATTTACGACAAGTTTTGCGTAAACAGATTCCTGCAACATAAGGTAACCGTCCTTAACAAGAAACTTGCGAAAAGAACGATAGTCCTTGCGCTGCGCGGGAGTATCTTGCGGTAAATCAAAAAAGACGATTAACCTCATGTACCGAATCCTCGCCCTCTCGCTCATACGACATCAAACGGCTCAATCTCATCGACTGACAGCTTCTTTCCCAATGCCTTAAGGCAATCAGCGACATAGAGCGAAATAACGGATGCCACACGATAAGAACCGCCTCGATACGGAATTGATTGATTAAGCATATCTACAAGCATCAACTTCGTATCCTTGGTAAAGTCACCGTCAAACTCATCAAAGACAATGCGATCGACAATCGGCCTAAAGGGCTCCATCAGGTCGCAGCTCAAGTTGAACTGGTTGTACTCATTTCTATGGCAGATACCTGTTTGAGTCAAAAATCCGCGCGCAACTATCTCTCGGTTAACTGCCGACAGCAAAATCGCATATCCGTAATTGAGCGCAGCGTTAAGAGGGATGTCGCTGTCGCGCGAAAAGTTAGGACCAAATAGCGCTGCGAAATATAAACGCGCAGCATGCCCTTCCCGGTTCGTAGAGTCACCCGACCTTACCTCCGGAACGATTTTGTTCAAGATTTCGCCCTGGTCTTCTCGCGCCCTTGTCAGCAAAACACGAGACTGGTGCATAATCTTATCGCGCACCACACGCTGCCAAACTCGCTTTTTGATCGCTTCTCCCCACTCAAGCTGCTCGGCAATTCGCTTACTTGTGTTATGGGCCCCATAAAGAGGTAAATATTGTCCAATCGGGTCACGTTTCTCGTCAGCAACCACAAAAGCAATCTTAGCCTTTGCAAGCTCAGACAGGAGGTAAGCGCTAACGAACACTTGATTAGTCTGAAGCACAACCGAAGAAATCTCTGAGAGATGAATCTTAGCAGTATCGTCCTCGCGACGCACAACCATATATCCGGCTTTGTACTGAAGCTTGCAAGGACTTTCGATGACGATATTCCTAAAGCCCGACACGAGTCTTCCTTTCGAACATACCCGTTACGGACTGGTCGATGATAAAGAAGGAGGCCTTTGGGTCGTTAAGGAGCTTCGAGTAATTCGGCTGCAAGTAACCAGCAAACTTCGAGCCTCCTATCAGCCGCAAGTCCGCCATACCAACCGCGCCATTTACCAATGACAGTATCCTAATAAGAACCTCAGCTCTTTCATCATCTGAAAGTAATTCAAAGTTACCCCTCTTTTCATCAAGAGAAATCAAGCGAAACAGCCTTGACCGGCTGAATTCGCCAGCTAGTAAGCGATTCATAATCTTATCCGCACTCGACGGAGTTTTAATATGGCGGAACGGCTTGCCTTGGCACTTAAGAACATATCTTTCAAGATATGCGGCATCATCCAAGCTAAAGGCAATTTCTGTATTATTCGCCATCGCTTTCTTTCCAGTAATAAAAAAGCGCTCTCCATTAAGTTCAATCAACTGCTTCTTATATATCTTCGACCTTTGGATACTTACGAATTCCAAGCCCTCGCTCTCAGCAAGACCACGAGCATACTCTTCCAGCGCCAAAGGATTGGCCTCAATACGGACAGCAAGCCATACTGGAACCTGCGAAAAGCGGAATGTTGGCTTGCCCTTCTTCTTTGCCTCAAAAATAAAGAAGTATGCGAATTGCTGGCTTGAAAAACCGCCATACAGCTTGGGGTCTAGCCCCTGCTTGGTCGCAAGGGCGAGCTTCGGTCCCATCTTTGGATCTCGAGGAGAATAGACCGTCGCATTCCAGAACGCTCCAGTATCTTGCTGCGGCATCCTCGAAATATAGCACTGGCGATAGTTCAAGGCTTTTCGAATACCCTCGACCTCGGCCTCCGCATCCCAAGAGTCTTTGAATACCTCACCCGTGTCCTTATCGAAACCAGGGCTCATAAAGCTGTTGATAACAAAACCCGCCGAGCCAGGCATCCGGTGAGTTTTCTTGAATACCTCGGATTGTTCCTGAACATACTTTTTAATCACATGCGAATAGCCGATGGGATTCTCATAAATACCCGGATGCCTCATCTGAATGAAGAGACCAATTCGAGATGCGAGGAAAGCATCATGTGCATGATGGAAATCGTTCGCCTCACGGCATTTAACAAGGCCGGCAGCCTCACGCAAATTATGAGACATACTCGCCTTGACGGGAACAATCCTCGTCTCCTCGTTCGCAAAACGCGCTTCAAGCAAGGCTTGGGTGAGCTTGATCATTTGACTCGTCTCAACCAGTTGCCTGGCAATGAAACCTCTCAGTTGATTCTCGTTGATATTTGAACGCAACAGATTGTGATATTTCTTGTCACCAATGAGTCCAGCATCATGCAGCTGACCCCACGTCTCCCCCATTTTCCGGCGGATGCTTTTATCGATAAGCAGCTGGTCGGTTTTATGTTGGTTCTCCCCACGGAGCACCAGCGCCTTGTTTTCAATGCTGTCGTCCTTGATATAAGCGCGAGGAATGATGTGATCGACCTCGTACTCGCCCGAGCCGGCAAGCAATTTTTCAAGATTAATGGCTTTTCCCGAATAGAGGCATTTTCCATTCTACATGAGATACAAACTCAAACGCTCATCAAGATTGGCGTTGATAGCCTTTTGCTCCTTGAAGTCATCCATCACTTCAACGGCAACGCCCTCCTCCTTGAGCTTTTTGAGCGCCTCCCCTATTTTGTCCCAACGTTTGACAGTGCGCTTTCCCTTTTTACCGGCATCTTCGTCACGCGTAACTTCAATAAAGATATTTGCCGGAGCATGACCAGCAATAGAAGCGATTTCTTCGACGATACGTATTGCCTGATTCAGACTACGACGAATTGCCGGAGAACCAGGGAGCTCATTAACCCCAAGATCCCTTCCGTGCTGTCCATAATAATTGCGATTGTGCTCATCGATCTTTTTCTGAAAGCCCAAACCCTCATCGTGAAGGGCCTCCATCATGACCACTGTCTCGCCCTGGCGCCGCTCCGAACATGGATTTCCCTCGCGAAGAACGTCCATAATACTGACAGCACGGCCAGCAGGGCTTTCAACCTTTAACCCGGTAAGGAACCGTTCGGAAAGACGACCCCATCCCGTAAAACGCTTTTTGCAGATAGCTTTAATCTGCGACGCGCCAAGCATTCCATTGCCGCGCTCGCCAAATTCATCCTCAAGCTTTTCCTTGAGGATGGAACGATCCTCAAAAAGCGTATTCCATTTAATCATCTTCTCGATAGCCGGATACTCAGCCAGAGAAAGCTCTCCTACGCCAAAAATATCCTTTGCAAAGAAAAGATACGACCCCATTTTTGACTCAAGGCCCGTCTCGCCCTGACCGCCTTTAACGATTGGATGGCTAGCGTCCCCTTCCCGAACAAGCCAATCTTCAAGCATCTTATAGGTAACACGCCGATATTTATGGAAGAGCTCTCGAACGATACCTTCGCACTGCGCTGCATCGAATCTTTGCCAATCATCTCCATCGTCGGACCAGCGAACTCCATTAAGCTCGTTAAGTACACAAAACTCTTCGTACAGGAGCGACTGTTTTGGCAACACCTTTTCGCCTGCCAGATAGGTACAGTCACCCGTCATACGCATAATAAAGTTCTCGGCGCTCTTGTTTTTGTCGATAATCGTGTCCCAGTTCCAGGGAGTAATCACCTCCCGCTCCATACCGGGTTTTCGCTCCGACCATTGGAAGCGATTGTGCTTATGGCCATCTTGAGCAGCGTTTACTGAAGTTAACGGCCCCACGTAATACGGAATACGGAAAGAAACCAGGCTCTCAAACTTTCCCTCATCCTCCTTGAGGAAGGGGTAGAACCGTCCTTGATTTTTGATAATAGCCGTCAGTTCTTCCAAATGAAGCTGGTAGTAAATTGCGCCGTTGTCGCTCGTCTTTAGCCTGCGAAGAAACTGCTGTTTTTCAAAGCGCTCCATCATGTTGAGATAGCGCTCATCGGTCACGGCGTCAGTTCCACCGAGCAGTTTCTTTACCGCCTTGGCAAAGTCATCATAAGAAAGCTTGTGCAGATTGTACGCCGTATATCCCTCAGCATCCGCATAGCTATAGTCCTTCGAGGAATCATCGGGATTCGCATCGTGATACGTCGCCCCACGAAAGAACTCATCGTATGCACCTGGTGCATATTCCCTAACCAAAGCTCGAAGAGTCTTGAGGTCCGTTTTATATAGGTCATATTTTGCAATCATGTTATGGGAAATGGTTTGTCCAGGTGCATAGGAAAGCAAACCTTGCAGCACATATGCGGAATAGACGGCGCACAGAGCATCTAGGAGCTCGGCAGAATCATCAGGACATGCCGCCTTCAATACCTCAAGCTTCTCGTCGTCAGACAAGGAAAGCTTCGTAGATTCGCAATCAAATTCTCCGAAAACGTGCTTGAACTCGCATTGAAGACCAACCACCGCCTTAGCTAAATTATCGACAAGCTTCCTATCGGCAGCCGCGACACCAGTCGAAACAATGATCGATTTCGCAATTTCGGAAGCAAGCTGAGAACGTGATGATTTGCTATCGGAAAGACATTTCTCGATGTTCTTTACGAGATTATTGCCAAACTCATACCCCCGTGAAAAACACCATTCTTTAAACGCGGCGACAAACTGGGTAACAGCCTTTTTGGAATCAGCGTGCTTAGCCGAAAGCGACTTCTCGTCTTCCCTCAGAAAATTGCCGCGATGTTTTACGATATTGTGCATCGCTAGATAGATAAGGCGCAAATCCGCCGGCTCATTCGTTCCCATCAAGTATGCGCGCAAGTGATAGATGGTTGGGAACCGGTCATAGTAAGCGGCCTTAGTAAAACTCTTTGTGAAAATCGGATCGCCCTCGATTGTCCTCGATTGATTGAGGCGCATGAAGAACTCAGGGTCGACCTTGTCCATCTCATCCTTAAAAAGACCTTGCAACAGGTCAAGTCGCCAACGGCGGCGCTCGTAACGACGGCGCTGCCCTCTATGAACGCGTGCCTCGGATGCCGGCAGCGCGCTATCAAAGAGGCGGCTACCCCACGTCGGCTTCTTTTTGAAATGCAAAAGATTGCCTTTTTCATCAACCACGCCCCAACCAACAGAGCCGGTTCCCATATCGAGGCCGATGCTATACTCGCCGAGGTAATTCCTTAAATTCATAACGTCAAGTCCCTTCGCACTGTGGTACAGTGGCCTTGTCGATTACCAGTTATATCGGCACTGCGAGTCAAAATACGGCTTGGCCAAAAAAGCAGGTTCGCCTGCGTCCCGTAGGGGACACTTCGACTCGTCAAGAGCCTCCACCAGGAGGCTCTTTTGCTATCTGCATGATAAAACGCAATGCGAACATATCATTTAATAGTAGGCAATAAATCGGTGGGCGCGGCTTATTTCTGCCCAACCTGAACGATCCTGCCGCCGCAAAACCAACAGCAAAGATGTAGCAGCATGTCGCACCAAGCACCAAAAATACTTTGCAACAACTCAATCATGGGCACACGCCTACCGGGCGCATCATGGAGTGGAATCAACATTTGACCATGAACAATGGAGTAGAAATCGACAACCACCTCGTTCGGTGCGCCGCAATTGTGCAACTACACTCCCGCAGCCACGCCAGCCCCTACCCTCGTAATCAAAAAATACGGTTATAGGTAGGTTGATCCAAAAGACGCAAGTAGACCCCGCCTACAATGATCATTTTCCTGCATAAACACGCACGCAAACGGCCCCCTACTCAACGCCCCCTCTTCAATCTACCTATAAGCGGTTTTTTCGCCCAGTCACCCACCCAACACGCACGGTACCCACTGCCAAAACGCAAAAAAGCCGGCCCTTTTGCCCACACATCCGCCGCAAAGAGCGACACGCGAACAAAAAGGCCGGCTAAAACCAACTCATCAGGGCCGGGCAACGCGTCTCGAGCCCATCGGCATCTACAGCTTGCCGAGGTACTTCTCAAACTGCGGCTTGAAGCCAACATGGTCGGGCGCCTGACTCGGCATTTGCGGGAAGGCATCGTGACCAGGCAGGTTGTTTGCCTCGATGAACAGCGGGCCGTCCTCGGTAATAGCAACGTCCCAGCCCACATAGCCCATGCCTGGGATCTTTGCTGCGGCCGCATGGCACAGATCCATAACCTTGTCCCACATGGGAATCTGATAGCCGGGCAGCTCGGTGCCGGAGCGCGGGTGACGCTCGTACACATGGAACTCCTTGTCGCAGGCAGGGCCCGCAATCTTTCCCGTCTCCAAGTCCACCACGGCATACATACCACCGGCGTTGATGTTATCTACAGGGCGGTCGCTGTTGCCCATGCGGATGCACGCATAGATCACATGCGGCGCTCCGTCCTCGGGGCGCACCGTGTACACGCGGATGGTATTCACCGAACCCGGATAGATCTTCGCCATAGCAGGATGTTGCACTACCACGTCCTCAATCAGGTCGGCACCCGAGCCCTTTAGATAGTCATACAGAGCATCCAGCGAATCAAAATCCGCCACCTTGAGCTTCTCCACGCCCTGGCCGCAACACAGATCGCTCGGCTTGGCGATAATCTGCTCGCGTCCCTCCATAAAAGCAAGGAACTCCTCTTTGGAGCAAGTAGAGAAATGCAGCCATCCGCGATGCAGATACTCGTTAAAGAACTCATAGAACTCGTTCTTGTTATCCACCAAGTGGTAATACTCCGGATTATTCAGACGGCGCACAATGGTGTTATTAACCCCTCGGGTCACAAAGGTGGCGCGCTGTGCATCGTTCATGTTGTAGAACTCCAGCAGCGAGTAATCCTTGTAGCCGGCACCGAACTTAAAGCCGCACTTCACCACGTCGGCAAACAGCCATATGCGGTTCTTCCCGCTCTTGTCATGGCAGTCCCCCACCGTTTGAAACAGCGCACCGTAATCCATGTGTGCGATGCAACGAAAGATATAACCCAACTTGCCCATAATGGCTCCTCGAATGCTCAGATAACCCAACGTGAGTATAGGCCGCTGTCCGTCAGCGCAACGCGACAGCGCGTACCCTTAATAGTCCACGGCGCCTTCGCTTGCCATCCACTCGCTTTGGAACTCGGCATAGCGGCCCTCGATAATCGCTTGGCGAGCACGGCGCATCAGGTCCAACAGGAAGTAGATGTTGTGCTCGGAAAGCAGGATGCCGCCGAGCATCTCCTTTTGCGTGACCATGTGACGGATAAGCGCGCGGCTGTAGCCGCCCGTGCACACCGGGCAGGTACACTTGGAATCGATGGGGCCGTCATCATGCGCGAACTTAGCGTTGCGAAAGTTCAGGCGACCCTGGCTGGAAAACGCCGTGCCCATGCGGCCCGTGCGCGTAGGCAGCACGCAATCGAACATATCGATGCCCACGCCCATACCGCGCACGAGTGTGGTGGGGTTGCCCACACCCATGAGGTAGCGAGGCTTGTTGCGTGGCATGTACTCAGAGGCCAGCGGCGCAAGCGTCTCGAACATCGTCTCGTGGTCCTCGCCCACAGAATAGCCACCGATGCCATAGCCGGGAAAATCGCCGCACTCTTCCAGATGCCTGAGCGAGCGCACGCGCAAATCCAGATGCATGCCACCCTGCACAATGCCAAAAAGAGCCTGGTCGGGGCGCGTATGCGCGGCGTAGCAGCGCTCGGCCCACTTGCTCGAAAGCTCAACGGCACGCTCCACATAGGCGCGCGTTGCCGGGTAGCCCGGGCACTGGTCCAGCTGCATGCAGATGTCGCTTCCCAGCTTCATGGCAATCTGCATGTTGTCCTCGGGCGTCCAAAACACATGGCGGCCATCGTAGTCGGTCACGATAAAGCGCACACCATCGTCGGAGAGCTTGACAGCATCGTTATGGCTAAAGACCTGGAAGCCGCCCGAATCGGTAAGGATGGGACCGTGCCAGTTCATGAAGTTATGGAGCCCGCCCAGCTCATCAATCAAATCCTCGCCCGGGCGCATGCTCAGGTGATAGGTATTGGCAAGCACGATCTGCGCGCCCAATGCCCTGACCGTCTCGGTGGGAATGCCCTTGACATTAGCCTTGGTTCCCACGGGCATGAAGATAGGCGTCTCGACATCGCCGTGTGGCGTGTGCAAAATGCCCGCACGCGCATGCGTCTTGGGGTCCTCGGCCACGATGTCGTATTTGAAGAGGGATCGATCCATATATTGGAGCTCCTTGTTGATATGCATGTACATGCAGTAGTTTCGCACACAAAAACGGCGCGGGAGCAAACCCCGCGCCGTCTACATAGCGTTTCTGGTTGCAAGGCAGCCGGCGGCGAGACGCCGGGGCCTCCATACTCCCCTACGCTGAGAGCTCGTCGGCAAGCGCCGCGATCTGTGCGCGCGAATCGTCGTTGAGCGCACCCAGGACGGTGACGCCAGCCTCGGTAAAGGTGATGTCGGAGAAGTCGGCAAGCTGCTTTTTCATAACCTTGGCGGCTTTGGGCATCCAAGAGCCTCCCTCGACCAGCGCGATCGTGCGGTTCTGGTAGTTATGCTCGGCCAGCGTGTGGATGAAGGTACTCATGAACGGGAAGATGCCCGTCGCGTAGGTGATGGAGCACAGGACCAAGCGATCGTAGCGGAAGGCGGCCTCCACGGCCTCGGCCATGTCGTCACGAGCGAGGTCGAACAGCGAAACCTCCTGCCCACGCTCTTCAAGCGCTGCGGCAAGTTCCTCGGCAGCCTGCTTCATGTGGCCGTAGACGCTCGCGTAGGCGATGGTCACGCCGCAATCCTCGGGCTGATAAGAAGACCAGGTGTTGTAGGTATCCAGATAGTAACCCAGGTTCTCCTTGAGCACGGGGCCGTGGAGCGGGCAGATAACCTGGATGTCGAGGCCGGCGGCCTTCTTGAGCACGGCCTGCACGTTCTTGCCAAACTTGCCCACGATGCCAAAGTAGTAGCGACGCGCCTCGCACTCCCAGCCCTCGGGGTCCTCGATGTCGTTGGCGCCGAACTTACCAAAGCCGTCGGCCGAGAACAGCACCTTGTCGTGCGCGTCGTAGGAGAACATGACCTCCGGCCAGTGCACGTTAGGAGCCGCCACGAAGGCAAGCTTATGAGCGCCAAGGTCGAGCTCGCTGCCTTCCTTGACGACTACGCTGCGACCGGCAAAATCGGTGCCAAAGTAGTTCTTCATAATCTTGAAAGCCATGGCAGAGGCAACAACCTGAACCTCGGGGTAGCGCTCCATGAAAGCGACGATGCCTGCGGAGTGATCGGGCTCCATGTGGTGAACGATCAGGTAATCGGGCGTACGGCCATCGAGCACAGCCTCAAGGTTGCCCAGCCACTCGTCGACAAAATGGGCATCGACGGTATCGGTAACGGCCACCTTGTCGGAAAGAATCACATAGCTGTTGTACGACATGCCGTTTTCGCTCACGTCATACTGGCCCTCGAACAAGTCGATATCGTGATCGTTGACGCCAATGTAGCGGATATCCTCGGTAATCTCCATGATGCTCCCATCTCGAGCCGGGCCCTGAATTCGTAAGGCATTGTACCACGTACGCGATATGCCGCCGGCGTTGTCACAGGGTATGCGCACAAGCGACCTCACTCACGTCAAGGGGCGGTGGCAGCGACGACCGCTAGAAAAACAATCCAGCAAACACATCGAAAACGAGAATGAGCGCGAGCGCCCCAACGATGATCTTGAGCCAGGGAGCAATCTGTCTCTCCATCGCCTCGTCTTTTCGCTTAAAGTCCTCGTACCACTGCTCAAAGGGAACAAACTTGCCGCATTGCGGGCAAACCCACCCGTCGCGCGAATGCGAGGGAGACATACGTAAGGACTTGCATTTCCAGTAACCGCAGCGAGGACCTTGGTCATCGTCATAGGCAGCCTGCATGACACCGAGATGGGCGCTTTCCCCGTGTACGCCGTCGCCGGGTGTAAATCGAGCGTAGGCCCAACCCGCCGCAGCGTACAACGCCAAAAAACAGAATATAGAACCGCCGACCAGCAAAATGAGTGCCAAGCTATCGGGAAGACGATCGAGCAAAGACAGAATCATGCTCATGTCCGCACCACCGACGATACGCCAAGAGCCATACCAACATCAAACAACCGCTACACGACTCCCATCGACAAGTACCCCGTGCTCCACCAATGCGAACAGCGTCTCGTTAGGGTTAAGCTGCTCGCCTGGCATGGCGCAGCCGGCATCGAGTGCCATAAGACCGGCATCCGAGCGGGCCTCATACAGCCCATGTGTCTGCGAGGAAAGAAGCTGCGAGATAAGCGGCGCAGCCTCGTCCACCGTCATGTCCAGCGGAGCACGCACCTCAAAACGCTGCGTGCCAGAAGGGAGCTGCACGCTGAGTAGGACTTTTCCGTTCATTTACTCCTCCTGCAGTTTTACGGCAGATAAATCAAGGTGTATCCCCGCTTCACACGCAAGCTGCTCTACTCGCAAGATACGCGAAGCGTCAAGCTCCCGACGCGCCTTCTCCCTCAAAAGCTTATCGCGCACATACTCCTCGCGCTCCGCTTCACCAAGGCTCTCGAGCTTGGCTTTCTCAAAATCATTTTGCGTGGCCAGGAGCATCTCGTGGTAGCGAACATAGTCAATATCTTGATATCCCAGATAAAACAGGCGTGCAATTGACGTGCGATCAAACATGAGCATCTCGTTGTGCCCCATGAAGCCCTGGGGAAACGAGACCCCGGAGTAATCCCAGAGTCTTCCCGTCTGAACATCTTGGGCCATGTAGCCCAAGATCAAAACGAGCCCGCCATCATCCTGCAGGTTCACCACCGACCCGATTGGGAACCAGTCCTCCGTTATCTCCATACCTGACAGCCCTCATTCGTGATAGTTCGCGATTGATGTACGCGTCGAGCTGGCATAGCCCGCGTATCTGCTCGCCATGTTGTTCGAATAGTTAAGCCCCTCGACCGCTGTCGCCCGTCGCGCCTCGAGCTCGGCGATTTCTCTATCGAGGCGGGCAATAAGGGAATTGACGCCGCTTTGTGCCTCGGAGATGTGCCCGTCGTTGGGAGCGCAGAGGCTTTGCGCCGCGCCGACAGCAGAGCTCTCCCCCATGAGCTGGTCCATGGTGGATCCCATCGAACGCAGCGAGTCGCGCACGGACGTATTGGCACCGGAAAGCTCGTTTATCTTGCACTGGAGCTTTCCGGCCTGCGCGCGCTGACGACGCTTATTGGATAGCTCTCCATCGATGCTAGAAATCTGCGAGGAGTACTGACTCGCGCTCGTCGACCAGTACGACACCTTGGAATTGTAATACGACAGGTTGCCGTAAAGCGTATCAAGCCTGCTCATGATGGCCACTTTCTTCCGTTGTCGAGGGGTAGGGATAGTGCATCAAGAGGGAATCAAGCATGGAGGTGGAGCACGTAAGATCGACACGGGCGAACTTAGATGCCGCTATCGCCTCATCGTCCATAAACCAATCCGCGCCATCCTGGGGGCGGCGGGCAAAGCAGTCTGAAAAGGAGAAGCCGGCCTGGATGAACGAATAGGTGACACGCGCAGCGCTCGGAAGATTCCATCCCCACTCACCGCGCGGAGCGTCGCCGGTGAAGTCGCGGACGTTGTAGACGAACATGGGAAGGTCGTTTGAACCGAGCGTGCGGCGCACCATGTTGACGAACAGGTCGGCATCGATGCCCGCGCCCGCGCTCCATGTTCTCAATACCGGTTCATCGACCTTGTCGATTGCCTGAATCAAACGATCGGCTGCATCGCCCTTCGCCATCCCGCAACATTCGACGCCCGCGTCGCCCACAGGTCTGTCGTCATGGAAAACGCGCGCGAAGGTGGAATCCCAGGAACTGCGATCGTCGCCAAAAGGCACAAGCCGATATATCCTGCCCTGGCCAAAAAACCCGGTCTTCTCGGATACGATAGCGGTAGCCCCCGTCTCACCCACACTCAACGAAGCGCTGCGCTGGTCATATTCATCAGTCGGCAGTATTCCGTCACCGATTGAAATGCCGGGACCGCGCAGCGGTGCGAGGGCACGGGCAAGTTCATCAGATGGCTCACCCGTAGGCGATACGAATCCGGTGGGACCCAAGCGCTGGATCATCGCACGCTTCCATGCGCCCTCATGGGACTGGAACGTTTCGACCTCATCGAAATCAATCGTGTTGAGATTGCACGCGAACGCGCCCAAATCAAAACCGCCCAGCAAACAAAACAGATCTTGAGCAGAAAAGGACACCTGAGCCAAAGGCGCATCTTTAAGTTCGAGCTTAGGACGTTTAAAGAAAGCCATAACTTAGTAATATCCCCCCATCACGACACTCGGTTGAGGCGTGGTCATACCGCGAACGAAAGCTTCGCCACCACGCTTCAGGGAGTCAGAGACGCTATTGAGCGTCTTTTTTGCATCGTTTTTCCAATCCCGCATGTACTTGCCGGGATTTTTGGCAAAACGCTGCACGCTGCCATCCATAACCTTTTCGGCGAACCAGCTTGCCGCGACGCCCGCAAAGGGAGCGATTATGGGACCGGCAACAGGTATCGACGCAGCAACACCAATCGCCACGGACGAAGCAACGATCTTGACGACGTTTTTTCCGACGGACTTGCCTGCCGCTGCCGCCTTTGCCCCAAAATCGCCCTTTGTGCTCATAAAAGCGTCGGCGGCATCGAATGACGTGATACCAAAATCGATAACGCCCCCGATAACAGGCAGCGCCTTCGTGAAGCCTTTGGTGAATTTGGTTGCGGAGCGGATATTTGCCGCCGTATGGCTCACCGATGATAGATTGAGCGATCTTTGATTGACGATAAGCGACTTGCCTTGCTTGAAGGTCCCCCACACGTCATCGATAAAACCGGTAAACTTGAAGCTCTTTATCGACCCCTTGAGCCCCTTAAGATAATCGTCGAACTGTCCTGCCTTGAAATCTCCAAGGGGCTTTAGCCCCTTGGAGCCCAACCAGAAACCGGACTTCTTAAAATTGTTCACCGTGTTTTCCATCACGGATGCAAACATCTTATTGAAGCCGCTTTTGCCCCTGAGTGCTTCTGCTCCCTGTTTGTAGTATCCGCTCAAGCCATCGTAAAGCGCCTGATAAACCGACTTAGCCGCTATCTTGAACTGGCCGGATTGGAAACCTTTGATGATGCGATACCAGCCGGATGCCTTAATCTCAAACAAGCAGGTAAGTCCTGCGCCAAAAACTCCCTTCTTCAGAGCCTTGACCATCCCCACGATACTATCGATGTTATCGGCCGTAGCACCGGCGTAGTAGGCCGCCTGGCGCGCCTGCTCCAGTGCGATATCCTCGGATGGAATTACCGACGAAGCACTCATGGCAGACGAATACGTGCTGTTGAACGTGTCGCAACCCATGCTGAATTGGCTCCATGCTTGCTTGAGCGTGTCGAGCTTTTGGGTCGCCGCGCCGTACTGGCTGTTCATCCCATCAAGAGCACTACCGATGGTCGCAAGCTCGGATCCCTCGAGCCCACCGAACTCGGCAAGAGCAGCATTGGTCTTGTTTCTCAGCGTATCAAAAGACGCTCGCGCGCGAGCGGCCATCATCTCCACGCCGCTCCCCCGGCATTCAACCTTGTCCGCATCGGCAGTGCTTGCACCGATTGCGGAGAGCACGGCATCGCGACGGGAGGCGAGCGAATCGGCATCTCCGATCATAGAATCGAACGTGTCACATATCGTCTGCAGCGCGCCCCCCAGCAAGATAGACTGTCTATCGACCGCCTTTGCCTGGTTGACGGCAGCAACTTTCCAAAGGCCTCCGCTTTGTTCCGCAACGGTCTCGCCCGCCGCGCACCCGCGCTGGCGGGCCGCATCCAGATTCTCTTGAACGAAGGCGATACGCCCTCGCGCGGCTTCGAACTCGCTCTTCTTCAATTTCAACATATCAACACCCGCCTTTCAGCTACCAAGACCCTCCGCTGCCCCCATGGACGCGTGACGTCGCCAAACCCTGATCGACGTCCTGAAACGTCCGGGATGCGTCATCGAGACTTACGGAATGGGTCTCATATGAATCGGCAAGAGACCCGATGCACTTATCGAGCACACTCAAGAGCTCTTGGGTCACCTGCGCAGCATCGCCTTCAAATGCTCCGAATAGACTGGATTCAGCGACTCCCACTTCATTTTTTAAGGAGCGGATGTCATGTGCGGTGGCGCTAAACTCCGTAGCAGCCGGCTTGACGACCGACTCCGCTATCTTGATCTCCCCCACAGGTATCATCCTTCCTTTCCTGGCTTTTCGTTTTCCGCGCGCGCGGTATCAAACTGATCGCTCATCATGCCGATCTGAAGGTTAAAGGCCATAGTTGCCTGATTGAAGAGCCCAACTTGAACGATGCTGTCAATCATGTCCTTGTCAAAAAAGGCGTCGGGGGTACCATCCGAAATCCCTTCCGGATAGGGATAGCCCATGTAATCCCAAAACCTCCTGCCTTTGACGTCCCACACCATCACCCCTGCAATGAGATACAGGCGCTCGGCATCGTGTAGCGAGACAAGAGACCCCACGGGGAGCCACTCGGCCGCACGCTCGAGGGCGTCGACAACATCGCCTTGTTGCCCCACGGCATCCATCTTGTGGTTTATCGCCATTTCTCATCATCCTTTGCATCTTCGGTCGACTCGACCAGCCGTACAGCCTCCACGTTTCCGCGCACGCAATAGAAACCATCAGATGTCGCCGCCGGAAGGCGGTACTCAGGAAGAGATCGCGCATACCTGAACGTAGTCTGATCGGCAAAGCCCGATCCAACCCACACGCCGTTGCCATATGCGGTGAGCATCTTGTACCACTCGTCATATACAGACCGCCCGCGAAACATCTCGGTCGCAGCGACAATGCCGCAACTGCCCGCATATCGCTCCTGTGCCAAGTAATCTTTAAGCATTGTCGCCGTAGGGCCATCAAGCCGCTTGACCGTCTGCACGACACTTGTGAACACGATCAGATCAAGTGTGGAAACCCCGGCGGCGAGCTCGCCCACGATTCCGCAGCACTCTCCCAAGTCCTGGCAGACATTCGCGGAGGAGACGGAACCGAGCACGGCTTCGGTATCGATCACGCGGAAGTCCAATCCCTCCACCGTCTCCAAGCATTCGATGAGACCGCGCAGGTAACGGGCTATCTCCACCAAATCGTTGCCCAGCACGAGCATCGTGGGCGATACGGCGAACGAGAACGAAAGCGGCTCGATAGCCGTCTTCGAATACCCAATGGGAATCTCCCCCGCAGCCTCACGGCCACGCACCATATCAGATGCGCATACGTGCGCAGGAAGCATCGGTATCTCGCGAGCGCGAAGAGAGAAGCGCGCGTTGGCGCAAGCAGCCAGCTTATCGATATGCGTCGTGAAGTCGGCATCGCGCTCCGTTACCGAGGCGCCCTGGAACTCAAATGTCTCCTTGCCAACCTTGACCACACCGCGCTTGTCGCTTTTCACAATAGCGACAGAGGGCTTGCGGCCAAAGATGGTCACGTAATCGCTCTCGTCGTTGAGCGCGCAAGCGACACTCAGCGAGAAATTAGCCCGAATGCGCATGCGCGGAACGGTCGCCGTGGAAGCAGTGACGATAAAGTGCATCCCATAGCGCGGTGCATCGCGCGTGAGCGTGGTGAGGCGATCCTCGAGCTCGGGATGCAGATCGTAAAAGGCGGCGAGGTTAGAAAGCGCGATGATGATTCGAGGGAAGGACCCCTCGCCTGCCGCCAGGTAATCGTCAAAGGTCAACCCAGCTTGTGCAAGCGCGCGACGGCGGATATCGACCTCGTTTTCAAGCAGACGGAATAGATTGATGAGACGTTCTTCCTCACCAGCCAGCACCACGCCGCCGCATTGGGGAAAGGCAGCGAAACAGCTGAGCATCCCGGTGTCGAAGTCGACAATGTACACGCCCAGATCCTTGGGTCCAAAATCGCTTACAAGCCCATACAAAGCACTTGCCAGCAAACCGTCCACACCCGAAGAAGGGCTGCCGTATAGCATGATATTGCCCGTGTTCGCCAGGTCCGCCACAAAGGGGAACTGGCGCTGCCGTCCCGGATCGTCAGTCAATCCAAGCAAGATGGGATACGAACCGGGCGCACGCTCCTCGTCGTATGCTTCCTTCAGGGCGTCCACGGTAATGCGCGCGGGAATGGGATCCAGCCAAAGCGGGCGCGCATGTACATCTAAAGTATCGGCCGCGTCGGCAATCTGCTGCAGAACCGCGTTGAGCTCAGATTCCCCCGTCTTCACCGCTTTGCTCGGAGGGCGCAGCGATGCGATAGTCTGGCCGGTATCGTCGATAAGCTCGACCGCGTCGTCGTGACGGGGAGTGAACGTATCGGTAGGAGCATAAGGGGTGCCCGTGTATGCGCTTTGACCGGCAGTGAAGTACTCGTTATATCCAACCAGCAGAAAAAAACGGCCTGGATCCGAAATCTCGGCGGCGTCCGGACGACGTAGCATCTCTTTGGAATCGGCGGCGTCCGCGACCTTAAGGCACACCTTGAAACGAGAGTTCGACCAAATCTGGTCGTTGACGACACCGGTGGGTTTTTGAGTCGCCAAAACCAGGTGGATGCCCAGTGAGCGCCCGATACGCGCAGCCGAGATGAGCTCGTCCATAAACTCAGGCTCTTGCTGCTTGAGTTCTGCAAACTCGTCGGCAACAACAAAGAGGTGCGGCAAAGGGTCGCTCAAGACCCCGCGACGGTAGTACGAAAGGTACTTATAGATATCCATCGTCGCCTCGCCCGTCATGTCGCGTGCAGCATTGAAGACATCCTGACGACGTTTGAGCTCGCTTTTTATCGATACGAGCGAGCGGTTGATCGCAGCGCCGTCAAGATTGGTGATGGTGCCCGCAAGATGAGGGAGGCGAACGCGCTCGTTATCGAACGCACCCGCCAGACCGCCGCCCTTGTAGTCGATCAGTACGAACGAGACCTCATCGGGAGCATAGTTCACGCACAGCGAAAGGATATAGGTGATAATGAACTCCGACTTTCCCGAGCCGGTGGTACCGGCAATCAGCCCATGCGGACCATGCACGTTCTCATGAAGATTGAGAATGGAAAGCTCATGCTGGGCATCGAGGCCAACAGGAGTGGCCAGGGAGCGGGAGGCATCGTTCTCACGCCAGCGACGCGTGATATTGAGCTGCTTGGTGTTACCCGCCTGCAGCATCTCTAAAAAGCCCAAGCGGCGTGGCATATCGGAATGCGCCTGCGGTGAATCGAGCCGGGCGCGGGCAATAGCCAGCGCAAAGGAGCGAGCCTGCTCCGCGGTCACCATGATATCGGGAGCAAATGCACACATGGTGCCAGACACATCGTCTCGGTCAAACATATGTGCCGGCGAATCCGCGTGGGCAAGCGCGTCGGAGGCGGCAAGCGCCTGGGCTCCGGTTCCCAAATCCTCGAGGAGGCGATCTGCCGAAAGATCGATAACGAATGCGCATTCCCTCGGAAGATCGCGAAGATACTCCCCCAGGAAAAGCAAGGAAAGGCCTCGGTTCTCTCGCAACTGTGTTAAGCCCGATATAGTCTGTGAACGCTCGACCAGGTCTTTGTTTGCACAGATAACAACATAATAGGTGCCAAGATCGCCCAGTTTATCGGCACGGAGGCCAGAGCGCGCAGACATCTCGGACTCAAGCATCATGGATATCGCCATGAGGCCATCGCTATCCGTCGCCAAAAAGCGCCGCTGCCCGGCATCGTCGAAAAGATGCGGGAGCGAACGGGCAAAGCCCCACTCGGCATCCTCCGCACCATCGGCCACCAGGACGATCTTAACCTCTCGATAGCTATATAGAGCGCAAATCTGCAGGATAAGGCCCCTTGCAAAGTCCCATACTGCAGCCCTGCTCCCCAACAAACCGGCAACGAAGTGATCAGCTAGGTCAAAAGCCAAAGGCACGTTATCCACACGTGGAGGGTTTTTAGAAAGCTCCGTCACCTTGTCGAGCAATTTGTCGTCATCCATGGAAAAGCGCCTTTGCGGCCAGCGTATATCCGCCTCGAGTGGCAAAGACCCCAGGCCCACGCGCAACTGCATGAAATCATCGTGGTAGACGGAACGATTCATCAGACGTGGGGAAAGATCGTAGGCACGCTCCAGCAAATCGGGCAGCGAGGCACGATTGGAACGCAGAGCAGCGCCCTGCAGCTCACATTCCTCCCTAAAACGGGTCTCGACGGCGTTGAGATAGTCCGTATAGCGCGCTTGACGTCGCAACTCGGCGCGTTCGTCGCGCCTCTTCGCATAGCGTTTGGAAATAACGGGCCAGACGAGCATGCCCGAAACCATGCCCGCGGACATGGCGATCGTGGGCATGGAGGAGATGACGTCTCCCCCTTCGGCTACACGCGATATAGCCAAAACCACCATGAAAATCGAAGCCAAACCCATGACGAACGATGGGCCGAGCTGCATAATCGCCGGCTCGTCATCGGGCTTCTTGCGCTCGGGGGCATCATCAACCGAAAAGGCATGGCGATGAATCGTGTGGCTCAAACGCGGCGCAGGATAGAACAGGTCCAGCTCGTCGGGGCACGGGCCAGCAGGCGGGCACGACTGCGCAAAAGCGGCATGATTCAAGACGAGAGCACCGGTGAGCGATTCCCATGCCACCCCGTCCGGTTCGCTTGCCGTCACAAAGCGATAGCCCACCATGACGAACAGATCCATGATTTGCACGACGTCGCCCGCAGCAAGGATACGCGGGTGCGAACCGATCCGCTCCCCGTTTACAAATGTCCCGTTCGAACTTCCCAGATCCTCGATAGTAAACGTATCGCCCGTTAGGGCAAGACGGGCATGACACGGGGAAACAAACCGCGACGCGCACAAAATCGAGCAAGACTCGGAGCATCCAACCTCAATCGAGACGTCATGGATAAAACCGATCGTGCGGTAGCGCCCCATGCCCGAGGTGATGGGGCGAATAAAGAGACTCGCCGTTTTCCCGTCTGCACCGCGAAGCGAAAACGCGCCGGGCGTTGCCGCGTCAATCGCGCCGTCGCATGCATCCGACCCGTTCTCGTCGAAGACCTCGACATCGCCACTCGCCTCGAGCAGCAGCGCACCAGCCGCGTCAATCGCGATCGTAACGGCATCCGCCGAGTTTGCAGCGTCAAGCCACGGGTTGATGACCACCATGGACGAAATCGCGCCCGCCATAACCCCGTTCTGCACGCGGTGAGTGCATACAAGCGTATACAGCATGGGGGCGATAGGAGCGTTATCGCGCTGCGAATCCATGGAGGTCCTTTCTTGCTGCGAAATCATGGCACCCAAAGCCGCTGGGGAGGCCTTGGGTGCCAAAAGAAAAAGGAGAAGCTACAGGCTAGCCGCGGAAAGCGGAAGCGATGTTGGCGTCCGTCTCCTCAAGCGTCTGAGCGGTGGTGTCCAGGCTCTGCGCAATCTCGTTGATGAGATCTTGAGCCTTCACGAAGCTCGGGCGCAACTCGTTGAAGCGAGAAGCATAGGCACGGCTCGACTCGCCCTCCCACTCAGACTGAAGTGCGGAAAGCAGGCTGTCCATCTTGGAGATGACGTTGCCCACGTTGTCGGCTTCAACGCGATACTCGTTGGCACGAGAGCGCATCTGATCCGGGGTAATCCTAATCTGTCCTGCCATTTCATTACCTCTTTCGCTTTGTCGTCTTGTGACAATGACCTTTCACTCCTGGTCTGCGCCTTCTCTTGGAGTGTGCCTTCACTATAAAAAGCCGCGTTCACTGTCGGGTAAGTGTTTTGTAAAGCGCCCGAAAGAGAAATTAATTATAAAACCCCCTTTCTCATTGATGCGAGAATGGGTTACGGAACTTGCGCCGAGAGACGCACCAGCGCCATGCAAAGAACGCCATGATCGAAATAAGAGTCACGAGCACAACGGCTCCGGCAACGCTGCCAAACAACAGTCGCGGGGTGTTGAGCACGAAGGTGATCCAATCGCCCGTAACCACCACGTCTTCGTAGACGGCGCGGCTCTTATTGCCCGCCTTATCGGTCACCTCCAAGGCGTAGGTATGAGGCTGCCCGTCCGCAGAAAGCCGGCGGCTCGGAATGGATGGGAGCTCTTTGGCGTTCCACGATGCGACTTTCTTCCCATCGACCAAAAGCTCGGCGCGATCGAGCTTTACATTGTCGCGAGAGTCGACCGAGACAGACTTAGCAGGATCGAGATACACCCCGCCGGACCCAAGCCCGATCAGGTCTGCTCCGGGCGCCGTGGTATCCACTGCAAACCCGATGTCAAATGCTCCATCACGCCCCTGATTCTTGTTCTCCATGCTGTTTTGGGATAGATTTCCCGCTCGATCCATCGAAGTGAGCAAAATACGATAGTAGCCATCAGATTCGAACAGCTTGGCCGGAAACGTATAGGCGGTCTGACTCCACCCCTTGCTCTCCTCGTTGGCGTCACGTTGGTAATCGCGGCCGGGCTCAAGCGAGTTAGTACGCGAATCATGGACGATCTCGGCATGGCTCGAAGCGGTATCGATACCGCTCACGTTTACCTCTGCGATTTGGATATCACGCGGCGAATTGAGATAGGCACCGTTAACCGAACCGGAAGTCCCCATAAAGTAGTAGTTCGACCCAAATCTGTTCACCGAAAAGGTGAGTTCTTGCTCAGACTCGTTACCGGCAAGATCGACCACCTTACCGGAAAGGGTATACACGTCGTCGTCCTCAAGCTCATGAGGAAAATCGGCGTAAGCAACGCGCTTGGATGTGTCACCGCCGGTCTCGGCAAACTCAATGTCGTATACGTCCCCGCGGCGCGCCCCCTTGAGCGAAACGGTCGTGAAGTCAGAGCTAAAATTCGTGTCAGAGAATTCGACCACGGGAGCCACACGGTCTGCGTATGCCGTTTTATCGCTCACGTTGCCGATCGCAACGCTCGGTGCGGTCATATCGATCACGAACTCGCCCGAATCGTACGGCTCGGCAACATTGCCCGCAAGATCGGTTACCGCAACGCGTAGGCGGTAATGAAGCTCATCGCTAAACGAGACGGTATCCTCGCTCTGCGAGCGGGGCTCGATTTCTCGCCAACCCGACTGCGCAGGAGTCGCACCCGAGCTATCGACATTGACATCGGCGAGGTCGGGCGAGAAATTACGATCTGCAACCCGAATAGTCGCCGCGCGCATCGCTTTGTAGTACATGCCGTTCGCCACATCGTTGTTATCAAACGTGACCGTGAGGACGGGGGCCTGGGTGTCGATGACAAAGTCCTCGCTCACCGTGTTCGATGCACGGCCAGCACCATCGGTGAAACCGCACTCGATATGCCAATCGGCATCGTCCTCGAACTTGTAGGAAGCCTGCCATACACGATGTTCAACACCCTCGGCATCGCGCATTGTCGCCTGTTTGAAGTCTTTGGCCAAAAGCGTCCCCGTCCCGTTTCCATCGCGCGTGATTGTGGCGATGATACGCTTGGGATCGCGGGCGAACATCAAGTCGAAATTGCTCTCATCGACCGTGACGGTAGCGGTACGTGCAGCGTTGTAGTACTTGCCGTTGCGCGCATCGTTGTTATCGAAGGAAATCGAGACCTGCGGGGCCGCCTTGTCGATGGTCACCGCCGAGACGCCCGCGGGCACGTTTGAGTTATGACCGTCCGTAAACGACCCAAGATCCGAGGTCGTAACGTTTCCCGCGCGATCTTTGAGCGCCACGAACGTACCCGGAAGATGCATGCGCATGGCATCTTCGCCAAACGCGAAGGAAAGGGAGCCTGCGGCTGAACCGTACGAGGCGATTGTCCCTTCCTGGATTTTCTCGGTGTGCGCTGCATGCGCGGCGTCACTTGTGTAGGCCAAACTCTCACGCGCCTCAACGGCGGCACCCGTGTCGTCGTCCGCAAAAGAGACAATCGCCTCGCTACCGTCTGCCACGCCCGAATAGTTGTCACTTGCGCGCAGCGTCGCATGCTCAGTATCACGCGCGAAGATCCAGCCCCATGTTTTATCGCCCGTCGCAGGAGCCGGTTCGACCTGCGAAAGCGTAAGCTCGCTGATTGCGGGAGCAGTGTAATCGATGCCGAATGCACCCAAATCCTTCGTCAGGACAAACTTGGGATCATCGAGACCAGCAATTCCGCCGTACTCGATATGCAGTCGGTAGTCTCCCTGTTCGGGTAGCGAACCACTCGCTTTTGGAAGCGTGTAAGAAGCTGTCCAGGTACCTTTGTCATCCCATGGCTTGAAATCCGCAAGAGTTGGGGCATTACCAGCCTCACTCCATGCACCCGAGCCGGACTTGCGCAGCTGGGCGGTAACGCAGGCTCTATCGCTATAACCCGGAAGATGACGGTAGACATCGAGCCAGGGATCCTTCACGGATATCGTGACATTCACCGCGCCACGATGATAATAGGCATCATCTGAGGCAGGCGTGTCCTTGGCATCGACCACGGAGATCTGTGCGGTGGGAACGCTGCTGTCAGCCACCACGATTCCCTCGATGCCGAGTTTTCCCAATTGGCTATCGGAATGGTCGCGAACGTAATCGGCAAGCGTATAGCCGTCTTTGCCGCCAAGTTCGTTGTCAGCATTATCGGTCACGGTAAAGACAATATCGGACAGCTTGTAATAGCCCCGATCGGACAGTGGCACGCGCACATAACCGTCTTCATCGACCTTAAGCATCTCGCGATCGCACTCGTTTGCATTTCCCTCCATGCTTTCGTGACGCGCGATCTTTACCTGCACGTTCTTGATTCCGGCCGTATCGGCCTCGTTGTTCCCTGCAACATCCGCCGTAGAATCAGGCAACAAGTCCTGCACATGTACCTTCAGTGTGCGCGCCGGTCCGACCAATAGGTCCTGCGAGCCGTCTTCCTTCATCCGGGCGATATGGTCATCGTCTGTCTTTCCGTCAATCGACGCCTCGGTCATCTGTGGAGCCGTCGTGTCGACCGTAAACGAGGAGGTTTTCCCGCCAAGGCCAAATACGTTGGTCATGTATAGGGAGTAGGTACCATCCTTGAGCTTGAAATCGGTACGCGGATAGGGGATCTCGAGCTCCCAGCGGTGCTGAGACCCTCGTTTCATATCACGGTTGCTCAGAGATTGGGACCATTGCTCGCCATTCGCGCTATAGCTTGCCTCGATGCGCGGCGTGGAGAAAAACCGGTAAAAGACGCTTTGAGCATACGCAAAGGCCCGCGAGTTAGCCCTATACAGCTCGTTTCCCTCAAAAGACATTCCGAGTCTGTCGGCCTTCCATGACGCATCTTTACGCACGTCAAGGCCGTGACCCGAGGGTATCTCCTGCTTGGGATTCGCAACCAAAACGGCATCGATGCCCCGCAATGAACCCGCGTTCTCGACATCAGTCAGTTTAACATCGCGCGTATTGCCTACTTTGTCGCAGGTATGCACGTTAATGTCAGAAAGATCGTAGGCCCCTGCATCGGAAAGATCGATTGTCGCATATCCGTCCTCATCGACAGAAAGAGGAAGCACGGTTTTCTCACCGTTTTCATCCGTAGCATCCTCTTTGCGAACGACCGTATAGGTGAGCGCACCTTTTGCCTCGCTCAAGCCCGCCGTCGCTTTCTCGTCCCTATCCGTCACATCAACGGCCTGTTTTCGCGGTAAAAGATCCTGGACGCGCAGCCGAATTGAGCGCCCCGTCCCTGTCACATAGGTCTTGCCGTCTATCGTGACCTTATCTCGCGCCGTGACCGAAGTGGTGAAATCCGCCGAAGTGACCGCTGGTGCCGTTGTGTCAACTTTAAAAGAAGAGCTGGTGGAAGCTCCGAAACATGATGCGAACACACTGTATGCGCCATCCGGAAGACGATATTGTCCCCCTTCGGCTGTACGGGACAGGGGAACGATGGATTCCCAACTCCGCGTCGTCTCGTTATAGGAAAACGTGCGAGACGACATGTCCACGCTTGCGGCATCGTGAGCTGCATCCGTAAAGGTCGCACTCATGGCAACGGCATTCTTGGTCGCAGCATACGCCTCAAAAAACGACTCTTCGCCGGCATGTAGGTTCTCTGCGACACTCACCTTGGCCTGCGTCGACCTGTCACGTACATCGGTGCTTCCAGGCAACGTCGCCACAGGGGTGAAAACCACGCTGACGACAGGCTCGCTTGATTGCTCGTCCACGGCAACACGGTCGATCGCTTGCAGCGAGGCATCGGCCTGCGCGGCAAGGTCGGCAAGGCTTTTCTTAGCCACATTGCCCGCATGGTCCGTCACCTCGATGACGATATCTGACAAAAGATAGACCCCGCGCCTGTCAAGACCGATATCGATCTTTCCGTTCTCGACATCTGGATTAAGAATGATGGTCTGAGAATCGTCTTTCGCCGCAAGCGAGTCGTAGCGTTTGAGGGCCACCCGCACAGACGCTATGCCCGCTCCGCTATCGGAGACATCAAGAGAAAACGACCTTCCCTTGCCAATCAAGACCCTCCCTTTCCCCGCTGCGGAAAGGTCGGCGAATTCGCTGTCGACATCATATCCACCTTCGAGCTTTAAACCGCCAAGCGTCGGCGCCGTACGGTCGATGACGAGCTTTGTCGACGCCTCGGCCAGCGTGGTGCCAAACGACTTGTCCACTAAACCTACGCCGCTGTATCCAAACTTCAGGTTGTAGGTGCCCTCATCCTTTAGGCTCAGGGCGTCAGAGGCCACGCAGGTATCGTCCGAGGCAGCCGGAGGGTTAAATACAGCGGTGTCGATCGAAACCGAATCCGCACCGGAGACCGTATAGGAAAGAGGGTTTTTCGACTTCCAATTCGAATTGTTGCACAGCAAGAAAAACAGTTTGTCCGTAAGGGAAAGCGAGGCATGTACGCCGTCAGGGTTGTTTGAGTACAAAACCTTTGCGGCATCCGTCACGGGCACCCCGTTATACTCCGCACTCTCCCCCGAAAGCCCTTTAAGGGCCAACGCGAGACGAGGCTCGTAATCATCAACCACGCACAGCTTGTCTACCTTTGAAGTGGCATCTTTCAATGCAGGAACATCCGACTCCGTAACGTTGCCCGCCGTATCGGTCACGCGGATGTGCATCTTAGACAGCTGGTACGTACCGGCCCCAAGGGTCTGAGCGTCGAGGGAGAACTCAACATCACCAGACGCGTCGAGGACGCCTTTTACCGACGAGGACGATCCGTCCTCGCGGGAAAATGACAGACGTACGTCCGAGATTCCCGAAGCCGCATGCGTGCTGTCTTGAGGGTCCTCAACATGCGCCTTGAGCTTTAAGCCGTTTGAGGACACATACAGGGTACCTGCGTTTGTCAGATGGCCGGCAATATCAAAGGCCGAGCCATCCTGCCCGTAAAATGCCACTGAAGAGGTGCTCGGTGAAAGCATGTCCTCACGCACTTCGATTTTAAGCACCTGCCCGTTCGAAAACCTCTGCGTGCCGCCGGCGGCTGTCGCGACATCGATATCACGTGCAAGCTTTACCCAATAGATACCGGCATGTTTGACCTCGCCTGTATCCAGTTTATCGGCAAAAGATCCGTCAGATGTAAGCAGCGGATCGCTGCCCGAGGGGTTGGCGGAAAACGAGTCGTCCTGTTGTGCCGACCCCTTTGCGCCAATGAGCGTAAGGCCGTCGGTCTCATCAGCATCATGAGCATCAAGCCAAACGCAAAGCGTCCCCTTGTCCCAAGAGCCGCTGGTTTTAAGTGACTCGCTCTTGTTCTTCGACGTGACGAAACGCAAATCATCAAGAACCTCTTTGGGGGCCAAAGCAGCCGAATCTCGACCGGCCATCTGCGCCACGGAGTCAATGCCCCCAATAGTTCCAAGAGCCACGGTCTGCGCGGCGCTCCCCCAGGTGAGGACCGAAGAAAGCGTCGTGGCGGCAGACGGGTATGCTACGCCTTCGCGCATTACCAGGGGTGACGACGCGCCAAAGATCTTTGTCGCGTCGTCGGCGCTCACCGCGCGCCCATCGAGAGAGAAAAAATCATCTTGAGCGTTTAACCACGATGCAGGGTTGACGCCGTAAGGCACCAGCAGAGCGGTCTTGCGCGGAAGAAAACCGAACGCGGAACGCTCCAAATCTTGAGCATCGTCATTTTTGGAAGTCGTTTCCGAATCAGAAGATCCTTGATTCGAGGAGGGCTTTTGATTGATGCTCTCGACCGCGTCTTGACCCTCCGGAACGGCATCGCCGCAGTTCGTCTTTGATGCCGGCGCGCTTTGAGTGCCCTGTTCTGCCTGCTGTGTCCCGGCGAAGGCAAGGGGAGCCGAACCCGCAATCGCCGTCACAAGGGCGACGGTCGATATGGCAACGGGGACCGTCAGACAACGGGCTGAACGCATCGGTCGGGACCATGGTGCACAGGAGCGCTCCGAAACGTCCCCGCGGTTCTCATCATCTTGAGCGTTATCGCGAATATCCTCATTCATCTTAATTGTCCCTGTTTCGTCGAGGGTTCATTCGTTGTAAAAGGAATCGTTCCGTAGCCGTATGAGCCGCTACGACAGCGACGCGGTGCACCCATCATCCCAGTCATCTGGAATCTTGGCATCGGCGCTACCTTGCCCCGCTTCCTCAGAAGGCCCGTTCGACGCCGCAAGAAGAGTCGTCTCGCAATCCCTGTCCCGATGTTTTATCGACAGCTCCGCAGAAGCGACGCCCTGGCCAGCACCGCCCTCGTCCTGTGAGAGCAGCGTGGTGAGGCTTTCCGCCTCGGCCGCACCGGTAGCAGCGTTGCTCTTCTTACAAGGAATCTCCGTGCAAGACTCAGCCGCTTTTTCCTCCACGAGGCTCGTGGGACCCTCGACTATACGAATATGCAGGCTGCCGGAAGCGTCACGGCTTCCTCGAGAAGCAGGAACCGCACCGCCCGAGACGGTCACATCGCCCACGCGCATGATGCCACGGCGCCCCTCCCGCATCTGCTCGATTGTCCGTCGCGCCAACGCGCCCGTCAGCTCATCGTGCACGGCGCGGATATGCAGGACGAAAAACATCATGACCGCCACGACCGTGCAAACGAAGGCGCACACGAATCCAATGATCGCCACCATGTCAAATAGGCTCTCGCTCATGTATCGCTATGCCTCCACATCGGTATAGGCGTCTTTTACTGCTTGACGGGCCGCATCGGCGGTATCTACAACACGGGTCTTTTCTGCATCGAGATAATCCGTGGTGGGAGAAACGGTATTCGCCAGGACCTCGGCGGAGCCGACCAACGAAGCGAGCTTCTCGCTCGATATCCCGTCGGCTCGGAACTTACGCGGATACGTACGCACGGCATCAAGTGCAAGGTTTGCCGCCTCAAGCTTGATGACGTCATTCTCCTCATGCTTAAGTGCCGACATGAGATAAACCAGCCGCTCGCAATATGGCTTGTATTGACCTTTGTCGGACCCTTCATTGATCAAGGGAACGATATTCGTGTTGAACTCGGCGATATCCGCATAGGCCTGGGCAAGATCGTGCTGGGAGAAATGAGGGGCCTGAGCCGCCTGCTCCATCCACTGCGCCGCAGCGCGGATACGCTCGGATCTAGAATTGGCATTCGGGCCGTTGCCGAGCTTTGCACTGCCATCCGGGTCAAACGAATACCAGTAGAGCTTTCCGATACTAAACGCGAGATCGGGCCACTTCTCTGCACGTTCGAGCTCCGATAGATGCGGCAGCAGCGTATCACGCATTTTGCTTTCTTCTGCCGTGCTAAAAACCGAATCGGCCTTGAAGCGTGCAATCATGCCCTCAAGGGGGGCAGTCGACCCGGGTTTGATCTGAGCCGCCCGCGCGTATGCAGCAACGGCCTCGTTCTCATCGCTCGACTGCTCGCCGATGCCCTCCCAGTGATCGAAACTCTGGTTAACGGCGATGTTCGAGCCCACGATACCCGTGACGCCAACACCCAAGGAGAGCACTGCAGCCACACAAACGCCCACAAACGACCTCCAACGACGACGCAACCGCCGAAGACGCGCGGCATCGTGCTCGCGATACGTGGAAAGCGCATATGCCATCTGCGCGCAATCCTGATAGCGATCGTCGGGATCGGGCTGTGTAGCCGTAGCGATAATGGATTCGATACCCAGCGAAAGCTCTGGGATCACCTGACGCACCGGCAAGATGGAATAGGGGGGCTCGGCCGGGTTCTTTCCCGTCAACAGGGTGTAAAGCGTGGCGCCAAGGGCATAGACGTCGGAACGAGCATCGGTCTGCCCTCCCCCACCATATTGCTCAGGAGGGGCGAAGCCACGTGTACCTAGCTGCGATGTATCGCTCACAGCCGCGTTCACGCTCGTCCCGTCTCCACGATATTCGCGTGCGATACCAAAATCGACCAGCTCGAGCAAGCCGTTTGGCTTGAGCATCACGTTCGAGGGTTTCATATCGCGATAGATGACAGGTGGGGTCCGCTGGTGCAGATACTCAAGAACATCGCAGAGCTGCAACGCCCAATCGACCACCGTGTCCTCGTTTTGAGGCCCCTGAGACGAGGCGACGTCCTCCAGCGTCTTTCCCTCGATAAGATCCATGATGACGAAGAGCGTCCCCTCCTCGTCGATAATGTCCACGATTCGCGGGATGGCGGGATGGTCGAAGCGTTTAATCATGTTCGCCTCGGTCACGATACTTTGGGCAATGAGCGAGCGCAACGAGGTGTCATCTGTGCGCTTGATCTCCTTGGCCGCCCACATCTTATTCAGCACCAGATCGCGCGCGACGAACACGCGGGACATGCCACCTTCGCCAATCTGCGTCAACAGCTCATAGCGACTGTTGATCACGCGCGTCACTTGCTCCGCCGCATTGGCGTCATTGGAATCCACCAAGGCACGCCCTCCATACCGTCAAATCTTCGACAGACTTAGTCGCAATAACGATATGAGACGCACCTCAAGCCATCATGAGGCGAATGTAAAGACTTGATATGACCGATTTTTGTACCGACCCCCCAATGCCAAGGAGTCTCACATGGAGGACAGGCATGCCCCGCGAGGAAGCTTGGCACACCCATGCTACTTGGAAGCGCCGCGCACTATCAATGCAAAGTCCTCGTCGGCAAGGCGCAACGTGTCCCCATCATGCAAACGCACCCGAACATGAGGTATGATCCGCTCGCCGTATGCAAATGAGCCGTTTGCGCTGCCTAAGTCCTCGAACTCGACGCCATTATCGCACAACGAGATAGATCCATGCCTGCGGCTGATATTAGTGTTTCCGCTCAATGGAATGTCACATGAACTCGAACGACCCACAATCGCAGCCCTGACATGCGGAATGGCACAACGCTCTCCTGTCGCGAGACGCAACAGACAAGCGTCGGTGGAAGTATGTACGTCTCCTGCATCATCATCGCCTGCAGCGCCACAAGCAGTGAGACTCGATGTTGCAGAATCAAACGATTTCGCGCGCGTAGTTTGCTCGGCCCGCGCATCATGAGTCTTGCGGCCAACAGGCTCGTCCGTGCTTCCTTTCACGTCATCATCTTGTTTTGTGGGCGCCGAATCAAAAACAACCTCAGAAGAGAAAGCGCCGGTAGCGCGCACCGCGGATATAACCCGTTGCCTCGACGTCGGAGAGTAGCCCCCTACGCCATCGAGCACCCTGCGGGCCGCATTTTGACCTGCGACGACTTGAGCCGCACCGGCAAAACCGCTCAACAAGGCGACAGCATCAAACGAACCGCCCTCAGGGACCTTTGAGGTACTGCAAATCCGGGACGGCTCTTTTTGCAACCTTCCCGATACAATCGAACGATTCTTCGACGAAAAACCCAGCGAAGAGGAGTCGTGGGCCACTTCGTCGGCGCTCCGCCACGCATCGATGCCGTATTCCTCTGACAGATATGCCTCGAAATCGGTGAGCGAAAGAACAGGGTGCCTACACACGAAGTCTTTAAGTGAAAGAGCGCGCCTGGAGTCATCATCCACCGCAAACGAGACCTTTTTCATATCGGCAAGATATGTCAGAAGCGCAATCGGTGTAGATCGCGCTGTCGTGGCAAGCCCCGCCAGGGGAACATACATGAACCTCAGCTCGCCGCCGGAAGCAACAAACACATCAGACGGGTCACACCATAAGGCAGCCGTGGCATAGAGGCGGCGCGTAATCAAAGCGAGCAGAGCCTGCAGCGAGCAGAGCATGCAGTGATATTGAGCACCCGAAAGTGCATTACCCTTTAGATAGCGCGAGAGTGGCACGGTGTCGGTCACATCGTAATAAAGGACCGTCTCGCCGCGATCGCTAAGATACGTAAAGGGAAGCAGACGATCATCGGGACGAGAAGCCAGCCATTGCGCCTGCTCGTATTCAAATGTCTCTCCCCTGCCCAATCGCACGGCAATGCAGCGGCTCTTTGTCTTTCTGTCATAGATATGCTTAATTTTCATAGCAAGTGCATCCGGTCACCGATTATTGGGTCAAAAGACCCCAGACCAAGAGGCAGAACAAGAAGATAAGCGATCCTGCCGCCGCCAGAAACCCCCATTTGATATATGACCACGCAAGTGCATGACGCTCGTCTCGCGTAAACCAGTTTGGATCGTGTTCCAGTCGCTTATACCAGCGCTTGAATGATCCCATGTTCCCCGCTCCTCAGCATGCATGAGCAATAACTCTATTTGCTACAGCGTAGAGGATATACATCAAGCGAATGTAAAGTGCGGGTATGTCATCATGCTCACAGGCTGCAAAAAGGCATACGTCAAAGTTTGAAACGACACTCGAGAGCGCGGCCAAACCAGGTGAGAGCCATGACGATAAGGTAGTACACAGCCGCTACCAGCAAGAACGGTTCGAAAGCGCGATACGTTAAGGCCTGTACGCTTTGAGCCGCGCGCATCATATCCATGAGGCCGATGGTAGCGACAAGCGACGAGCTTTTAAGTACCGTGATCACTTCGTTGACGAGAGCGGGGATAACCGACCGCAATGCCTGCGGAATGATAATCATGCGCATCATGGTGCCATATGGCAGCCCGATGGCGCGGGCGGCGTCGTACTGTCCGCGGTCAACCCCCTCGATACCGCCGCGCACGGTTTCCGAAACCGTCGCCGAGCCATTGAGCCCCAGCGTAATGACGCCGGCGACAAACATCGAGATCTTATAGCCCGTGAGCTGCGGCGTTGCAAAGTACGCCATAAAGAGCAGCACGATGAGGGGCACACCGCGAAAGATCGACGTATAGAAATCGAGCAGCACCCGCAGCGGACGGCAGGGCACCACTTTGAGCACGGCGATGATGAAACCCAGCACAAGGGCGATTGCGAGGGCGGCCGCCGTGACCTCGCAGGTCACGGCCAGGCCCTCGACAAACATCGATATGTACGGCTGCAAAAGGTAGAACTTCATCGTCATGCACGCGAGCTATATCCGAGACGAAAAGCTAGTTGCCCTGGTGCTCGACGGTCGAGGTGCCCGCAGCAGAGAAGTCGCCGTTCCACATGAAGTCGGCGCCCACGTACTTTTTGATGTACGTGTCGATTGTGCCGTCCTCGAGCATCCCCTCGATGCAAAGGTCGAGCTCGGTCACAAAACTCGCACCCTTGTTGGCCATCAGACGATAGACGCCTACGTGGTCGGCAGTCTCGGCGCGGTCGAGCAGACCGAGTACCAGGCCCTCGTTAGCATCGCGCATGGACTGGCCCTCGGCACCATCGCACAGGTAGGCGTCGATACGGCCGGCAAGCACCTCCTGCAGGCACTGGTCGCCGCCGTCGTACGTGTGCACATCGGCATCCGGCATCACCTTGGTGATGAACTTGTTTTGCACGGTACCGGTAGTGCAAGCGATGGACTTGCCCGCAAGGTCCTGGATACTCTTGATGGGATCCCCGCCCATGGTGAGCACGCCCACAAGCGGCTGATAATAGCCGCGCGTAAAGTCGTAGGTCTCCTCGCGCTCCTCGTTGGCGCTCATCGCCATGGTGAAGGCGGTGTCATTGCCCTGAATGGACGCGAGCGTGGCAGCGAAGTCCTGCGGCTCGAAGGTATAGGTGAATCCCAAGCGCGATGCCATCTCGTCGGCAATGGCGATGTCGAGACCCACGACCTTGTGCTTGCCGTCTGCATCGGTATCGATATAGCGATACGGGGCAAAGGCATCGTCTCCCATAAAAGTGAGCTTGGCGCCCTTGATGCCATCGGCAGTCGCCGCAGCAGAGCCAGATGCGGCAGACCCCTGGGCGGCGTTTTGAGTGGAGCAGCCGGCAAGCGCGGCGACGGCACCCCCGGCGAGGAGCCCAACAAAACCGCGACGGGAGATAGAACACGTCATATTAAAGCCTTTCGGAAAGATGTGGCACAAATCAGCATGCTCCATTCTACGGCGTAACCCATCGTAGCCCGCACGACGATGAAAACTAACCAAGGCGAAACATGTCCTGTGTGCCAAACCCAAACAAAGGACACACAAAACGATAGCTGCACATCGAAAATGGGCCCTGCGCAAACGCGGAGCCCACCGGTAATCAGACAACGTGAGCAGATGGCAGCCTACGGACGCTGGCCCATGCCGCCCTCGAGGGTGAGGGTCTCACCGTTCATGTACTTGAAGTCGGGACCGCACAGCTGCACGACTACGCGGCCAATCTCCTTCTCGACGTCACCGTAGTGGCCGGCCGGCGGCATGTGGACGTTGGCCTTGAACGCCTCGGGGTAGGCAGCCTCGAAGTTCTCGAGCTGGGCCGTCCAAGCAAGCGGGCACACGACGTTCACGTTGACGCCGTCGGGACCCCACTCGTTCGCAGCCACGCGCGAAAGGCCGCGGATGCCCTCTTTCGCAGCCGCATAGCTGCACTGGCCAAAGTTGCCAAAGAGGCCGGCACCCGAGGCGAAGTTCACTACAGAGCCCTTGGTCTCCTTAAGATACGGGTAGGCCTTTTGCATGTACAGGTAGGTTGCATAGAGACCTGAGTAGATAGCAAGGTTAAACTGTTCCATCGTGTGATCGGCGATGGTCACGCCCGAGGCGGAGGCCTGTGCGTTATTGACCACGGCGTCGATGCGGCCAAACTCTTCGATGGCTTTATCGATAACGTTTTGAACCACGGCCTCGTTGTCCTGACCAGCAGAAACGTCTGCCTGCACGGGCAGCACCTTGATGCCGTACTCGGCCTCGAGACTCTCCTTGGCGTCCTCGAGCTTCTTGACGTTGCGGCCGGTGATAACGAGGTTCGCGCCCTCTTTGGCGAAGGCGATATCGATACCATAGCCAATGGATCCAGCGCTGCCGTCCTTGAGCGTCGCCTTGCCGCCGCCGGTTACGATCACGGTCTTTCCGTCAAACAGTCCCATGTGCTACTCCTATCGCATCGAAGCTTCAAATCTCCACGGGCGAGGCCCGCGGCTCAAACCACTAATGTAGCTGAGCGTTTGCGCCCTCGACACCAAGAATGAAGCCAAATGGGGTGAAAGGCGACGCCTCTGCGTCATTCGGTGTTCACGCGCGGGTATAAGATTGAACAAACGATTGTAAGGTGCGCATCGGGCGCACACAGATAGGAGCGCCATGAGCGAAGACATCAAGACGCCAGATTCCCAGGTAGACGCATGCAAATTGGAAAAGACTGAAGAGATCTTGGAAAACTTGAACCAGGTTGTTGGCGTCGATGGCACCAACGATGGAATCGAAGCTTGTCCGCAAGATGACAAGAGTCCCGATGGACCCAAAGACATCGCAGACTCGACCGTCGAAATCAATGCCGACGAAGCAACCGGTGCGGACACGACTGACGATATCGATACCGCAGACCCCGATGAAGGGCACGTCAGCGCGCTCGACGATGATGTAAGCTGCAACGCCCTGGAGGCCGCGCACGTCGTCGCACCCGGCGGCGAAGACGAACGGGCAGACATCGCTCCCCTCGGCTTCGATGGCGTGCCTGTTCTCGATGACGTCGCGACCACCGCTTCTGACACCGAGAACATACCTCGCTTCCTCACGCGCGACCAGTATGAGCAAGTGGGAGACGATCCCGATCCTTTGCCCTCGGGCTTTGAAGTCATCGATGGGGGAGTCTCGGCGGCAGGCGGGGCTCAAACCCCCATTGTCACCGACGAGGAAAGTGCCCCTAAGGAAGCGCTGCCAGCAAAACCAGAGGATGGCGCCGCGCAAGCCGTCGCCAAGGCCGGAGCCGCAATCGCCGACGCCGCTGCGAGCGTGGGCACGATGCTCTCGCAGGGTATGGGGGCCGTCCGCGAGGTGAATGCCGCCCGGCGCGCGCACAGTGAGGCGCGCGATCACCTGGACGAGCTCTCGCAAGTCATCGAAGAAAACGAGGACGAGCTTACGCATCGCCGCGATGTGGAGGCGAACTACGCTCAAATCGTTGCCGAACAGACCGCTCGCCAAGCTAGCTGTCTGGAGTCCGTACGTGCCGCCGTCGCCGCCCAGCAGGCGATCGCCAAGACAATCGACGACCTCAAACAGAGTCTCTCTGCCATGAAGGACGCAGACAAGGCAACCGAAAAGCGCCTTAAGTCGGCGCTTGACGCCGCCGAGTCCCAGGAGGCATCCGCACGAGAAGGGGCAAATCGCCTGGTAAGACGCGTAACCGACGCCCAGCACGGACTTGAATCGGCAAAAGCCGATCGCGAAACCAACCTTGCCGCCGCACGGAAGGCCGTGGAGAGCGCACAGGCACGCCTCAACGCCCTACGCGAGGAATTCGCCGAAATCCAGCGCAATCCGTCTGCGAACTCTGCCGCATACAGCGTGCGTGGCACTGAACTCGAAAACGATATCTCTGACGCCGCCGAGCAGCTCCGCACCGCACAAGAGCAGTTGCCGCGTCTTACCGCCGAGCTCGACCAATCCATTGCCGATGCCGAAGCGGTCGTGGCCGAAGCCAACAAGCCTATCGAAGAAGCCCGCTCTTCGTTCCGCGACATCTCAAATGCCACCGCCGAAGCTCGCGACGCTTTAGACGCCGCTCGCAAAGATGCCGAAACCCGTCAAAAGGAGCTTCGTTCCCAGATCAACGAACAGGAAAAGGCTCTCAAAAAACAGCAGAAAGCCCAGCAAGAAGCCCAAGATGACGCCGACAACGCGGCAGAGATCCTCGCTGACACAAATGATATCCACGCTCACCCGGAAATCACTCAGCAGCTTGCCGCCCGTATCGACTCGGATAAGCAGTACCAGGCCCAGCAGATGCAGCAAGTCGAATCGCTTGCCGCAACCGAGAAGAATGTTCGCGAGCAAACGCGCACGTCGCGCCTTAAGTTCGTGGGCATTGTGGCAGCGATCGTCGTGGCTGTCGCGCTTGTCATCTTTTGCTGGACCACGTTTGTGAAGTAACGAAAGGCTTCGACCTCAACCGGTATTTGAGCTGTCATGGTAATGAGGTGGGCGCATCGGCTGATGCGCCCACTTTTTTGCGCACGTTATGCGCAAGGCATCGCTCGAAGATGGCAACATGCCCTGAATGCCCCGCAATCATGCGTGCGCCGCCCGCTTACAGAGGGTAGATAGGGGGTTGATTTTCAAAACTCTTCGAAATGTGTACCCTAAATCGATTTCTTCGAGTAGACAGCCGTTTGAATCAGCAAAACCCCAGGATTTCGAAGCTCAAACAACCGCTCTACTCAGCATTTTGATTTTAGGGTACACATTTCGAATCGTTTTGTTCAGGTAGCATTTCTTAAGACGCAGACAGGGTAAAGAAAAGCGTCATCAGTACCCTTATGCACATTAACGCACAGCGTCTTCTCCAAGCATGGACACAGAAAAGAAGGACATGAGGCGCAGTGCGCTGCTCGCTGGAAGAATCAGGGCGCAAGATGTCCATCGCCCATGCCCGGCACCGGACTGCCGTCAGGTCAACGTCCTAAGCCATGCATCACATTACCGGAGCAGAGCCATCCGGCATCGATTCGACAAATTCATCCAGACGAGCAACCGCCCGATCGCCTTCACGCCCAGGCTGCGATGCCACCACAACGCCCGCCGCCACGAGCATGGCACCAAGGTAGCCTTGCACCGGGAGCGTCTCGCCCAGCACGAAAAAGGCCAGCACGGCAGAAGCGACCGGTTCGATTGAGAACAGCAAAGCAGTGTGCTCGGGCGTGGTATGCGGCTGCGCAACAGGCTGCAACACAAATCCAAATGCGCTGCACACAATGGCGAGCCCCAAAATGGCACCCCACTGCGCTGGCGTCTGCGGCAACGTCGGGGTCTCGCAAACAAGGGAAAACACCAAACCATATAGGCCGGCAAATCCAAGCTGCCACGTTCCAAGCAGCATGCCGTCGATACCCGGAGCCAGCCTATCGGTAGCAACAATGAACACGGCATAAAGAAGGGCGCCCGCCAGACAAAAAGCGTCTCCCGGATGCAACTCAAGCCCGCCGCGCAGTGAAAGCAAAGCGATGCCCGCAAGTGTCACAAAAGTTCCCGCAATGATAGGGCGAGGCGGTATGCGACGTTGAAGTGCCGCATTGATGATAGGAACGAACACGACGGCCATCGCGGTCAAAAAGCCGCCGTTTGACGCCGATGTCGTCTCGAGCCCATGGGTAAGAAACGCAAAAAGACCGAACAGAAGCAGACCGAGCACGGATGCAACTTTAAGAACAGCGCGATTGGTATGGGCAATCTTGCGGAACGACACGGCTCCCACCACAGCAAACGCGATAAGAAAACGCATCGCGATTACCATGAACGGACCCATACCGCCCAAGCCGATCTTCATAAGGAGGTAGGAGCTCCCCCACGCCACGGCGACCAGACCCAGGGCAATATCAGCCTTACCCTGAGTCCATGCAAATGAATGCGTAGGCTTCATGTTCATCGAGCAGCTCCCTTCCGTACCCCGTCCGCTTCATTCGACGGGACTGTTATAACCCCCTGATTCTCATTTGAGAAGCGAATGATTATTATTGAAGCCATTACAAGTTGTTATGGCAAAATATGCAGAATGCAAAACAGCCGCAACGCCTCGCCAACGTAAGGACCGCACGTGAACCGCTATGAAATCTTCTTGAAGGTCGCCGAGTGCGGCAATATCACAAAGTGCGCGCAGTCTGTGCACTACACGCAAGCCGGTATAAGCCATGCCATCGCTGCACTGGAAAAAGAGACCGGCCTCACACTCTTTGCGCGTACGGCGCGCGGCGTCACGCTGACCGAAAACGGGCGCCGCCTGTTGCCCTCGATTCAAGCGCTCGTGAACGACCAACACGCCCTCACGCAAGCGATCAATCAGATTGGCGGCGTGGTAGCGGGAACGCTGCGCGTGGGAACCTTCACCAGCGTCTCGATGCAATGGCTGCCGCGACTAATTCGAGACTTCACCGCGCGCCACCCCGGCGTCGAGTTCGACCTGCAGGCAGGAGACTACGACCAAATCACCGAAATGCTCATGGCAGGCAAGGTCGACTGTGGCTTTTTGGCGGCGCCCGCGCACGAAGGACTCGAATTCTTCCCACTCTACCGCGACCCCATGCTGGCGTTTTTGCCCAAAGGACACCCCCTTGCCCGCAAGCGCTCACTCACGCTCGACGATCTGCTGGACGAGGAACTGATCATTCCCGCACAAGGCTCGGACAACGACATCAACGCAGTTCTCAAGGAGACCGAGAAGCCTGCGAACATCCGCTACGTCCTCAACGACGACTTCTCGGTGCTTTCTATGGTCGAGGGCGGACTTGGCGTGGCAATCATGCCCGAGCTAATCCTCAAGAGCTGCAAGTCGTATCCAGTAGCAAGGCCTCTATCTCCAAGGCGCTACCGAACCATCGGTATCGCGTCGCTGCCCAAAGGTGGCATTTCGATGCTCGCGCAGACCTTTATCGACTTCCTTGTTAAAGACGCACTGATACATCGCATGTAATCGCCGCGACAAGAAGCAATGGCGGCACAGCGACTTGGCCGCAAAGCCCCTAAGTGCAGCATCCGTATCGCTACACCCTGCAATCACTCTGCAGCGTCATCACGCCGAAACCGTGCGAGGATGCGGAGCGTCACATCGACCGGCCCCGGCTGCAAGCGATGTCGCACATCCTCCAGGCGCGCGGGGATATCGATCTGCTGCGGGCAATGCCGAGCGCACTTGCCGCAATGGATGCAATTACTTACCAGCTTGGGAGAAGCGGTTCGCACGGCGCTTGCGGTGAAATACTGAGACAGCCCCGTCCAGCGGCCATAAGCAAAACTAGCGTTGTACGCAGCGAAGCAGCCTGGAATATTGATTCCCTGCGAACAGGGCATGCAGTAGTTGCAACCCGTACAGGGCACGCGATTAAAACGCTCGAAGACTTCGACCACGCGCGCGATGGTTTCGAGCTGCGCGGGCGTCATGGCTTTGGGTAGAGCCGCATCGGCGATTGAGGCGTTTTGGTCAACCTGCTCGGTCGAAGCCATGCCCGAGAGCAGCATGGTGACCTGCGGATGATTCCACACCCAGCTCAAGCCCCAATCCACAGGAGTCTGAAGGTGCCCAGCTCGCGCCTTTTTCAAGATTTCCCGGGCTGCACGCGGAAGCTTATCGACCAAACGCCCGCCCAGGAGCGGTTCCATCACGAACACGGCAAGGCCGCGGGCATGGGCCTCCATCACGCCGGCAGTCCCCGCCTGGTAGCGTTCGTTTGCATAGTTATATTGCACCTGAACAAAATCCCAGTCATATGCGTCGAGCATACGCGGGAAATCGTCGGCAGAGCCATGATAGGAAAAACCGATCTGTCGAATACGCCCCTCGCGTTTCTGCCGCGCGATCCAATCCTTGATGCCCAACGCCGCCACGCGCTCCCATTGTGCGGGACTTGCGATGTTATGCATGAGATAGTAGTCGATATGGTCGGTACGCAGTCGCTTGAGCTGCTCGTTAAAGAACCTATCAAAATCATCGGCGCGCTTACACGAGGCATGGGGAAGCTTGGTTGCGATAAAGACCTTGTCGCGCAAGCCAAGCTTTTCGAGCGCCATCCCCACGCAGGCCTCGTTGCCTGGATAGAGATAGGCTGTATCCAAGTAGTTAATGCCCTGCTCAACAGCACGGGAGATAATATTTTGTGCCGCCTTCGCGTCGGGCCGGCCCAGTTGATAACCCGGGAAGCGCATGCAGCCCAAGCCCAAAGCAGAAAGCCTGTTGCCACTTGCAGGATCCGTTCTGTACTGCATGCACGTCCTTTCCTCAGCATACTCGAGCATCATCATACCGCGCTCAAGCAAACTGTTAACCTGGTTATCCTTGCCGTCAAGGCAACCGGACTCGACCAGGCAATCAATAGTATGGAAGGCCTGGTGGGACCCGAAACTCGCATCATCTCGCTTCTCAACGGAGTGACAAGCGAGGAGGCGATCGCCGCGCGCTATGGCTGGAAACATCTGGTCCTTGCCATCACGCAGGGCATGGACGCCGTTTTTATCGACAACGCGCTCACCTACAGCCATGCAGGCGAAATTCGTCTGGGTGCAGCGGCGCAAACCGAGGCGGGCGTCGTTGAAGACATCGCCGACCTGCTCGAGCGCGCCGGTATCTCCCATGCGGTTGAGAAGGATATTCGCCGACGCATGTGGGCAAAGCTGATGATGAACGTTGGCATCAATCAAACGTGCATGGTGTATGGCAGTACCTACGGAACCGCGCTTTCAGATGGCGAGCAAAATCGCTGTCTTGTCGCCGCCATGCGCGAGGCGAAGGCTGTCGCCAACGCAGAGGGGATCAAGATCACCGAAGGTGACCTCAACGAGATGATCTCCATCATCGCCAATCTCGACCCCAACGGCATGCCCTCGATGGCTCAAGACCGCATCAACCGCAAGCGTACAGAGGTGGCGCTTTTTGCCGGCACCATCATCGAGCGCGCTGAACGCCACGGATTATTGGTGCCTCAAAATCGCTGGCTGCTTCAACGCGTTCACGAGATTGAGTCTTCCTGGTAGCGCGCTACACCATGTTGCTCATCGTTTAAACCCAAAGCCGGGCACCCCGCTTGAAAGGGGCGCCCGGCTTTGCTTTCAGTGTTCGCTAGGGATACAAAGACGATGAGCGGGTGCATTAAATCAACCCGTCTGTCAATCCTGTAACACGTCCAAAGAGTCGCTTCTAGCGATTACCAAAGCGGCGAAGACGTGCCCCAGCGCCCAAGATAAGAGCTCCGACAAAAGCGATGGCACCGGCAAACGTGCCGCTCATATCGCCCGTCTGGGGAAGGCCCTTTCCCTTTGCGGTCCCCGCGCGCTTCGCTGCTACCTGCTCGACTTTGGCATTCGCTGCCACGGGCAGCGGGGTAGCAGGGCGATTGCCGGCGTCATCTTGCTTCCCATTGCCTGTTTCGGGCTTTTTAGAATCAGGAGTTGTTGACTGGTCGGGCTGGGGCTGCGCGACCTCGGTCACCTCGTAGAGGTAGCTGTAGGGGAACTCGCCCCTGACGGGGACGCACTGCCCCTTGGAGTCGGCCGCGGGGATCGCGGAGGCCGTGCGGTACCCGGGGTGCTGGGCGAGCCACTCGTGGAGCTGCGCGGTGGAGACCCAGTACTGGGTGCCCTCCCTGGTCACGCACGCGTCGTCGGCGTAGACGTCGCGGCTGTAGACCACGGTGCCGTCGGCCTTCTTGAAGCCGATCTTCATGATGAGGGTGTGCGCGGGCTGGGGCTGCGCGACCTCGGTCACCTCGTAGAGGTAGCTGTAGGGGAACTCGCCCCTGACGGGGACGCACTGCCCCTTGGAGTCGGCCGCGGGGATCGCGGAGGCCGTGCGGTACCCGGGGTGCTGGGCGAGCCACTCGTGGAGCTGCGCGGTGGAGACCCAGTACTGGGTGCCCTCCCTGGTCACGCACGCGTCGTCGGCGTAGACGTCGCGGCTGTAGACCACGGTGCCGTCGGCCTTCTTGAAGCCGATCTTCATGATGAGGGTGTGCGCGGGCTGGGGCTTATAGTCGGGGTTCTTCTCGACCTGGAGAATGTATTTGCCGTTCTTGCCATAAGCACGCACGGTCGATTCGCCATTTAGGGCACCGGCCAAGCGATACTCGGGCGCATGCGCAGCAAGCCAATCCTTGACAGGCTGCAACGGAATCACATAGTAGTTGCCGTCAACCGTCACGCCAGCTGTTGATGAGTTAACAGTATAGGAATACAGAACCTTGTCGAGAACGATATCGTCCCCGGTATCCTTATAGGTACCGACACCAAAGGTGAGGTTGGGAAGGACCGCAGTCGCAGCAACCTTCGCCGGCACCGCCTGGGCTTGCATCTTAGCGTTCGCGTCGGATGTCTTTTCATCCACTGAGTTCAAATTGCCATCCGCATCAGAAGAAGACTTCGTCTCAACAGACGGCTTTTCAGAATCCGCCGTCTTTTGCTCGGTCTTCTGAGGTACCGATGCATCCAGCGCCGCGGCATCGACTGTCATAGACCCTGTGCTCGTATCTTGATTTCCCGAAACGAGCCCCAGGCCTGCCGTCACGGCCGCAGGCTCTTCGGGCACAACAGCCTCCTGCGCAAGAGCCGTCGCAGGCAGCGAGCATGCCAGCATTGCTACCGAAAGCGATGCGACAATCTGCTTTTTATTCATCAGCATCTCCTTGATATCGTCCTACAGAGTTTTTCGAACACGCCTATACCATAAAAGGGCCCTATCAAGAATTAGCCCCACATTCGTAACGATTCAAATCGATTTGTAATGTTTGAGTTAAGGAAAAGGCATCGCAAGCGGCATCAATCAAAACGCAAAGCCGGGCGCCCGCACACACATGCACGGCACCCGGCTTTAGTTATAAAATATGATGAAAGTGTGAAGATGTGACAAATAAACCTGCGGACTTTTGTCACATTAGTCGAGCTTGGCAAAGGCCTGGCTCAGGTCCCAGATGATATCCTCGATGTTCTCGGTGCCGATGGAAAGGCGAATCGTCGAGGGGGTGATGCCCTGATCGGCGAGCTCGGCCTCGGTGAGCTGGGAATGCGTGGTGGTCGCCGGGTGGATTGCCAGGCTCTTCACGTCGGCAACGTTGGCGAGCAGCGAGAAAATCTGCAGGTTGTCGATGAACTTCCAAGCCGCCTCCTGACCGCCCTTGATCTCGAAGGTGAAGATTGAGGCGCCACCGTTGGGGAAATAGCGCTGGTAAAGCTCGTGATCGGGATGATCGGGCAGGCTCGGGTGGTTGACGGAGGCAACGTGCGGGTCCTGGCTCAGGAACTCAACGACCTTCTTGGTGTTCTCCACATGGCGGTCAACGCGCAAAGAAAGCGTCTCGGTACCCTGAAGCAGCAGGAATGCGTTGAACGGAGAGATGCAGGCGCCCTCGTCGCGCAGCAGAATAGCGCGAATGTAGGTTGCAAACGCAGCCGCGCCCACAGCGTCGACGAAAGAGATGCCATGGTAGGAGGGGTTGGGATCGGCGAGCTGCGGATACTTGCCGGAAGCCTTCCAGTCAAAGTTGCCGCCGTCGACAATTACGCCGCCAAGCGAAGTGCCGTGGCCACCGATAAACTTTGTAGCCGAGTGAACGACGACGTTCGCGCCGTGCTCCAGCGGACGGAACAGGTATGGGGTGCCAAAGGTATTGTCCACAACAACAGGCAGGCCGTGCTTGTGGGCAATCTCGGAGATTGCGTCGATGTTGGGGATATCGGAGTTGGGGTTGCCCAGCGTCTCCAGATAGACAACGGTGGTGTTGTCCTGAATTGCGCCCTCGACCTCCTCGAGATTATGTGCATCGACAAAGGTCGTCTCGATACCAAACTGAGAAAGCGTGTGCTCAAGCAGATTGTAAGAGCCACCGTAGATAGTCTTCTGAGCAACCACATGGTCACCGGACTGCGCAAGCGCCTGGATGGCATAGGTAATGGCAGCAGCACCTGATGCGACGGCAAGGCCCGCCACGCCGCCCTCGAGCGCGGCGATACGATCCTCAAAGACACTCTGAGTCGAATTGGTCAAGCGCCCGTAGATGTTGCCGGCGTCGGCCAGGCCAAAGCGATCGGCAGCATGCTGGGAGTTGCGGAAGACATAGCTCGTGGTCTGATAGATGGGCACAGCGCGAGCGTCGGATGCAGGATCGGCGCTCTCCTGGCCAACATGCAGCTGAAGGGTATCGAAGCCAAAGGTATGCTCGGGGTTGTTGACAAACTGGGACATGATGTTCTCCTTAAACAGGGTAGACGCAAAAGCGCGGGAAAAAGCGGGCGTTAAAGCTCCCGGTCACACAGTGCTATCGGGACATTCGCGAATCGCGGGTTGTCCCCAGCATGCGCGGCAACCGGGAGCTATGCATTCGTTCCATCTGACACATCTGTGGGTCCTCCCCTCTGGTTCGTTTTCCGCAGGGACAATTCCCTATCGGCTTTGTATGTTTAGCATAGTAAAATCGCCGATACTTCACGTCAATCATTAAAATATGGTAGCTAGATATCGTTAAAATAGATAATAACTCAGGCGAAAGGATATTCATGACTCTGCAGCAACTGCGCTTCCTCATTGCGGTGGCCGAGAACGGCTCCATCAACGCCGCAGCTCAAAACCTCTATACCGCCCAATCAAACATATCGAGCGCCATCAAATCGCTTGAGGGAGAGCTGGGAATATCGATCTTCACGCGCAGCAGCCGCGGTGTCATGCTCACCTCGGACGGTACCGAGCTGTTGGGCTACGCTCGCCAGGTAGTCGAGCAAGCAAATATGCTCGAAGCCCGCTACGAGCACAACGAGGCACCACAGGAGCGTCTCGCCGTCTCGGCTCAACACTACGCCTTCTCGGTGCAAGCGTTTATCAACGTGGTCGAGGCGTGCGACACCCAAAAGTTCGAGTTCACCATGCGCGAGACCACAACCGCACAAATCATCGACGACGTACGCGCGTTTCGCAGCGAAGTAGGAATCCTCTACCTCGACGATTTCAATCGACGCGTACTGGAAAAGGCCTTTGCCGACGCACGCGTAAGCTTTCATCCGCTCTTCAATGCGCGCGTCCACGTGTTTGTAAGCGAGAGTCATCCCCTCGCGAGGAAGCCTTCCATTTGCCTTGAAGACCTCGTGCCCTATACACGCTACAGCTTTGAACAGGGAACGTCCAACTCGTTCTATTTTTCGGAGGAGCCTTTCTCGTACATCCCCTGCGCGCGCAATATACGCGTATCGGACCGTGGAACCCTCACCAACCTGCTTACCACATCAAACGGATACGCGCTGTCCACCGGCGTGCTTTCGAGCGAAATGCAGTCGGGCATGGCGAGCATCCCGCTCAAAGAAGATGCGCACATGCTTGTTGGCTACATCGTGCACGACGAGCGACGACCCGCACCGATCCTCACACAATACCTCTCCGAGCTGCGGCGCATCATCGCCGATGCCGATCGCAACGGAGCCGTCTTGATCGCGGAGGACGGCACGAGCGCTTAAGGCAGCAAACGATAGGCTACGACCTGCGGCTGTCCCGGCTTCCGAGGGTCTTCGACCTCGACGCGCACGAACTTGAGGGTCACCTCCGCAAAGCCGGCACGATGCAAAATATCGGCGTAGATGTGCGCTTGCAGAGCATGCTTTTCTCGCAGATCCTCGAGTGTCTCGTCGGAAGAGCCACCCGTTTTATAGTCGATGACCAGCGCACGTGATGGATCGGCGGGATCGTAGGCCAAAGCATCGATCGCGCCTTCTGCAAAGCTGCCAAAACGCTGGCGGATCTCATCGTCATCAAGACCCAACGAGAAGAACGGAACTTCAGCCAAGACGCGTGGCCAACCAAGAAGCTCCGCGCGCACATCCGAGCCGGACCAGCGTTCAAGCGCCTCGTCAAAGCGAGTGCGCTGCGAGGCAGACACCTTCCAATAGGAGCACAGCGCCTCTGCACGGGCAGCCGGCAGCGAGGCGGAACCCGTCTCGATCAGCCATTGCGCCGCGGCATGAAATGCCGATCCGAGCGCACAGGGGTCGCCCTCATGCAGAGGGGTGCGCGATGAGGCCACATCGGACGAAGCCAGCGTCTCTTCGAGCGCGTCCCCCGTCAGGTCGTCAAGTGAATCTGCACTGGGAATAAACACGAGATTCGACCCCTGCGATGACAGGTGGTCCTCCCCTGCCTCATCAAGCGTCGCCGCCAGAGAAGAATAGCTATAGGAATCGCGCTCCATGCGCGGGAGGATGGTGGAACAGAGGTGATGATGCTCGGGGTATGCAAGGGTAAAGGTGTCAAGAGGCCCGCCATCGTTGGGAAGAACGTCCGCCTCGGCGACAGGCGCGCTCTGCGTGGCAGCAAACGCATCGGTCAGGCCGACATAACGAGATTCGCCGTAGGAAAAATCCCCCAACGGAATGAAGGCGTAATCGCCGCTTTTAGAGCCTTCGAACACCAGGCGATCTTGAGCGAGGTCGGAGATACCCCTGGGCAAGATGCGATCGAGCACGGCGGCTGTAAGGTCACGGTCCTCGTTGAACTTGAGCTCTGCAACCTTGCCTGCCTTGCGCGCCGTCCCCGCGCCCGCATCGAGCGCCAAGATGAGCACTTCGCGGGCACGCGTCATGGCAACGTAGAGTAGACGTGCACGCTCCTCGAGCGATGCCGCCTCGTCTTCTTCTCGCATGGTGACAAACTCGCCCGCAGCAGAATCCGTGGCGCACGCATCATCCATAAGCTCAGGGTCAAGCCATGCGGGTGAAGACGTGCTACCGCGGAAATACTTATTGAAAGCCTTCTCGACATCGGCGCTTGCAACAAACGTCCCGTCCGCAGCGCGACCCCCCGCAAAACGGGCGGGCAGCAGCGAAACGTCGACATGGTCTGCAGCACGGCGCATCTGCATGCGAGAAGCGTTGGCATGGATGCTGTAGCAATCCGCCACCGCGACAACCGGGAACTCCAAGCCCTTTGAGGCATGCACCGTCATGATGCGAACTGCCGAGGCGTCACCCTCATTTAGGGCACCGGGGGCCTCCTTGCCCGCCAAAAATGAATCGAACGCGCCCGCGATCTGTCGCGGAGCATTGCCAAGGGCGTCTTCCGCATCCTGCAGGGCGTCGAGCGCCTTGAGCACGTTGGCGGCGATGGCACGCCCTTCGGGACCGCGCTTCGTCAGGCGGACAAACCATCCCGAGGCGTTGATCACATCGCGCGCGATGCGGGCAAAAGAATCGCGACCCACACGCGCGAAGGCGCAGCGAAGCACCTGTCGCGCGCGATCGAGCAGGAAAAGATTCTCAAAACCGGGCGCATCGTCATCCGAGGCAATGCCTGCATCCAGGTTACGGCGCCGCGTCTCGCCTGTTTCGGGGTCGTACGTGGTAGCGAGAGCCAAGAACTCCTCGACGCCAAGCGCGAACATCGGAGAAGCAAGCAACGGCATGAGCCCTTGGGCAGTGTCTGCAGGATTCGCAAGCGCACAGACGAGAGCGCGCACGGCGGACACCTCGGGCGCGTTTGAGAACACCGAGCCACCGGAGATGACACAGTCGAGTCCCTGCGCGCGAAATGCAGCGGCATAGCGGTCGGCAAAGGTCATGCCGCCCAGAAGCAATACCATGCCGCCCACGGGCTGGCCTCTATCGGCAAGTTCTTTAAAGCGAGCTGCAATCGTTGCCGCTTTGACGTCAATGCGCTCCTCCGCACTGCCGCCCGCAACAAAAATCGCCTGACGACGTGAGGCGTCCGTGGCGACCAGCGCATCGCGCCTGCCCTCGTGCGCTTCCAAGTCCAAGAAGTCGCACATCAGGCCGCCTTGCTCGCCATCAAAGACGCGCGCCACGTATTCCAAAATCTGGGCATGGCTGCGAAAGTTGCGCACGAGCTTGACGATGCGCCCTTGAGAGGACGAGTCGCTGTTGCCGGCCGCCTGGGCAATTGAGCGTTCCTGACGACGAAACACTTCGACATCTGCGCCGCGAAAACGATAGATCGACTGCTGGGCATCGCCAACGGTGCATAGCGCACGGCCATCCTCGCCCGTAAGATAGGAAATAAGGTCAACCTGCTGCTGATCGGTATCTTGAAACTCATCGATCATCACGAGCCTGAAACGGTTCTCATAAGCAGAGCGCACTGAAGGGTAATCGCGCAAAGCCCCATGGGTCATGCGCAGAAGGTCGTTGTTGTCCAAGCCGCCCGCGGCGCGCTTGAGCTCGCGGTACTCGGCCTCGACGCGGCGAGCAAGCTCAAAGAGCTGCTCTGTCGCGGCAGAGCCCACAGCTACCATCGCATTGATAAAGCTATCCGCCGCCTCGGCTTTAAGAAGCAAAACCTGGTCTTTGGGAAACGCCTTGCTCGCGCGCGGAGCAGAGCAGGCCAGCATGCAGGCGCCAAGATCCGCCATGGTCTTTTCGCTCGCCTCGAAGGCGTCGATGGCGGCAAGCGCCGTGCGGGCGCATTCGGCGGCACCGGGGCTCGCCTCCAAGCAAGGGCGATATGCATCGGCCAAGCTGCTTAAATCCGCCTGCGCTCCCACAACGTGGATGTCATCCATGCCATGCGGAAGCGCGCAGGACACCTCAAGCAGACGACGCACCAGGGAGCGTGCCGAAGTGCCCATTTCGCTACCGGAAGGACCGATCTCTCCGTAGAGCGGATACCAGGTTTTGAGTTCGGCAAAAGGATCGGCGTCATCGCCGCGCTCATCGCGGGCTGCAGAAAGCACGTGCTCCACCGCACGGTCCATAAGGACCGCGGCCGATCCCTCCTCAAGCACCTGGAAAGCGGGATCGATACCCAGCTCGAGAGCATGGGTGCGAAGAATACGAGAGCACATGCCGTGAATGGTCGAGATCCAAGAATCGTCGACCGTCAGGGCCTTTTCTGCCATGCCGGCTTCAATGAGAGCGGCACGCACACGCTCGCGAATCTCCGCCGCGGCGTCTTTGGTAAATGTGATAGCGAGCACCTGGTCCAGATGTTCGGCAAAAGGACCGGACTCCGGGGAGAGCGCCCACAGGATACGGCGCGTAAGGGTGAAGGTCTTGCCCGAGCCGGCGCCCGCCGACACAAACAGAGGGCGATTGAGCGTCGTTACGATCTCGCGCTGTTGAGGCATCAATGTTGAGAGATCCATGGTACTCACGCTCCCCTCCTCTCGAATCCAGACGGATGGTTAAACGAACAACGGCCGGCGGGATCTTCGGATGCACACACAACACCATGGGCCATCTCATCCAGGCGCTGTGCGATAGCATCTTCGACACGGTCAAGCAGCTGCTTAAACGTCATGGTTCCGCCATGCTCCGCCGCAGGGAAACCATCGCGCAGCCCGGGGATCATACCCTCCTCGGCCTTGTCGCCCACAAGCGCCGCCGCAGCGGCACCGCGCATGGCGGGCACTCGACCCTTCGTAGAAAAATAGAGCGCGGCGGCAGGCTCGAGGCCCAAGGCGCGGCGCATCGCCTGAGCATAGATGAGCGACTGCGTGTGCTCGGGGAGCCAGCGCTCGTCCTCAGCCGGAATCGTGCCGTCCTTGAGCGGAACGGTGGGATCTTTGAGCTTGAAGGGATTGACGTCCCCGCGATGCTTGTAATCGATAATGGCCGCGCGGCCCTCGGCATCCACATCCACACGGTCGATGCGCCCGCCCAGGGGCCACCCGGCGTACGTGACGCCCAGGCCATTGAAGGAGTACTCAAGATATGCGGGCTTGAACGGCATGAGGGCGCCTGCCTCATAGCGCACCACGCGCTCGAGCTGAGGCAAGATCTCGTCAATCTGCGCGCGTTCGCCCGCATCGAGGGGCACGAGGGCGGCAGAGCTTGCCGTCTTGCCACGCGCGTGCTCCGCGCGAACCTCGTCAAATGCCTCATGCAAGGCAAAAAGAGCTGCCGAAACGTTCTCGGGGCATACGCGGTCCACGCCTGCTTCGAGCAACCCGCTATGGAAGCGGAACATGACATCGTGGACGAAGTTGCCCTTTTCGATATTGCCAAAGCCGGCGTCGATCGAAGAAGGACGCACACGCGAGGAAACAAACCAGCACAGGGGGCAGGAACTGTAGCTTTCGATCTGCGAAGCGGATAGTTGCCGCGCAACCAGCTCGCCGTTCTCGCTGCGTTGGCGAAGGACCACATAAGGCGTAGCCTCGTCGCTCAACTGCTGAGGAGGAAGGCACTGGACTTGGCACGTATCGAGGCCAACGGCGAGCGAGGGATCAAGATCGAGTACGATATCGCCCTCGTCGGTCTGTTCCACATTCGCAGCGGCGCCCGCACGCGTGCGAAGTTCGGTCCATATCGCAGCGGGATAGACATCTTTGGCCTGCCGGTCGTGCGTCACGCGTGCAAGAATCGCCGCGCCGCTTGAAGCGCGAACGGCGCGGTCGAAGAGCACGCGCTGGTACGACGCAGGATCGATTGTCACCGGAGCCGCTGCCAGACGCTCGCCCAGCAAAGTGGAAGCGTCCTCTTTGACCGCAAGGGAATAGGTTTCGGCATCGACATCCAAAAAGACCATCGCATCGAAGGCGCCCGGGCGAGCCGCGGCCGCCGCGGCGAGCGTCAGGAACTGCGCCACGGGGCGCGACACCAAAGCGTCAAGGGGCTCGAAAGCATCAGCGTCGAGCCTGAGCTCATCCGTCTTTGCAGATATGCCAACCTTGAGACCGGAGAGTACGCCCGTAGCCACACTTTGGGGGACGTCGACAGCACGCGTCTCATCCATAAGCATGGCAATCGCCATTTTGAGCATGGACGCCTCGCGCTCACGCGCCACCGCTCCATCCGTATTGCCAAAAGCATACGCGGGCAGCGCCTCCACAACCAAAAGCATCGATTTAAATGCAGAGACGGGACGCTCCTGCATCAGGTACTGCACCACATCGGCACACACCGCGGGAACCTGCGCCCAGGGATTGTCGGAATCGAGCTTCTTGCGCTGGGCGGTCACGCGCGTCTGGATACTCTGCAGCTCACTCAGCACGGCATCGACGCCCATGGCGCGCTTGCCACGAATCTTCTTATCGAAAGCGCGCGCAGACCAGGCATCGCAGCCCGAAAGCGGACAGGCAAGCCAGTCGGAGAGCTCGGGGGCAGGCCACCACTCGGAATCGGGAATCTCCCCTGCTGCCGCGGCCCTCATGCGCGCCACGAAATTGGACAACGCGTTGAATTGTGCGCCCGTACGCGACTCGTCGAACCTGACGTCGGCAGGGGCGACCACCCGCACGCCACAGGCGGCAAGACGCTCGGTAAGCTGGTAGGCCGCCTTCGCCGGACGGCGCGCCACAACCGCGACAACGGCCCGTGGGCTTGATGCGGCCGCGCACGCCTGCTCGGCAGCACGGGAAATAAGTTGAGTGTAAGCGCGGTTGCGCGCATGCGGTCCCGCCACCTCAAAAAACAACGCGGGAAGCACGGGGGAGGCAGCGGCTTCGCCCGCAAGAGATTCCTCGATCGAAGCCTCAACGCCACGGACACCAAATGCCTCTTCGATACACAAGGCGGTATCGCGTTGCTGCGGGGCGAGCAACACGGTGCATTCGCCCGCTGCCCCCACCGATGCAAGCAAGTCCATAAGGTAGGCGGGAACCCTTTGCATGCCGCGCACGATTACGCAGGAGGCGCAGGCGGGAAGCTCGTCTGCAAATGAGCGAGCCAAATGGGCCGCCGCCGCCGAGGTCTCCTCGAGACCAAGCTTTGCAAGACGATCCGCATAGCGCTTGAGCAAGCGCACAACCAGGTCCTCGGCTTGCGAAGCGGGTGCCAGACGAGCTGTGCGCGCCCCATCGAGCACATAGGGCAAAAAGTCGCGCGCCATGGAGGCGAGCAGGAAACGCGTGCCCGGGGTGTCACGCAGCGGCTCCAGATCGGAAGGGTCCCAGGATGCCAGAATGTCGGCGATAAGCAAGCTTCGCTGCAGAGCGCTCACCAGATGGGTGCCCGTTCCCAGCAGCTCCCAAAGCGAAGCGATCCATCCGGCAGGCGTTGTCACCTCAACACCAAGGCCACAGCCGGCCTGTGCCAACGCATGACGGCACGTCTCGCGTTCCTCGAAAGAGGAGGTCAGCAGCTCGACGCGGCCACGCGCGGTCACCGCACGACGTATGGTCAAAGATTCCGCGCCGACAGGCTCCGCAGCCGAATCGACAATACGAATGTGAACTGCCATGGTCCTCCCACGTTCTCTTTTTGCTACCAACCATGCTACATGCCCGTGCGGACAGACAACATCACGGCTGGTGCCTCGCGCAAACAAAACAGGCTCCGTCCCATAGGAGCGGAGCCCGGATGGCAAGCGCTTTGAATCAAATGCCTACTTCGCGTCATCAAGCTCGATAAGCACGCGACGATAGCCGCCGGATTCGCCGTTCAGGGCCTTTGAGACGCGGCTCACCGTGGTCGACGAGGCACCGGTGCGAGCCTGGACCTCGACATAGGGCTCACCGGCGTCGAGAAAACGCGCAACCGTCAGACGCTGAGCGAAATCGCAAATCTCACGCGGCGTGCAAAGGTCTTTGAGGAATGCTCGGACATCATCCTCGTTCTTGAGCAAAAGCAGTGCCTTTACAAGTTGATCGACGTCTTCACGATCGAATAGAGCTTCAACATCCATGGGAACCTCACCGTCATATCGAAGAGTGCGCTGATACCGATTACCAGCACGCCTGTTTTTCCATCGGCAAGTGTAACACGCTACCACGCTAAAGCATCCGCCCACCCCGCAGACGGCCCCTTCCCCCTCAAAATAGGTCACGTTGTCGCCGGGTTTATTTTGGCACGTCTTCGCGAGTCCTGTACGAATATGAACGAGATGTGAAAATGTGACAAATAAACCTGAGGACTTTTGTCACATTAGGGGCGGGTTTGGCCGCAGCCGCGGATTTCGTATTTGTAGGTGGTGAGCGCCTCGGCGGCAAAGGGGCCGCGGGCATGCAGTTTCTGGGTGGAGATACCAATCTCTGCGCCAAGCCCAAACTCGCCACCGTCGGTAAAGCGGGTGCTTGCATTCACGTACACGGAGCTCGCGTCGACCTCACGCAAGAAACGCCCGCCCGCCTGAATATCCTCGGTCACGATAGCTTCGGAATGACCCGTGCCATAGCGGTTGATGTGCGCAATGGCCTCATCCTCGTCGGCCACCACTTTGACGCTCATCTCGAGCGCCAGATACTCGCGCCCCCAGTCCTGCTCGGTCGCAGAAACGTAATCGGCATCCTCGGCAAGGCCAGCGGCCACAGCGGCAGCGCACGTCATCGCGTCACCGTGAATAAAGACGCCGTGCTCGTGCAAGGTCTTCACCACCTGAGGCAGCACCGCATCGGCAACCGCATCGTCCACCAGCAGGGACTCGGCAGCATTGCACACGCCCACGCGCTGCGTCTTGGCATTGACGATGATGGGCAGGGCCTTTTGCATATCAACGTCCTTATGCAGGTAGATATGGCAGTTTCCCGTTCCCGTCTCGATAACGGGAACAAGCGATTCCCTTACGCAGCGCTGGATAAGGCCGGCACCGCCGCGCGGGATGAGCACATCGACGATGCCGCGCAGACCCATAAGGGCCCCCGTGGCGGCACGGTCGGTGGTCTCGATAATACTCACGGCCTCACGCGAAAAGCCGCACGCTTCAACGGCATCGGCAAGCGCGTGCGCGATAGCGACGCAGGAGCGCTGTGCCATGGAGCCGCCGCGAAGGATGCAGGCGTTACCGGTGCGAATGCAGATACCGGCCGCATCTGCCGTCACGTTGGGACGAGCCTCGTAGACCATGGCGACAAGACCCAGCGGCACGCTTACCTTCTGCAGGTCAAGGCCGCAATCGATCGTGCGGTGCTCAAGCACGCGACCCACCGGGTCGGGAAGCTCGGCGAGTTTCTCGAGGCCGGCGGCCATCCCCTCGATACGCTCGTGCGTGAGCTTGAGGCGATCGAGCAGGCCGGCGCTCGTACCTGCCTTGGCAGCGGCGTCCATGTCGAGTCCGTTTTGCTCGAGAATCGTCGGCTCGGCATCGCGCAGGGCGGTCGCCATCGCGCGCACGGCAGCGACACGCTGCTCGTTGGAAGCAAAACCCAGGGGCCTCGACGCCGCCTTCGCCGCGGCCGCAAGTCCCTCCACATACGTTGCGATATCTTCCATGGTTATCTCCATCCGTCCGCTCATTGCACCCCATGGTAAACGAAACGGCCTCGTCTAGACATGGCAAGATGGACGGGTACCCCAATTAGAAACGGACGCGCACCAAGGCCTGTGCCCCGCGGTGCTTTGGCTATGATGAATATATCGAATGATCCCGAAGGAGCAACCATGACCAAACTCGCCAGCTACTACGTCCCCGGCCTCTATGTCGAGGACCATTCCATCGATGTCCCCCTCGACTGGCGCGGTCTCGAACCGGCGCTACTTGCCGTGGGCTCTACCATGCGCCGCGGCGCCATGCCCACGCCGATTCCCGGCGCACCCGAGAGCATCAAGCTGTTCTACCGCATCCTGTGCGCGCCGGGTCGCGAAAACGACGACCTTCCCTTGCTCGTCTTTTTCCAAGGCGGTCCCGGCGGCGAATGCCCTCGCCCCTGCTCGCCCACAAGCGATGGCTGGATCGCCGAGGCCATCAAGCACTTTCGCATCGTTTTGCCCGACCAGCGCGGATGCGGTCGCAGCGGTCGCGTGAGCGGCAAGGGGATTGAAGCCCTGGGCACCCGCGCGACCGCAGCAGGTGCCAACCCCGCCCGCGCGCAGGCGGATTTTCTCAAGCGCTACCTGGCAAGCTCGATCGTCCGCGATTTTGAGTACCTACGTCTCACGCAATTTGGCGGAAAGCGCTGGGTGTCGCTCGGTCAAAGCTATGGCGGCTTTTTGACCCTCACGTACCTTTCGCTCTTCCCCGCAGGCCTCGCCGCCTGCTTTACCTGCGGCGGCATCCCTCATGTTCCTGCCAGCGCCGCCGAGGTCTATGCGCACACCTTCCCGCGCATGGTGACGAAGACCCAACAGTACTACGAGCGCTATCCGCAAGACGTCAAGCGCGTAGCCGCCCTTGCCGACGCGCTCAGCGCCATGCCCGTGACTTTGCCCGATGCTAGCCCCATGACAGTCGAGCGTCTGCAGCTCTTTGGCAGCGATTTTGGCATGAAGCCGAGTTTTGAGCGCATGCACTGGATCATGGACCATGCCTTTGAAGATGGCGACGGCACCCCGGGCAACGCCGACCCCACCATCTCCGACGGCTTTTTGATGAGCGCCCTCGCGCGCACCACGACCGCGACGAATCCGCTCTATTGGACGCTACAGGAATTTATCTACGCCGACGGGGACACCATGCCCATCGGCTGGGCAGCTGCCGCAGAAAAGGCAGGTCGTCCGGAGTTCGATCCAGCCGCCCGCCCGCTCATGCTCACCGGCGAGGCCGCCTTCCCCTGGATGTTTAAGGAGATGCCCGAGCTCAAGCCGTTTGCACCGGCGATGGACCTCCTTATGGAGGACACCTCTTGGGACCATATCTATGACCCGCAGCGCCTCGCCGCAAACGAAGTGCCGCTGCAGGCAGCTGTCTACTTTGACGATATGTACGTCGACTCCGCCTTGCAGCTGGACACCCTCAGCCATGTGGGCGCAACCCATGCCTGGGTCACCAACGAATTTGAACACGACGGCCTGCATGGCGACACCGTGTTCAAGCATCTTCTTGACGAGGCCCTTATGCGTGGCGACCTCGCAGGGATTCTCTAGTCTTGCCAAGACACACGGAAACGGAACGCGAAAACGACCATGGAACTTGATCGCAAGGAGCTCAGACGCCTGCGCGAGCGGCACCATCGACGTCACGGAATTCACCCTTGGCACAGCAAGGCCGGCATGCGCACGAGGCGCTTTCTCAAGCGTGCCTTTAACATCCGCCAAGGCAGAGCACCCTATAACGCAATTCGCAAGCGCTTTATTAACGGCTCTCGCCTTGACGGGACGCACCTGTGCATCCTGATCGTCGCCATGCTCATCGCGAGCATCGGCCTCGACATCAACTCCGACATCGCCATCATTGGAGCCATGCTCATATGCCCTCTGATGGGTTCGGTTTTGGCTATCGCTTTCGGCATCGCGACCCTTGACCGAAGCGTCACACGCGACGCCCTAACGGGCCTTTTGCTGCAGATGGCATTTTGTCTTGCAACATCGACGCTCTACTTCAAGCTCTCGCCCATCTCCACCGTCACACCCGCGCTGGTAGACAACTCATCGCCCAATATCTGGGACCTCGCTGTGGCGCTTGCAGGCGGCTTTGCAGGAGGCCTTGGCAACTCACGCGAGCAGGAGCCCTCAACGCTCATCGCGGGCGTAGCCGTCGCCACGGCCCTCATGCCTCCACTGTGCGCCGCGGGCTACGGCATCGCGGCCTGGGAGCCGTCGCTATTCCTCTCTGCTCTTTATGAATTTGGCATCAACGTGGTATTCATCGCGCTTGGCACCGAGGCGGTGCTGCTGATGCTGCACACCCCCCTTAAGCGCGATCTCAACGATGACGGCATCGTCACCGACGAGGAAAGCGCGATTGCAGACAAGCTCTCGCGCATCGTCCGCCGGCGCATCATCATCGGTACGGCGATCTTTGCCATCCCTTGCCTCGTTTTGACGGCAAGCTCCATCGGCTCGGCCGAATCGGGCATCACAGACGCCTACGGTGTAGCAGAAACCACGCGCGAGCTCGTCGCTGTGGTGCCGGGATTTGAAGATTACACCGTGGGCGTCGAGACTTCCCTTGCAAACGATGGCTCGCAAGACGGCACCAAGCGCGAGGTTGTCGCGCGCGTCACCACCGAGGCGGAGCTCGACAAGCGCGACCGCGAGACGGCAAAGAGGCTCATCTCCCTCAACGTTCCCGAACTCGACCGGGTGGAATTCGCTACAGAATAACGTTGAGGTGCAGGGATAGGCCGGAAAACCCGGCCCTTAGCCGGTCAAGTCCCGCGTGCGGCGACGGCGTCACCGGCGCTTCCCACACGTGCGAGCTCTCCGAAAAGGACCATGCTCCAAGATGCTACGCACCTAAGACCACGGCCCGTTCAAAACCACTCGATAAAAAGACGTATGCCCTTATGCAAACACGATTAAATTATCGCGATGGATGGCAGGCTTTCCCGCCAACTGCGCCAGAAGACGGTTTGACTCGATATCCTCTTGCCGGCGCCCCGCAGCAAGCTCAAGCGTATCGGAATCCGCCTCGGCGATACCCCGGGCAACAACCATACCGTTCGCGTCCTTGACATCCAAAATGTCTCCCGCAACAAAGGGCCCCTGGACCCCGCGGATGCCTACGGCAAGCAAGGAGGAGCCGTTATCGGTAAGGGCATGCGCTGCGCCGTCGTCCACCGTCACGGAGCCGTGAGCTTGGTCGCCCAGGGCAATCCACAGCTTGCGCGGCGCGATGTCCAAATGTTTGACCGGGGGTGCAAATAACGTGCCCACGCTTTCACCGCGCGCGATACGGACCAAGGCGTCCGGCTCGGAACCGGAGCAGATGACGCTTTCGATACCCGCCGTCATAAGGATGCGACTCGCGCGGATCTTCGTGATCATGCCGCCGGTGCCCACCGAGGTAGAAGAATCGCCCGCAGAGCCGATAATGGACGCATCGATCTTGTCCACGCGCGGGATAAAGCGCGCATTGGGGTCGAGCGCGGGATTGGCCGTGTAGAGGCCGTCGATATCGGAAAGGGTGACGCACATGTCGGCCGAGACCAGACAGCTTACAAGCGCCGCCAGGGTATCGTTGTCCCCAAACTTAATCTCGGCCACGCTCACGGTGTCGTTCTCGTTTACGACGGGCACCACGCCAAGCTCGACCAGGCGCAGCAGGGCATCGCGTGCATGCAGGTAGGAAGAGCGGCGGGCGGTATCGTGGCGTGTGAGCAACACGAGCGAGGTCAAGATGTCATGGGCATGGAACTCCTCGTCGTAGACCGCGCTCAAAATACACTGGCCGGCAGAAGCGCACGCTTGCAAACTTGGCAGGTCGCCCTTGGGCTTGGCAGCAAACCCCAAGATGGGATAGCCGCACGCCATGGCGCCCGAGCTCACCACCACCAGGTTCCATCCCAGGCGGCGCAGCTCCGCCGCCTGACGTGCCAGATTGGATATGAACGCGCGGTCGATACGGCCGTCTTCCCCCACTATCGTGGAGGAACCGATCTTCACGACCATCGTCTTAGCATCGTTTGCCATGCTCTAGCCTCGCTTCTTCCACATAAGCGTAGGAGCGGTCTCGGCCATGCGCTCGCGCACGAGTTCGTCGCGCAGGCGCGAAAGGCCAGATTCCATGCCCACCATGTAGGACTGAGGATACAAGAAACGCTTATATGCATCATCGAGGGAATCAAGCGCCTCGCGACAGCGCGTGCGCGCAAGCTCGATGGACTCGCGCGGTGCCACAGCGTGGCCATCGCGCACGATGGGGACCATGACCTCACGGCTGGAAAGACCGGAAACATCGGCAACCAAGGCGGCATCGTCCACGCTCACGACAGAGATGCCGCGCGAGGTGCCCTCCCCCTCCATGTACATCTCGTCATAAATCATGTCGCACACGGGGCTGCCCGCCTCATCCACAAAGCGACGGATATGCTGACGCCCCGGAATGGTGCGTTTGTATGGCTGCTCGGACAGCTTGACCACCGGGGTCCACTCGTCGCAACCGTCCTCCAGGCGCGCCGAAAGCTTGTACACGCCTCCCAGCGCCGGCTGGTCGTAGCAGGTGGCGAGCTTGGTGCCCACACCAAACGAATCGATGGGAGCGCCCTGGGACAAAAGCGACTGAATGGTGTACTCGTCCAAGTCGTTGGAAACCGAGATCTTGACATATCCCAGACCCTCGGCGTCCATGCGATCGCGCACGTAGGCAGATAGCTTTGCCAGATCGCCCGAGTCGATACGAACGGCAGAAAGGCGTTCGCCGCGCGCCTCCATCTCCTTTGCCACCGTAATGGCATTCTCTATGCCCTCGCGCACATCGTACGTATCGATGAGCAGCGTGCAATTATTGGGCATGGACGCTGCAAAGGCGCGGAACGCCTCGAGCTCGGTATCAAAGCTCATCACCCAGCTGTGCGCGTGCGTGCCAAAGACGGGAATACCGTATTTGCGGCCCGCAAGCACGTTGGATGTGCTTGCAGCGCCCGCCACGTAGCTCGCGCGGGCAACAGCCATACCGCCGTCGGGACCCTGGGCACGGCGCAGGCCAAACTCAGCCACGGGACGCCCCTTGGCAGCAGCGACCACACGCGCGGTCTTTGTGGCCGCGAGCGTCTGGAAGCCGATTGTGTTGAGCAGCGCCGTCTCGAGCAGCTGGCACTCAAGGGCAGGTCCGGTCACACGCACCATGGGCTCGCGCGGAAACACAAGGTCGCCCTCGGCAACCGCATCGATATCCACGTGGGCGCGAAATCCCCGCAAGTACTCGAGAAACGCCGGGTTGAACATACGTCCGCCCGCAGGCGCAAAAAGCGACGCCAGGTAATCGATGTCCTCATCGGTGAAGCGCAGGTTCTCTACCAAATCGGGCAGGTTGGAGGTGCCGCACATGACGGCATAGGCACTGCCAAAGGGCTTGTCGCGATAAAACGCCGTAAAGCAGTCGCGCTCCTCGAGCTTGCCGTTTTCCCACAGGCCCTGAGCCATCGTGAGCTCGTAAAGGTCGGTAAGCATCGCCACGTCGGTAGGGCGGGAAACATCTGTCAGCGCCATGATATCTCCAATGACAGGGGTTAATGAAACGGGTTGCTCCTAGTGGAGGAACATCCAGACGGCGCCGACCACGACAAAGAGCAGGGCCAGGCCGACAATGAGCTTTTGGGCCGGTGGCATACCGGGAATATCTTCGTCATCGTTGGTGTTGCCCAGCACCATCTTCTGGCCAAAGGTGAGGTGATCGGGATCAACAACGGGTTTCTTCTGGGTAGATGCAGGGCAAAGCGTCGCCTTTGCGGGCGCTATCTGCACGGGGCGCTCAGGCCCCTGGGTCTTGGCCGCATCGGCACGCCGCCGCTCGGCACGCAGAGCCTCAAGCTCGGCGCGCTCCTGGCGTGCACGCTCTTCCTCCTCGCGGCGAGCCTTCTCGGCACGCAGAGCCTCAAGCTCGGCGCGTTCATCATCACTTAAGGGCGATGCTTCGGTATCGGTCATGAGAGTACCTCGTTTTCAACGTTTCGCAGGACAGCACATCCGTGCGAAGCGGTTCGCATTGGCTTGCAGTATACCCGTATTATCTAACGCGACGGCCCCGCGACCGCAGCTTTAGCGCACCATCAACATCCATGATGTTTAGGCGTCGGCGGCACGCAGCACACCGGTGGTGTCGAAAGCCGGTGTAAAGCTCTCGTCGACAGCACCACCCTCCTGCCAAAACAAAGTGGTAAAGCCCAAATCGTCGGCATGGTCGAGCACGTGCTCATATTCCTCGTCGGTCACAGCGCGTGTAAGGTTGCCGCCCGCGACGCGCATGGCATCATTGGGCGTGTACTGATTCATCACCGAAATAGGCACATCTCCCGCAACGTCCCACACCGCATCGAGCACGCGGCACGAATCGTCCGCATGGCCCGGCAAGACCAGGTGACGTACGATCAAACCCCGCAGCATCGTGCCGCGGTCATCGTATTCGATACCGCCGCGGCGGCGGATCTCGCAGCACATCTGCGCCAAGCCGCGACGTGCGACATCCGGGTAGTCGTGCACGTTTGACAGCTTGGCAGCAAGATCGGGCGAAGCGTATTTGTAGTCGGTAAGCCACACGTCAACCAAATCGCCCAGGTTGTGCACAGCCCGCTCGAGCTCGTAGCCACTCGTGTTGTAGACGATGGGGATAGAAAGCCCCTCCTCGCGAGCGCGCCCGATAGCCCAAGGGAGCAGATGGGCATAGTGCGTCGCCGTGACGAGATTGATATTGAGGGCGCCTTGGTCCTGGAGCTCCAGCATGATTTGCACCAAACGCTCCGGCTCGATCTTGAGGCCGAAGTTCCCCGTCGAAATCTCATGGTTTTGGCAAAAGACGCATTTAAGGGAGCATCCGCTAAAGAAAATGGTACCCGATCCCGCCTCGCCGGAAATGGGCGGCTCTTCCCACATATGCAAAGCGGCGCGAGCCACGCGTAGGGTGTCATCGGCGCCGCAAATGCCAGTCGCGCCCGCGGCGCGATCGGCGCGGCAAAGCCTGGGGCACAGCGCACAAGACGCAGGGGCCATCGGTGCGGATTGAGTGGTCAAAACAACGCCTCCATATGAAAAACGCCGCTTGTACCTGCGGCGTCTTCATGATTCTATTAACTATCTCCATGTTGGAAACAACATCGAGACCTGTTTTTTTATCTTGTGACATAGATTGTTATAAGTCAAGACTGGTATTGGATATGTGGTGCCCTATGATGAAGGTGTTCCGCCCCACGCGAAGCAACTGGGTGAACCGTCGAGTTTATTTAGGGAGCCCACACAGTCGTTTCTGGTACAGGTATCCTTCGTTGTTAAGGACGCTGGAGAGAGCGATGAGGGCACCCACCTTGTTGAGGTGGGTTCATTTTCGTGACGCGTGGGGTGGCTCTTTTTGTGTGTCTTAGTTGACAGCATTCATCGTCTTGCTATCATAGACACTTGTCTTGGGGACGTAGCTCAGTTGGGAGAGCGCTGCCGTCGCATGGCAGAGGCCGAGGGTTCGACTCCCTTCGTCTCCACCCTGACGTTTCAAGCTCCAACCTTGTTGGGGCTTTTTTATTAGTCCTCGGCATCGTGCTCGGAGCATCATGGCAGCCATGGCATTCGAATTACTTGTTTCCCTGGCGTGCATTATCGCCTATGCGATTTATCGCAGGCGACGCCCCGGCTCCTTTACCTGCGTGATCCCCCTTATGACCGCAACAACATGGGTGCTTGAGCGCGCATGCGTGCAGACAGCGCAGGCTCCCCGCCTGGGTGCTGCCATCATAGTCATCACGATTTGCTGGTGGTGCGCAGGGTCGCTTGCCCTCCATATTTGCACATCGATGCGCACCCGCGGCCCCTCTTTAATCGCTTGCCTGGGATGTGTCCTTGCGCTTTGTATTGTTGCCTGCTCCCTCGCCTTGCCCGTCGCGATGGGTGCAAAATGGCACGGAGCAGCTCTTTTCTGCGCGAACGCACTGCACGCGTGCGGCCTTTGGTTCTCGCTGAGCATCGCCGCACTCGATCGGTACGCTCATACGCATCAATGTAACCCAAAAGATTATGTAGATGCCATCATCGTGCCCGGCGCAGCGCTTAGGGGCAGTCGCCCCTCCCCGTTTCTCACCTCGCGTCTCGAGCGAGCACTCGAGCTGTGGCGCGAACAGGGGTGTTGCGCGCATATCGTAGTTTCGGGCGGGCAGGGCGCGGACGAATGCGTAAGCGAGGCTAGCGCCATGCATCGGTATCTCGCAGAGCGAGGCGTGCCAGATGGGCTCATCATCGACGAAAGCCATTCCACTACGACCAAGGAAAACATGCGTTATTCTCGCCAACTCATCGAGGAACACCTGGGTGCTAGGACGCGCGTTGCCGTGGTATCAACCGACTACCATCTCCCGCGCTGCGCGATGTTTGCCGCATCGGAGGGCCTCGATGCCGTGAGCGTGGGTGCCTCGAGCGCGCATCGAGCATGGTCGCGCGGCTATATCCGCGAAGCCGCCGCCCTCACGCGCGCGATTCTCCCCACGTATGGCATCCCGATACTCATCGCCCTCGTCTGTATGCCATAGGACCCCGCAACGGATTGAGATATAGAAAAAAGCGCGGTGCCCAAGAGCACCGCGCCCAGAACAGCTATCTACGAGCGTTTTCCGCCACGATCACCCACGCGACGTCCGCCGCGCTTGCCGCCGCCGTAGCTGCCACGATTATCGCGGCCGCCACTGCGACCGGAGCGCGCGCCGGCACCGTAGCCACCGCGACCGCCACGACCGCCGCGGCCATACTCGCCCTCGTCATAGTTGCGCCAGGTATCGTGCTTGGCGCGACCGTTAAAGCGAACCTCTTCGCCGTTACGCGTACGCGCATCGACCTCGGAGCCGTGACGACCGCGGGCAGAAAGCGCCGCACCGCTACGACCGCGCTTGGCAGCGCCGCCGCGAGAGGCTTTTTTCTCGTGATCAAAGCGTGCCTCCTCGCCGTGCTGAGCCTTGCCCTCGCTCTTGTCCACGCGCTCAAAGGCCGGTTTGCGAGATCCACGGCGAGAACGGTCGGACTCATGACGGCGGTCGCGGCGATCAAACTCACGCTCGCGGCCGGCGAACTTCGCAGCACGACGCTCGGCGCGGTTGCCGCCCACCTCAAGCGTCTCGGCCTTAGGCGCGGTCTCGGCCTCCACAGCCCCCGTAGTCTCCTCGGCGCGTACGCGCGCTTTGCCGGCGCGCTTAGGACGAGCGGGGCGATTTTTATCGCTGCGCTTGGTGGCAGCGCGCTTAGCAGCATTCTCGCGACGCTTTTCCTTTTGTTTGCGGCGCTTGCGCTCGTTTTTAGTCGCAGCATGATCGGCGGGCACACGATCGGGGTTGATGCGCGGCAGGTCGGTACCAAGGGTCAAACCCGTCGCATCGTACATGTCGGCGGTCTTGCCCATCAGAGCCTCGATGTCAAAGAACTCGGCGATATCGGCCTTGGTCACGAAGGTGAGCGACCAGCCTTCCTCACCGGCACGGCCCGTACGGCCAATGCGGTGGATGTAGTCGGTAGGCTCCTCGGGAACATCGAAGTTGATAACGTAGCGCACGTCAGAGACATCGATGCCGCGCGCAAGAACATCGGTTGCCACAAGAACCTGGACGCGGCCATCGCGGAATGCGGCAAGGGCGCGCTGGCGCTGGCCCTGGCTGCGGTCACCATGGATGGCCTCGCACTTAAAGCCGCTGCGCGCAAGACGGCGCACGCAGGTGTCGGCGCGACGCTTGGTGCGCACGAAGACGATCACGCGTTCGGGGCCCTCTTTCTTGAGGACCTCGGCCAAAAGGCCGTTCTTCTCGTCCATGGAGACAGGCACCACGTACTGATCGACGGTATCTGCCGTGGAAGTGACCGGGGCGATCTCCACGCGAGTGGGCTCGTGGACCAGGTCGGTGATGGCGCCCACGCGCTCCTCGTCAAGCGTAGCGGAGAACAGGAGCGTCTGGCGCTCCTCGCGGCACTTGCTCACGATGGTGCGCACCTGAGGCAAAAAGCCCATGTCAAGCATGCGGTCGGCCTCGTCCAGGACAAGCACGCCCACCTCGTCGAGGTTGGCGGCGCCCTGTTCAATAAGATCCACCAGGCGCCCCGGCGTCGCCACCAGGATGTCGCAACCGCGAGCAAGGGCCTGCTTTTGCGGACCGTAGCTCAAGCCGCCCACGACGGTCACAGCCGTATGGCCCGTGCGCTTGGCGACGGTGGTGCAAACCTCGTCGATCTGCTGGGCGAGCTCGCGCGTAGGAGTGATGACGAGCATCAGCGGGCCGCGTCCGCGCGCAGCGTTGCGACGACGACGGCCGCGATCGCCTTTCTTTGCAGGAGGCACCACATGGCCCAGCTTAGACATAGTAGGGAGCAGGAAGGCCGCCGTCTTGCCGGTGCCCGTCTGTGCCGCGGCCAAGATGTCGCGGCCAGCAAGAACCTCGGGGATAGAGGCCGCCTGCACGGGCGTGGGGGTCTCGTAGCCCATGTCGACGACGGCTTGCATCACGGCATCGGAAAGGCCCAGGTCGGCAAAGCGGACCGTCGTCTCTTCCTCGGCGGGCAGGTTCTCGTTCGTTTCTTCAACGATGGTAGAAGGCATGAAGATATATCCGTTCTCTCACGGCGCGCGCAAACATAAGCCGGTTTGCGACCGCGCTCGTGGGTGTTGATATGGATTGCAATGACACCATGCGAAAAGGATGGGTTCGCATGGGGCGAATCGCCCACGCACGATAAGCGAGTGGAATAACAGCGTGCGCTCATGGACGATGGAGCAGGTTTCGCCAACAGAGAAGTATAAATGGCGCCTGCGACATGCCGCGCGGCTTTCACGTGTCCACACCCGAATCCCATGTTTTCGGCAGGCGGATGAGCACGAGGCGGCAAACGGTGCTAACGCGGAGAATGCATGCAGCCGAATTTGGCTTTCGCCCGTTGACACCCCCGGGGGGTATGGGTATGGTTGACCTATCAAGAGGGGCCCACCTCGGATGCAGCTGTCTTCGCCTGGAGACACACGCATGCAGTAATAGAAAGGAAGCCGTCACCCATGGCTCATCAGAAATTCGATGTAGGAGGCATGACGTGTGCTGCGTGCCAGGCGCACGTGGAGCGCGCCGTGGAAAACGTTCCCGGTGTGTCGAGCGTTTCGGTCAATTTGCTCTCGGGTTCGATGGCCGTCGATTACAACGACGCCGCCTGCGACGCAGACACCATATGCAGTGCCGTCGATCGCGCCGGCTACAGCGCGGCGCCAATAGCTGCCGCGGGCACCGGCTCTATTGGAACCTCTGCCTCCGCAGGCGCAACGGCTATGGAATCCCCTACCAAAAAGCTCGAAGCGGCAGCCCACGCCATGAAGACGCGCCTGATCGCCTCCATCGTCTTTCTCATCCCGCTGTTCTACTTAGGCATGGGTCACATGCTCGGCTGGCCACTGCCCGCAGTGTTTGCCGACCACGCGCACTCCATGACGCTCGCCCTCACCGAGCTCATGCTCCTGCTCCCTATCCTCTATATGAACCGCGCCTACTTTATCAACGGTTTCAAGTCCCTTGCGCACCGCGCCCCCACCATGGACGCACTTATCGCCATCGGCGCCACGGCGAGCGTGGCTTGGTCGGTCTACGCGCTCTTTGTCATGGCCGACCAACTCGCCCGCGCCCAGGTGCACATGGCCATGATGACTGCCATGGACAACCTGTACTTCGAAAGCGCAGGCACCATCCTCACGCTTGTCACCGTAGGCAAGTACTTGGAGTGCCGAAGCAAGTCAAAGACGGGCAGCGCCATCGAGGGGCTTATCGACCTCGCCCCCAAACAGGCCCATCTTGTGAGCCCGGACGGCAGCGAGAGCATCATCGACGCCGCCCTCGTCCAGGTGGGCCAGATTTTGCGCGTCAAGCCCGGTGAATCCATCCCCGTCGACGGCGTCGTGATCGAAGGATCCACCGCCGTAGATGAAAGCGCCCTCACCGGAGAGTCCATCCCACAGGAAAAAACTGTGGGTGACACCGTATATGCCGCCACCATCAACCGCACGGGCTCGCTTGATTTGCGCGCCACACGCGTGGGCTCCGACACCAATCTGTCAAAGATCATTCAGCTGGTCGAAGACGCCAACGCCACGAAGGCGCCCATTGCGCGCCTGGCCGACAAAGTGGCAGGCGTCTTTGTACCCGTGGTGCTGGGTATCGCCGCCGTCACGTTTATCGTATGGCTCGCCGCGGGCGGCAGCATCACGCAGGCACTCACCGCAAGCGTCGCCGTTCTGGTAATCAGCTGCCCCTGTGCGCTCGGCCTCGCCACGCCCGTAGCCATCATGGTGGGTACCGGCCGCGGCGCCGAAATGGGCGTGCTCTTTAAAAATGCCGAAGCGCTCGAGACGCTCCAAAAGGTTGACACCGTCGTGCTCGACAAAACCGGCACGATCACGCGCGGCAAGCCCGCCGTCGTCGACATCCTTCCTCAGGTGCGCAGTGACGGCAGCGCCATGACCCAAAAGCAGCTGATGAAGCTCGCCTGTGCCCTCGAACGCGGCAGCGAGCATCCCCTGGCCGAGGCCGTCATGGACCACGCCGATAAATTGGGCATCGTCGCCCGCAGCGTCGAGGACTTCCGCGCCATCCCCGGACAAGGCGTCACGGCACGCGAAGGACAAAATGTCATCGCCGCCGGCAACGCTCGACTCATGGACAGCCTGGACATCGCCTACAGCGGCGAGACTCTTATCGCGCTCTCCGCGCAGGGCAAAACACCGCTGCTCTTTGCCAAAAACGGTGAGCTCGTGGGCATCATCGCCGTCGCCGACGAAGTGAAACCCACGAGCCCGGAGGCGATCAGGGCGCTCGCGAACCTGGGCATCCGCCCCGTGATGCTCACCGGCGACAACGCCGTCACCGCCCAAGCGATTGCACGCAGCGTGGGAATCGACAGCGCAGCCGTGATTGCAGGCGTCATGCCTGCCGACAAAGAGCGCCACGTGCACGAGCTGCAACGGGCCGGTCGCCGCGTTGCCATGGTGGGAGACGGCATCAACGACTCCCCCGCTCTCGCCCGCGCCGATGTGGGCCTGGCCATTGGAGCCGGCGCCGACATTGCCAAAGAGGGAGCGGATGTGATTCTCATGCACAGCGACCTTGCCGACGTGGCGCGTGCCCTCGAGCTTTCGCGCGCGGTTATCCGCAATATCAAGGAAGACCTGTTTTGGGCGCTCTTTTACAATTCCCTAGGCATTCCCCTGGCGGCAGGCGTGCTCTATCCGCTTTTGGGATGGCAGCTCTCTCCCATGTTCGGCGCCGCTGCCATGAGCCTCTCGAGCGTCTGTGTGGTCGCCAACGCGCTGCGCCTGCGCCGATTTCGCTCGCGCAGTTGCTGATATATCTGTTAGACATCTAAGAAAGGACCAACCATGAAGTACCAGATCAAGACTCGTGGCCTGCACTGCGGACATTGCGACGCCTCCGTCGAGACGGCACTGCTCAAGGTCGCCGGCGTAACCGATGCCGGCGCCGACCACGAGACCAATACCGTCGAGGTCGAGTGCACGCAGGACACGACGCCCGAGTCCCTCACCGCCGCCATCGAGGGCGCAAGCGAGAACTTTGCCGTCGTCTCCATCGAGACGGCGTAGGCACAGCTATGGTGGCAGACCACGACAAGATAGCGCGCCTGCTCAAGACCGCCCGCGGCCAGATTGACGGCATCATGAAGATGGTCGACGAAGATCGCTACTGCATCGACATCTCCACTCAGCTCATGGCCACGCAGTCGCTCATCGCACGCATCAACGCCGACGTGCTCAAGGCACATGTCGACGGCTGCGTGCGCAGCGCCCTGGAAGATGGCAGCGAGGAGCAAAAGACTCAAAAGCTCGACGAGATCGGCCGCGTTATCGAAAAACTCACCAAATAACGACCCTCTCGCTCCTCTCGGTACGGGGATGTGCGGGAAACTGCACTTTTCGCGTTGCATGTGGGTAAAACTGTGAGTATTCTTTTAACGATTAGCATCTCGACGGGGAGTACTCCATGCAGGATTTCTTGAACAAGCTGAAGCATTTTATGGACGATCGCTACGGCGTTGACGATCTTTCTTGTGCGCTCGGCGCCTTGGGCGTAATCATCGCCTTGCTGGGTGCGCTCCTAAAGGTTGGCCTGTTCACCTGGATTGCCATCATCGTTATCGTGCTTGCCATCGTGCGCGCCATCTCCAAGAATTTCCCCGCCCGCGAGCACGAGAACGATCAGTTCCGCCAGCTCATCTCCAAGGCGCCCGCTCTCGACGGCCTCTTTGACAAACTGCCGTTCAAGCATGGCGCCGAGCGCATGGCGCGCGCCGGCCGCACCGCCAAGAAGATGCTCGTCAACCGCAAGACCACGATGTACTTCCGCTGCAAGAACTGTGGCCAGATTCTCTCTGTCCCGCGCGGTAAAGGCCGCATTCTCATCACCTGCCCCAAGTGCGGCTGCAAAGCAGAAAAGCGTTCCTAACCACCATGAACGTCCTGCCATTTCCCTGCCTTCGCCCTGCTGAGGACCACGCTATCGAGGTCCTTTCCCAACCGGTCGATGCATTGGCATCAGCCGATTCCATCTTGCAGGCGCAGGAGGCGGGGATTTTGCTTAAGGACGCGCGCCCCTCGTATTACCTGTACGAAAACACCGCAGCGAGCGGTGCCTGCCAAACGGCGCTCATTGGCATCTGCGCCCTGGAATCGCTCTCATGCGATATCGCACAGAACGTTGAGGCGGCGCCGTCCGGTGCATGTCCCGCCCTTCAGTGCACGCCTGCACCGGTTGCCTACAAGCGTCAACCGGTATTAGACGTGATTCTTTCTGCCGCACAACAGGGCGCGCCTCTGTACGATCTCTGCGATCCTGCGGGAGCGCGTCACCGCATCTGGCATATCGGTCGCACCGAAGCCGTCGAGGCGATACGCACCATGGTGCAGCAGATTCCCTCAGTAAGCGATGGCTCGTCGGGCGTTCTTGCCTCGATGGTCAACCATGCCGAAACTGCCCGCGCTCAGGCGCAAGCAGCAGGCACTTATACCGGACGCGAACCCTTTAACTATGTCTTGTTAGCGCTCTATCCCACCGATGGAGCCAAAACCGCTCTGCCGGCCATGCCCGTCGGATTTCTTGCACATCAGATTGCCAAGCTGTAGCAATTCGCCTCGTTAAACCGCAAGGGGGCTGGCTCCGAAGGAATTCCGGGACTAGCCCCCTTATTGCGGCTCAATCTTTATTTGAGCCATTCGCAGCCTCCGCAGGCACGGGCGGCGCAAAGTCTCTCCCATAGTTCTCCTGGTAACATCCCGTATTTGAAAGCGCTATCCTCGCCCGCGACATGAATGCTCGGGCCGCAACAGAGGGGTTGTTTTTCAAAACTCATCGAAATAGGTACCCTGTTTCGATTTTGCAAGTAGCAACGGTTTTAACACCTCTGAATCCTGGGGTTTTCTCGTCCAAAACCATCTTCTACTTCGCCAAAGCAAATTAGGGTACCTATTTCGAATTGTTTTATTGCAGTAGCATTTTATAACGGACCCAACGCGCTATATCGGCAGCACAAAGTCGCCTCGAACACCGGGTGAAGCGTACGTCACCACTTCCCACCCGAGAGGGCACCGCAATCGCACCTAAAGTGGCTCGACACCCAACTCGCGTGCATAATCTTCCTGCGTGAAAATCTCTTGCAGCGTGAAGACACCGTCCTCATAGGCAAAATGCATGGTAGAAGCATTGCCGGGTACCGGCTTGAGCAGGTCGGCGGCGTCGCCCAGCACCGCATCGTGAAACTCTTTGATGGCCGATCCATGCGAAACGGCGAGAACGCACGTGCTTTCCGGCGTTTCCATAACCTCGCCCAACGTCGCCATCATACGATCGCGAACCTCCTGTTGTGATTCGCCACCGAAGTGCGCAAAGTAATCACCCCAGGGACGCTGGGGCATCAAGGAGGTACGCTCGCCTTCGTACTCGCCAAAGAACCATTCACGAATACCGGCTCGCTGCTCAAACTCGATACCGGGCATGACGGCCTGGATGGTCACATGCGTGCGCGTGAGCGTCGAGGTGTAGGCATGATCGAACACGAGGCCCCGATGGCGCAAAAACGCACCGGCACGGCGTGCCTGCTCGAGACCCAGCTCGGTGAGCGGAGAATCGGTCCAGCCCGAAATCATCTTCTTGCGATTGAACAAGGTCTGGCCGTGGCGAACAAGATACAGGTCGTTGGTCATGATTCCTCCGAGAGGCAATAGGGGCAGCGGGCGGCAAATGCGCTAGATTAAAACATCCTCAAGCGAACGCTTGGGCACATGGTGAACCCCGGCATCATCGCGCCAGTATTTGATGGAGCCATCGAGAGAGGCGGAAAGCGGCTCCAAGCGCACCTCCTCGACAGGGAGACCAAAAGCGCAGACGAGCTTGAGCTCATAGCGCTCAGCATCGAGGCCCAGCACATCTATCAGACGCGGCGTAAACGCTCTAAGCATACAACCCGCATAAGAAGGCGTAGCCGACCGCGCGGCAAGCATCATGGTCTGCGCCGCAATGCCGCAATCGACCTCGGTGATGGGTGCGGCAGACTTCCCCGCAGCGCCGCGCTCAGCAGCAATCACTACATAACCGCCAGGACGCTCCCCTGCTGTGGGACCAGCCCAATCCTTGAAGTAACCTGCCCAAGCAAGCTCGGCGAACACGGCGTCGCATGCCGCAGGATCGCTCACAACGCGAAAGCGCAACAGCTGCCGATTCGCGCCGTTGGCGCACAGGCGGGCCATATCAACCAACTCGAGCAAGAACCTCTCCGGCACGCGCCGGTCCTCATCAAAGCGGCGAAAGCTCCGGCACGAAGCAACAAGGTTGGCCATCGGGACAAGACCATATTCGTCTCGCGCGGACGCTGCCTGCACGGAAACGTTCTCGTTCTCTGCCATGGAAGTCTCCTTTCGTTAGCGGCCTCGCGCCATTGTACCGCCGCAGAAGCGTCTTCACGACAGCGTACAATGAGAGCGCACGATACGAACGGAGAGAACATGAACAAAGAGAATGTGTCCCAAATTGCCGCTTTTGATAACCCCCTTGCACGCAACGATGAAAAGGAGCCGATTAACCCCGGCGAGAACACTCCGGAAGATTCCGAGCCAGATGAGAAATATGACATGTGGGGCGAAGAGCACGCAGCTCCCTCGCGCGGCCGAGTCCTATTTATCGACGCCGACGCCTGCCCTGTCACAAGCGTTGCCCTTGCTTGCGCCCGCGACGCCTGCACGCCTGTCATCATCGTAGGCAATACGACCCAAAACCTCGAACGGCACATACGCCATGGCGATCCACGCTCGCCCGAAAAGGCGCGCGGCCGAGACGCCAGCCACGATGGCTTTTGGGTCGATGTGCTCGATGTCTCAATCGGAGCGGACAGCGCAGATTTCGCCATCGTAGAGCGTCTTTTGCCAAACGATATCGTGGTGACCCAGGACATCGGCCTTGCCAGCATGGTGTTGGGCCGCGGAGCGGCAGCCATCGGAGTGCGAGGCCGCGTGTATGACAAAGCGACCATCGACATGCAGCTTTTTATTCGTCACGAAGAGAAGAAGGTACGTCGCGCCGGAGGACGCACACGCGGGCCAGAGCCATTTAAAGGCTCAGACCGAACACGCTTTCGCCACAACCTTATCGAGCTGCTCCGCAAATAGCTGGCACCCGCGATCGCAAGGCGGCGTGAATCCCGGACCGGGGCTCAATACCGTTTAGATCCCCAACGCCGTAAAGAGCAATCCCCACGCGACGCCGATACCATAGAGCATGGCGATGATGACCATGTTTTCGCGTACCGAGCGGTTGGTGCGGAACAGCACCAGGTAACCCACGCCGGCAGAGATGAGCGTGCCTGCAAGCATGGGGGCAAGCGTCAGCACACCCTCGAGATAGAGCTGCGTGATGACCACGCTCGCCGAGCAGTTGGGGATGAGACCCACCAAAGCAGAAGCAAACACCGCAAGCGTCTCGTTGCCGCGCAGCACCCGCTCGAGCACCGGCTCGCCTACGGTGTCCAAGATGCCCACCAGCACGAGCGTCACCAAGAAAATGAAGACGCTCACCTGCACGGTATGAGAAAGTGCGCTCCGTACGATCGAAGACAGCATGTGCTCATTGTCATGGGTGTGTTCATGAGCGTGCCCATGCTCGTGGGCGCAAGAATGCTCGCGCATCGAATCGCTCTCGCGACGATGGTGGTGCCCCACGTGCTCCTCGCAGCCACAGCGATCGCGTTCGCACAGCTCGTGGATGTGTTCGGCGCTCACGCCCGCCTCGGAAATCTCATCGACGATATCGCCTTCGCTATGGTCGCCATGACCGCAGTTCACATGGCTTGGATTCGCGGCTGCGCCAAGCACGGTTTGGCGCAGCGCCGCATGGACACGTGCATTTTTGCGCAAAGCGCGCACGGCCGTGTCAATCAAAAATCCCGTAATAAGCGCCACGAGCATCTTGATAGCCAAAATGGTTGCCATGCTTTTCAGAGGCATGTGCTCGGCCATGAGCATGGGCAGCATCTCGTCGGACGTAGAAAGAAACACCGCCACCAGCGTTCCCAGCGTCACAATGCGCCCAGCGTAGAGCGTCGCCGCCATGGCGGAAAAGCCACATTGCGGAAAGATTCCCAGCAAGGCGCCCACAGCAGGGCCGGCCGTTCCCGCGCGACGAATCGTGTTGTTAACGCGCTCTCCCGCCACGTGTTCCAACAATTCGAGCGCCAGATACGTCACGAACAAAAACGGAACCAAAGCCAGCGTATCCTTGCCGGCGTCCAATACGATATCCGCAATCAAATTCATGCAGTACATGCTCCCATCGATGCCTTTACCAAGATTTTGAGTTCCAAGGCTTAAAAAATAATCTATTGTACTGAAGATGATAGTCCAACATAAAAGTTTCCGTTGGTAAACTGACACGAGCAGCAAACCTCTATTTCCACACAGCGAAAGGTGCGACAATGAATACTCAACAGGCACTTGAATACTCGATGCAACCGTTTATTCCCATGTTCATCTTCGGCGGCGGCTACGAGATGGTCGAATCCGAACGTCTGCGCAGTGAAGAAGCACTCAAAGCCCTTATTGATGAATGGAGCACGAATCCCGAGCCGTCTTTTGGCTACGACGTAATCATGGACCTCGCCGATCGTAATCGCGAGCTATGCGATCACGTGGGCGAAACACGACTGCGCAACAAGCCATCCTCCATGCTTGCTCGCAGCCTGTCCGACGCAGACACCTGCGCCGCTATCGGCAAGATGCAGCGCCGCAGCGCCCCTGCCGTCATGCGCGAAATTCACGGAGACCGCGAGGCGCTTGGCGTCGCTTTCACGCGCAAGCCCATCCAGGGTACGGTGCTCGGCATCGATATTGAAACGACCGGGCGCGCGCCCGAACGCGGCTACATCATCAACGTAGGCTGGGAGATCATGGAGCTCACGAGCGATGCGACCCCACACGATGCCGAGGCCCACTATTGCGGCCTGCCCGAGATCTACCGCGAGTCCGGTGTTCCACTCACCGAAATTCATCACATCACCTGGGAAGATATCGACAACAAAACACCCTTTCGCGAAAACAAGGCGCTGCAGAAGCAGATTCTCAGACTCATGAAAAAGTACCCCTATATGGCGCACAACGCCGCCTTCGAGGATTCCTGGTTCAAGCTGCATCTTGAGGGCTATGCCGAAGCGCGTCGTGAGGGCAAAATCGTCATCATCGACTCACGCGAAATCTGTCGCAGACTCGATGGCGAGGTAAAGACCCTCCCGCGCGAGAGCTCCCCCGCCGCGCTTGAGAATTGGGCACGCCGCCGCGGCACGCTCGGCACAGGCGAAGTCGAACAGCATCTGGGTCTCGACGACACCGACCTCATGCTTCGCACGGTGCAAGCGGAGTTCAACGAGAAAAACCTTTTCGCCAAATAGCTCAATCAGCCGGATGCGACCAGGCCGCGAACGCGTCGCATCCGGCCCCTTTGCCCCCACAGAGCTCAGACACGCCACGTAACCCGCAAGGCACAAAGCTCGTATGGCATATTTTCGCAGGCGGAAGCCCTGGCTTATGACATTATTGATATATGGGAATCGTTTTGTCACATACCACGGCAAGAGCGGTCTATCAAACCGTCCGCTCGATTGCACGCAGCGGCGTCGAGCGCTGTAGCGATGCTGTTATCTTCAAGTCGCATCCGAGCAGAAAGCTTGTTGACGATGCGTTAAGATGGCTCGCTATCCACAACGTAAAAGCGGAGGAAAACGCCCCCATTGAGGCAATGGTCTTCGAGCGCAACGGTATGCGTAATCTTACAGGCTGCCGGACCCACGTCTCGACAAAACGATTCTCGAGCTCTCGATTCGTCAAGCTCACCGATGACATCTCGATAGTCGGAGTTGAGCTGTGCGCCCTTCAAGCCGCAACTTATCTGCCCTTTCGCAAGCTTGTTGAATACTACTTTGAATTGTGCGGAGCCTATTCCCTGAAGACGGGTTCAACAACCTCGTACAGCGAAAGGCCAGCCCTCACAACGACCGCACGACTCAGGCATTTCTTCAATACGCTTTCTGCTTGCGATGGACTCATTCCGGCACGGAAGGCCATCAAGTGCGTACGGGACGGCTGCCGTTCGCCCATGGAAACAGCCTTTGTCATGATGCTCACGCTACCAAAAAACGAAGGCGGCCTGGGAATAAGGGCCCTCGAAACCGACTACGAGATCAAGGTCGCCAACGTCGCGAAAGGCCTCACAAGACGAACGAAGTTCTACATGGACGCGTACCTCAAACGTTCTCGCATCGACGTCGAATACAACGGCTTTCATCACGATACGGAAGAAAATCGCGCTATCGATGAAGAACGCAAAAACGCACTTGCAGCGATGGGCTATGAAATTATCACCATCAGCAGGCACTCATTTATGCATGCTGAGTCGTTTGCCCGGGTCATGGAAGTAATTCAACGAAAAGAAGGCATTCGTCCCTCGCGCCTCCCAAAGAACTTTAAAACTAAACAGGAGGAGCTGAGGAAGTTCGTACTCAGAAGGCATTTCGAGGAGAAAAAACTGATCGAGGAAAGAATCCGGCGCGACCGTGAAGAGCGAAACCGGATTGACTACGAAAAGGCCCTGTTTGATGGAGTCCTTGACGATCCGTCAATCAATACCGTTCCAGAAATTGACGACATGCAGACATTCGAGCATCAAACGCCTCGTGAAGACAACGCGAGTGGCCCCACGCCCGATGGCAGATTATTTGGATCCGGTATCGAACTCAAATAAAGGAATAGATGCACGAGAATCGTGCAAAAGTCAAAGTATTCAGTCGCTCAACGCATTCGACCGTCTTCAATCAGAGGAATCAAGCGCTGTAGCCAAACAGTATTTCAACATCTGTGGAGTAGTACGTCTTTTTTATCTATTTGGCCCCATTCAACCTGGTTTTTATTTCAAGCAGCATGCTGAATACTTTAAATTTTGCACATCGCCCGACAACCTACCCCGGTCTCGGTATCCCAACAGTTGTAATTTCCCCCTCATATCGCCGCTTTCGACCAGCAAATAAGATGCTCTGAAGAATCTTATTGACATATGAGCATACATTCATATAATCATTACTAGAAAATATGAGCGCATGCTCATATGAAAGGATGTTGCCATGAACGAACAGTCTTTGGAACTCATAAGCGACCCCAACGGATATGACGCTCCCCTTGCAGTGACTTGCTCTCCCGAAGACCTTCCCGACGAGGAATTGCTCTACGATCTCGCGGACCTCTTCAAGGTCTTTAGCGATACCACGCGCATCAAGATTCTCTATGCCCTCATGGGTCGCGAGCTGTGTGTAGCCGATATTGCCGATGCCACGCAAACGTCCCAATCCGCCGTCTCCCATCAGCTGCGCACGCTTAAGAGCTCCCACCTGGTCAAATTTCGCCGCGACGGCCGAAACGTCCTCTACTCACTCGCAGACGATCATGTCTACACCATGCTCAATCAAGGCATGAGCCATATCTGCGAATAACAATCCAGCAAGGCAATAACGCGGCCCGCATCTATGCCGCCAGCACAAGAAAGGAACCCATCATGAAAAAGTCCTTCAAGCTCGACGAAATCGACTGCGCAAACTGCGCTCGCGAGCTCCAAGACGAGCTCACCCGGCTCGAGGGCGTTAAATCCGTCTCCGTGAACTTTATGACACAAAAACTTACCCTCGAGGCCGAAGACAACGAGTTCGATGAGGTGCTCGACCGCGTGGTTGAGTTCACCGCCGAAGCAGAACCGGACTGCGAAATCATTCTCTAGTCCACACACCAGCAAGGCCGCAGTCATTGCGGCCTTCATTCGCAAAGTCATATGAGCGAGTGTTCACATATTCAAAGGGGAGGTATTTGAATTATGACAACCGCCGATCCCAAAAAGAAAAAGAAGAAGCGTCGCAAGAAGGAGTCCCTCGAGCACAAGCGCAATCGCATCCTTGTGGCACTTGCAATCTTTGTCGCGGTATACGCGATGGATGAACTGGGCGTCCTTGAACGCGCCTTTGGAAACCCCGGGGACATTTACGCAAGCTTCATGCTCTTCCTCGTGCCATTTGTCATCGCCGGCCATGACGTGCTCAAAAAAGCCTGGAACAACATTCGTCACGGCAAAGCATTTGACGAGAGCTTCCTCATGGCCGTGGCCACGCTCGGCGCTTTTGCTATGGTGTTTTTTCCAGACACCGACCCACACATGGCAGAGGGAGCAGCCGTTATGCTCTTTTACCAGGTGGGAGAGCTCTTCCAGGCCTACGCCGTAGGAAAGAGCCGCAAGTCTATCAGCTCCATGATGGATATCGCGCCCGATTATGCAAATATCGAAGATGCCGAAGGCAACCTTAAGCAGGTAGACCCCGACGAGGTGGCGTGTGGAAGCATCATCGTAATCAAGCCAGGCGAGCGCGTGCCCATCGATGGAACAATCGTTGAGGGTGCTACCCAGCTCGACACCGCCGCTCTCACCGGCGAATCCATCCCTCGTCATGCGGAAACGGGTACCGAGGTCGTCTCGGGCTGCATCAACATGACGGGTCTCATCAAGGTCAAGACTACCAAGCCCTTTGGCGAGTCCACTGTCTCGCGCATCCTTGAGCTTGTGGAGAACGCCAGCGAAAAGAAGGCGCGGACCGAAAACTTCATCACACGTTTTGCCCGCATTTACACGCCTGCCGTCACCGGCGCCGCGGCACTGCTCGCGGTGGGTGGCGGAGTCGTCACGGGGGCGTGGCCCGATTGGATTTTGCGCGGCCTCACCTTCTTGGTTGTCTCCTGCCCTTGCGCGCTCGTGATCAGCGTGCCTCTGAGCTTTTTTGGCGGCATCGGCGGCGCTTCCAAAATCGGCGTCCTGGTCAAGGGGTCGAACTACCTGGAGGCCCTTGCCGAAGTCGACACCGTAGTGTTCGATAAGACGGGTACGCTTACGCGCGGCACGTTTTCCGTCGCAGCGATTCATCCCGAAAACGGCTACACCGAGTCCTCCCTGCTCGAAATGGCAGCCCTTGCAGAATCCTTCTCCGATCACCCCATCGCTCAGTCTGTCCGCGCCGCCTACACGGGCGAACTGAACTCCAAGCGCGTCACGAATTCCGGCAATGACTCCGGCCACGGCATCTTTGCAACCATCGACGGCAAAAAGGTCATGGTGGGCAACGCAAAAATGCTTGCAAAGGCAGGCTTCACAGCGCCCGATTGCAAAATCGCGGGAACGATTCTCCACGTGCTGGTCGATGCCACCTACGCTGGCCATATCGTGATCGCCGACACCGTAAAAGACGACGCCAAGCAAACCATCAGCGACCTTCACGCCGCAGGAGTGCGCCACTGCGTGATGCTCACAGGCGACCGCGAGGAGGTAGCAGCCGCAGTATCCCGCGAGCTTTGCCTGGACGAGTACCACGCGCAGCTCCTTCCTGGCGACAAGGTGGAACGCGTCGAAAAACTCCTCGCCAGTGAAGGTGCCAAACACAAGCTTGCCTTTGTGGGCGACGGCATCAACGATGCCCCGGTCCTCACGCGCGCTGACGTCGGTATCGCCATGGGCGCCATGGGTTCCGACGCGGCCATCGAAGCAGCCGACATCGTGCTGATGGACGACAAGCCCTCCAACATCGCGCGTGCCATGCGCATCGCACGCAAAACCATGGGTATCGTCTGGCAAAACATCGTGTTTGCCCTTGCGGTGAAGCTGCTGATCCTCGCGCTTGCAGCGCTGGGCATCGCCAACATGTGGCTTGCGGTCTTTGGCGACGTAGGAGTGGCAATCATAGCGATCTTAAACGCAATGCGCGCCATGAGCGTCAAGAGGGCTTAAAGGTCCCAACGCCAAGGGGCCGGCATTCCCCTCTCTCGCCGGTCCTCGCTTCGCTGCGGAATCGCTCGGGAGAGAGTGCCGACTCCCGGCTGCGGGGACGCGCTCCATGCGTTCGCGGCTTGCCCTCGAGATTCAGGGACTAATAATCAAAAAAGGAGCGGCGACGTTGCACCAACGTCGCCGCTCCTGCTCGTTTTATCTGAGTTGAATTAGCCCAAGACCTCTACGAGCTCGATCTCGAAGTTGAGGTCCTTGCCGGCCATCTCATGGTTGGCGTCGATCTTGACGCCCTCGGGGGTCACCTCGACAACCGTAACAGGAACGGGCTGACCGCCGGCGCCGGAAAGCGCGAGCTTATCACCCACATGAATCTGGTCGATATTGGGCACCTGCGCAGCGGGGAAGAACATGACCAGGTCCTCGCGACGCTCGCCATAGGCCTCGGCACACGGAATATGGACGGTCTTCTTCTCACCCACCTCCATGTCCTTCACGGCGGCATCAAAGCCGGGAATCATCTGGTGGGCGCAGCAGGTGAACTCCAACGGCTCGCCACGATCGTAGGAGCTATCGAACTGGGTGCCGTCGTCCAGCGTACCGCGGTAGTGGGCGCGCACCTTCTTGCCTTCGTTTGACATATCGTCCTCGTTTCAGTGAAAACTCGATTTTGCCCGCCGGAGCGAACACGTAGGGTCAACTATACCCCAAACCGTATGCCGCAATCCGACCTATCGGACGAGCGCAGCCTGCACGTAGACGTGTAGAATGAACAAGACGAAAAACGCACCAACAGGAGGCTTCATGTCTATTCCCATACTCGATTTGCATTGCGACACCGCCGATCGCTTGGCCTGGCAAACCATCGATCGCGAACTTAAAACTGTCTCGGGAGACGAATTCTTCACCCCGGATGACGCCAAATGCCCCGAGCGCTACTTCTCCCTTAAGGACAACGACTGCGCTATCTCGATCGACATGGCCGAGGGCACTCCCTGGGCGCAGTGCTTTGCCACCTTCGTCCCCGACTGCTTTTCCCCCGAGCAATCTTTGCGTTTCCACGCGCAGGTCATGGCGCACATCAGCGCTCAGACTAATCTCAACCACGCCCAGGCAACCGAGGTGCACACCGTAAGCGACATTCGCCCCGCCCTTGAACAGGGCCGATTCGCTTGCATCCACACGATCGAGAACGCGCGCATGTTCGCGCACGACCTCAACCTCATCGAGGCCCTCAAACGTGCCGGCGTGCTCATGGCCTCCCTTACGTGGAACGCCGCGGGCCCGCTTGCCAGTGGTCACGATACCCACGCGGGCCTCACCGACCTCGGTCGCCAGGCCATTGCCGAAATGGAACGCTGCGGCATGGTGCTCGATGTCTCGCATCTCAACGATGAATGCTTTGACGAGGTAGCGGCCCTTGCCAAGCGCCCCTTCGTAGCAAGCCACTCCAATTCGCGTGCCATCTGCGGTCACGTGCGTAACCTCACCGACCAGCAGTTCCAAGTTATCCGCGACGCCGGCGGTGTCGTGGGCCTCAACTATTGCAATGGCTTCTTGGTCGATGGCGCCAATAAAGATACGTCGGCCGAACTGGTCACCTTTGACGCCACCGCACGCCACATCGAGCACTGGCTCGAGCTGGGCGGCGAAGATGTCATCGCGCTTGGTGGCGACCTCGACGGAGCTGATGTGCCCGAGTACGTGGCAGATGCCTCTAAGTTCCCCGCATTCCAGCAGATGCTTGTCGAACGTTTTGGCGAAACGACCACGCGCAAGCTTTGCTTTGAGAACGCGCTGTCCTTCTTCGAACGCTTCTAGGTCACGACCCCATCCAAATAACAAAGCGGGCGCAGGATGCACTGAGTTACATCCTGCGCCCGCACTTCTTTAGCGATTGAGCACTAACCTTGTACTAAGGCGACGTATCTACAGCCCAAGCCTCGTGTCGATAAGATCTGCCAGCACTTCGCCCAGCTCATGTCCGGCAACGCGCATCATCTGTGGGAAGCGACTGTAATACGTCATGCCGGGCGTAGAGTTGACCTCATTGAACACGACCTCGCCCTCGGGCGTGACAAACAGGTCCACACGTGCAAAACCCGAGCAGTTGAGAGCCTCATATACCGTACGCCCCACCTGACGTACGCGCTCGAGCACATCTGCGGGGAGCTCGGACGGGCAACGGAGCTCGGTATTGGCACCCGGGTCTTTTTCCAGATGGATGCGGAAGAAACCGTCACCATGAACGACGATCTCGTCCACCTCGCCCATGCGTACGCCATGAACAGCATCACCCACGACGGCACAACCGACCTCGACACCGGTGATGTTCTCCTCAACGGCAACCTTCTCGTCGAGCGCGAAAGCAGCGTCGAGTGCCTTACGATACTCATCTGCATCGTTTGCTTTGGAGACGCCGATCGAGCTGCCGCCACGAGCGGGCTTCACGAAGACGGGGTATCCGCCGCACTTCTCCACTACGGCAGCCTCGTCCTCGGCAGTAGCGCCGCGGTAGAGCACTTCGCACGTCGGCGAGCGCACGCCGGCCGCCGCAGCAAGGCGATGGCTCGCATCCTTATCCATGCACACAGCGCTCGCAAGCACGCCACAGCCCACATAGGGAACGCCGCAAACCTCAAGTGCGCCCTGAACGGTGCCGTCCTCGCCGCCCTGACCATGCAGGACAGGAAGAGCAACATCGATCTCGAGCTCGCGAAACTCTCCGTCGACAAGCTCGAGAAAGCCGCCGCGGGCATCGGGTGCGCTGCCAGGAATCAGCACTACGGGAGCACAATCATGCTCCTCCCAGGCACCCGTCACCACATCGGCAAGATCGCCCGTGTAATGGAACCAGGAACCGTTGCGATCGATGCCGATCAGCACCGGGCAGAAGCGCCTGGAATCGAGCGCGGCGATAACGTTATCGGCAGACTTAAGGGAGATATCGTGCTCGGTAGAGATGCCTCCGAACAGGATGGCGACGTTGATCATGGGGATTGTCCTCTCTCGCAGCGACGCCCATGGGCGCGCTTGTTCACGAGGCCTATTATAAGCATCGTTGCCAAAGATGGCGCATCGTCTCATAAACGCTAGAATGACAAACGCTTATGAACCGGCTGAAAGGAGAGGACGTGAAGCTTGGCTCGCATTGCGTTCATCACGCCGGGCGCGATGTACCCGTTCTTGTCGAGCGCAAGCGCGTCAAGAACTTCAACCTGCATGTCCGTGCCGACGCAAGCGTCTTTTGCAGCGTCCCAAACGCAGCGAGCAGCAAGCAAATCGATGACTTTCTCACCCGGCATGCGTCCTGGATTGTGCAGCACGTCGTGCGCGTCGAGCAGGCAGTGCGCACGCAACCACGGCACGACGAGCCAACCTGCGACGGTCTCATCCCCCTCTGGGGCGAACTTGTAGACGCGGCTGAGGCCAGTCCCAACGCAGCTACGCTCCAACAGCTCTATCGCTTGGAGTTGGAAAAGGCGCTGCCACGTATCGTGGGGCGCATCGAGGCAACCATGGGCATACACGCCGAGCGATGGGGCCTCCGGACCATGAAGTCGCGCTGGGGCTCGTGCACGCCCGCGCACAAGACAATCCGTATCAATACGCAGCTCGCCGCCTACCCGCCCCTCTGCTTGGAGATGGTCGTCACCCACGAGCTCGTGCACCTGATGGAGCCCAGCCATAACGCCCGGTTCCACGCCTTGCTCGACGCCTATTGCCCCAGCAATCGAGAGGCTTCGCGCATCCTCAGGAAATCCCCGCTCGAAGCCGCAAACATGACGCGGGGCGCCGAGCTCAATTGCTGCAGCGCCCCGCGGTAGGTAGCCTGTTTTACTCAGTGTATCCTATCGATAGAAGTTCAAGTAGTTGTAGACAAACGCATCCTCACTCTTCTCGAAGTCGGAAAGATCGGTGTAGACGCCATAGTAGGAGCCCTCCTCCGGTAACCCAGCAGCCGGTGGTCACAACAGAGCAGCTCTTCTTATCGGACGAAAGCTTGCTGTCAAACGCGGCTCCACCGTCGTCATCGTCGCGCGCAACACCGCAACGCGGCGCGATGGTCTGATCTTCTAGCTCAAAGCGAACGGAAGAAACGTCGTTGTCGCTATCGATATGCGCACTGACCGTACATGTTGCCTCGGAGACGAAAAAACGATTTTGGATGGCCGCCACAGCTGTCGCGGCAAGTTGGTGCAAACATGGCATACCCCCATATCACGATCGGATCTTGCCAGGGCTACCGCATACGCACCGCTGTGGCCCTGCTTCACCTCTACAGGTACAAAGGTATAATCGGCATGCGTCGAACAGCAAACCCCTGCACACCAAATGATGTACAGGGGTTTCAAACACATGCCTGAACTTCGCTAGCGCAAGCGCTCAATTTCCACGCCGCAAGAGGCAAGCGGCAGGCCTACGGGTGCCCAGGGCTTTTCGACCTTCACACGCACACCCAGGAGCAACGGATAACGTGCGAGCAAGGTCTGTGCCACACCCTCTGCCGCCGCTTCGATGAGCTTGAACGTATGCCCTCGCATGTAGCTGTCCACATCGTGGCAGACAGCGCCATAATCGACCGACGTACTCAGGTCGTCGCCCTCCCCCGCCGCATGCAAATCGGCGTAGAGCACCAGAGAAACGACAAATTTCTGCCCCAGGGTATTTTCCTCGGGGTACACGCCGTGATTGGCAAAAACCTCAAGACCGTCAATCAGGATGCGATCGGCACGAGAAATCTGATCGGAGGTCGCACGAACGATCGAGGTTCGCGTCGCCGGGACATTCGCGCCATCGCGGCGCGCAAGCTTTGCCCCTTCAATCGGCGTTGTGCTATCGGGCAATTTCTTGCTACTCATGCGAATCACTCCTCCAATGCGGTTCGCATCGGCTAGACACGCACCGCCCTGTTTTTCTTCTCTTCCGGCCAATAGCAGGTAGCACAAGCGGAGCACGCGAAGCAAGGACGTGACCGATGGTCGGCCTCGGCAATCACGCAGGCCAAACGACTTGACAGAGAGGAAAGCTCGCACGATGCCGCATCGGCGTCGTCGGCACGGTGGCCTCGCACCGCCTTGACGATTGCCTCCGCCTCGGCGGAAGAGAATCTCTGTTCAGCCACTACCGTACCCAAAATCCGGCGCGCTATCTCGACGCCCGCCACATCATGGGAAATGCCCTCGGAATATTCAGCAGCGCGACCGATGTCATGCAAAAGCGCTGCAGCGTAGACAACGTCCCGGGCAAGACCGAAGCCACCTTCGAGGTTGATAATCCACGCCGTACGCGCCACATCCAACAGGTGGGACAAACCGTGCCTGCAGTAGACGCGCTGCACCTCCGCTGCCTCGATGGCAGCCAGGTTTTCTTGAAATAAGGGGTTTGCCCAAATTGCGTCGACACGCGGCATGCTCGCAAGCAACGTTAGCGCTCCAGCATGCGGAAGAAACGCTCCTCGAGGGCGGAATCGCTCTCAAAACAACCGCGTCGCGCAAGCGTCACCGTGGTAGTGCCGGGCTTCTGCACGCCACGCATGGTCATACACATATGCTCCGCTTCGATACGGACGATCGCGCCCTCGGGAGCCAAATGCTCCATCAATGCATCGGCAATCTGCGCGGTAAGCTGCTCTTGCAGCTGTAAACGACGCGCATAGACCTCGACCGTGCGTGCAAGCTTCGACAACCCCGCCACGCGACCGCGCGGTATATAGCCAATGGCCACACGACCATAAAAGGGAAGCATGTGATGCTCGCACATGGAGTAAAACGTGATGTCACGCTCGATCACCAGATCGTTCGAATTCACCGCAAAGGTGCGACTCAAATGCTCGGAGGCATCCGACTCCATTCCGCCGGCAAGCTCCTCCCACATGCGCGCCACGCGATCGGGGGTTTCCACAAGACCCTCGCGCGTTGGGTCTTCACCGATTCCCTCGAGCAGCAGACGAATCGCTTCTTTTACCTTTTCCGAATCGACCATGGGGGCCTTTCCTACTTCATTGTATGGGTGCTATACACCGCTTCGTCATGCCAGAGCTCAACCGCATCTGCAAGGTTCACGCCCTCGGAGGCGGCACGGGCACGCGTCGCGTTCATGTCGATGATACGTTGATTGGACGATCCGCGAAAGCGCAGCGAGATGTCATGCAAATCCTGCACGAAAGGACCGTCAACCAAGATATCAATGCACGCAAGCAGGCGATCCGTAACGTCGGTGCGATGCGCCCCGCCCGGCATGAGCGCATCAAGCGTGTCGCCCGTATAGCACCAGATGGTCTTGCCCGATTCGGCAGGATATGCCGCACGCACGCGCTCGACGAAGTCCACGAGGCCCATTTGGTTCTCCGGCTCCATCGGCTCGCCGCCCAGCAGGGTAAGGCCGTCGCAAAACGGATGATCGATGCTCGCGATGATCTGATCGGCAACCCCAGGCGTAAACGGGTCACCGGCAGCAAAATCCCATGCCACGGCATTAAAGCAATTCTTGCAGCCGCGGCGGCACCCGCTGACGAACAGCGTAGTACGAACCCCCTCGCCATTGGCGATATCAAAGTATTTGATAGCCGAGTAATTCACACTGCCTCCCCTAAAAAACGGCATCCGCCCTATGCTCATCGACCAAACATCCTACAGATGAAAGAATGGGGCCGCAAAAACAGCCCCATCAATTCTTGCAGGCAGAAAGACCGCACCTCAGTGCGCGATCTCTTATAGGTGCAAAACGCGGTCGCGAATCTCCTCGGTGCGGCCCTGGTTCCAAAACTGAGTACCGATATAGCCGCAAGTACGACGCGCCACGTTCATCTTTTCCTGGTCGCGGTTACCGCAGTGGGGGCACTCCCACACCAGCTTTCCGTCGTCTTCCACAATCTTGATCTCGCCGTCGTAGCCACATACCTGGCAATAGTCGCTCTTGGTGTTGAGCTCGGCGTACATGATGTTGTCGTAGATGTACTGCATCACACGGATAACGGCCTTGAGGTTATCCTGCATGTTGGGAACCTCAACGTAAGAGATGGCGCCACCAGGGCTCAGACGTTGGAACTGGCTCTCGAACTTGAGCTTGTCAAAAGCGTCAATCTGCTCGGACACGTGCACGTGATAGCTGTTGGTGATGTAGCCCTTGTCGGTCACGCCGGGAACGATGCCAAAGCGGCGCTGCAGCGACTTGGCGAATTTGTACGTCGTGGACTCGAGCGGCGTGCCGTAAAGCGAAAAGTCGATGTTGCTCTCGGCCTTCCATTCGTTGCACTTGTCGTTCATGTGCTGCATGACCTGCATCGCAAAAGGCGTACCCTCCGCCTCGGTATGGCTGTGGCCGGTCATGTACTTGACGCATTCGTACAGGCCCGCATAGCCAAGCGAGATGGTCGAATACCCGCCATACAGCAGCTTGTCGATGGTCTCGCCCTTCTTCAGACGCGCAAGGGCACCGTACTGCCACAGAATCGGAGCAGCGTCAGACAGCGTGCCCTTCAAGCGATCGTGCCGGCACATGAGCGCCTTGTGGCACAGCTCCAAGCGCTCGTCAAAGATCTCCCAGAACTTGTCCATGTCCTGATGCGACGAGAGCGCCACGTCGGGAAGATTGATGGTGACGACGCCTTGGTTAAAGCGGCCATAGTACTTGGGCTTACCCGGCTCCCAGTTGCCGGCATTCGCCACGTTGCCATAGCCGTTGCCGGAGCGATCGGGAGTCAGGAAGCTGCGGCAGCCCATGCAGGTGTAGCAGTCGCCGTTGCCCTCGGTCTCGCCCAGAGATAGCTTGTACTCGCGCATCTTCTTCTCAGAGATGTAATCGGGCACCATACGCTTGGCGGTACACTTGGCCGCAAGCTGCGTGAGGTAGAAGAACGGAGAGTCCTCGGCTACGTTGTCATCCTCGAGCACGTAGATGAGCTTGGGGAACGCCGGGGTGATCCATACGCCCGCCTCGTTCTTCACGCCCTCATAACGCTGACGCAAGGTCTCCTCGACAATCATGGCGAGGTCATGTTTCTCGGACTCGGAACGAGCCTCGTTGAGATACATGAACACGGTGACAAACGGGGCCTGGCCGTTAGTGGTCATAAGGGTTACAACCTGGTACTGGATGGTCTGAACGCCACGGCGAATCTCGTCGCGCAGACGTTCCTCCACAACCTCATGCATCTTCTCCTCGGGAGCGCTCACACCAAGCTCTTCGAGCTCGCGAGTCACCTCGCGGCGGATCTTTTGGCGGCTCACCTCGACGAAAGGCGCCAGATGCGTCAGCGAGATGGACTGACCGCCATACTGAGAAGACGCAACCTGGGCGATGATCTGCGTGGCGATGTTGCACGCCGTCGAGAAACTATGCGGCTTCTCGATAAGCGTACCCGAGATAACCGTGCCGTTTTGCAGCATGTCCTCAAGGTTCACCAGGTCGCAGTTGTGCATATGCTGAGCAAAGTAATCCGAGTCATGGAAGTGGATGATGCCCTCGTTATGAGCGGCCACGACATCGGCAGGCAGCAAGACGCGCTGCGCCAGATCCTTGGAAACCTCGCCAGCCATGTAGTCGCGCTGAACGGAATTGACGGTGGGATTCTTGTTGGAGTTCTCCTGCTTGACCTCTTCGTTGTTGCACTCGATAAGCGAGAGAATCTTGTCATCGGTAGTGTTCTTGGTGCGCTTGAGACTCTGCACATAGCGGTAGATGATGTAGTGGCGAGCCACCTCGTAGCGATCGAGACGCATAATCTCGTCCTCGACCATATCCTGAATCTCTTCGACGGAAACGGTGTGGCCGGCGTTCTCGCAAGCATCGGCAACGTTTTGCGCGGCATAGACAACCTGGCGCTCGGTCAAGCGATCGGCCTCCTTGACCTCACGGTTCGCCGCTCGAATCGCGCTGCTGATCTTCTCGATGTCAAACGTAACTTCCACTCCGCTGCGCTTGATGATCTTCATGAAGCTCGTACCTCTCGTCCTCTTCTACAAGGCGCACGAACGTTGCGGGTCTCTCCCGCCTTCCTGCGTCTTCTCTATTCGTTGAAAGACTTTACGCTCGCGTGCGGACAAATCCCGGCCTTGTCCATAGGGCGGCAAGGGAAGTGCCGTAACGCATTTGGCAAGCGCGAAGTCACATCTTACGGTGTGTCGATACCTATCATACGACAAGTTACTCACCCTATATAATGTTTTCTTATTAATGGCCAACACTATATATTGTGTTTTAGCAGGTCAACGGCGTAAGAAAGATACCGTAAACATTTACATTGCTTCCACGGGCCGATCTATTCCACGCGCCGCCAACACGTGACCTGCAGTTTGGCTCTCAAGCATATTGGACATATTCCCGTCAGAAATCTTTCAAAACCTCACGAGTCCCGCGATGAACGGCGTTAAAAAAGCACTTGACCTATATGTTGTGCGTTCAGCGAAAAAGGGCGCGTCAAACCGCACTGATTCGACACGCCCTCCAAATCGAAGGTTATGGATGCGAAAGCCCGCGGCTACTTCGCATCGCGGCGACGACGAGCGATCTCGCCCGCGGCGATAGCGGCGGCACCGGCGCCGGCGATAACGACGACCCCCTCGAAAGTTCTATCGCCCGTCTGCGGCAGCGCGACAGCCGCGGTACGCGAGGCGGCAACGGCCCCGTTTGAAGTCTGCTGCGCCGCAGCAGATGCAGTGCCCTTGCCCTCTGCCAAAGTCCCCATCGAAGAAGTGCCGGATGCAGAACTCGAGTCCGTTGCAGCACCAGAGCCCGTAGCCTGTGAGCACTTGTTGTAGCACTCGAGCGCAGCATCGTAGTTAGCCTGCGCGGCATCAAACTCATCTTTTGCCTGCTGCTGCGCGGACACAGCGTTGTCGTATGCAGTCTGCTTCGCCAACGTGTTCGCATGAGCAGCCTCAAACGCCGCCTTGGCGGAGGCGAGCAGCTTCCCCTTCGCCTGCAAGCCGACCCTAGCTTTGATGGCATCGACTTCCGCCTGAGCAACCTGTGCGCTCAGCTCCGCCAGCTCCTTGTTTGCGCGCGCCGCATGTTGCTTCGCGGCATCCAAATCGGTACGGGACCGATCGACGTTCTGCTTTGCAGCCGCTTGTGCCGCACGGGCCTCCTCGAGCTTTTGCGCCGCTTGCCGAGCCGCTTGCTCGGCGTTCTCGGCAAGTTTAGAGGCGGACTCCGCCACCTTACGCGCGGCTTCCATAGTGGTATAGGCGGCAGCCTCGGCGTCCTTTGCGACTTGCAGCTGGACGCCCGCCGCGTCCATAGCAAGCTTTGCCGCTTTCTCGGCAACCTCGGCGCCCACCACGAGCGTACGGGCGGCATCCAGGTTCTTGGCAGCCACCGCAAGCTGGGCATTCACGATATCGAGCTCCGTCTTCGCCTCTTCGTATTTTCGAGTAAGCTCGCCTGGAATCTTCACGCCAAGCACGGTCTTGCCGTCAATTTGCTCATTGAGCTTTTTGAGCTCGGCAGCGTGCTGCGCGTCGTAGGAAGAAACGGCGGAGTTTGCAGCATCGGCACCAGCTTGCGCGTCTTGCTGGACTGCCAGCTTTTGATCGAGGACCTGCTGGGCCTCGTTCCTTTTCGCCTCTGCCTGCTCGGTCTGCTGCTTCGCTTGCCCGAGAGCCTTCTCGGCATCGTCAAGCTTTCGCTTGTATTCATCCAAATGGTCGATAGCGTCCAGCCGAGTGTTCACATTATCGAGCTCAGCTTGATCGGCACTGAGCGCCGCCCTCGCCGCATCGAGCTCATCGCTTGCATCCTGTTTTGCCGCCTGTGCATCGGCCACTTTCTGTTTCGCCTGAGCCAAGGCTTCATCGAGCGGCGCCTTCGCGGCATTCGCGCTGTCGAGCGCGGCTTGGGCGGCGGCGACCTCCTCTGCCTTGGCATCCTGCTTCGCCTTCAGGCCGCTCAGGTTGGCTTCGGCAGAGTCAAGCGCCTTCTTGGCCTCGTTTTTCACCGACTGAAGAACCCATTTGCTGTCCTTGATGGCATCGTAGCTGGACTTTGCAGCGTTATATACGATCTGAGAAGCGCTCACCTCGGAGTCAATCTTCGACTTCTCCTTCTGCCTAGCGGAAAGAGCAGCCTGGGCGTCCTTTACCGCTTGCGTCGGGGCGACCAGTTTGTCCTCGGCAGTCTTCTGGGTCGCTTGCGCAGCATCGAGCGCCGCCGTGGCTCTATCGAGCGCCGCTTGATCGCCTTCAACCTGCTGCTGCCCATGGGCAACCTTGTCCTCGAGCTCATGTTTATGCGCACGTAGCGCCTGAACCTGCGATGCATCTCCGGCAATCTTCGTGGCATCCTCATAAAGCGCACGGGCATCATCGGCTGCTTGCTGTTTTACCTGCTGATTTTTCACCGCATCGTTATATGAGTTCGTCGCGGCGTCGAGTGTGGCTTGAGCCGATGCGACATCCGCCTTTGCTGCATCGAGCGTCGCATTCGCCTCGTCGACCCTCTTCTCAAGATCGTCGTGCCCCTGGTTGATCTCTTCGCGACGCGCGTTGGCGTCGTCCAAGGCTTTCTTGGCCTTATCGTATTTGGCCTGCGCATCCTTTTGGCGATCGACCATGCCGTTGTACCAATTCTCGGCGTTTTCGAGATTCTTCTTAGCGGTCTCGAGCGCGCTTACCGCGGCATCGTGCTTGGTACGCGCATCGTCAAACTTGCCCTGGGCCTTTTTGCTTTGAGCACTCGCCGTCTTCCAGAGCTTTTGGGCAGCCTCGTAATTTTTCTGAGCCAGATCGGCAGCCGCCTTGAGACTGTCGACAGAATTGCTTGAAACACCGGCGAGGGCCTGGAGACGCTGCACTTCGAGCGTCGCCTTGGTGTACTCGGCCTTAGCAGCTTCGAGCTCGGCGGTCTTCTTCACGACCGTGCGGTCCGCTTCTTTGACCTCGTCGCTCTTCTCGGTCCACTCGCCTTCAACGTCTTTAAGGTGCTGCTGGGCAGCGTCATTGGCTGCCGCCGCCTCGTCATAGGCGGCCTGGGCCGCCTCGAGATTCGCGGCAGCCTCCCTCTCCGCCGCTTGCGCAACCTCAAGATCGGTTGACGCGTTGCCGGTCGCGTCACGCTTGGCCTGGTAATTGGCCTTTGCTTTATCGAGCTTGGCCTTGGCGTCATCAAGATTTTTCTTGCAAGCGGCAAGCGACATGGTACCGCCCTGGCACTCCTCATAGCAGCCGGCGAGCACCAAGTCGTTATTGGTCTGCGCCATCGCGGCAGTAGAAAGCATGGGGGAAAGTGCGAATCCGGCCGTTATCACCGCGGCAACCGTCGGCTTGAAGTACTTCTTCTTGGAAGAGCCCATGATGCACCTTTTTTCCGCTGCACTGCCGCCGTTGAAGCGACATATGTCTATTAAATTCACTGCGAAAGAATACTCTTCGAACATTTATTCAACAATGGATAACTAAGCCACGTATGTTGAAAATCGCACAATTGATGCATAATGGACAAACTATGCCCCGCCCGATGGCAACGACACCGAGCAATCTGCTGAGAAGGCGCACTCTCAACAAGGGTTCCAATCCCAAATGGAGCAGAAAGTCCCCTTTGGACCGTCTCGGGCCCGCGCCAAATGG
>JAFEHB010000087.1_pt1 | contig 104560 bp, 105 predicted proteins | sample 9267121 | NCBI WGS metagenome assembly JAFEHB01 (sample SAMN17103336, study PRJNA684904) | human gut metagenome | isolation source: diarrhea sample from child under the age of five | host: Homo sapiens | place: South Africa: Mafikeng, Mafikeng Provincial Hospital | collected 2019-09 | reverse complement strand
GTACCGACTACCGCATCCAGATCATCGACACCCCGGGCCACGTTGACTTCACCGCTGAGGTCGAGCGCTGCCTGCGCGTTCTCGACGGTGCTGTCGCTGTGTTCGACGCCGTTGCTGGCGTTCAGCCCCAGTCCGAGACGGTGTGGCGTCAGGCTTCCACCTTCAACGTCCCCCGTATCGCTTTCATCAACAAGTATGACCGCGTGGGCGCCGACTTCTTCAACGCTATCGAGACCATGAAGGAGCGCCTCGACGCTAACGCTGTCGCCGCTCAGGTCCCGATGGGTGCTGAAGACAACTTCTGGGGCGTCATCGACCTCGTTACCATGACCGCATGGGACTTCAAGGCCGACGACAAGGGCATGACCTACCCCGAGCCGATGGACGAGATCCCGGCTGAGTTCGCCGACATCGCTGCTACCAAGCGCGAGGAGCTCCTCGACGCTGCCGCTAGCTTTGATGACGAGCTCATGGAGAAGATCCTCATGGAGGAGGACTTCACCGTTGAGGAGCTCAAGGCAGCCCTGCGTAAGGGCGTTTTGGCCAACGAGCTCAACCTCGTCTTCGTGGGTTCCGCTTACAAGAACAAGGGCGTGCAGGAGCTGCTCGACGCTGTTGTCGACTACCTCCCCAGCCCGCTGGACGTTCCCGCTATCGAGGGTACCGACCCCGATACCGGCGACACCATTGAGCGTCACCCCGACTTCGATCAGCCTTTCGCAGGCCTTGCCTTCAAGATTATGACCGACCCGTTTGTCGGTAAGCTCACCTATGTCCGCGTCTACTCTGGCGTGGCCGAGTCCGGTTCCTACGTCGTCAACGCTTCCAATGGCAAGCGTGAGCGCCTGGGCCGCATCCTCGAGATGAACGCTGCCGAGCGTATCGACCGTGAAGACGCATGCGCCGGCGACATCATCGCTTGCGTGGGCCTCAAGAACACCACCACCGGTGACACCCTGTGCGCCGAGGGCAAGGAGATCGTCCTCGAGAAGATCGAGTTCGCTAAGCCCGTTATCGACGTTGCCATCGAGCCCAAGACCAAGGCCGAGCAGGACAAGATGTCCCTGGCTCTGACCAAGCTCGCCGAGGAGGACCCGACCTTCCAGGTGTCCACCAACCACGAGACCGGCCAGACCATCATCGCCGGCATGGGCGAGCTGCACCTCGAGATCATCGTCGACCGTCTGCTCCGTGAGTTCAAGGTTGACGCTAACGTTGGTAAGCCCCAGGTTGCCTACCGCGAGACCGCTGGTCACGACGTCGAGAAGGCTGAGGGCAAGTTCGTCCGTCAGTCCGGTGGTCGCGGTCAGTACGGTCACGCCGTCATCAAGCTCGAGAAGATGGAAGAGGGCTTTGGCTACGAGTTCGTCAACGCCATCGTCGGCGGTGTCGTTCCCAAGGAGTACATCCCCTCGATCGACAAGGGCATCCAGGAGGCACTGCAGACCGGTGTTATCGCTGGCTTCCCTGTCCTCGACGTGAAGGTCACCCTGTTCGACGGTTCCTACCACGAGGTCGACTCCTCCGAGGCTGCCTTCAAGATCGCCGGTTCCATGGCAATCAAGGATGCTCTCAAGAAGTCCGATCCTATGCTCCTCGAGCCGGTCATGGCCGTTGAGGTTGAGACCCCCGAGCAGTACATGGGCGACGTTATGGGCAACATCTCCAGCCGTCGTGGCAACATTGAGGGCATGGAGGATCGCAAGAACACCAAGCTCATCCGCGCTAAGGTGCCCCTGGGCGAGATGTTCGGCTATGCTACCGACCTTCGCTCCCAGACCCAGGGTCGTGCATCCTACACGATGCAGTTCGACTCTTACGAGCCCGCTCCCAAGTCCATTGTGGAAGAGGTCGTCAGCAAGAACGGTGGCCAGGCCTAAGCCTTCGCCGTACGTAGGTTATTACGCGAGAAACCCTCGCATCCATTTGGAGGTATACGTTGTCTAGCCAGAAGATCAGGATTCGCCTCAAGGGCTATGATCACGAGGTCGTGGATCAGTCTGCGAAGCTCATCGTCGACACCGCTCAGAAGACCGGTGCCCGCGTTTCCGGCCCCATCCCCCTGCCCACCGAGCGCAACCTCTATACGGTTATCCGCTCCCCGCATGTGGACAAGGATTCCCGCGAGCAGTTCGAGATGCGCACCCACAAGCGCCTCATCGACATCCTCGACCCCACCAGCGGCACCGTCGATTCGCTTATGCGTCTTGACCTTCCCGCAGGCGTCGACATCGAGATCAAGCTCTAAGCTCAATCTCGTTTAAGCGATGTTGCAAAGCCCCGTTGCCTTTTGGCGGCGGGGCTTTTTGCGTTATCGTTGCGGTATACGTGATCGGCGCCAGGGAAGGGGACGCGACAGCATGAAGACGCTGTATTTAATGAGGCACGGGCAAACCGAGTTCAATGTGCAAAAGATCGTCCAGGGACAGTGCGACTCGCCTCTGACGGCAGCAGGGAAGGACCAGGCCCGTGAGGCGGCGCTTAAGCTAGCGCAATGCGGTGTTTGCCCCGATCGCATCGCGGCCTCTCCGCTGGGGCGTGCCTATCGAACCTGTATGCTTGTGCGCGACGTTTTGTGTGAGTCGTTAGGCGTCGTCTTGCCCGAGGTCGAGACGTGCCAAGACCTCGAAGAGCGCAACTACGGCTCATTTGAACGCGGGCCTATGTCCGAGGTTCCGGCAGATGTCTGGAATCCAGGTGAGGAACTTGCCTCGTATGGCGTAGAGGGGAGTGCTGCGCTGCGCGCGCGAATCGTCGATGCTATTCGCAACCTTATGGCGCCCGATGACGTGGGAACGCTCTTGGCTGTCTCCCATGGTTCTACTGTCTTGCAGTTCTACCTTGCCGCCGAGCGTCCCGGTGAGCCTGAGCCCCGCCGCAAGTTGCCCAATTGCTGTGTCCTAAAGTTTTCCTACGATGAGTCTGCGAGCACGTTCACTTTGCTTGAGGTCCTTTGATGCTCGAGCGAAAACGCCTGGATTAGGCTATGGATACGCCCGGGGGCGGGGTCTTTGAGCTGCAGTTGTGACCAAATGGCGCGATTCTTTGCTTGAGCAGGGAAAACATTGTGATGAAAGCTTGAAGACGCGCATACCTGTGTATACTAAACAACTGTGCGCGTCGAGGGAGGATTCTGCCTATCGCATGTTTGGGCACCAAGGGTTGCTGTCTGAGCTTGGGTTTTGGTGAATTCGAAGTCGACAACCGCGTGTATCAGTTGTGGTCCTCTAGGGGTGAACGCAAGGGGTGTTCACATTGTCCCAAGACCACCGAGAGTTGGAGATCGTACATGATCAGCATGATTCTCGGCCGCAAGATCGGCATGACCCAGGTTTGGGACGAGAACGACAACGTCGTTCCCGTCACGGTCATCCAGGCTGGCCCCTGCACCGTCTCGCAGGTTAAATCTGAGGCGACCGACGGCTACAATGCCGTCCAGATCGGTTTCGGCGATATCAAGGCCAAGAACGTGAACAAGCCCATGGCTGGTCACTTTGCCAAGGCCGGCGTCGAGCCTGTTCGTTACCTTCGTGAGGTTCGCGTTGCTTCTGCCGAGGAGCACAAGGTTGGCGACGTCGTCACCGTCACAGACTTCGCTGATGTCGCTAAGGTCGACGTCATCGGTACCTCCAAGGGTAAGGGCTTCCAGGGTCGCATTAAGCGCTGGGGTCAGCGCCGCGGTCCTATGACCCACGGTTCGCACTTCCAGCGTCATCCGGGCTCCATTGGCCAGTGCGCCTATCCTGCCCGCGTCCTCAAGGGCGTCAAGATGGCTGGTCACATGGGTAACGAGCGCGTTACCGTGAAGAACCTCACCGTTGTCCGCATCGATGCCGAGCAGAACCTCATCCTTGTCAAGGGCGCTGTGCCCGGTGGCAAGAATGGCCTGGTCGCCATCCGTATGGCCTAAGGGCCCCGTGCCAGTTGGTCCAGCGTCATACCAAGGAGAACACTTACATGTCTAAGTTTGAAGTTATGAACAGCGAGGGCAAGAAGGCCACTGAGGCCGAGCTCGCGCCCGAGGTGTACGGCATCGAGCCGAACATCCACGTCATGCACCACATCGTCAAGTGCCAGCAGGCTTGCTGGCGTCAGGGCACCCAGTCTGCCAAGGGCCGTTCCGAGGTCTCTGGCGGCGGCAAGAAGCCTTGGCGTCAGAAGGGCACCGGCCGTGCCCGTCAGGGTTCCACCCGTGCTCCCCAGTGGCGCCACGGTGGCGTCGTCTTCGCACCCAAGCCCCGTTCCTACGCTAAGCGTATGAACGCCAAAGAGGTCAAGCTCGCTATGCGTTCTGCCCTCTCCGCTAAGGTTCGCGACAACGAGCTCGTTCTCGTTGACGACTACGCTTTCGAGAAGCCGTCCACCAAGGCTGCTGTCGCCATGCTCAAGGCTCTCGGCCTTGAGGGCAAGCGCCTGACCATCATCGTTCGCGATGAGGACATCAACGCTTACCTTTCCTTCCGCAATGTCCCCAAGACGTTCATCATCACGCCCGACGAGGCCAACACCTATGACCTCCTCAACAACGGCGCCCTGCTGATGACCGCCGACATTGCCGCTCACTTCGGGGAGGTGCTTGCATAAATGACCGCACACGAGATCATCATCCGCCCCATCGTTTCCGAGCAGTCCTATGACATGATGGAGCAGAACAAGTACACGTTCGAGGTTGCCAAGTCCGCTACCAAGCTGCAGGTTCGCGACGCCATCGAGGAGATCTTCGGTGTCCACGTCACCCGCGTGAACACGCTCAACGTCAAGCCTAAGACGAAGCGCGTCCGCTATATCGCCGGTAAGACCCGCACCTGGAAGAAGGCCATCGTGACCGTCGCCGAGGGCGAGACCATCGAGATCTTCGGCACCCAGGCGTAAGTACGCTTTCTTCGCGCCTCCTGTCTCCTTATGGAGACAGAGGTGTTCCGGGGCTTCAATAGGGAGTCGCCCGGTACCGTGGTAAATCCGGTGTCATCGCATCCGCGATCCCCGCTTGCGATGGCTAGCGGATTGATTCGAAAGGGATAGGTAATGGCTGTAAAGCACCTTAAACCGACCAGCGCCGGTAGGCGTTGGCAGACGATTTCGGATTTCTCCGAGATCACCACTTCTAAGCCCGAGAAGTCTCTTCTCGAGCCGCTGAACAAGAAGGCTGGCCGCAACAACAGCGGTCACATCTCCGTTCGCCATCAGGGCGGCGGCGTGAAGCGTCAGTATCGTCGCATCGACTTCAAGCGCAACAAGGACGGCGTGCCCGCCAAGGTTGCCACGATCGAGTACGATCCTAACCGCTCCGCTCGCATCGCTCTGCTTCACTACGTCGATGGCGAGAAGCGCTACATCATCGCGCCGAAGGGCCTCGAGGTCGGTCAGACCGTCATGTCCGGCGCTGGCGCCGACATCAAGCCCGGCAACGCGCTGCCGCTGTCCGATATCCCCGTGGGTACCCTTATCCACGCCGTGGAGTTCATGCCTGGCAAGGGCGCTGCTATCGCTCGTTCCGCCGGCAACTCCTGCCAGCTGATGGGCAAGGAGGGCAAGTACGCCATTGTGCGTATGCCGTCTTCCGAGATGCGCCGCATCCTCATCACCTGCCGCGCAACCGTTGGTGAGGTCGGCAACGCCGAGCACTCCAACATCGTTATCGGCAAGGCTGGCCGTAAGCGCAAGATGAACGTCCGTCCGACTGTTCGTGGTACGGTCATGAACCCGGTCGACCACCCGCACGGCGGCGGCGAGGGCAAGAACCACACCTCTGGTCGTCCTTCTGTTTCTCCGTGGGGCAAGCCGTCCAAGGGCTTCCGTACGCGCAAGAAGAAGAAGGTCTCGAACGCCCTCATCATCCGTCGTCGCAAGAAGTAGTCGATACCGAGTTTTTAGGAGTTAGCACTTATGAGCAGAAGTCTCAAAAAGGGCCCGTTTGTGGAGACTCGCCTCCTCTCGCGTATCACCGCGATGAACGAGGCTGGCAAGAAGGACGTCGTGAAGACCTGGTCTCGCGCGTCCACCATCTTCCCCGAGATGGTCGGTCACACCATCGCCGTCCACGACGGTCGCAAGCACGTGCCCGTGTATGTTACCGAGTCCATGGTTGGTCACAAGCTCGGCGAGTTCGCACCGACCCGTACGTTCCGTGGCCACAAGGCCAAATAGGGGGGTTCATCGTAAATGGCATCTAATAACGAGGTCCGCGCTACCGCTAAGTGGGTGCGCGTGTCCCCCAGCAAGGCTCGCCTTGTGGTCGATTTGATTCGTAACAAGTCCGTTGCCCAGGCTTTCGAGATCCTGCAGTTCTGCGATCGTCACGTTGCCGTTGACGTCGAGAAGGTTCTCCGTTCCGCCGTGGCCAACGCCGAGAACAACAACGGTATGCGCGCTGACGACCTGGTCGTCGCCGCTACCTATGTTGACGAGGGCCCGACGCTCAAGCGTATCCGTCCTCGCGCTAAGGGCTCCGCTTCCCGCATTCTGAAGCGCACGAGCCACATCACCGTCATCGTCGCTCCTCGAAAGGAGGCATAAAGCGCTATGGGTCAGAAAGTTTATCCCACTGGTTTCCGTCTCGGCATCACCGAGGACTGGCGTTCCCGCTGGTTCGCCGGTAAGGATTACGCTGCCACTCTCGGCAACGACCTCGCTATCCGCAAGTTCCTCGAGAAGCGTCTTGCCCGCGCCGCCGTCTCCCGCGTGGAGATCGAGCGCGCTGGCGACAAGGTGAAGGTCATTATCCTCACCGCTCGCCCGGGCGTTGTCATCGGCAAGAAGGGTGCAGAGATCGACGGTCTCCGCGCCGACCTCGAGAAGGTCGCCGGTGTCGAGAAGGGCCAGCTCTCCGTTGACGTCATCGAGGTCAAGCGCCCCGAGCTCGACGCCAGCCTCGTTGCTCAGTCCATTGCCGAGCAGCTTGAGGGCCGCGTTGCCTTCCGTCGCGCTATGCGTAAGGCCGTTCAGTCCGCTCGCAAGGCTGGCGCTAAGGGTATTCGTATCCAGTGCTCCGGTCGTCTGGGTGGCGCTGAGATGAGCCGTCGCGAGTGGTACCGTGAGGGTCGTGTGCCTCTGCACACCCTGCGTGCCAAGATCGATTACGGCACCGCCGTCGCTCGCACCACCATGGGTGCCTGCGGCGTGAAGGTTTGGATCTACCAGGGCGAGAAGCTCCCCGGTCAGCCTGTTCCTAACATGGCTCTCGAGGGTACCTCGCGTCCTCGTCGTCGTAACAACGAGAGGAGGGGTCAGTAGTGCTTGCCCCTAAGCGTGTTCTTCACCGTAAGGTGCAGCGTGGTTCCATGAAGGGCCAGGCTAAGGGTAATACCCAGCTGCATTTTGGCGAGTATGGTCTGAAGGCTCTTGAGGCCCATTGGATCACCAACCGTCAGATCGAGGCCGCTCGTATCGCCATGACCCGTTATATGAAGCGTGGCGGTCGCGTCTACATCACCATCTTCCCGGATAAGCCCATCACGAAGAAGCCTGCGGAGACTCGCATGGGTTCTGGTAAGGGTAACCCCGAGGAGTGGGTGGCCGTTGTCAAGCCCGGTCGTATCATGTTTGAGATCGCCGGCGTGCCCGAGGATGTTGCGCGCGAGGCTCTTCGCCTTGCCCAGCACAAGCTGCCCATCAAGACCAAGATCATCATCGCCGAGGATGCCGAGGAGCGTGCTGAGGCCGAGATGGAGGCTGAGGAGGCCCTCGAGGCCAAGTGGGCTGCTGAGGACGCTGCTGCTGCCAAGGAGGAGAACTAATGAAGCCCGCAGAGATTCGTGAGCTTTCGGACGATCAGCTTGTCGAGAAGCTGAAAGAGGGTCGTGCCGAGCTTTTCAACCTTCGTTTTCAGATGGCTACCAGCCAGCTGGACAACACCGCTCGCGTTAACACCGTGAAGAAGGATATCGCACGTATCCTCACGGAGCAGCGCGCCCGTCAGATTGCAGCGGAGAAGTCCGCTGCCGCAGAGTAAGGCAGGAGTAGAGCATGACTGAGACTGTCGCGCGTAACTCGCGTAAGGTCCGTACGGGTGTCGTCGTCTCCATCTCGGGCAACAAGACCATTGTTGTCCAGACCACGGAGCGCAAGCGTCACCCCAAGTATGGCAAGATGATGACCAGCACCAAGAAGCTTCACGTTCATGACGAGGAGTGCACGGCTGGCGTGGGCGATACCGTCCACGTTATGGAGTGCCGCCCCATGTCCAAGATGAAGCGTTGGCGCCTTGTCGAGATCATCGAGCGCGCTAAGTAAAGTCGTAACGACGTGTAACGCTTTCTCGTTGATGTGCATCCACTCGGGCGGCAAACGCCGCCCGCCTATGGGTGTGTGCACCTCTCAATGAGTTCTCTTTCGGAGGAACTACCATGATTCAAATGCAAACCATGCTCACGGTTGCTGACAACTCCGGTGCGCGTAAGGTTCGCTGCATCAAGGTGCTCGGTGGCTCTAAGCGCCGTTATGCCGGTGTCGGCGATGTCATTATCGCTGCCGTGCAGGAGGCCACCCCGGGCGCTAATGTCAAGAAGAAGGACGTCGTTCGCTGCGTCGTCGTTCGTACCGTGAAGGAGATCCGTCGTAAGGACGGCTCCTACATCCGCTTTGACGACAACGCTGCTGTCGTCATCAACAACGATGGTTCGCCCGTCGGCACCCGTATCTTCGGGCCTGTCGCTCGTGAGCTTCGTGACAAGAAGTACATGAAGATCGTCTCGCTCGCACCCGAGACCCTGTAGTTAGGGGAGACCAGTATGTCTATGTCCATTAAGAAGGGCGATAACGTCAAGGTGCTCTCCGGTAAGGACCGCGGCAAGACGGGTACCGTCCTGCGTGCGCTCCCCTCTGAGGGCAAGGTTGTTGTCGAGGGCGTGGCCATCGTCAAGAAGGCCGTTAAGCCCAACCCGCAGAACCAGCAGGGCGGCATCGTCAGCCAGGAGGCTGCCATCGATGCTTCCAACGTCCAGCTCATCTGCCCCAAGTGCGGCCAGTCCACTCGCGTTGGCCACAAGAAGGACGGCAAGAACAAGCTTCGCGTTTGCAAGAAGTGCGGCGCTGAGTTCTAATTTGCCCTTCGCATTTAAGCGATAAGCACTTAAAAAGGACCTCGGATTTCCCGGGGTCCTTTTCTTATATCTAGGGCTATACGTTTGTGCCCGCTTTGATATCGATGAATGTAATCCATCGTTTAATTGCGATCTTCTTCTGTGAGATGTGGAAAGAGCGCATGAAAGCGGCGGGGGATGGGCGCTTGGATGGTCAGGCGGTCGTGCGTTACGGGATGGGTAAGAGATGTAGAACATGCATGGAGCATGAGAGGATAGTGCTTGTTGCCCGTGCGTCGAACGGGGCGTCCATATAGCTCGTCTCCAAGCAGGGGGAATCCAAGAGATGCGAGATGCACTCTGATCTGATGTTTACGTCCCGTCAGAAGCTCGACGTTAAGTAAGGAAAGATCCGGGGCATGGCTATTGCGTGCCCTTGTTGCAAGGACGCTGACATGCGTCTGGGCAGGTTTTCCGCCTTTTGAGATGCGCATGCGCCGCGCGTCATGGCGATCGCGGCCAAGAGGGGCATCAATCAGTTTGCTTTTCCAGGCAGGAATGCCGCAGCAGATGGCGAGATAGCGCTTGGAGGTATCGTGCGCGGCGATGAGCGCATCAAAGGCAGGCTGCGTTTTTTTGTTGAGTGAGAATAGCACGATACCCGTGGTGTCGCGATCCAGGCGATTGAGGGCTTGGAGGTCATGGGCGGCATTCTGTGCTGCTTCATGGAGGAGAAACGAGCGCACCTGGTCGGTAAGCGTTTTTGTGTCGCATCCGTCGCTATGGACAATAATCCCGGCTGGCTTGTCGACAGCAAGAAGATATTCGTCCTGATAGAGTATCGCGATACGTGCGTTATCTATTGACCCCACAGTTACGCGACCCCTACAAAAAGGCAGCCAGATGTAGTGCCCGGCAGGCGGCGGGCGGGTTTGCGTCCCTCGAGCGAGACGGTAAGTGCTCGCTTGACATGCGCGACATAGCGGGAGAGCTCTTCGATATCAAGAAGCGTGCCGTCGATTGCAAATCGAGTGACGCCGCAGGCGATGAGCGCGGGGATTTGCGGGGTTAAGTCGAGCGGATAGGCATCGTACAGGCGCGAGCGACCATGGATATCGGTGCGTATGGGAAAGACTTTGCCGTCGATGTTCTTGAGTGAGAAACCCTGATGTCGTAGCTGGCAGCGTGAGCAATCATGCACGCAGCGGTTCATGACCTGCAAGATGCAATGCTCGCTTGTCATAACGCGCGGCTTTCCCATGACAGTGATGCCGCAAGCGGCTTTTGCATGCGGAGCGATGCGCTCGATCTCGGCAAGCGTGAGTTCGGGGGAGAACCAAATGGTGCTCGCTCCATGTTCTTCCATGGCGCGAATGCAGGCGAGGTTATGCACCGGCAGGCAGCTGCGAATCTCTGCCGTGGCTCCGACAAGGTGGGCGAGTGAAAGCTCGGAGATGTTGCCAACGGCCACGGTGCCGCCGGCTTGAGCCCATGCGTCGAGGCGGTCATGATCGGCTTTGCGGCATATCTCGTCGAGAATAGGGATGATGCCAAGATTCTGGACGTTTTGCGGCGAGATGCCCTCGGCAACAAGGCTATCAGCTGTCATGTAGATGAGGTCTGCTCCGGCCTCTCGTGCGGCCTCGGCGGCAGCCAGGTTGGTGACGGTAGCGCAAATCTTGGCAGCAGGCGCAGGCGAGGGAGTCGCGTCCAGGGATGCGGCGGTGAGAGCGGTCGTCTTAAACGAGGGGAGGGTTTTAAGCACATGAGCGCGCTGGGCATATCCCGCGAGCATTTTCTCCTCAAGAAGACGGCAGGCCTCTGCGCGGACTTTATGTACGGCCGAGAAGCTCATGCCACAGTCGTCATCGAGTTCGACTTCAAACGAGGCTGCCTCGAAGGGGGAAGAGCCCATACGGCCAACGTGCTCAATCAGGTCAGCCTTGGCAACGGCTCGGGTTCGAGCGGCCTCGACGATAAAACCAGACGCTGTAGCGCTAAACATTGGGTCGTCTAAGCAGGTAAGCGTGACGGAAAACGGCTTACCCAGAAGTGCGGAAACATGAATGTCGACCATGCGTTTGCGGGGTACGTCTCGCTTGATGGCGGCGCTTGCGGCATCAAGGGCCGCTTGGCTGCGAATAAGGCGAACGACGCAGCCTGCGGGCATGACACGGGCAGTGCGCACTTCGATTTGTTCGCCAGCGGGGGTGTCTGCCTCGGAGATTGCGGTGAGGAACTTCTCGGGTTCGTTGTCATGGCGCAGTTCAAGAAGATCCCCCTTGCCCACGGGCTCGGTGAGCTCGATGCGCGTAATGCCCGCACGGGCGCGGCGGTCATCAGGGGCCAAACCATGCGTGATGACGCGTTTGCTTGCAATGACGCTGCCGACAATTTGTCCGCGGTTGTTGGAGCGCTCGTAGCTCATCATGCTGTCATCTGAGACGCCATGCTGGTAGGCGCTTGTGAAGTCGCGGTTGAAACAGCGTTTGAGCTGACGAAAACGGAGGGTGCGATCATGCTCGCTAGTTGTTTTGCCGGCAAGAGCATCGTCGAGTTGCGCACGATAGGCGCTGCAAATGGAATGGACGTAATCCGCAGCTTTCATACGGCCTTCGAGCTTGAGGGCACAGGCTCCTGCGTGGAGGAGCTGGGGCAGCAGGTCGATGGTGCAATTGTCGCGCGGGCAGAGGGCACGCTCGCGTCCAGGGGTGGGAACAACTTGTCCCGAGGCGTCGAGGACTTCATAGGGGAGACGGCACGGCTGGGCGCACATCCCACGGTTGGCGGATCGTCCGGCGCAGGCAAAGCTCGAAAGCTCACAGAGCCCGGAGTAGCAAAAGCAGATGGCGCCGTGGCTAAAAATCTCAAGATCGATATCGACGCTCGAAATATCATCGATCTCCTCGAGTGAAAGCTCGCGCGAGAGCGTTACGCGATCGGCGCCAGCCTCGCGGCACCAGGCAGCCCCGCGCTTATCGTGGATATTCGCCTGCGTGGAAATATGGGTCTCGAGCTGAGGCATCAAGCGTTTGACTTCAAAGAAAAGGCCCCAATCCTGAATGATAAAGGCGTCGGCGCCTAAGGCTGCGCAGCGGCGAATGAGCTCAAGTGCATCGCTCATCTCTTCGTCTTTGATGACGATATTAACCGTGACGTACACACGCGTGCCGGCGAGGTGTGCCATACGGCAAGCTGTCTCAAAGGTATCATCGGTAAAGTTGTCGGCTTTGCGGCGGGCGTTGAATTCGCCCATGCCGCAATAGATGGCATCGGCGCCCGCGGCGACGGCTGCCGCAAAGGGCTCCGGTCCGCCTGCGGGGGCAAGTAGCTCAGGGTAGGTGGGGGCTGTGAGGTGTGTGTCGCGCGGGGCGGAATTCATGGTTGCCATGCAGCTCTTTTCACTTGAATCTGTACAGTGAAGTATACCGTTTTGCGCTACTTGGGCGTATTATCCCAAGGTATCGTCATGAGCAAAAGACAGGAGCAATCATGTCCAAAGAAGCAGTTATCCCCAACAATGCCCCCGCGCCTTTGGGACCTTACTCCCCGGCAGTTAAGAGCGGCAACATGCTGTTCCTTTCCGGCCAGCTGGGCATCAATCCCGCAGATGGCAAGCTTCCCGAGACGGCAACCGAGCAAGCCGAGCAGTCGCTGAAGAATATCGAGAACCTGCTGGCCGCTGCCGGAGCTACGACTGATAACGTCGTTAAGACCACGGTCCTTCTGGCCGACATCGCCGATTTCGCTGCGGTGAACGAGGTCTATGCCCAGCACTTCGAGGCTCCCTTCCCGGCCCGCAGCGCTTTCCAGGTTGCTGCGCTGCCTGCTGGCGCCCTTGTCGAGATCGAGGCCATCGCCTCCCTGTAGCAAGTGGGATACAACGTGAAAAGGGGGCCCGTTGTCAATCGTGTATTTGGCAACGGGCCCCTTTGATGGTATGTGCGCGGCTCAGCCTTTAGCTGTTTGCGCTTCCGGCAAGAGCCTCAGTAAGTGCCATCCCGCCTTTCCAGTTGGGGAATACGTGGCGATCGCAGTCCGTTTGGACAATGTATTTGGCCATGCTGTAGCGGTTTCGGACAAGTTCGTTCATGGATGCGATATAGGCATCTTGGTCGTCTCGGCATAGTAGTCCATATCGCTATTTTCGGACATAGCATACGGGTAGTGGTCGGCGGTGAGCGCGATCATGGCGTCTTCGGCGATGCCCGCTTCGTCCAGCTGACCCAGCAGGTATTCCAACGCGTATTCGAGTTCCTGTTGGGAAGCCTTGTAGGCCAGGACGGTTTCAGGGCCCTTTTTGCCGTTCATGACATCCTTGTTCTTGCGCGACATGTCGTTTACGCTCCAGCCGTAGTTGCAGTGGCCCGAGACGGACATGTAGTAGGTGTGGAACGGCGTGCCGTTCTTCTTGTATGCGTCAATCTGCTGATCGATGGCGACGAGCGCGTCAAAATCGATATCGAGCGCGTTGGGTTTGTAGCTAGTCGCTTCGTCGCGTCGGGTCAAAGAAGGGGTTGCTGGTATTTGCAATGCGCAGGAGAAGCTCGAGAAAGAGGAAGGCTTCGCTTAAGTAGAGAAGCGGGAGCAGATCGCGCGAGCTCAAAAGTGGAGTCGACGTGGCTGGCGCGCCCCCGCTCCGGCGACCGTCTCCACCTCGGCGCGCGACCGCACCTCGTGCGCCACCGGGGCGCCCCGTTCCAAATGAAGCAGATAATCCCATTTAGATTGCATATCGACCGCGCTAAATGGGATTTTCTGCTTCATTTGGAGTATAAGGATGGCGAGAGGGTTCGATTCCATGGGCGGGTAACAAAAAAGGTCCCAACCAAAGTTGAGACCTTAGGCGTTACAAATGGTGGAGACGAGGGGAATCGAACCCCTGACCTCTTGACTGCCAGTCAAGCGCTCTCCCAGCTGAGCTACGCCCCCAAGCAACAAAAAAGAACTATACGGGAATGTATTTGAACGTGCAAGTACTTTTTGCCAATTCGTTTAGTTTTCTGTCGCGTGGCTGAGCATCCCATCGATTTTCATGAAAATGAGGTCGAAGACGGCGTCGCTTGGCTCTCCGTAGGTGAGGATGTCAGTAGGTGAGGATGTCAGCCAGTGCCTTGGTAGGTTCGACATAGCGATTGTGCATGGGCTTTACCGATGTTAGGTATTGATCGATGATGCCCTCAAGGCAGCGCCCCCGTTCCGCCACGTCGCGTCGGATTCGACGCAGGATGCGCTCGTTGGCGTCTACCTCGATAAAGATCGTCACATCACAGAGGTCCCGCAGGCGCTTGTCGGCAAGAAGGAGGATACCCTCGACGAGAATCGCCGGCCGCGGCTGAACCTCGACGGTCTTATCAAGGCGATTGTGCTGGAAGAAATCGTACACAAGACTTTGGATTGCGTGTCCGCGCTTGAGTTTCTCGAGATGTTTGACGAGCAAATCGGTCTCAAGCGAATCGGGATGATCGTAGCTCATTGCCGCGCGCTGCTTGAAGGCAACGCCGACCTGCTCGCGATAGTAGTTGTCGTAGTGAAGGATCGCTATCTTATCGCCAAAGCGTCCTTCAATCTTGTTGAGGAAGGCTGATTTGCCCTAACCCGAGACGTCGGCGATACCGATGATATAGGGCTGCACGATGTTTCCTTTTGGGCCTGTGTTGCCTGAGCGTTTGAGTATAGGGGCTCGGCAGTGCTCGCCGGTGTACAAAGTAGGACGTGGTCCTGCGGCGATTTTGTCTGGCTTGAAGACTCGCAGCATGCCGTGCGTTGTTTCGGGCTCCGATGCGCGCTAGAGTTGCGCATGGCATTTGTGCAATTTGCGTCGAGAGGGAATGTATGGCCATCAAACTTGTGCTGAGCGATATCGATGGAACGCTTCTTCCGCGGGGGAATGCGGAGGTTGATCGTCGCGTCGTAGAGGCCTTTCATGCCCTGCTCGATGCCGGTCTTGCTGTAGGCCCTGCAAGCGGCCGGGCCCTTCCGGCGATTCTACCCGCCTTTGCTGGCGACGAGGCATGCGTGGCAACAGCTCTTGCCACGAACGGCATGCAAGTGTATACCGCGGGAAAGCTCGTGCACGAGGAGTATCTTGATCGCGAGGGCTTGGTGCAACTTGCTGCTGCCGTGCGCGAGGCGCCGCGCGCCGGTATGATTTGCTTCAAGGGAGCGGAAGTCTTTTTGGTAGAGGGCGAGCGCGATGTCCTCGCTCCCATTTTTCCCTCGTATGCAGCTCATATCACGTCCGTGGACGCCGTACCCGATTTTCCTGTGGTCAAGGCAAACGTCTTTGTCGATGCGGACGTTCGGGGTACGCAGGCGCTTATGGAGCACCTTGAAGCAGTGGTGCCGCGCCTTGGTCTTAACACCCCCATGGCAGGGTTTATGAATGTGGTGCCGGTGGGGTACAGCAAGGCGACGGGCATCGACATTATCTGCCGTGAATTAGATGTCTCGCTTGATGAGGTTGTTGTATTCGGTGATGCCGACAACGACCTAGAGATGCTCGAGCACGTTCCCAACTCGGTGGCCGTGGCAAACGCTACGCCTCGCGCCGCTGCTGCCGCGCGCTGGCATATCGGATCGGTAGACGAGTTTGCTGTTTCGCAAGCCATGATGGCTATAGCGGCGGGGAAGTGGCCGTTTACCGCATAATGCCGAGCGCCGCGGCGAGCGGATGCGAACTCGAGGCCGGTACCCGGCCGCTCAAAACGGTGCGATTCGCATGGTGGGCGTTCGGGTCGTAGCGACTGCGGGCGCCGCTCGATTTTTCGAGAAACCCTGAAGCGCCTGGCGATGTGTGCAGCCGGGGCAACCAAGGGACAGCTCAGTATATAATCCAACCCATTGCACTGCCCCCTCGTGAAAGGTCTCGCTCCATGGCAGATGTTTCCACTCCAGAAGAAGACGCACTGTTCACGCCTCGCGGCCATGTGTCGCCCGTCACGGCCATTCCTCTGGCTCTCCAGCACGTTCTCGCTGCCTTTGCGGCAATCGTCACGCCTGCCATCATCGTGGCATCGGTCTGCGGCTTTTCTGCTGCCGAGGAGGCCCGTATCATCCAGGCGGCTCTCGTGCTCTCTGCGGTGGATACGCTTTTGCAACAGTTTCCGCTGTTTGGCCGCATTGGATCGGGCCTGCCCATCGTCATGGGCGCGAGCTTTACGTTTGTTCCGGCGTTTCAGGCTATCGGTGTCGAGATGGGCTTTGAGGCCGTACTTGGAGCGCAGCTTGTTGGCGGTCTGCTTGTTGTCGTGTTCGGCCTGGCGTTTCGCCGCCTGCGCTTCTTGTTCCCGCCTGTCGTGATGGGAACCGTCATCTTTGTTATCGGTTTGTCGCTGTGTCCCGTTGCCGTTAAGTCCATGGCTGGCGGACAGGGGAGCGCTGGCTTTGGTGGCCTTTCCAATTGGATCGTCGCCATCGCGACCTTTGTCGTTACCTTTGCCGTGGGCAACTACGCGCGTGGCACGCTCAAACTCGGTAGCATTCTTTTGGGCATCCTTTCGGGATTTGTTATCGCTGCTCTTATGGGTATGGTCGATCTTTCCGGTGTGGGCGCGGCGGCCTGGTTTGCGCTGCCCACTATCTTGCCGTACAAGATTGTTTTCGACCCCGCTGCTTGTGCCATGATCGGCGTGGTCTCTATCGTCAATGTCGTGCAAGTCATGGGCGAGCTTTCGGCCGTGTCCTCTGCGGGCCTGGACCGCGAGGCAACGGATGCCGAGCTTTCCGGTGGTATGGTTGCAACCGGCGCCGTGGGCGCCGTGGCTGCGCTGTTTGGCACCATTCCCACGGTCACGTACGGCCAGAACGTGGGCATTATCGCCGAGAACAAAGTTGTGAATCGCGTGGTATTCACCATTGCTGCCCTCGTCTTGCTTGCCGGCGGCTTGCTTCCTAAGTTTGCTGCGCTGCTTACGTCTATTCCGCAGCCCGTTATCGGCGGCGCCACCATCGGTGTGTTCGCAACCATTGGCATGAACGGTGTGGTCATGTTCGCGCGCGAGGGGCTTTCCGGCCGCGATTGCACGCTCATGGGTCTGGCGGTTGCTTTTGGCGTCGGTATCGAGCAGTCTGTTGGCGCGCTCGCCGGTGCCGGTTTCCCCGCATGGGTCAATACTGTGTTTGGCACTTCCTCCATTGCTGTGGCGACCGTTGTGGCGGTCATTTTGAATCTTGTACTTCCTCGGGAGGAGAAGGCGTCCGAGTAGCGCTGGCACCGGGCGGATTTAGGCTGCGACCCGCCATTTGCTGCGATGCCTCGCTGCGGCGATGCATTCAGCACTCTGCCCGATGGCGAGCGGCTGGCAGGTGTTTGTGCGCTTTGCGATGGCCGGTGCCGCGCCGTGTGTTTCTCGAGGCCTATCGGGGGTTGGCCGCCGGGAGTCTGCGCGCTTCTCGACGACCGGCGGTTTTTCTTTCGTTTGAGAACGAATGGCGGATTTGCATACATTCATCTTGCCGTTCGCTCCGAATGATTGGCGGATCTGCATGCGTTCCTCCGTCTTGCCGTTCCGAATGACCGGCGGTTTTTCTTTCGTTCGAGAACGAATGGCGGATCTGCATACGTTTGCGGGAGGGAACCTGCTGAATAGTGTGCGAGTTTCCGCCACTCATTTCGAAAACGTATGAATTTCCGCCACTCATTCGTCGGTAATGTCCTGGATGGATGCCGAGTTGGACAAGGGGAAGATGTCCGGCGGTTCTACAAACGTTTTGAGTAGCCGCAGTGGAATGCCTGGCGGTTCTACATACGTTTTGGGTTGCCGCGGCGGATGACTGGCGGCTTTTCGTTTGTTCTGGACCAGCTGGCAAAATCGCTGGCGGAAGTCCGCGTCTTTTCTAAATGGCTGGCGGAAAACGGTGCATTAAGCGACTGTTTTCCGCCATTTTTTGTTTGAGAAATCGCCATTCATTTGCGATTGTATGTAAAACCGCCATTCATCGGGGGCGGGCTCATGCCCCCAGGAGGAGCCCATCGCCTGCACGAGCTGCCGCAGTGCAGCGGGCGGACTTACGTCTGTTGATGCTCGCTAAGAAGTGATCCGAGTAATCATCGGGAAATGAGCACCGTGAGCACGAAAAATTGAGCAGTTTAAGCAAGAGGGCCAAGATCTAGGGCCCGCGTTTCCTGTCAGTTTTTTCGACTCGCTGACTGAGAAGAGGCGACCTGAAAATCGCTGTTTAAAACGATGGAAGGTTCGCCGCCCGGTTAGGTTTTCCTGTATGGACTCTATTGCTTATGTTGGATCCAAGGCGCTCAGCCCGTGTTCCCGCCGCCTAACTCGGATTCCGTTCCATGCTCATGTCCTATCTTTTGGCTTGGATTTTTCCGCCTGGTTTCATTTTTCGCGTTCAGAGACTGTCGCCGGGGGCACCGAGACGGGGAGAATCGCTCAACGGGATTCTTGGAATGCCCGCAAGCTCCATTTTTCTATAGAGACGTTCCGGTACATTCACGTCTTCCATGGTGAACCTCATGACCGTGAAGCCTGCTAATGAAAGACGTGATTCGCGTTGCCGCTCGCGCATCATGACGTTGAGCGCATGTTGTTCGTCATCTTCTGTCTTGGCTGCGCGGTATTTTTCGAGCCCATCGAGCTCGCCGATAACGGGTTTTGGGAGGTGAGGCCAGAGGAAATCGATACGATAGGGGTTTCCTGGATGCTCGGGATCGTCGATTTCGACCTGTAGATCGGGCGTTTCCCATCCGCCTTCGATCATTACGGCGCGCGCTTTCGATTCCCCACCGTTCTCTGATCTTCCGTCGGCGTAGCGAGCAACTCTGAGCGCACATGCTTTGCCGGGTCTGTTTTTCCCGATGCATAGAAACTGGGTGTACAACTGCCTGCTATCCATGTCGTTGTTTCGCAGAAAAGAGTCGGCAACAATCAGTCCTTCCGAGAAACCTCCGCGTGCGGCGCAGCAAAAGACCGTCTCGACCTCTGGGGTAGTTTTAAGTCCATTGATGGTGACGACCGAGAGCTGAGACGGACGATAGCGGACCACGCCAGTTGGCGCCTCTCCGCAATGATTGGCTGGTGAGGCGATGTGGATTGCGCGAAGCTGCTTTTTCGACACCGCAAGTCCTTGGATGACAGCAGCGCTAAACGAGCAAAACACCCAATCCGGATGTTTTACGGCCATACTTCGCAGGACGTGGAGATAGCGTTGCCGATCACCGAGCTTGTTCCAGCAGTCGACAGGCGCGAATACTCCGGGCCGTGGCTCTACGACCTTTTTCTGGTTCATTCGTCTTTTGAGCAGTTGATAGTCGCGCTGCATAGCGGGAGCCAGACATGCCCCGCGCGCGATGGCGTCTTCGAATTGCGCCGCGAGCCGCAGCTCTGCTTTTCTGCTGTTCATGATCGCCCCTCGAGTCTAGAGTTTTTTTAAGGAGCGTATACGGTCGTATTCAGCGACTTTCCCCGTTGTCTTCCAAATAGCTGGACGGCTTTTCTGCAATATCTCCCCAAAAACTAACAGCGCTGGTCAATGACCTGTTGTGTGCGATTTGCTCACGGTTGTTTGCTGGGTGTTCGGTTTGCAGCATGGGTAAATTCAGCTCTTTTTCATAAAGACGCATGTCCGAGAATGAGTGCACGGCGAGCATTTGTGTAAACGCTGGGGCGTCACTTCCCTTTGAAGGACGATGGGACGTTGTTTGAAGCTGTCCTTTTGCCTGGCATGAAAGAGCGCTTTACGGTTGCTGATGGGGCTTATCTTTCGGAGCGGCAGCTTGCCGCCCGGGTTATGCCGGATCGCGTGCGGGTCTTAGGTGCGGCTCATCTTCCAAAGTAACGCTTCCGTTGGCCGTCTTAGGGATGCCTGGTCCGGTTGTCATCCATTGGATACAGAGGCTCCTGACGGGTACTGAGACGGGGGAAGGAGAGGCGACTGGCGATTTTGAGTGTGTTTTGCGGTTCCTGCAGCAGATGGTTGGCGGATTTTCTTCCGTTTAAGAACGAGCGGCGGATCCGGATACGTTTTTTGGCCCTCTAACTCCGAACGACTGGCGGTTTTTCATTCGTTTTTCGATGGTTGGCGGGTCTGTGTACGTTTTAGTGACGAATTTAGCCGGATAGCGAGTGATTTTCCGCCAGTTATTTCGGAAACGTTAGAATTTCCGCCAGTCATTTTCGCCAGGCATCGGAAAAAGCGCGATATTCGCCAATCATTTCGGAAACGTTAGAATTTCCGCCAGTCATCTGGCGCCGGGGACGGAGTGCAAAAAAGAGAAAGCCGTTTTAGTAGCCGTTTTAGATGGCCGTTACTGGAGAGTGGTTTTCAAACAACCGTTTTAGGCAGCCGTTATTGGAGAGGTTTTTAGGCAGCCGTTTTAGACGGCCGTTTTAGAGACCCGTTTTTGTAATGACGGGAAATCGGGCTTCGGACAGAGTGTGGTAATCGAAAGGAAAGCCGCCGTCTGCTGCTCACCACCAGTCGCCCGCGACCGATGCGGCACGTTGCGGATATGTGGATTTCACCTGCTTATAAAGCTTTTTGTGGCGCAGCCGGCAAAACACGCGTATAGTAACGACTGTTTTGTCGGCTCCTGTCGAGGTTTCGTCATGTCTGCTTTAGCCATAAGGGCATGTCGTACGACAGGAGGCATGAGGATAACCCGCAGCTCACGGATGGTGAGTTACGTGGCCAAGCCCCATGCTTAAAACCCCATGAAGGAGTGAACAATGGCTGAAGAGAAGTACGTCCCGCGTCTCAAGACCAAGTACCAAAACGAAGTCAAGCAGGCTCTGCACGACAAGTTCCAGTACGAGAATGTCATGATGATCCCGAAGTTCGAGAAGATCGTCGTGAACATGGGTGTCGGCGAGGCCGCTACCGATTCCAAGGCAATCGAGGGCGCTGTCCGCGACCTGCGCGCCATCACCGGCCAGCAGCCGATGGTGACCCGTGCTCGTAAGTCCATCGCTACCTTCCACCTGCGTGCCGGTATGCCCATCGGCGCCAAGGTCACCCTGCGCGGCGACCGCATGTGGGAGTTCTTCGATCGTCTGACCTCTGTGGCGATTCCCCGCATCCGCGACTTCCGTGGCATTTCCGCTAAGAGCTTCGACGGCCGTGGCAACTTCTCCATGGGCGTTACCGAGCAGCTCATCTTCCCCGAGATCGACTTCGATTCCGTCGATCATCAGCGTGGTATGGATATCACCATCGTGACGACCGCGAAGACCGACGAAGAGGCCAAGGCCCTTCTCGACGCCTTCGGGTTCCCGTTCAAGAAATAGGTTCATCTGCTCCGATACCGGCGGGCACGTGCAAGACGTTCGTGCCCGCCGCGGAGCGAACAATACTCAATGTGAGGAGGAAATAAGTGGCTAAGACATCGATGATCGTCAAGTGCAGCCGTGAGCCGAAGTTCTCGACGCGCAAGTACAGCCGTTGCCAGCGTTGCGGCCGTCCGCATTCGGTTTACCGCAAGTTCGGCCTGTGCCGTGTCTGCTTCCGCGAGCTTGCACTGAAGGGCGAGCTTCCCGGCATCAAGAAAGCCAGCTGGTAAGTCACTACCAGTGCATGCGGTGTGCAGCCGCAATGCAAGGAAGAACGTGCGAGGTAGGCTCAATCGCTATGGGCGAGGGAGAACCACTGCACGTGTTCATCAAGAACGAAGGAGAATCTGCATGAACGTCACAGACCCGATCGCAGACATGCTTACGCGTATTCGTAACGCAAACTCTGCGAACAAGGCCACGGTCTCCATGCCGAGCAGCAAGAAGCTCGTGGAGATCGCTCGTGTCATCTACGAGGAGGGCTTCATCGAGGGCTACACGGTGGAGGACACCATGCCCCAGAAGACCCTGCACATCACCCTCAAGTACGGTCCCAAGAAGGCTAAGGTCATCAACGGCATCCGCCGTATCTCCAAGCCCGGTCTGCGCAAGTACGCCGGCGTGAAGGACCTTCCCCGCGTCCGCGGTGGTCTTGGTACCGCGATCGTTTCTACCAGCAAGGGCGTTATGACCGACCGCGACTGCCGTGCTAACGGTGTCGGCGGCGAGATCATCGCTTTCGTCTGGTAATTGATTCGGCGAGTAGAAGGAAAAGGAGATCACCGTGTCTCGTATCGGTAATAAGCCTGTCCAGATTCCCGCTGGAGTCGAAGTGGCAGTCAACGGCACTCACGTGTCCGTCAAGGGTCCCAAGGGCACCCTTGAGAATGATTTCTATGAGAAGCTGACCATCGAGGTCGAGGGCGACACCCTGCATGTCTCCCGCCCCGATGACGAGCGTGAGACCCGCGCTATGCACGGCCTCACCCGCGCCCTCATCCACAACATGGTCGTGGGCGTTTCCGAGGGCTACGTCAAGGGCCTCGAGCTCGCCGGCGTCGGCTACCGTGTCCAGCTCAAGGGCAAGGACCTCGAGCTGTCCCTCGGTTATTCTCACCCCGTCAACTATGCAGCTCCCGAAGGCATCACCTTCGAGGTGCCCGATAACACGCACATCAACGTTAAGGGTATCAACAAGCAGCAGGTCGGCCAGGTTGCCGCGGAGATCCGCAGCAAGCGCGCCCCCGAGCCTTACAAGGGCAAGGGTATCCACTACGTTGGCGAGCACATCCGTCGTAAGCTCGGTAAGGCCGCTAAGTAGTAGGTCCCACCTAATGCGCAAGTCCGATACCCCGTTAGGTGTCGGCACTGACTTCTAAGGAGTATTCAGCATGAATAAGCATAAGGCGAAGTTGGCGGGTCTCAAGCGTCGTCAGCGTCGTGTTCGCGGTAAGGTCTCGGGCACTGCCGAGCGTCCGCGTCTGCGCGTTACCCGCACCAACGCCAATATCTACGCCCAGATCATCGACGATACCGAGGGCTCCCGTACCCTGGTTTCCGCTTCGACGCTCGAGGCTGAGTTCGAGGGCATGACCACCTCGAACAAGACGGCTGCCGAGAAGGTTGGCGAGCTCGTCGCCAAGCGCGCTCTCGAGGCCGGTATCACTACCGTCGCTTTCGACCGCGGTGGCCGCATCTATCACGGCCGCGTCAAGGCCCTCGCCGACGGCGCTCGCGCCGCTGGTCTCAAGTTCTAGGAGGTTTGTAGCACATGGCTCGTAATCAAAAGCAGCGCGAGGCCTCCGAGTTCGAGGAGCGCGTCGTTTTCATCAACCGTGTTTCCAAGACCGTCAAGGGCGGTCGCCGCATGTCCCTCGTCGCTCTCGTTGTCGTGGGCGATGGCAAGGGCAATGTTGGTCTTGGCATGGGTAAGTCCGCTGAGGTGCCCCTGGCTATCTCCAAGGCTTCCCTGGACGCCAAGAAGAACATGTTCCACGTGCCCGTGACCGAGGATGGCACCATTCCTCACGAGGTCGAGGGTCACTTCGGTGCTGGCCGCATCGTCATCAAGCCCGCTGTCGAGGGTACCGGCGTTATCGCCGGTGGCGCCGTGCGCCCCCTCTTCGAGCTTGCCGGCATCAAGAACGTCCTGTCCAAGTCTCTCGGTACCGACAACGGTCTGAACATCATCAAGGCCGCTTGCGAGGGCCTCAAGGAGCTCTCCGCTCCCGAGGATGTCGCCGCTCGTCGTGGTATCACCGTTTCCGAGATGTTTACCGGGAAGGTGAAGTAGGAATGGCTAACAGCATCAAGATTCGTCAGATTCGCAGCACCAACGGCTGCAAGGACGATCAGGTTAAGACCGTTCGCGCCCTCGGTCTTCACAGGATCCGTGAAGAGCGCGAGATCACTGATAACGAGAGCGTTCGCGGTATGCTCTTCAAGGTCAAGCACCTTGTCGAGATTGTAGAGGAGTAGCAATGCAGCTTCACGATCTTACTCCCGCACCGGGCTCTACGCACAAGCGTAAGCGTGTCGGTCGCGGTAATTCTTCCGGTCACGGCACCACTGCCGGCCGCGGCCAGAACGGCCAGGGTTCCCGTTCCGGTGGCACCAAGGGTGCCGGCTTCGAGGGTGGCCAGACCCCGCTCGCGATGCGTCTGCCTAAGCTCCCCGGCTTCCGCAACCCCCGTCGTATCGAGTACAGCCCGATCAACATCTCCGCTCTCGATGCCCGTTTCGAGGACGGCGCTGTGGTTGACGGTGCTGCTCTGAAGGCTGCTGGCCTCATCAAGAGCGAGTTCGAGCCCGTCAAGGTGCTCGGCAACGGCGAGATCAGCAAGAAACTCACGGTCAAGGTCGACAAGGCTTCGGCTTCTGCCAAGGCTAAGATCGAGGCCGCCGGAGGGTCGGTCGAGCTGCCGTGCTAACTGGTCTTAAAAACGCATTCTCTATCAAAGAGCTGCGCGGCAAGATCATTTTCACCATCGCCATGCTTGTGCTGTACCGTCTCGGTGCGCACATTCCCGTGCCCGGTATCCCCTTTCAGGGGATAACGGGCCTTTTCTCGAATACCGATACCTCGGTGGCTTCGGGTGCTATGGCCCTGCTGAACTTGTTCTCCGGTGGCGCTTTGGCGTATGTGTCGGTGTTCTCTTTGGGCATCATGCCTTACATTACGAGCTCGATCATCCTTCAGATGCTTCAGGCCGTGGTACCGTCTTTGCACGAGCTGGCTCGTGAGGGTGAGGTCGGTCAGACCAAGATCACCCAGTATTCGCGTTATCTCACGCTTGCTCTCGCGATTCTGAACTCGATCGGTTATCTGTTCCTGTTCAAGAGCTTTGGTATCAGCTTCAATGGCGCCGATGCTCCCGAGATCATTTTCGATATCGTGATCGTGGGCACCCTCGTTGCCGGCGCTATGCTCATCATGTGGATGGGCGAGCTCATCACTCAGCGTGGTATCGGCAATGGCATGAGCCTTATCATCTTCGCCAACATCATGGCGGGCCTGCCCCAGTCGATTTACTCGAGTGTTGAGAACGGAAGCAGCGGCATCCTGATGACCGTTATCGTTTGCGTCGTCATCTTGATCGTCATTCCGCTGATCGTCTACATCGAGCGTGGCCAGCGTCGTATTCCGGTGCAGTATGCCAAGCGCGTTGTCGGTCGTCGTATGATGGGCGGCCAGTCCACGTATCTCCCCATTAAGGTCAATACGGCGGGCGTCATACCCATTATCTTTGCGAGTGCACTTCTGTACTTCCCGGCGCAGATCGCTGTGTTCTTCCCTGGTGTGGCTTGGATTCAGGTCGTCGCTGGTGCGCTGTCTTCTGGTTGGCTCAACTGGGTGCTTAACGTCGTGCTCATCGTGTTCTTTGCGTACTTCTACACTTCTATGGTGTTCAATCCTGAGGATACTGCCGATAACTTGCAGAAGCAGGGCGGCTTTATCCCTGGCGTGCGCCCGGGTCGCGCTACTGCTGCCTACATCAAGAACGCGCTGTCCAAGATCACCCTGCCTTCTGCCATCTTCTTGGCAATTATCGCCATTGTGCCTTCGATCGTGTTCAGCTTCACTGGCAACACGCTGATCCGTGCTTTTGGCGGTACTTCCATCCTTATTATGGTGGGCGTCGTTCTCGATACCATCGCCAAGGTGGAGAGCCAGATGAAGATGTACGATTACGACGGGTTCTTTAAATAACTCGAAGAAGGAGCATCTCATGAATCTCGTACTTTTGGGAGCACCCGGTGCCGGTAAGGGCACGCAGGCTCAGCGTCTTGTTGCCGAGTTTGGCGTTGCTCACATCTCCACGGGCGACTTGCTTCGCGCCGCCGTCAAGGGTGGTACCGAGTTGGGAGTTCAGGCCAAGAAGTACATGGATGCTGGCGAGCTTGTGCCCGACCAGTTGGTGATCGATCTGGTTAAGGAGCGCCTTGCTGCCGACGATGCCCAGAAGGGCTTCATCCTCGATGGTTTCCCGCGCAACACCGCTCAAGCCGTGACGCTCGATTCCGAGCTCGCTGCTATGGGCCGCTCTCTTGACTGTGCCCTGCTGGTGGACGTTCCTGGCGATGTAATCATCGGTCGTCTGTCTTCGCGTCGCACCTGCCGTGACTGTGGCTACACCGGTACCGCTTCCGATACCGTGTGCCCCACCTGCGGTGGCGAGATGTATCAGCGCGACGACGATAAGCCCGAGACCATCAAGAACCGTCTCGATGTCTATGAGAAGAACACCAGCCCGCTGGTTGAGTACTATCGTGGACAGAACATCTTGAAGGTCGTTGACGGCGATCGCGACGCAGATGTCGTTTATAACGAGGTCAAGGACATTCTCGGTCTATGATCAAGATCAAGACTGCGGCACAAATCGAAGAGATGAAAAAGGCTGGAGCGCTATCTAAGATGGCGCTCCGCCATGTTGGAGCCATGGTGCGCCCTGGCGTTTCCACCTTCGAACTCGATCAGCTGGCAGAACAGATTATCCGTATGCATGGGGGCAAACCTGCCTTCAAGGGATATGGTGGGTTTCCTGGAACCATCTGTGCATCTGTTAATGATCAGGTGGTTCACGGAATCCCCAATCCCGATATCATCTTGCGCGATGGTGACATTTTGTCGGTTGACACCGGTGCTGTCGTCGACGGTTGGGTAGGGGATAACGCGTGGACGTTCTATTGTGGAACTCCCTCTGCCGAGGCGCAGACCCTGTGCCAGGTTACACGCGACTGCTTGATCGCTGGCATCAAACAGGCAGTGCCCGGTAACTCCATTGGGGATATCGGCTATGCGGTTCAATCGCTTGCCGAGTCTCATGGATTTGGTGTCCTGCGCGATTATGTAGGTCATGGTGTTGGCCGTGACATGCATGAGGAGCCTAACGTTCCCAACTTTGGTAAGAAGGGAAGGGGCGTGCGTCTTCGTGCGGGTATGGTTATTGCCATCGAGCCCATGATTACCTTGGGTTCCAATCACGTTTCCACGGGGGCGGACGGTTGGGTGGTCTCTACTCGCGATCACCTATGTGCCGCCCACTTCGAGAACACCATTGCTATTACAGAAGATGGTCCTGTGGTTCTCACCGCCGACGAGCACGGCGCGTGGTGCAGTCTCCAAGGTGGCTGCATGTAATGTCAATAACGCATTTGTTGTGGAGCGATTACGAATTTTTTACTGCTTCGCCCATTGTGTTATAGAATTCTCAGTTGCTGTCGTTTTATAGAGAAAGATGATTGCTTGTGAAGAAGGAAGATGCTATCGAACTCGAGGGTACGGTAACTGAGCCGCTCCCCAACGCCATGTTTCGCGTCGAACTCGAGAACGGTGCAACGGTTCTGTGCTCTATTTCGGGCAAGATTCGCATGAATTACATCCGTATTCTTCCCGGCGACAAGGTTGTTGTGGAGATTTCCCCGTATGACCTGACGCGCGGGCGCATCACCTATCGCTATAAGTAGCGATAAGCACAATGTGCATGTCGTCGATCGCAGGAGTGCTCAACCCGCGATCGTGTTTGCATGTGTATCCAGCCTATCGTTTTTAACGCCTGCGGCTGGGCGAGTAGATATAGTACGTTGTAGTTTGAGCACTACCGAGAGGAAGAACGATGAAGGTACGTCCTTCGGTCAAGAAGATGTGCGATAAGTGCAAAATCATCCGACGCCACGGCAAGATTCTCGTTATCTGCGAGAATCCTCGCCACAAGCAGCGTCAGGGCTAAGAGAGGAGACCAACGTTGGCCCGTATTAATGGTGTCGACCTTCCGCGCGAGAAGCGTGTTGAGATCGGTCTGACCTACATCTACGGCATCGGCCGCACTACCGCCACCAAGATCTGCAATGAGTGCAACATCAATGTTGACACCCGTGTTAAGGATCTTACGGAAGATGAAGTCGATGCAATCCGTAAGTACATCGACAACGCCCATCTCATGGTTGAGGGCGATTTGCGCCGTGAGCGCAACATGAACGTCAAGCGTCTGATGGATATTGGCTGCAACCGTGGCCTCCGTCACCGCAAGGGCCTCCCTGTCCGTGGACAGCGCACCCACACTAACGCTCGTACCCGCAAGGGTCCGAAGCGTCAGATCGGTGCCAAGAAGAAGAAATAAGGGAGACTGACGCATCATGGCTACTGCTAAGAAGAACGTTCGCAGCGCCCGCATCAAGCGCTCTGATCGTAAGAACATCTCTGTTGGACAGGCGCATATTCGCTCCACGTTCAACAACACGATCGTTTCCATCACCGACGCCCAGGGTAATGTCATTGCCTGGAAGTCTGCCGGAACGGTTGGTTTCAAGGGCTCCCGTAAGTCCACCCCGTTCGCTGCTCAGATGGCTGCCGAGGCTTGCGCCAAGATCGCCATGGAGCACGGCATGCACAAGGTTGCCGTCTTTGTTAAGGGCCCTGGTTCTGGCCGCGAGACCGCAATTCGCTCCCTCCAGGCCGCTGGCCTCGAGGTTTCGAGCATCCAGGACAAGACTCCCATCCCGCACAACGGCTGCCGCCCCAAGAAGCGTCGTCGCGTGTAACTGAAAGGATCGATAAACTATGGCAATCGACAGGACTCCGGTTCTCAAGCGCTGCCGTCAGCTCGGGATCGATCCCGCTGAGCTTGGTTATAGCAGCAAGAAGGAATCTATCCGCCAGCCCAAGCGCCGTCGCAAGGAATCCGAGTACGGCATGCAGCTGCGCGAGAAGCAGAAGGTTAAGTTCATCTACGGCGTGCTCGAGAAGCAGTTCCACAGCTACTTCGTCCGTGCTCGTAAGATGAAGGGCGTTACCGGCGAGAACCTGATGATTATTCTCGAGACCCGTCTCGACAATGTTGTTTTCCGTCTGGGCTTTGCCCGCACCCGCAAGGAGGCACGTCAGTCCGTGCGTCATGGTCACTTCACCGTGAACGGCCGTCGTGTTGACATCCCGTCTTATCTCGTCAAGCCCGGCGACGTTGTCGCCGTTGGCGAGAAGTACCGTGATCTCCTTCCCATCAAGGAGGCTCTGATCTCCTCTGAGCGTTTCGAGGTCCCCGGCTGGCTCGAGGTCGATATCGAGAAGCTGTCTGGTAACGTGCTCGCTCTGCCGACGCGTGAGCAGATCAGCGGTGATATCCACGAGCAGCTCATCGTCGAGCTCTACTCTAAGTAGTCCATTCGGGCTGCTGAGGCTGGAGGTAATACATGTCAGAATTCATTAGGCCCCAGGTTCAGGTCGAGGAAATCAACGAAACGTCTGCGCGCGTCTCCGTTGAGCCTCTCGAGCGTGGTTATGGCGATACGCTTGGTAACTCCCTGCGTCGCGTCCTGCTTTCCTCGCTCGAGGGCGCTGCGGTAGAGGCCATCCAGATTGATGGTGCGCAGCATGAGTTCATGACTATCCCCAACATGGTTGAGGATGTCACCGATATCGTTCTGAACGTCAAGGGTCTGGTGTTCCGTTCGCTCGGTACCACCGATGAGGCTACTGCGACCATTTCGGTCGACGGTCCTTGCGAGGTTACCGGTGCAGACTTCTTCATTCCTTCGGAGTTCGAGCTCGTCAACCCCGAGCAGCACATCGCTACCCTCAACGAGGGCGGCCACCTCACGATGAGCATGCGTATCGGCTATGGCCGCGGTTATGTCTCCTATGAGTCGAACAAGCGCGACAGCGATCCCATTGGCATTATTCATGTCGACTCGCTGTATTCGCCCGTTCACCGTTGCGCCAAGCTCGTTGAGGCTTGCCGCGTGGGTCAGCACACCGACTACGATCGCCTCGTTCTTGAGGTAGAGACCAACGGTGCGCTTTCTCCTCGTGACGCCGTCGTGCAGGCTGCCAATATCATCAACCAGCATATGGCTGCCTTTATGAATTTGGCTGAGACCCCCGAGGAGGAGGAAGAGATTTCGATCTTTGCTCCCGAGCAGACCAGCGACAATGCTGAGCTCGACAAGCAGATTGAGGATCTTGACCTCTCGGTTCGCTCCTACAACTGCCTGAAGCGCGCGAGCATTCACTCCGTGCGTCAGCTGGTGGAGTTCTCCGAGAACGATCTGCTTAACATCCGTAACTTCGGTGTTAAGTCGATCGAGGAAGTCAAGGACAAGCTTGAGTCTATGGGCCTGAGCCTCAAGGCATAGTGCCCTGTTTTTAGAGGAGAAACCAGACAATGCGTCACAACGTCAAGAAAGGCCTTAAGCTCGGCACCGACGCCAGCCACACCAAGGCCATGAAGAAGAGCCTCGCTAAGGCTCTCTTCGAGAACGATCGCATCAAGACCACCGAGACCCGCGCCAAGGCCCTGCGTTCTTTCGCCGAGCCTATCATCACGTGGGCCAAGAAGGGCGACCTGCACTCTCGTCGTCTTGCTATCGCCAAGCTTGGCGATAAGCAGCTTGTGGCTGAGCTCTTTGACAAGGCCGCTCAGGGCATGTGGGCCGACCGTAACGGCGGTTACACGCGCATCATGAAGCTTGGCCGTCGTAAGGGCGACAATGCCGAGATGGTCATCATCGAGATCGTTTCCGAGCCTGTTGCCAAGAAGGCTCCCAAGAAGGCTGCTAAGAAGGCTGCTGCCCCCAAGAAGGTTGAGGCAGAGGTCGAGGAAACCGTCGAGGCTCCTGCAGCTGAGGTCGATACGACCGCTGACGCTGAGTAGCGTCAAAGATCATTTGATCAAATCCAAAAGGGGTGCGCGCATGCGTGCCCCTTTTTTCGTATGATGGGCCGATGTGCCTACAAGGCGTAAGGATGCCACGATCGATAGCTGGGGGTGAACATGCTCGAGGTAAGACACGCTGCTGTTTCACTGGGTGATACCGGTGGGTCTCGTTTTGCCCTGCTCGACATCTCGCTGTGCGTTGCTCCCGGTCAGATTATCTCCTTGGTTGGCTCCAATGGAAGCGGCAAGTCGACCCTTGCGGCATTGATGTGCGCTGTGCGTATTGGCCATGAGGGTATGGTTGTTGTTGACGGGTTCGATCCCGCAGTGGATGAGCATTCTCGTCTCGAGGTCCGTCGTCTTGTGGGGCTGGTGAGGCAAAACCCCCTTGATCAAATTGTATCGACACTCGTTTTTGATGAGGTTGCTTTTGGTCCGCGCAACCTAGGCTTGTCCGAGATGCAGGTCCGTCAGCGCGTCATGGAGGCCCTTGAGCAGTGCGGCCTTGTGGGCTTTGAAAAGCGCGATACGACGGCGCTTTCGGGCGGCGAGCAGCAGCGTTTGGCTCTTGCTGGCGTGCTTGCCATGCATCCGCGTTATTTGGTTCTTGATGAAGCAACCTCGATGCTTGATTCTGCCATTCGATCCTCGTTTCGCACGCTTGTTTTCCAGCTAGCACGGGAGCAGGGTATTGGCGTGATTCAAATCACCCACGAGCCGCAGGAGGTGCTCTCGAGTGATCGCGTTGTGCTGATGCACGATGGCGAACTTGGCTGGGAAGGCACTCCGCTAGAGCTTTTGCGCCATGATGGAGATCTTCCGGGCGATCCTCTTCGGGATAGCGGCTTTGTTAGGGCACTGAGAGCCGCTATGCGCCTTGGATTTACGCCGGGCGCGATGGTTACACCCAGCACCATTAAAGAGTGGCTTATTTTGGCCCTGGAATCCCGTGCGATTCGTAAGGCGGACGTTTTGTCTGTGATGGAGGCATGCCGTGCACGTGCTCATTCTTATGAGCAGGGGCCTGCTCATAGGCAACCCGGAATCGTGGCAGAGCACATCGTTCATTCTTATGAGCCCGGCAATCCCGTTCTAAATGATGTTAGTCTCGAGGCCCCTGCCGGTACGGTCACCCTCCTTGCTGGTGCTTCGGGCGGCGGTAAATCGACGCTTTCGACGATTCTCGCGGGCTTGGTTAAACCCGATTCTGGCGCTGTGAGCATCTGCGGCGCACGCCCGTCTCCGGGTATGTGCGGCATGTCTTTCCAGCGACCCGAAAATCAGCTGTTTCTCAATTCTGCGTATGATGAGATTGCCCTTGCGCCACGTTGCGCGCATTTTGGCGCGGTAGATGTGGACAAAGCGGTGCGTCATGCGGCACGCCTTGTTGGTCTTTCCGATGAGCAGCTCGATTTCTACCCTTATGCGCTTTCGGGCGGGCAGCGCCGTCGTGTTGCCATCGCATCCGTTCTATCTATTGGCGCGAAAGCCTATCTTTTTGATGAGCCGACGGCCGGTTTTGATGTTCAAGGCCGGCACGACATGCATCGTTTGGTGCGAGAGCTTGCCAATGCAGGGGCGCCGGTTGTTGTGGTGAGCCACGACTTGGAGGAGTGGCTGGCCGTTGCCGACCGCGTGGCGTTGCTTTCTTGCGGCAGCATGCTATGGCAAGGCGATGCTGCAGAGGTGTGTTGCCACTTTGAGCTGTTTGAACGCGCGGGCATAAAAGCGCCCGAAAATGTCGTGCTGGCACAGGCGCTTTCCGATGCCTTGCAAGCTAGCGGTGAAGCGGGGGAGGGCAATGCGCACTAATCCATTGGGCTCTTTTGTTGCTGCCGATACGCCTCTTTCTCGCATCGATGCCCGCGTCAAGCTGCTCTTGCTCCTTGTTTTCACCGCGGGAGTTTTTGCCTGCCAGGCGGCATGGGCGATTATCGTTTGGTTCGCGTTGCTGGCCTTGGCGATGCGTGCCGCGCGCGTCGAGTGGGCGTCGCTTGTGCGTGCCGTGCGACCGGTGACGGTCATTTTGCTGTTTACTCTTCTAGCAAATGCCTTGGTGTTGGACGGGCACGGCGATATTGCGATCGCGGGTCCGCTTGGCATCAGCACCGCTGGCGCGATACGAGGCGCCTGCGCCGTTTTGCGCATCGTGCTTCTTGCCGGGTTTGCCTGTGCAGTTTCGGCGTCGACCACGCCGCCGGAGATTTCCGATGCATGCGTGCGCCTTTTGCGTCCCCTGGGTGCTGTGGGCGTGCCCGTGGCCGATATCGGCCTTGTTCTTTCTCTGGCGTTGCGCTTTATTCCCATTGTTGCCGAGGAATATGGCCGTATCCAGATGGCCCAGCGTTCGCGAGGAGTTCGCTTTGACGAAGGCGGCCTATTTGAGCGCGTTCGTGTTTGGACGTCGGTTCTCACGCCGCTGGTTGTGGGTCTCTTTCGTCGGGCGGACAGCCTGGCGGAATCCATGGCGTCGCGCTGTTATGCGGACGGTTCTTCTATAGAGATTCCCTCGCGCGGTTTGTGCCGGAGTGATTGGGTCCTTTTGATTGCTGGTATTGTTGTGACGTGTTCCATGGTGCTTACGGGCGTCATGGGCTGGTAGACGACGTTTGGAAAGGAATGCCGTGATGGGTCGGGAAACGCGGGAATTCGGTGTCCCCGAGGTGCTTGATGGGACCATCGTCTTGCAGCTGGGCTACGACGGTTCGGGCTACAGCGGATTTGCCGAGCAGCCGGGCCAGACGACCGTTGCGGGCGAGATCCGTCGCGCGGTGGAGACCTTTTTGCGTCGCCCAATCGAGCTGACCTGTGCCGGCAGAACCGATGCCGGCGTTCATGCCATTAGCCAGTACGTGAGTTTTCCCGCTATGGCGGCGGAGCTCGAGATTACGCGCTCGCGTTGGATGCGCGCGCTGGTGGCGCTGTTGCCGCGCGATATCGCCGTGCGCGAGGTGTGGCATGCGGCGCCGGGTTTCTCGGCACGTTTTGATGCGCGCTCGCGTACGTATACGTATCGCATTGCCACAGGAGATGCACCGCCGTTGCTCACGCGTAGTGTGACCTGGTGGCACAGACAGGCGCTTGATGTGGAGGCGATGCATGCTGCCGCTCAGCGTATGTTGGGGGAGCGCGATTTCAAGAGCTTTTGCAAAGCGTCTTCTGCTGAGGACAAGCCGACGCATCGCTGCGTGATCTCTGCGGGGTTTGGTCACGAAAGCAGCTTGGGAGAAGACTGCATCACCTTTACCATTTGCGGAAACGCCTTTTTGCACTCGATGGTCCGAACGATTGTGGGGACCCTTGTTGAGGTGGGCATGCATCGGCGCGAGCCCGAATGGATCGACGAGGTTCTTGCCGCCCGTTCTCGGCAGGCGGCCGGTCCCACGGCTCCGGCACAGGGCCTGTGCTTTATGGCGGTGGAATATGACGAGGGCGCACTTGAGGTGGCGGGGTAGATCTCGTATTATGCGTTTGCGATTATGCGCGTCAACAAGAAGCGCACTCTCGGTCAACATCAGACCGAGAGTGCGCCATGCGTTTGCATTATCGTGGCTGTTTAGCCGAACAGGCCGGCTATCACGCCGACGGTTGTTATGACTGCCAAGATAATGAGGACTTTCGTGGCGGTCATACGCTTGGAAGATATGAGCCACCAGGCGAACAGGACCATGATGAGCGGGAACAGCCCCGGGAAGAAGCCATCAAGAATGTCCTGCAGCGGCTTGGTCTCCTCACCAAAAGGCACCACGATCGGAGTCTTCAGTGCAATTGTGGTTGCCGCTAGACCGCCGATCACGATAGTGCCCAACGTGTTGAACATGTTAGTGATGCGCTTTGCGTTTTCACCGATGATGGCTTCGATTGCCTTTGTGCCTAGACGGTATCCGCTATTGAAGCAAACAACCGTTACGGCAATCATGATTGCCAAATAAGTGACGATGTAGAAGATCGGTCCCACAGCGTTACCGCCAACAGACAGCCCCATAGCAATCGACAGCAACGTCGGAATGAGGATGCCTTGCACAAGTGAGTCGCCGATGCCGGCGAGTGGACCCATCAAAGATGCCTTAACGCTGACTGGGACATCTTCGCCGATCGGTTCGCCCATGCCGATTTTCTCTTCGAGCGAGCATACGATGCCATTGACCAACTGTCCAGTCTGTGGCTCTGTGTTATAGAAAACCGAATGACGGACGAGCAAGCGGCGCATGGCTTCGGGGTTATCTTTATAGTATTTCTCCGCCAGGGGCAAATAAGAGTACGCCCATGTAGCACCGTGCATTTTCTCGTAAGACATGGCGGACTCGGGCAGGAACTGGTATCGCAAGAAAATTTGTCGACGCTCCTTGGCGGTGAGTGGGGCTTTTAATCCTGTGGCGTTTTGCCTGATTTCGGCGGTGTCTGACATTTCGATCGTTCCTCTCTAGTCGAACAAGTCTTCGTCTTCAAATACGCCTTCGGCTTCGACGATTTGAGTCCTTGGCGCAGCGCTACCCGTGCTGGCCGAGGACTGATAGAGAATGTAAGCGGCCGCTGCAGCAATGAACAAGATCGCGACAGTGCTCAGGCCGGCAAAGGCCGCCATGGCATACCCGAACAAAAAAAGGACGATTGCAGTTTTCTCCTTGATAAGCATGTTCATGAGCATGGCGATACCAAGGGCGGGGAGCACTCCACCGAGAACCGATATGACACTGGTAACAATGGTCGGCATGCTATTCAGCAGGCTTTCGACAGCTCCCTGTCCAAGATAGATGGCAGCCCAGACGGGGATGATGCGGACGAGACCCGTTACAATCTGCGGGTAAACGACCTGATTCATGAGCAGCCCGCGTTTATCGAGACTCTTGCACGCATCTTCTGCCTTGCGGTTGAAATAGGAGAAGCCGGCCATGCGGAGGTTGTAGAAAATCAGGCCGAAGGTCTGGCCAATGAGGATGGACAGCGTCACGGCGATAGCCGGGTCCTTTGTTGTCGCCATGGCAAGACCGATGCCGCCGTATGCAGCATAGGTGATTTCGCTGCTCGAGGTGCCTCCCGTGTGCATGCTAGCGATGAATACCCCCTGGACAGCGAGGCCGCACAGCACGCCGGCCGTGACGTCGCCAAATACACTGCCGAGCACAAGTCCGGCTACGAGCGGACGGCCGAGTATGTAGTAGCCTCCGGTTACGCCGAACGCCCAAGGGCAGTCGACGCCGCCCAGGTAGCAGAACACGCCGGCGATAAGTGCCTGAAAGAATAGTGAAGTCATGGCTACTTCCCTTCTCGCATCTGGTCGTACTTCTTCTTGACCTCGCTCCAAGTCCTCGACTCATGGTCGGGGAGGAGCTGGAATGCGAGATTGATTCCTTGCGAAGCGAGGTAGTCGAACGCTTTGTAATCATCGTCGTCGATAGCGAGCGTGCGGCCCACTACGAGTGACCCCTCGCGAGTGTTCATGCAGCCGATGTTGAGTTCAGAGCCAAAATCTGCCCCCGCCTGCACCAGGTGGGCAAACGTCTGTGGGGAACCCGAGATGAGGAAGAAGCTCTTTGGAGATGCCATGGCGGCTTTGATTTTTGCAGGACCGAGCTCCTCAGTGTAGATTCCGAGTTTGAGGTTGCCTGCGGCGGCCTTGAGCACGCGTCGGCGCAGGTCATCATTAAACACCTTATCGTCAACCACGATAATGGCATCGACGGGGCGTTCCTTCGACCACCGCGTAGTAGTCTGTCCGTGGATGATTCTGTCATCCACGCGTGCGAGAGTAATAGCCATACCCTCTCCTTTCGTCTTCGTGGATTGATATGCGGCGGCTGTCTGGCAGCAGATTGCTGGTCAGAACAAGTCGTCGTCTTCCGCGATATTAGGCTCTCCTTCTTGTGCAGACAATTTGATCGAGGTTAGCCCTGCCTGCACAGCAGTTTTATAGAGATTTTCGAGATCGGGTGCCGTCGTGCGTGCCATCCCCGCTTCGAGAAGCATGGGTAAGTTCATGTTCGCGAGTACGCGGACGGCATTTTCGTGCTCTAAAAACAGACGAAATGACTCGTTGTAGGGTGTTCCGCCTATTATGTCGCAAAGTATGAGCACGCCTTCATCAATATGGGCTTCCACGACTTCGCGTAGCCTAGGCGTAAATTGTCCCGTATCGTTGAAATCGAGCGGGACGGCGCAGATCCCATCGCTTTTGCCAGCTACCATTTCATACACCGAAAGCGCTCCGGTGCAGAAAGACCCATGGGAAGTCACCACGATGTGCATATTACTCCGTTCCCCTCACTGGGGACTCTTGATTAGCGGTAGAGCACGGAGGAAACCTGATATTGATCGGTCCTGAGCAAGAAATTTGAGTATTCGATCGGTTCATCATCTTGGCCATAAGTGGTCTGAGTCATGAACAGAATCGAATCCCCGGGTTTTCTTCCCACGAGTTTGGACTGTTCGCTATCGAGAATGCGAGCGGAGAAGTTTCTCACGCCGTATTTAAGCCGTTTCCCGCTACAGCGCTCAATTGCATCGAAGAGGCCGACCTTAGTGAAGTCTTCCTGGTCAAGCCCAGGACATTTGTCGAGGAGAACCCAGTTCTTCATATAGACGGCTGGAGTGCCATCGATATCTCTCGTGCGTTCGAGTACGAGTACACGTGAGCCTGGGGCAGCGCCGAGCCGATCAAGGGTCACGTCGTCTGCCGTCTCAACGTTCTTGTTGAGCACTTGCGTATGGAAGACCTGACCTCGGCGGGTCATCTCCTCGGCAAAGGAGATGAGCTCTTGGGCAAAGGGATACGAGACCTTGTCCATAGTCACGAATGTGCCTTTGCCCTGCGCACGCTCGAGGATTCCCTCGGAAACAAGTAGCCCTATGGCTTTTCTCAAAGTGCCGCGGCTGATGCCAAGCTTTGCCACGAGTTGCTCTTCCGAGGGCAACTTATGACCGCTTTTCCACTCGCCGGATGTCACTTTGTCTCGAATCATTCGCGCGACAGCCTGGTAGATCGGCTCCGAGCTCGTTTCAAGTATAATGGCATCCGGTTCCATGAAAAGTGCACCTGCCTATCCGTTCCTGTGTCTAGGAAAATGCTAATAAACGCCCTTTTCACCAACCTTACCAGAAAGAATGGCAACGCCGGCGCTTGTGCCGAGCAAAGACGCACCAGCTTCAATAAACGCAAGAGCCTGCTCGCGGCTGCGTATGCCGCCGGAGGCCTTGACGAGTGCTCGATCACCGGCAATCTCCTTCAATAGCTTGATATCCTCGATCTCGGCATGGCCGCCCTTGCCCCAGCCGCTCGAGTTCTTGACATAGGTAACGCCGGCTTCGATAGCGAGCTCTGCTGCGCGCTTTTTCTCATCCTGCGTGAGCATACCGAATTCGAGCATGATCTTGGTTACCTTGCCCTCTGCGGCGTCCACCACGCCCTTGATCTCTTCGCGGTAACGGTCGTACCAACCGCTCTTCAAGAAACCGATATTCGCCATGAAGTCGAGCTGGTCGGCGCCCAGTTCAAAGACTTTTTTAGCCTGGTAGGCCTTGGCATGGGCGAGCTCTCCGCCCATGGGGTAGCCGAGTGCCGTGCATACCTTTACATCGGAGCCTTTGAGGTAGTCGACTGCCGTGGGGACCCATGAGGGTTGCAGCATGACTCCGTCAAAGCCGTAGTCGACGCAATCCTTGCACAGGCTCAGAATATCCTGCTCTGTGAGCTCCGGATTTACATTGGTATGCTGGATCTTCTTTGCTAGTTCTTTGTCGGTCAGTTGAATCATCCGAATTCCTTTCAACATGTATGGATGATGCTAGTCATATATATACGACTATGTACGTTTATAGTGAATGCGATATCGATTTATGCTCGGCGAGCGGAAGATTCCAAGCGGTAAAAGGAAATTATTCAGGAAGCATTTGGGCAAGCGTCTTGCGCCTGATGTGATGAGCGTTGCGTTTTCGGTTGCGTTTGAGGTGTGTAAAGAAAGCGTGCACCGGAGGAAGAGAGTGACTGCGCGGTCGCCGGGACAGCTGTGCCCCCTCCCCGTGTTGATATTTTGCATCCCGAGAACATGAACCCCCTGCAGCGCACGGGTGGATGCCGCCGGGTGGTAACATCGCATTTAATTTGGTTTTGCGGTATCTCCATGGAGGTTTACCCTTGGCTCACCGTCCCTCAAAACAGCCCGCTATCTCGGTTGTTACCCCCGTGCACAACGGGGATGCCACGATTGTGCGCGCGATCGAAAGCGTGCTCAACCAGTCGTTTGAGGACCTCGAGCTGGTTATAGCGGATTGTGCCTCGAGCGATCGGACGCCTTCGATTTGCGAACGTTTTCATGACCGCGATATCCGTGTTGAGTACATCCACCTGGATACCGACAACCTGGCGGTTGGCAACCATACCGCCTTGTGTGCGGCGCGCGGCTCGTACGTTATGATGCTGCGCCCCGGCGACTGGCTGGGCGGCGGGCTCTTGTACGATGTGATGCCTTTTATGCGCGCCAACGATTTGCAGCTGGCCATTCCCACGCAGTCGTTCGATGTCTATTCCGGGCGCAATCACGAGCGCTCTTCGAGCGTTACGACGTTTAACACAATGACGTGGAAGACCGCTGCCGATTTCCATCATGCGGTGGGCGAGTTGCTGATGCTGGGTGTCCTGGATGATCCCTTTGGGATGATCATCGATGCCGATGTTATGCGCTCGTTTGTTCTTTCTCATATGTCTGAAAAACCCCTCGATGTCGTTATCGCCTGCCTTGAGCGCGTGGAGCGTGCGGGCGTGTTTGCCGGCCCCAGTTACCATGTGACGAGACAGGTGCCGGCGGCCCTGTCGTTCGATCCAGACCGTTATCCTTCGTGCGAACGTGAGCATACGGAGCTTTTGGATCTGTTTCGTAGCTGGGGTTTCGATCTGGATGCCGAGGAGATGGAACCCGTTTATCGGCGTTACTTGTTCGATGTCATCAGCTGTATTGACAATGCCTGCATTGGCCACAGTTCCGTATCGTCTGTGGAGCGTACCCAGCGTGTGCAAGATATGCTTGATGACGAGTCCACGCAGCGTGCGGTACAGAGGATGAGCCATGCGGCACGCGAGTTTGGCTGCATGTACAAGCCGATAGCAAAAAAGAACGCCGCTGCCTGCTGCATGGGGTCGAGATTGCGCGAGGTGGCACGCATCTCGCATATTCCCTTGGGCCCTGTTGTGCGTTAGGCGTATTCATGCGTAAATCTCGCTTTACGGGCTCGAAATATTCGTTTTCTTGCACATTTTGATAAAACTATGCAGCTATAATCATTCCGTTAAAGATGCACCCTTGTGGTGCATTTCTCTTTTCAAAAAAACGGAGAGGACGCGTACAGGCATGGCTAAAAAATGCAATGGGCGCCAGGACGCGATTCGTGACATCGTACGCAACCGCGATGTCCGCACGCAGCGCATGCTTGTGGATGAACTCAAAGTCGAGGGTTTCGATTGCACACAGGCGACGGTTTCGCGCGATATTGCCGAGATGGGGCTGCGAAAGCTTCCCGAGGGCGTATATGTGCTGGCAGAAGATCTTCATCTGCAGCGTATGGTTTCCGAGCTCGTGGTAGATGTACATCGCGCGGATAATATGTTGATCGTCAAAGCGCAGCCGGGCACGGCAAATGGCATCGCCGCAGCAATCGATGCTGCCGAGCTGCCCGATGTCTTGGGCTCGCTTGCCGGAAACGACACCATTTTCGTGGTCTCGCAAACAGGGGAGGACTCCCAGCGCCTGGAGGCGCTGCTTCAGAAGTTGAGGTGTGCCAAAAGCTAAGGGATTCCCACCCGGTAGCGGGATGTGACAGAGTTTGAATGGGGGGCGCGGGCGATAATGCGAACTGCACCCCAAAAACTTGGGCGGCTTAAATAAGGACTACGCCGCAAGGGGCTGGCTCCGGAAACTCCTCCGGGGTCAGTCCCTTCAGTTTAACCTGACGCCTCCTCGTGTTCCAATGGACGATATAGGCGTCGAGGTCCGCCTTGAAGGACTCGAAGTCGGGCCATGTCCGGCCACGGAAGAACTCGTCTTTCAAGTGGTCGAACACCTGCTCGGTGGCGCCGTTATCGGTGCAGTTTGAATCCGCCCCAGATCCGTTGACAAGTCGATTTCCGTTTCAGCATCATTGCCTCAACGGAGGGAAGCGAGGCGGAGCATGGGCAATCCATCCCCCAAGTACACGGCGGAATTCAAGTAGAAGGCCGTCGAGCCGATATCCCGGGTCGGAGCCGAGCATCACGGCCGAGCTGGCCGACGACGCGCTGAAGATGGCACCGGCCAGGCGAAACCCGCCCGATGGGTGCGCGCATCGCAGCGATCACGGATCCCGATACATGTCGCTGCCGCTTTCCAAGGCCATGCGCGAGCGCGGCATCCGCCCGTCGATGGGGTCGATCTCGTCGCCGTGGGACAACGCCGCCATGGAGTCGCCCATGGGCATCGTGGGGTCGGAGTGCGCGCACGCGCGGACCTACGCCGCGCGCGAGGAGGCGGCGCTGGACCTGTTCGGGTACATCGAGGTCGTCTGCAACAGGGCGAGGATGCACTCGGCGCTGGGCCATCTCGGCCCGGCCGAGTTCGAAGGGGCCAATTGGCCCGCGGAAGAAGGCCGCCCCAAGGCGGCGTAACGGTTGTCAACGAAAACGGGGCAGATTCAGATTCAGGCAGGGAAAAAGGATTTGCAGTTAGTTCGTCGTCCGCTCTTCGGGTATCCCGAATCGTTTACTCTAGCTCGAATGGCTGTGATTCATACGTGTCGTTTTCGGTTTGCTGCGTTTGAACGTGCTGGGGGGAGAGGTTCGTTAAGGCATGCTTGCTGCAACAACATAATTCGATATTGAAGGAATGTGGCAGTGTCTAAGCCGCATCAGCTTTTCTCACCCGCTTTTCACAGACGATCCTGCCTGAACCGCTGGGGGGAACAGCCCTTGTGCCTGTGAAACGCCTCGGTGAACGCTCCCGCCTTACTGTAACCGACTTCCCTGCCGACCTCGGCGATGGGCATCGCCGTTTCAGTGAGCAGCCTTTCGGCTTCTCTCATCCTCTCCCTCGCCACGTAGGACGCCGGAGGAAGGCCTGTCGCCTTCTTGAAGAGCCGTTTCATCTTCGTCTGTCCCATATACAGTTCGGACGCGAGCCGCGTGCACGACAAATCGCCGCCAAGGTTCCGAGCGATATACGCGCACACCCAGTCGACTGCCGCAAGGTCCTCGTCGGTCATTCTGGGCCTGCCGCCATTCGGCTGGGCTGCGCACTCCATCACGAGGGCGATAGATTCGGAGATAACTCCTTCGTAAAACAGATCCGCCGCGATCCCCCCGCCTTGATACGAACGCGCCTTGCGAAGCAAGTCGACAAGCCCTGGAAGGTCGCGCCGTCCGTCTACGCCCGCAAACGCTTTGCGGACGTCCTCTATTTCGCCGAAGCGACTCTGCAGATAATCCCGATAATAATCTGGCGAGATGGTGATCGACGACGCCACGGCAACGGAACCTTCCGAGAACCGCGCTTCGTACTCCTCGTTTTCCCCGCCGAGATACACCGTGATGGCGCCCGGGGCGAGCGGAGCCCCTCGACGCTGCGCGACCCCCGAAACCTCGTCATAGCAGCTCAAGCACAGGTGCTCGGTGCATCGATAGCGCATGGTCCACTCCCTTGCGAAGCTCATCCTGAACGCGTTCACAGCGAAGAGGTTGTCCCGAAAGTACGCCCAGTACTCCCCGGACCCCATGTCGTTTTCGAGAACCCTCAAAGTGCCCGCAGGACCGTAGTTGCCGACATCGCGGGAAGGCACGAGGTGCCATTTCTTGAACGCCTCTTCGTAAAGGTCGCGTTCTATGCTATCCATCTGACCCTCTTTCGCCTCGTTTCAATGCGGCGTTCCCCGATTCGTCCCTTTCATTCCGTATCGGGTCCCGCTTTTGCTTTCGCGAAGACTGGAACTCTGCCTATTCGTTCATTATAGCCAAGAGTTAAAAATGGCTAACTAGACAGGGAACAGAAGGAGGAATCGGATGACGCAAGACGCTACAACCCCGAAAAGCAACAGGTGGACCACGCGCGACGTGCTGACGTTCGTCGTGTTCAACCTGATCATCATGGCGGTGGCCATCGTGGCGAAGATGATCGAGGACATGGTCCTGGCACCCCAGAACACGTTTTTCGTGGGGTCGTGGCTATTTCCGCTGCTTGCCACGCCGTTCTACGTGGTGATGGTGGACCGCATCGGCAAGCGAGGCGTGCTGGCGGGCTCGACGCTGGTATTCGGGCTGCTCTACACGTTCATGGGAGGGCTCTACTGCGCTCCCGTCGCCGTCGTGGGCGCCCTTATCGGAGAGCTCGTCATGTGGGGGAAGGATTCCTACCACAACATAATGCGCGTCGTAGGTGGCTACATCGTGTACTGGATGACGTTCGGCTTCTACGGGATTATGCCGTATCTGCTGTTCAGGGACGCCTATATGGAGCAGTTGGGAACCTACTACGACGCGGCTGACGTGGCGGCTATGGTGGCCCAGTACACCGAGCTGCCGTGGATCCTGCTCATGATGGCGATGTTCGCTACGGGCACGATCGTCGGAGGGCTCATCGGGTCGAAGTTCCTGAAGAAACACGTGCGCAAGGCAAAGATTGCCTAACCATGGAAAAGTGCGACATCAAAACTGGGGTGTTCGGCCTCGACCCGCGCACGCACCTGTTGTCGTTTCTCGTTGTCGGCATCGCCGCGATGCTGGTGACCGGCCTTTTGGAGACGGCGCTTCTGCAGCTGCTCGCCGCGGCGTACCTCGCGGCGAACGGGAGGGCGCGCCTTTCGCTCAAGATGTGCGCGAGCTTCACCGTTGTGTGCGGGCTGAGCTTCCTCCCGCTCTCCGGACTGTACGGGGCACTGTTCGTGAGTTTCCTTCACATGATCCCGCCGTTCACGGCGGGCTGCGCGCTATTCACGCTGTCACCCTCGGCGATCATGTGCGCGCTCGACCGTTGGAGGCTGCCCCAGCGGGTTCTCGTGGGCGTGTGCATGGTGTTCAGGTTCGCCTCCGTCCTCTCGTTCGAAGCGCGCTCCATCGTGCGCGGCATCCGAATGCGGGGCATCTTCCCTCGCGCGTTCGACATCGTCCGTCACCCGGGGTTGGCATACGAATGCGTCTACACGCCGCTCGTCATGCGCTCGCTCAGGCTTTCGAGCGAGCTTGCCGCCTCCGCCAAGCTGCGCGGCATCGAAATCGGCCGGGGACGGACTTCGGTCTACCACGTGGGCTTCACCTGGAGGGATGCCGTGTGCTCGACCGTTCTCGCGGTCATATGCGCGGGAATCTACGGAACGGGGGTGATTTTGTGACAGGCGAATTCGAATTATCCAATGCGCTCAAGGAAAGCCCCGTATGCGGCAAGCCTGCGGAGGAGGTGACAGCCCTCGCGTTTTGCGACGTCTCGTTTCGCTATGTGGATGAGGCGGAGCAAGAGGATTCGGCATCTGCTGACGATGCGGGAGGAAGCAGGGTCGAGGACGTGTCCTTCGAGGTGCGCACCGGCTCCTGCACAGTTTTGTGCGGAAGGTCGGGCGACGGCAAGTCGACCGTGTTGCGATTAGCAGATGGGTTGGCAGGGACGTTCTTCCCTGGAGTGCGTATGGGTTCCGTTCTGGTGAGCGGCACGGAGGTCCTTTCGCTTTCCGCTCGCGGGAGGACCGAGGCCATGGGTGTGGTCATGCAGGATCCCCGCAGCCAGTTCTTCATGGGGACGGTCGGCGACGAGATCGCCTTCTCGCTGGAAAACCTCGGGGTCGACCCTGCTGTGACCGTTGAACATATGCATGAGGCGGCACGGCTGTGCGGGGTTGAAGATTTACTTGCTGAGAAGCTTACCGAACTGTCCAGCGGTCAGAAACAACGCGTCGCAATCGCAGCCGCTATTGCGTGTCGCCCGTCGTTTCTCGCGCTCGATGAGCCGACCTCCAACTTGGACGCGGAGGGCGCAGACGCGCTCGTGAGCATCCTTGTCCAGCTCAAGCAGCGCGGCGTGGCGATTCTGGTGTCGGAGCATAGGCTCCACAAGCTTCTGCCCGTCGCCGACGAATTCCTTTGTATGAGAAATGGCAAGATCGCGGTGCGGTGGAGCGTGAAAGAATTCGCTGCGCTTCCAGACAAGGAAGCTGATGCATTCGGGTTGCGTCATCCCGATATCACCATCGCGCGCGATTCGAATACACGACCAGCGGAATCACTTGATTCCCGCTGCGGTTCCACCTCATGGCAAATGGAGGACGTGACGTATCTCTACCGCTCGACAGGCCGTGGCATTCAAGGCGTGACGGCGGAGTTTCCCTGCGGTGCCGTGACGGTGGTATGCGGGGGGAACGGTTCGGGCAAGACAACGCTTGCGAAGGTTCTCGTCGGGGCGTCCCGCCCGCAGAAAGGTCTGATAACCAGGGACGGCAAAGCGCTCTCACCGCGGGAGCGGAGGCACCTGAGCTATTTCGTGATGCAGGACGCCGACTATCAACTGTATGCGGGGAGCGTCGCCGACGAGGTAGTGCTTGGCCGACGCGTTGATGATGTCCTGAAGACGCGTGCCTGGGAGGCGCTTGACGCCTTCGACCTGAAAGACCTTGCCGACAGGCACCCCGCCAGCCTATCGGGCGGGCAGAAGCAGCGCGTGACACTTGCCGCAGCGTACTGCTCGGACGCCGAGCTCGTGGTGCTCGACGAGCCAACGAGCGGACTGGATGGGCGCGGCATGCGGGAGGTGGCTTTGTGGTGCCGTAGGCTTGCGGCGGAAGGAAAGGCAGTGGTGATTATCACTCACGATGAAATGCTAGCGCGGCTGGCGGGCGACCGGAGGGTTGAGCTGGCAGCGCATGACGAAGGGAGAAAAGGAGTATGAGTCACGTGACTCCGCTTGACCGCATCGCGCGTCCGAGCGCGTTTTCGAAACTGTTCTACTTCATGTGGCCCGATAAAGCGCGCATGGTGCTCTCGCTTGTCCTCGCTTGCTTGGGCGAGGCGGCGGGTATGGTCCCGTACGTGGTCGTCGCCCTGTTGGCTTCCGGTCTCATCGAAGGCACGCTCACGCTTGAAATGGTAGCTCTGTTCTCGCTCGCTGCAGCAGGAGGGCAGATCCTCAAGTTCGTGCTCACGTGGCGATCATCGATGATCAGCCATGGTATCGCCTTCAAGGCTTTGCGCACCATGCGCGAGCAGATGGCCGAGAAGATGTCGCGCGTGCCCATGGGTGTCATCGTCGACACGCCCACGGGTACGTTCAAGAACCGCTTTGTGGACAACGTGAATCAGCTGGAGGACGCCATCGCACACTTCATGCCGGAGCTTCCGAGCAACGTGTTTGCGCCCATCCTCGCCATGACCATCGTGTTCGCCGTCGACTGGCGCATGGGGCTTGCCGGCATCGCCACGATCCCCTTGGGCGTGCTCTTCTACCTGGGCATGATGCGCGATTACAAGCCCAAGATGGCGCGTTACATCAAAAGCGAGCAGGACATGAACTCCACGCTCGTGGAGTATGTCAACGGCATCCAGGTGATCAAGGCGTTCGGGCGCACGGCGTCCTCCTACGGGTCGTTCTCCGATGCCGTGGCGGAATACCACGACTCCACGCTTGCGTGGTTCCGACAGAGCTGGGTGTGGATGGCGGCGGTGCGCTCGGTCGTGCCCTGCACGTTGCTCGTTTCGCTGCCGCTTGGCGTGTGGCTGCTCTCCGTCGGGCAGATTACGCTTCCCGCCTTCATGGTGTGCATTGTCATTCCTCTGGGCTTCATCGGCGGCGTTTTGAAGTTCGCCCAGGCGGCGGGCCAGATCTCGCGTATGGATGCCTGCCTGAACGTGGTCTGGGATTTCCTCGGTGAGCCCGAGCTTGCGCGTCCCACGCAACGCGTGGAGCTACAGGGCGAGTCGTTCGCGTTCGAGGAAGTGTCGTTTTCTTACCGTGAGGGCACCGAGGTCCTGCACGACGTGAGCTTTTCCACCGAACCGGGAACGATCACGGCGATCGTCGGGCCGTCGGGCTCGGGCAAATCGACCGTCGCCAAGCTTATGGCGGGGTTTTGGGATGCGAGCACAGGAAACATCACATTCGGCGGGGTAGACGTGAAGGACATCCCGTTCGAACAGCTCATGGAGCACATCGCGTACGTGGCGCAAGACACGTTCCTGTTCGACCGCTCCATTGCCGACAACATCCGCATGGGCAAGCCCGACGCGACCGACGCCGAGGTGGAGGCGGCGGCGCGTGCCGCAGGCGCCCACGGATTCATCAACGAGCTTCCGCAGGGCTACGCTACGCCTGCGGGCGAGGCGGGCGATCGACTATCGGGCGGCGAGCGGCAGCGCATCACCATCGCGCGCGCCATCCTGAAGGACGCATCCGTCGTCATCTTGGACGAGGCGACCGCCTACGCCGACCCCGAGAACGAGGCGCTGGTTGAGCGCGCCATCAGCAAGCTGGTTGAGGGCAAGACGCTCGTCACCATCGCGCACCGGCTCTCGACCATCATGGGCGCCGACCAGATTCTCGTCATGGACGCGGGGTGCATCGTGGGGCGCGGGCGGCACGATGAGCTGCTGCAAAGCTGCCCGCTGTACGCCCGCATGTGGCGTGAGCATCAGGGCGCGGTAGAGGTGCTCACGGACAAAAACGTGGAAGACCGGGAGGCCATCCGCCCCGAGGAGGCGAGGTAGATGTTCGCCATCGTAAAACGCATACTCGACGTGGCGGGAAGCTTCTCGCCTGCGTCGCGACGCAGTCTCATTGTTGGCATGGTGTGCAACGTCCTAAAAGCGTTCTTCATGTCCGGGATGCTTGCCGCGGTGTGGTGGGCGCTCGAGAATCGTGACCATATGGGTGCGGATGTGGCGCTGCAGTGCCTGGGCATTCTGCTGGCGAGCGTGGCGGGCCAGTATATCTTCCAGTACCTCGTGGACATCAAGATGGACGCCGAGGGGTTCCACATCTTCCGCGACATGCGCCTGCGCGTGGGCGATCGGCTGAAGGGTGCTCCCATGGGCTATTTCTCCGAGCAGCGCCTTTCCGCCATCACCACCACGCTCACCACGACGCTACACCAGCTGGAGGAGTTCATGACCATCTGCCTCACCGGTCTTTCGGGCGGCGTGGCGATGGCGGTCATCATGAGCTTGTATTTCATGCTGTTCGCGCCGCCGGTGGCGTTCATCACGTTCGCGGGCATCGCCATGGGGCTTGTGGTGCTCGAATGGCTGCGCCGCCGCTCCACCGCGGTGACGCGCGAGGTAACCGCCGCCCAGGAGGCCATGACCGACAAGGTGATCGAGTACGCCCGCGGGATGGCGGTGCTGCGCACGTTCGCCACGCCCGATGAGGCACTTGCCGAGGCGAAGGCGTCTTTCGAGCAGAAGCGCCTGGCCGACTACCGTCAGGAGCAGGCGGCCCAGGGAATTCTCAAGCTCTATGCGCTGGTGTTCAATCTGGCGAGCTGCGCGGTGCTGTTCGCGGCGTGCGCCCTGTACCTCACGGGTGGGCTGCCACTCTCGTGGGCGCTCACACTGCTCGTCGCCGCGTTCATGATCTACGGCGAGCTGATCAGCGCGAACAATGGCGCCTTTCTCACTAAGAAGATAGAGGGCGAGCTCGACCGCGTGGACGAGGTGTGCGCGGTTCCGCGTCAGGACACGACCGACGAGCCTCTTGCGCCGCGAGGTTTCGACCTGGCGATGGACGACGTGTCGTTCGGCTACGACGACCGGCGCGTCATCGACCACGTGACGCTTCGCATCCCCGAGGGCACCTCGTGCGCCATCGTGGGGCCAAGCGGGTCGGGCAAGACCACGCTGGTGAACCTGCTCGCGCGGTTCTGGGACGTCGATGAAGGATTCGTGAGCGTGGGCGGCGCGGACGTGCGCGACGGCACGGCGGAGAGCCTACTTTCGCACATATCCCTGGTGTTCCAGAACGTGTACCTGTTCAACGACACGGTGGAGAACAACATACGGTTCGGGCGGCCGGATGCATCGCGCGATGAGGTGGTCGCCACGGCGAAGCGCGCGCGATGCCACGACTTCATCGAGCGCCTTCCGCAAGGTTACGACACGGTGCTGGAAGAGGGCGGAGCCGACCTGTCGGGCGGCGAGCGGCAGCGCATATCCATCGCGCGCGCCATCATGAAGGACGCGCCCATCGTCATCCTGGATGAGGCGACCAGCTCCGTCGACCCCGAGAATGAGCATCTGCTCATGGAGGCGATCGGCGAGCTCACGCGCGGCAAGACGCTCGTCACCATCGCCCACCGCCTGAACACGGTGCGCAACGCCGGCCAGATCCTCGTCGTGGACGCCGGCCACATCGTGCAGCGCGGCATGCATGACGAGCTCATGCGTGAAGACGGGATCTACCGTCGCTTCATCCGCATGCGCGAAGAGGCGGCCGACTGGAGGCTGGGGGTATAAACCGATGAACAAACAGCGTTCCACGGAATCCTCTGAGGACTACCTGGAGGCCATCTTGCGCATCCGCTCCGAGCGCGGCTCCTGCTGCAACGTGGACATAGCGTGCCTGCTGGGCTACTCCAAGGTGAGCGTCACCAAGGCGCTGGCGGGCCTGTACACCGCAGGGCTCGCCGAGGTGGTTGCCCGGGACGTGCGCCTGACCCCCGAGGGGGAGCGGATCGCCCGCCGGACGCTGGGGCGCCACCGCTTCTTCGAGGGGCTCCTGCTCGAGGCGGGCGTGGACGGGAAGACCGCCTCGCGGGAGGCCTGCCGCATGGAGCACTGCCTGTCGGAGGGCTCCTTCGAGAAGCTCGCCGCCCTGCTGGGCGAGGGCGCCACCTGACCGGACCGCGCTCTTATCAAACGAAAGCGGAGCATGCCAGCAAAGCGGTGGATTGGCTGCACTGATGTGGACAGTTCCGGGAGGGGCGCAAGAGACGGGAGGGCCGTATATGAGGGGCCCCGGGCACCCGAGGCATTTCACCGACGAGTTCAAGAGGCAGATAATCGACCTCTACAACGCCGGAAAGCCCAAGCGCGAGATCATGGACAAATGCCGGTGCCCCTCATACGTTTGAATAGATGCGAAGTGCTGCTGCAACGCGCTAGCGAGATCAATACATCGAGTGATAAAAAATCCCCCAGCGATAAAGCTGGGGGGATAAAGAAGCTGGCCTTATGAAGTGGCTCCGCCTGTACCGGGGTCTGGCGCAGGCCCCGGGTCCGGAGTGGGTGTTGGCGTGGGCGTGGGTGTGGGCTCCGGAGTGGGTGTTGGCGTGGGCGTGGGAGTGGGAGTGGGCGTGGGCGTCGGCGTGGGCGTGGGCGTCGGCTCGGGTGCCCCACCGCCACCGGTGCCGCCACCGCTGGAAGCATCGCCCTCCGTCTCCTCGGGGCTCTCCTCTTCCTCTTCCTCCTTGTCGTCTTTCTTGGCACTGCCGCCAACGAAGGTCCAAGAGGAGTTGTTCTTATAGGAAGGCGTTTCGCCCGTGGGGAATTCCTCGCGAGCAGCGTCGGCAAGAACCGTATTCATGAACTTGCGGAAGATGGGCAGGGTGATCTGTGTGTTGTGCCAACGCGTGATGGCGGCGTTGGAGTTGGAGCGGCCTGCCCAGATGGCAACGGAGTACTGCGGGGTGTAGCCGCAAAACCAGATATCGCTGGTGGTGCCAGCGTCACCGGCGGTACCGGTCTTGCCGGCAACAGGCTGATTGACGGAGAGGGCACCGGAGCTGCCCGTGCCACCGCCTTGCATGACGGTCTTGAGCACGTTGGTCACGGCCTGGGCTTCGCCGGCGGTGAGCACCTGGTCGTACTTGTCCTCGTGCTTGTAGAGCGTGGCACCCGTGCGCGAGGTGATCTCGGTTACGGCAACGGCATTGCGATGCTGCCCGCCCGAGGCGAAGGTCGCATAGGCCTCAGCCATTTCAAGCGGGGTAATGCCTTGTGCCATGGCACCCAGGGTAAGCGAGAGAACGGAAGGATCCATGCCCGCGGCTTCGGTATCGATGCCAAGGTCCTTGCACATGGAGATGATCTTGTCGTTGCCGATGGCGAGGGCCACCTGAGCGTAGCCCGTGTTCGAGGAGACCGCCGTTGCCTGTGCGAGGGTCTTAGTGCCGTAGTTGGTGCCGCCGTAGTTTTGCACGGTGTAGCCATCGGCGATTTTCATAGGCGAGGTGCAGTTGAGCGTGATATTGGGATTCATACCGTCGTGGATGGCGGCGGCCAGCGTGAGGCCCTTAAAGGTCGAGCCCACCGCGCGGCGCGAGGTGGCATGGTTGATGTGGCTATCGTTGGCGTAGTAGTCGCGGCCGCCCACCATGGCGCGGATATAACCGGTCTGGGGCTCAATGACGACCATGCCCACGTCGAGCTCGTCGGCGCCGGCGTCAACGAGCTGCTGGATGGCCGCATCCTCTGCTGCCTTCTGGATCGTGGGGTCGATGGTGGTCTTGATGGTCAGGCCGCCCTTGAAAAGCACGTCGGTGGAGAACTGCTCCTGAAGCAGACTGCGCACGTAGTCGACAAAGTAGGGGTAGGCGATAGTACCCGACTCGCTGATGCCCGAAACGTTGAGCTTGAGCTGCTCGGCCTTGGCGGCATCGGCTTCTTCCTGCGTGATGGTTCCCAAGCGCAGCATGTTGTCGAGAACCTTGTCGCGACGGGCGAGGGCACCTTCGGGGTTCACCGTGGGATCGAGGTAGGAGGGCGAGTTGGGCAGGCCCACGAGCAGCGCCGCTTCGGCGAGCGAGAGCTCGCTGGCATGCTTGGAGAAGTACATCTCGCTTGCGGCCTCGATACCGTAGGCGCCGTGCCCGTAATAAATCGTGTTGAGGTACATGGTGAGGATCTCGTCTTTAGAGAAGATCTTCTCCATCTGCAGGGCGATCCAGGCCTCGCGGACCTTACGCTCGATGGTGTTGTCGAACTGCTCCTCAGATAGAATGGTGTTACGCACCAACTGCTGGGTGATGGTCGACGCACCCTCGGAGCGACCGGAGAGCTGGCTCACTACGGCGCGACCGATACCGATGAGGTCGACGCCGTTGTGCTCGTAGAAGCGCTCGTCCTCAACGTCGACAGTGCCCTTAAGCACGTACTCGCTAATCTGATCTTTGGTGACGCTGTCACGGTTTTGCACATAGAGCATCGCGATCTGGTTGCCGTTGGCATCCAAGATCGTAGTGGGCTCGGAGGCAAGGTAGGCGTTGGCGTCGGTATAGTCCGGAAGATCGGACAGCCAACGTGAGACATTGCCCACCATGCCCACGGCAAAGGCGATGCCGCAGATCAACATGAACCCGAAGAACGAGCCCAAGATGATGGGGATGGTATGTGTCTTGGCGCGGGTGCGTGCGTGTCGCTCGCGAGGACCCATGGAGTACCTCCTGTGGATGTGACGGGGCGCGATTGCGCTCCGAGAGCATACGGTCATGCATACTCAGACACATTAGCGCAAAGCGCGTCCATCGTCCTCGTGTATCCTTATTAGTGCTAAATTCCAGACCGACTGCATACCCGGACGCACTGGCGCCGGTATGCCTCGCAAGCGATAGCCAGGTGAACATGAATCGACCCTTACCAGAGCTTTTGGCCCCTGCGGGCTCTATCGATGCGCTCCTTGCGGCTGTTGCCGCGGGTGCCGATGCCGTCTACTGCGGGCTTGGCGCCTTCAACGCCCGCGCGAGTGCGAAAGATATCGAGCCCGTCGAGTTTGCGCGCGCGGTGCGCTTGGCGCATGCGCATGGTGTGCGTGTGTACGTGACATGCAATGTCTACCTGCGCGAACATGAGCTCGTGCCCGCGCTGGACCTTGTGCGTGAGGCCGATGCCGCGGGCGCAGACGCCTTCATTGTTGCCGATGTCGCACAGGTGCGGGCAATCCAGCGCGCCATTCCTCATGCCGAGATTCATCTCTCCACTCAAACGGGGGTCATGTCGCCTGCGGGTGTCGAATACGTGCGTGAGCACTTGGGAGTCGAGCGCATCACGGTTTCGCGCGAGCTCTCCTTGCCCGAGATCGCGAGCGTATGCTCCGTTGACATGCCCATCGAGGTTTTTTGCCACGGAGCCATCTGTATCTGCTATTCGGGGGCGTGCGCGGCGTCTGCTTTGCGAAGGGGGCGCTCCGCAAACCGCGGAGACTGTACGCAGCCGTGTCGCTTTACCTACGATTTGCAGGATGGAGAGGGGAGCTCCGTTAACGGGCAGGAGGGGGAGCGCCTGCTGTGCCCGCGCGACTACTGCTCGATCGATCATGTACGCGAGCTTGTGGAGGCGGGCGTTTCGGCCCTCAAGATTGAGGGGCGCATGAAGAACCCCGATTACGTCTTCAACGTGGTGGGGGCCTATCGCCGCGCGCTCGACGCCGTGGGTGCGGGCTCGTGGGACAGCGATGTTGCCGCTGCGTGCAAACGTAAACTGGGCATGTCGTTCAATCGCGGCTTTACCGATGCGTATCTGCGGGGAGCCTCGGGTGCAGAGCTCATGAGTTTCGAACGCGCGTGTAACCAGGGATTGCGCGTGGGAGAGCTCGTCGAGCGCCGGTATGAGGAGGTTTCCGTTCGCCTGTGCGACGCCGTGCGCGCGGGTGACATGCTTGAGATTCGCTCGACGCCCGGCCCCGACGCTCCGACAGATGTTCCCAAACGCTGGCCACAGGTTCCCTGCCCTGTCGATGCGAAAGCTGGCGAGGTAATCGACGTCCATTGCAAGCGCAAGGTCGAAGTGGGGAGCGTCGTCAATCGAACCAGCTCGGTTGAGGTACTGGAGCGCACCGATGCCGCGCTTGCGCGCATGCACACCGAGTTGGAGTCCTATGCTTCCGATTATGTACCGGCGCATGTCGGTCGGTGCGCTTCTGAGCCTTTGGGCCTGTCGGTTGAGCCTGCTGTTCCTACCCCTAGGGGCGTCTGCCTTTCCGTGGCGGTCGACGCCCCCGTGCGAGCGGCGGCCTTGCTTCACGACGTTCGAGTTGACGAGGTGGTCGTGCGCCAGACGGCGCTTGACGAAGACGCGGATGCATGGGAGGACCTCTTATCACGTCTTACCGTCATGCTCGACGAGCCGGCGCGCATGATCGATGAGGCGCGCACGCGCTACCTTTGCCGTCGTGCCCGCAAGGTCATCTGCCGCAATTATGCGCATATGCAGATGGCAAAGGAGACGGGCGTTCCTTTTGATGTGGCCGCTCCGCTTTCGGCGACCAACGGGCAAAGCTCCGCGTGGTTTGGGCGGCGCGGTGCGAGCTGCGTTTGGCTGCCCGATGAGCTCTCTTTGGACGAGGCGCGCGAGGCGGTGTGCCGTGCTGCTCGCGAGGGAGTGCGCGTTGGCATGCTTGCCTGCGGATATCCTCAGCTGATGGTGACCGAGCATTGCCTTCTTACTGCCGAAGGCCCGTGCCCACATTCTTGCGCCGCGTGCGAGCGCCGTCGGCAGGAACGCTATCTGGTGGAGGCGTCGGGCGCGCGCCTGCCGGTTCGCGTGGATGCTCATGGCCGCACGCGCATCTTCGATTCCTGTGCGCTCGATCGCACCGAGGATGTCGGTATGCTGTTGCGCTTTGGCGCGGGAGGATTTGCCATTGACGCCATGCTGCTTGGCGCAGGCGAGCTCGAACGCGCCATCGACACTCTTGCTGCGGCATGCGCCGCTGCCAGCGAGGCGTGAAGCTTGCTCATGTCGGGCAAATGACCTCGCGCAAAGCTCTGGTCTTCGCTACAATCAACGAGTTGCCAACAGTAATCAGCACCGCTCTATCGGGGCGAGGGCGCTATAACCATTTAAAGGAGAAGCGATGCTTCCAGTCGACGAACAAATGAAGATCATTACCTCGGGTGCCGCTCAGATTATCCCCGAGGCAGACCTGCGCAAGAAGCTCGAGAAGGGCACGCCGCTCAATATCAAGCTCGGCGTCGACCCCACCTCTCCCGACCTGCACCTGGGCCATGCCGTCCCGCTGCGTAAGATGCGTCAGTTCCAGGACTTGGGTCATCGCGTGACCCTGATCATCGGCAACGGCACCGCAACCATCGGTGACCCGTCAGGCAAGAACACCACGCGTCCGCAGCTTTCGCAGGAGCAGGTTGAGGCCAATGCCGAGACCTATGTCTCCCAGGCCATGAAGATTCTTGACCCCGAGAAGACCACCATCGTCCACAACGGCGACTGGATGTTCCCCATGGGTCTCAAGGAGCTGCTCGCCGTGGCATCCAAGTTCACCGTTGCCCGTATTCTCGAGCGCGATGACTTCACCAAGCGTTACCAGTCCCAGACCCCCATCGCGTTGCACGAGTTCCTCTATCCCGTGATGCAGGCTTACGACTCGGTCATGATCAAGTCCGATGTCGAGATGGGCGGCACCGATCAGCTGTTCAACCTGCTTGCCGGCCGCGAGCTCATGGAGAAGATGGGCATGGAGCCGCAGATCGCGCTCACCATGCCGCTGCTCGAGGGCACTGACGGCGTGCGCAAGATGTCCAAGTCCTACGGCAACTATATCGGCCTGACCGACGAGCCCAAGGATATGTTTGGCAAGACCATGTCCATTCCCGACGAGATGATTGGCAAGTACTACCGTCTGGCCAGCTCCTTATCTCCTGCTGAGGTCGATAAGATCGACGCCGCTCTTGCCGATGGCTCTGCCGACCCGTACGAGCTCAAGCGCGCCCTTGGCCGCGACCTGTGCGACACCTACCACGGCGCCGGCGCGGGCGACGAGGCGCAGGCCGAGTTCGATCGCGTGTTCAAGGAGGGCCAGCTCGCCGATTTCCCCGAGAAGCACGTTGAGCTTACCGTCAACGATGAGGGCATGATTTACCTCGCGGGCCTGCTCAAGGACCTGGGTCTTTCTGCCAGCGCGGGAGCGGCTCGCCGCGACATCGACGGCGGCGGTGTGAAGATTAACGGTCAGGCCGTAGCACCCAAGAGCTACAACATCGATCCGTCCGAGCTCAAGGTGGGCGACACCCTTTCCGTGGGCAAGCGCAAGGGCTTCAAGCTGATTTAAGGATGGGCTTGTCTTTTCTTATTTGAGCTACGGCAGCGAGGCGGCGTCACATCGGTGGTGCCGCCTCTTTTTTGTATTGCTGTTGGGGTTTGGGTGTCGCCGCGGCACTATAGGACGTCGACGCCCGCGGCGGTGCAACGCTCGAGAAAATCGGCGGGCATGTTGCCGTCGGTGACGATGACGTCAAACTGGTCGATATCGCAGATGGCAAACGTCGAGATTTTGCCCAGCTTGGTTGAGTCGAGCAACAAGACCTTCTGTTCTGCCTGCTCGAGGCATGCACGCTTGAGCTCGGCTTCTTCGTCGGAGCCGCAGGAGAGCCCTGCCGTTTTACTGTATGAGGCGGCGCCGATGAAAACCTGGTCGAAGCGCAGCTTGCGAATCTCGCGGATGGCGCGGCTGCCATGCAAGCACATGTTGTAGCGGTTGAGGGTGCCGCCCGGTACGATTACGTCGACGGCGTCAAAATGGCCGAGCTCCATAACGTTATAGATACCGCAGGTGAAGACCATGAGGCGCTCGTCAGGTAGCGCGGCGGCGAATTTGGCGAGCGTGCTGCCCGAATCCAGATAGATGGTGGTATTGGGTCGCACAAGCTTTGCCGCCTTTGCCGCGATGGCCGCCTTGGCATCGACGTTTTGATTGCGGCGCACGTCAAAAAGGCCGTCGGCACCCACGGCGAACTCGAGCGAGCGCACTCCGCCGTAGACGCGCACGAGCCTGTGCTCCCGGTCAAGTGCCTTGATGTCGTTTCTAATGGTCATCTCGGAGACCTCGGGGAAAGCCTCTTTAAGCTGCGCGATGGACACGCTGCCCATCTTGTTGACGAGCTCCACGATGGCCCGGCGGCGTTCTTCCATGGGATCTCCTGGTTTAGAAACTATAACGATCGACGTCTCTCATTATAGTTTTTGCAAAACAAAAGGATCTAATAATTGAATTCTAAAACAATAATTTGAGAAACTAGCCATTTGGCGCGGGATTTCGACCGTTTGCAGAGCCTAGTATTACAGTTTCTACAATCAAAACTATATATTTCTATAGTCACTGGAGCTCTTTGACTCTGCCGGTCGCATCTAGTCCTATCGCTGGACACATACCATTTGTCCCACGCCTGCGTGCGTGCCCTCGATATCATCTTCAAAAGAAAAGGGGAGACCATGAAACCCATCGTATGCGAAACGCGCACTGCCATCATCAACGCCGCTCACGACGCCCAGATCGTCATCCGTCCCATTCATGACCTGGGCGAGCACGATGTGCTCATCAAAATTTTGTCCTGCAATCTGTGCACGTCCGAGTACGGCCTGTGGAGCGGCGCTCGCACCAATAAGCCGCTGCCCATGACGTTTGGCCATGAGTGGGCAGGCGAGATCATCCAAGTGGGCAAGAGGGTTTCCGGCCTTGCCGTGGGCGACTTCGTGGGTGGCTCCTATACCTTTGACCCGTACTCTACCGAGGCGCTTGAGGGCCGCACCTCCGAGGCTCCCGGTGTGAAACCTTACGATACCCAGTGGCCTGACGGCTACTACGGCCGCTATGACGGCTGCGCCGAGTACCTGGTGCAATCGCAGGAGTCCATCTATGCATTTGAGAACAAGATCCGCCCCTCCGAGGCAGGATTTCTGGAGCCGCTCGCCACGGTAATCAACGGCATCAAGAAGCTCGATATCAAAAAGGGTGAGACCGTGGTGGTCGTTGGCGGCGGCACCATGGGCGTGCTCAATGCGCTTGTCGCCAAGCAAAAGGGCGCTCGCGTGATTGTCTCCGAGTTCATGGAGAAAAAGATCCGCGTGGCCGAGCAACTGGGCCTTGAGGTTATCGATGGTTCTAAGGTCGATCCTGTAGAGGAGGTACGTGCGCGTACCGATGGTCGCGGAGCCGACATCGTGATCTTGGCAGTTGCCGCGACGGCGGCAAACAAGCAGGGCTTCGCTATGCTCAAGAAACTCCATGGCAAGGTTTTGATGTTTGCCGCCGGCTATCCTGCGCCGGAGTTGGGCGTGGATGCCAACAAAATCCATTACGGAAAGATGCAGATCTTCGGCACCTTCCTGGGCGAGTTTTCAGACTTCAAGGAGTCCTGTCATCTGCTGGGCTCGGGCGAGATCGACGTGTCACTGCTGATCGATAAGGAATATCCGTTCGACCAGATTCAACAGGCCTTTGAAAACGCGATCATTCCGGGCGGTTACCGCACGACCGTCGTCATGCAGTAAGGAGACTACCTCGTGGCACGTTTGTTTTTAACGCCCTCGCGCATTGTATCCGGGCAGGGCGCGCTTGACGATTCGCTCGACATCCTGCACGGTTTGGGAACCAAGGCTTTTGTGGTTACCGACCCCATGATGGTTAAGCTTGGCAACTGCAAAACGGTGACCGACGCCCTTGAGCGCGCAGGGCTTGGCTTTGAGGTGTTCGACCAGATCACAGGTGAGCCGAGCGACGTCATGATCGAGGCGGGAATCGCCGCATTCAAGGCGTCGGGCTGCGATATGTACGTGGGCCTTGGCGGCGGCAGTCCCATCGACGCTATGAAGGCCATTGCCATGATGGCCGCTTGCGATGGCGACATCGACGAGCAGATGGGCGTTGCCCTGGATTTTGATCGTCCGCCGCTTGTGGCCATCCCCACTACGGCGGGCACGGGTTCGGAAGCCACGCAGTTCACGATCATCAACAACACGCGCCGGGGCATCAAGATGCTCCTTGCGGGTGCCAAGGTTTTGCCCGACGTTGCCATTGTGGACCCGCGGTTCACGTGCACGGCGCCGGCGAGCGTCACGGCAAACACGGGCGTTGACGCTTTGTGCCATGCGCTCGAATCGGCTACGTCCAAGAAGATGCAGCCCATGAGCTATACCTTCTCGATACGTGCTATCAAGCGTATCTTGGCACATCTTCACACGTGCTATACCGAGCCCGAAAACATTGAGGCCCGCGCCCAGATGGCCATTGCCGCAACCGAGGCGGGTGTCGCCTTTAATAATGCGAGCGTGACTATCATCCATGGCATGGGCCGTCCCATCGGTGCGCTCTTCCATGTGCCGCATGGGCTCTCTAATGCCATGATCATGCTGGAGTGCCTGCGCTACGTGGTGGACGGAGCCTATCCGGAGTTTTCCGCCGTGGCGCGCGAGGTGGGCGCGTCTGTTGCGGCCGATGACAAGGTAGCGGCAAACGAGCTGCTCGATGCTATTGCCAAGCTGCTGCGAAAGCTCAATATCCCTACGCTTGCCAGCTATGGCATCGATGTTGATGAATTCCGTGCCCAAATCCCTAAGATGGCAAAGGACGCTATCGATTCGGGCAGTCCGGCAAATACGATCAAGCCTGTGACGGCTGCCGATCTCGAGGCGATTTACGAGCGTTTGATTTCTGCCTAACGCAGTTTCGACATCACGCTCACGGCGCCCCCTTTTTTCGCGTGCGCCTGCTTGTGACGATTGTTGCAAGCGGGCGCATTGTTGATATGGGGTAATGAGAAATGGGTATGCTTGGCGTGAGAGAAAGCTATCGCACAGGTTGTTTAGGAGGCCCTGTTCGCATGATCAAACTTATCGCTTCTGACATGGACGGCACTTTGCTTGACGAGCACAGCGAGGTTCCACTCGAGACGTTCGAGCTTATCGAAGCCCTGCGCGAAAAGGGCGTTCATTTTGCCGCTTCTTCTGGTCGTCGCTATGATCGCTTGTGTACATTTTTCGAGCCGGTACGCGACCACATGGATTTCGTGGCATCAAACGGTGCGCAGGTCTACGCGGACGGCAAACTGATCGATCGCGAGGTGTACTCGCATCTTGCTATTTGCGAGCTTGCCCGCGTGATCGGGATGTTCGACAACCTCCACCTGGCGTTGTTCGACCGTACGAAGTCCTTTTTGCTTGATGACGAGAGCAAGTTCGTGCGCGAGGTGGACAAAGACCTTCCCAACGCCGAACGCATTTGGGACCTGCCCGATCCCGAGGTGAATATCCTTAAGGCGTCGATCTTTTGCGATGACGGCAACGTGATGGATAACGCGTACGTGCTTCAGCGCGAGCTGGGCGACAAATTTGTGTTCGCACCTTCCGGCAACGCATGGATCGACGCGCTCCAGCTTGGTGTGACCAAGGCTTCGGGCATCGCTCAGATCATGGATCATTACGGCATCAAGACCGAGGAGGTCATGGCCTTTGGCGACTCCATGAACGATTACGAGATCGTGCGCATGGTGGGCTGTGGTTGCGCTATGGCAAATGGCCGTCCCGCCCTCAAGGCCGTGGCCGACCGCGTGGTGGGCTACAACTACGAGCATGCCGTGCAAGCCGAGATGCGCCGCATTTTGAACGAGCAGAAGTAAGGTATCCATACTTGGCGGTGCGAGCGCCCGCCACGTTTTTTCTACATGCTCAAACATACTCGAAAGGCCTTGGCTCAGCTTTGCTGAACCAAGGCCTTTCTGCGTAACTGCGCGTGGAGGGATGCGTATCGGGGCCTCGCACGGCAGCCTTTGGCAACTTGTTTATTTCTCATTGCAGCTCCGTACGCCGACAGCTCTCGACCGCTACCGAGCATTATGGGCAGGGTGCACAAGCGGTGCCCCGTCCTCCCCATAGAATCGCATAGCAGCTATGGCAAATGCTCGAGGACGGATGCGGCTATGGGACATGCAGACGAGCCGGACTATACGGAGCTCAATCGGATCACGGAGCAGCTCCAGGCCCATATGATGCGCGGTGAATACGCCCTTGCGTATCCTGTGGCATGCGAGGAGCTTGCGTGTGCGCGCTCTGTCTGTGCGCCGGGGGATGTGCATCTGGCCATTGCTTTGAACGATGCCGCTTCGGTCGAGCGCTATCTTGGCCGCTACGACGATGCTCGCGAGCACTTTATCGAGGCGGGGGAGATCTTGCGCGAAGCGTGGGGCGAAACAAATTCCGAGTATGGTACGACGGTCAACAACCTGGCTGGTCTTTACCGTCTCTGCAGGGATTTCGATAAGGCCGAGGAGACATTCAAGCACGCCCTTACGATCTATCAGGCAAGCTTGCCCGAGGACGACTGGCGTACCATCAGCTGCTACAACAACATCGGCCTGCTCTACCAAGACCAGGGCCGCTATGATGAGGCGCGCGCGTGTCATGAGCGCGCTTTGGCGCTGCTCGAGGGTTCGGCTGCCGGCACCCAGCATCCCAATTCTATTGCAACAACGCTTATGAACCTTGGCGTCTGTCTGTGGCATGCGGGCGATATCACGCGTGCAAAAGACCTTTTTGAGCGCGGACGCGCCATGACACTCGAGCTTAACGGCCGCGTGAGCGCCAGTTACGCGAGTGCTCTTAACAACGTGGCGGGATTCCTTGCAGATCAAGGAGAGCCCGAGCATGCGCTTGAGCTTTTTGAAGAGTCGCGCGAAATTGCAGGTGAGCTGTTCGGTACCGAATCGCGCGCCTATACGATAGTCTGTCAAAACATCGAGCGCGTGCAGGAGGACCTGAATGCAAGGTCTTGAACTGACGCGTGAATATGCCACCAAGGTGGCCTTGCCCGAGCTGCGTCGCGGCCTGGGAGACGAGGCATTTTCTCGCATTGCCGTAGGCAGCGTGGGCGACGGATCGGATCGCTTTGGCTTTGATGACGACGTCTCCCGCGATCACGACTGGGGCGTTTCCTTGTGCGTTTGGGCCTGCGAAGGAGAGCAAGCGCTCGCCGCTTCTGCCGACCAGATCATGCGTGCGCTTCCTTCGAACTATTGCGGCTATCCCATCTTGGGATTTCATGCTCCGGTTCCTCAAGGGAGGGCCGGTGCCTGGACCGTGGCAACTCACTACGCGTACTTTACGGGATGCCCCGAGGGCCCCCGCACGCTTGCCGAGTGGGCACGTACGCCCGAGCACGCCCTCGCGGCAGCCACGAACGGCGACGTTTTTTATGATGGGCCGGGCGATTTTTCGCGTATACGTGAGTGCTTGCTTTTGGGATACCCCGATGCCGTGCGACTGCAGCGCATCGCGCAGCGCTGTATGGACTTTGCTCAAGCGGGCCAGTACAACCTGGTGCGTGCTGCGGTTCGTGACGACGAAGCCGGCTGCTGCTTGGCCTATGCGCGTGCCGTAGAGGCCGCATGCCTGCTTGTGCACGAACTGTCGCATCGCTTTTGCCCGTACTACAAATGGGCCCTTACCTCGTGCGAACGCTGCTGCGGAGAGCTGGGCCGTGCGGTTGCGGCGCATCTGCGCGCTGCCGGGTCGTTTACGGGTGCGCTTGGAACTTGCAACGCGCGCGCCCTCCAAAATGAGCTTGACGACGCGGCTGCGCTGATCGTGGCAGAGCTGGCGCGTCAGGAACTTACGGATGATACATCGGTCTTCTTGCTTGACCATGTGAACGCCATCAGGACATTGGGCACCGCGGCGGGAATGGCGCCGTGCGCGATGCCGCGCGACTAGAGACGGGAGTGACTATCATGTCCAGAGCAGAACTTATCGACACAATCGTACGCATCGAATGGGAGGACTTCCTGCATGTGAATAACGAAGGCGGCGTTGCGTCTTGCCAGCGGCGCCCCGACACCTTCAAGATCATGCGCACCTCGCTATTGCAGACCTATTCGGACGAGCTTCTCGAGTCGTATCTTGATGATGTCTCGACCGCTTCGGCAACTGGTCGTTCTTTGATGACCGAGAAGTACGCCTGGATGATGGAAAACACCGACGACACGTCGTTTAGGCAGATTGCCTCTCAGCTTCCGCTCCTTCCGTACGAGGTGTGCGAGCGCATCGAACATATCGTCAAGTTCTTCCTGGTGTGGCAGGCGCAGGCAAACGTCTTGTTCCCGCGCATGGCCGAAGGCGGCCGCCCGCTCCTTTCCGAGGACGACAAGCCCGATTCGACTTCGTTTGAGAGCTACCTGCGCGGCGAACTCAAGAGCTATTCTGCCCGCACGATCGCGATTTACGAGCGCTATGCAATTTCGTGCTGGCATAACGGCGTAAACCTTGCCATTGCGAACATGGATAACATCGCGCGCCACTACGGTTATGCCAACGCTACCGATGCCGAGCACAACAGCGGCAGGGGGAAGTAAGGCTTCTCGATGTATACGGCGGTCTGCGGAATGGTTTGTTTCGTGAGCGCCGTTTTCGCGCAGGCGATTATGGGCGGCTGCTGCGACAGCGTTTGGACTCCAAATAATTCTGATGAGTGGCGGCTTTTCAATCATTTTTAGATGAGTGGCGGTTTTTGAAACGTTTTGAGCTCGAATGCGGCTGCGAGATACACGATTTTCCGCCACTCATTCGAAAACGTTTGATTTTCCGCCACACATTTGCGTTTCAAACGGGGCACCTGGACCCACGCGTTGTCGTTAACATGCAGTGATGCAGAAAGCCCCGGCTCGATTTTGCTGAGCCGAGGCTTTTGGACGCATTTGAGTACGGGGGGCGGCGCTTACCGTCCGAGCTTCTCCATGATCACTTTGGCAACGCCGTCTCGATCGTTGTAGTCGGCAACCAGGTCTGCCGCCGCGATGTCTTCGGGCTCGGCGTTTTTCATCGCCACGCCGCAGCCGGCAGCTTCAATCATCGAGATGTCGTTGATGTTGTCACCAAAGGCAACCGAATCTGCAACGTCGATGCCCAGGTGCCCGCACAGCCAGGTAAGGGCTCCGCCCTTGGTTGCTGCAGGGTCGGAAAGCTCGATGTTGTTGGGCGCGGAGCGCACGATGGCGAGCATGGGGTCTTTGCTATAGGCGGCTTTGAGCTCGATGGCGTCGCGCTCGTTTTTCCAATAGATGGTGATGCGCTCAAAATCGTCGTGCTCGGCGATGAACTTCTCGCAGGGCTCGTCATAGGGCGTGCGGTTGCTCTGGAGCGACTCCAGGGTAGAAATCTTGCCGGCGAACTCGGCAAGGCGATCGTAGCGTGCCTGCTCAGAATAGCAGGCGCCATTGGAAAAGATGTCGAACGTAATGTCGCGATAGTCGCGGGCCACCTGGTAGATGTCGAGCACGTGCTGGCGCGTGAGGTGCACGGCGTGAATCTGGGCCTGCGTCTGCAGGTCCACAACCGAGGCGCCGTTCGATGCCACAACGTAGCGCACGGACGGATGCGCCAAAAGCTCCGCCGGCACGCCGTTGAAGGCACGCGCCGTGCAGGGGACGAATTGCATGCCCGCATCGTGAATCGCATCGAGGGCAGCCCAGGTTTCGGGCGTGATGCGCTTGTCGGAGGTGAGCAGCGTTCCATCCATATCGGAGAAGAAAATCATAGGGTCCTTTCGGAGGACAAAGCAAAAAGGCCTACTGACGTTTGTCGATGGGCAGGTAGGTGACATCGTCCAAAACGGATTGATAGCCCGGGCGGATGATGCGATGCGCGCAGAAAAGCTCTTCCATGCGGTGCGCGGCCCAGCCGGCCATGCGCGAAACGGCGAACATCGGGGTGAAGAGCGTCTCGGGGATGCCGAGCATCGAGTAGATAAAGCCGGTGTACAGGTCGATGTTGGCGCAGATGGGTTTGGTGATGCCACAGACATCGCGCATGAGCTGCGGCGCGAGGTTCTCGATACGCTCGATAAGTGCAAACTCATCGCCCAGGCCCTTCTTTTGCGCAAGACCGCGTGCATAGGTGCGGCAGAGCTCGGCGCGCGGATCGGAAAGCGTGTAGACGGCGTGGCCCATGCCATAGATAAGGCCGGAGCCGTCGAATGCCTCGCGCTTGAGGATGCGCGTGAGGTATGCAGCGAGCTCATCCTCGTTCTCCCAGTTCGAAACGTGCTTGCGAATATCTTCGTGCATGGCAACGACCTTGGCGTTGGCTCCGCCATGGCGCGGGCCCTTGAGGGAGCCGATCGCGGCGGCGTAGGCCGAGTACGGGTCGGTTGCCGAGGAGGAGAGCACGCGGCAGGCGAACGTCGAGTTGTTGCCGCCGCCGTGCTCGGCGTGCAGCATCATCATGACGTCAAGCAACATGGCTTCGTCATGGGTGAAATCGTCTCCGCCGCGCAGGACCTGTAGGACGCTTTCGGCGGTGGAAAGGTCGGGGGAGGGCTGGGGAATCTGCGGCAGACGCCCCTCGCGCTGGGCGACGCGTGCCATGTGGGCGAGTGCGGCGATGCGCGGCAGACGCGCGATCATGGACATGGCAACGTCGATCTCGTGCTCGGGAGAGATCTCGTCGGGCTCGGCGTCAAAGCGATACAGCAGCAGCACGGCGCGCGCCAGCGTGTTCATGATGCTTTTGGAAGGCGTGGTGAGCGGGAACTCGTGGATGTAGTCGCCGGAGAGGTGGCGGAATGCGCGCAGACGCTCGCAAAAGCCCTCGAGCTCTTCTTTGTTGGGAAGGGAGCCGGTGAGCAGCAGGTAGGCGACCTCCTCATAACCAAAGCGATCTTCTGTCTGGGCGTGATTCACCAGGTCGTCGATGCCGTAGCCGCGCAGGCTCAAGCGGCCCTCGTCGGGAACGACGCGACCGTCGATTCGGTTATAGCCGTGGACGTCGGAGATGCGCGTAAGGCCCGCGACGACGCCGGAGCCGTCGGCATTGCGCAGTCCGCGCTTGACGTTATGCTGCTCGAAGAGCGATTCGTCGTAGGGCGCATTGGGAAAACCGTGGTACAGGCGCTCGCTGTCCTCGTCGATCTGGCGGCTTGCCTCGTAGTCGAGCACCAGGCGGCTCAGATAGTCGTCGAAGCGGTAATAAATCTTTTTAGCGTCATATGCCACGGTTGAGGCTCCTTTCGCAAGGCGCTGTTTGAATGTCGTTGGAATACCGTAGGGCTTAGAGGCGGTACATGAAGTTAAAGACGTCCTCGCGCTGAATGTTCACGGTTACGCCGGAGAGCTCGCCTGCTTGGACCAGTGCTTCTTGCAGATCGGTGAAGTCGAGCGTGGACTCGGAGCAGTCTGCGAGCATGGTCATGGTGAAGATGTCCTCGAGGATGGACTGCGTGATGTCGCGGATGTCGACGTTGGCCTCACCCAGCACGCGGGTGACGCCGGCGACGATGCCGGGGCGGTTTTCGCCCAGGACGGTGATGACAATACGGTTGGAGGCGGTCTCGGCCATGAGAGTCCCTTCGACGTGTGCGCAAGGCGTAGCGCCGCGCACAGAGATAACAATACTCACCATTGTAGATGTACCGGCGTGCTTTACGCATACCATTCACGCGGGTAACACGGCAGAAATCGGAAGGGGGAGGGTGGCCCGTGCTCAGGGCGCGCCGTACGCGCGTATTGGCGTGGTGCTTTTGTGGGCTTGGCGAGGTCGATGGGGTCTGTGCTATCCTAGGCAGGCTGTCTTGTCTTGGTCGGAAACCAAGACACCCCTAGTCCTGGTCGGAAACCAGGACGCGATTCCAGAGGAGCCCTGCCATGAAGCAAGGAATTCATCCGGAGTACGTCGAGTGCACCGTCCGCTGCAGCTGCGGCAACGTGTTCAAGACCCGCTCCACCAAGCCTGAGATTACCGTCGAGCTCTGCAACGAGTGCCACCCGTTCTACACTGGCCAGCAGAAGTTCGTTGACACCGGTGGACGCGTCCAGCGCTTCGCCGACAAGTTCGGTGGCGCCGCTGCTGCTCAGCTCAAGAAGGCTGAGGAGGCCAAGGCTGCTAAGGCCGCTAAGGCTGCCGAGGCCGAGGCTGCTCGCAAGGCTGCCGCTGAGGCTAAGGCTGCCGAGAAGGCAAAGCGTGCCGAGAAGTTCGCTGCCGAGGCTGCCAAGAAGGCCGCCGAGGCTCCCGCTGAGGCTCCGGTCGACCAGGCCGCTGCTGAGGCCGAGACCACCGAGGCTGCCGAGTAGCATTTGCTGCTTGCAACAAAGTGGGCGTATGAGGGCTGCGATCCTGTGGGTCGCAGCCCTTGTTCTATTTCGAGGGGACGTTGCCACGGGTCAGATGATCGGCGGCCTCGGCAGCAAGGAAGACGGTCGGCGGCTGACGAGTGGCGGCTGATGCACGCTGGCTGACGGTCGGCGGCTGATGGGTGGCGGTTTTCAAACGTTTTTAAATGAGTGGCGGTTTTTGAAACGTTTTGGGGAGGAAATCGACGAGATTGTGCGCGTTTATCCGCCACTCGATTCAAAATGAGTGATTTACCGCCACTCGTTTTAAGGGAGTCGCGTGTGAGGGCCGGGAACGGTCACCGATTTGGGACATCAGGCCGCCGTCTCGGGGTTGAGATAAAGGGGACGTTCTCGATAATAATTAACAAGATGTACTAGTCTGTCCCCATATATCGGGCGACATCGAACGAAAGGAGCATGCCGTGCAGTACAAGATCCTTGGAGGAACCTTCCCGGTTGTTACGTGCAATCTTGCCGATGGTGAATCGATGATCACCGAGAGCGGTGCCATGGTTTGGATGACCCCCAACATGGAGATGTCTACCACGGGCGGTGGGCTTGGCAAGATGTTTTCAAAGGTCGTCTCGGGCGAAAGCATGTTTCAAAACATCTGGACCGCGCACGGTAGCGCCATGATCGCGTTTGGCTCGTGCTTCCCGGGCCGTATCGTTCCGATCGAGATCGGTCCCAACAAAAGCTGGGTTTTGCAGAAGCGCTCGTTCCTCGCTGCCGAAAGCGGTGTTGAGTTGAGCATTCATTTTAATAGAAAGGCAAAGACCGGCATCTTTGGCGGCGAGGGCTTCGTCATGCAAAAGCTTACGGGCAGCGGCATCGCTTTTGCCGAGATTGACGGCGACCTTGTTGAATATCAACTTGCCCCGGGACAGCAGATGATCGTCGATACCGGCAACGTTGCCGGCTTCGAAGAGACGGTCAAAATCGATGCACAAATGGTCAAGGGCGCCAAGAACATTGTCTTTGGCGGCGAGGGCCTGTTCAACACCGTGCTTACGGGCCCGGGCCGTATCTGGTTGCAAACGATGCCCGTCACCAATCTTGCGGCGGCTATCGCGCCGATGGTCTCTAGCGGCAATTAAAAATGACGCGAGGCGAGCCGTTGCGGGTTTGTCTCGCGCTGGCGTCTCACCTATTGCTTGGGTGCGCGCTCCTTGGCCGAGAGCGTGTCGACATCGATGCGAAAGATCGCGACGCGCGCGAGCGCATCGGGCATGAAGACAGGGGAGGGCATATCGGGCGCCGCGTGCGCCATGATGAGGCGAAGGGCCTGCTCCTTTTCTGCCGGATCATCAACCGAAAACACGATGCCCGACCCCATGATGGAGCGGTATGAACGCGAGTATGCGCAGGCAAATGTGCCCGTGATGCTGCCACGGTCCTCTTCAAGTTCGATCGCTACGCGAACGCCGTCTTTGCCGCCTGCGAAGAACGCCTCGGCTTTGCGACCTTCTCGTGCCGAATGCAGGTAGAGCGATAGGCCTTCCGTTCCGTCCTGCTCTTTGTGCCACCGGTAGCCGTAGTTCACGGGAACGACGAACATGCCGTCGCCATCCATGGCGCCAACGTGCAGTACCTGCGCGGAATCTACGATGTCTTTGATTGCGTCGGTGTCGGTGACCTGACGCTTGATGAGCCTCATCGGTCGCATTGTTCCTCCTGGCTTGAGCTCGTCTACCGCGTGCGGCTTTGCATGCGGCTGATTGCCACATGATACGCCTGCGGCATGTTCTATACCGGGCATGGTTTATACGTGGGGGAGCAATATATGACCCTGTCAAGGTACAAATATGGCTAAAGTAAAGACAACTGTGTATTCATCGAGCTTATTTGGCTCGGTTAAGTAAAGGACACCGCCTATGGGATTCATGTCTAAGCTGCTCTCGTTTGGCTCCGACAAGGATGTTAAGCGCTACGAGAAGATCGTTGATACGATCAACGGCCTCGAGCCTGATTTCGTCAAGATGTCTGACGAAGAGCTGGCGGGCCAAACGGCCAAGTTCCGCGAGCGCTACGAGGCAGGCGAGACGCTTGACGCTCTGTTGCCCGAGGCGTTCGCCACCGTTCGCGAGGCTTCCAAGCGCACGCTTGGCATGCGTCATTTCGACGTGCAGCTCATCGGCGCCATGGCGTTGCATGAGGGCATGATTGCCGAGATGAAGACAGGCGAGGGTAAAACGCTTGTCTCCACGCTCGCCGGCTACCTTAACGCCATTCCCGCCAAGGGCGTTCACATCGTTACCGTTAACGATTACCTGGCAAAGCGCGACTCCGAGTGGATGGGCAAGATCTATCGCTTCTTGGGCATGACCGTGGGCCTGCTGCAAAACGGCATGCCGCTCGAGGACAAGCTGCCCGCCTATGCCGCCGATGTCACCTATGGCACCAATTCCGAGTTCGGCTTCGACTATCTGCGCGACAACATGGTGGTGCGCGCCGGTCAGCGTGTGCAGCGCGGTCACGCCTACGCCATCGTCGACGAGGTCGACTCCATCCTTATCGATGAGGCGCGTACGCCCCTCATCATCTCGGGCGCTGGCACCAAGTCTGCAAGCACCTACAAGGACTTCGCCCGTGCCGTGCGCGGCCTGGAGCGCGGCGAGGAAGTCCAGCACGATATGCTTGCCTCCGTCGAGCCCCAGGAGGAGACCGGCGATTACGTGATGGACGAGGCCAAGCACACCATCGCTGCTACCGAGCGCGGCTTGAAGAAGATCGAGCAGCGTCTGGGCATCGAGGACATCTATGCCGATCTGTCCGGCCAGCTGGTCAACCACTTGCAGCAGGCGCTCAAGGCCCAGTACATGTTCCATCGCGATAAACAATACGTCGTGCAAAACGGCGAGGTTAAGATCGTCGACGAGTTTACCGGTCGTATCATGGAGGGACGCCGTTACTCCGAGGGTCTGCACCAGGCTATCGAGGCAAAAGAGGGCGTGCTTGTGCGCGAGGAGAATCAGACGCTCGCCACCATCACCCTGCAAAACTACTTCCGCCTGTACGACAAGCTTTCCGGCATGACCGGTACCGCTTTGACCGAGGATGCCGAGTTCCGCGAGATCTACAAACTCCCCGTTCAGGTGATCCCTCCCAACAAGCCCGTTATCCGCGTGGACCACGATGACTTGGTCTACCGCACTATCGATGCCAAGTTCAACGCTGTTGCCGACGACGTTGAGGCTCGCCATGCCAAGGGCCAGCCCGTACTGGTGGGCACCGTTTCCATCGAGAGCTCCGAAAAACTCTCGCGTCTGCTCGATAGCCGCGGCATCAAGCATGCCATCCTCAACGCCAAGTTCCACGAGCACGAGGCTCACATCGTCGCTCAGGCCGGTCGTTATGGCGCCGTGACCATCGCCACCAACATGGCTGGCCGTGGTACCGATATCCTGCTTGGCGGCAATCCCGACGAGCTCGCGCGCGAGATGCTCGCCAATGCGGGCATCGAGATGGCCGACGCCACGCTCGAGCAGCTCGAGAGCGCGCGTGAGCAGGCCGTTGCCACCTGCAAGGCCGAGCGCGAGCGCGTGCTTGCAGCCGGCGGCCTGACCGTCATTGGCACCGAGCGCCATGAGTCCCGCCGTATCGACAACCAGCTGCGCGGCCGCTCCGGCCGTCAGGGCGATCCGGGCGAGACGCAGTTCTATCTGTCGCTCGAGGACGACCTCATGCGCCTGTTTGGCGGCGACAAGATGGACCGCATATCCAACATGATGATCTCGGCAGATATGCCCGACGATATGCCTATCCAGCACAAGTTTGTGTCCAAGGCCGTGGAGAGCGCCCAGCGCAAGGTCGAGAATATCAACTTCTCCATGCGTAAAAACGTCCTTGAGTACGACGACGTCATGAATAAGCAGCGCCAGGTTATCTATGCCGAGCGCAACACGATCCTGGACGGCAAGGACCTTAGCGACCACGTCTCCGATGTCATTAAGGACACCGTGGCCCGCTGCGTGCAGGAGTTCTGTGCCACCGATAGCCATGAGGGCGAGCGCGATCTTGAAGGCCTGCACAAGTGGGTTGTGGAGCTTACGGGCAACGTGGACGCTCCCCAGTTTGCCGACAGCGCTTATGACGGACTCAACGCCGAAGTGCTGGCGTATGTTCAGAAGTGCTACGACGCCAAGGCCGAGCGCCTGGGCGATGACCTCATGCGCGAGCTCAACTGCCAGGTTATGCTGCGCGTAATCGATACCCGCTGGATGAACTACCTGCAGGAGATGGACTATCTCAAGACCGGCATCGGTCTGCGAGGCTTTGGCCAGCGCGACCCGTTGGTCGAGTACAAGTCCGAGGCCTTTGCCGCTTTCCAGACGCTTGTCGACACCATGTATGAGGATTACCTGCGCACCGTTTTGCGCATCGAGGTCAAGAGCGCACCTGAGCCTGCACACGATGCCCCCGCCGAGCTTGAGGGCGCCCAGTACTCCGGTCCGGGCGAGGTCGATGGCGACGACGCATCTGCAACCGTTCGCCGCGAGGCCGCTGCTCGCGCCCGCGCTGCCGTCACGGGCGGCTCCGGCGCTGCCAGCTCCTTTGGTCACGTGCAAACCTATCGCAAGGACGAGTCGGACGACCCCTATGTCAACGTGGGCCGCAACGAGCTGTGCCCTTGTGGTTCGGGCAAGAAGTTCAAGAACTGCCACGGTAGGAACCGCTAAGTGTCAACCGAGAACATGACGACCTCGACCGAGGCTCTGGACGCCCTGAGCGCGCGTCTGGCCGAGGTCGAGGCCTATCTCCATTTAGATGAGAAGCGCGCCCGCGTGGCAGAGCTTGAGGCAAAAAGCGCCGAGGCTGGTTTTTGGGACAACCCCGATGCCGCCCGCACGCTTATGGCCGAGCTTTCCAGTTGCAAAGAGGACATCCAGGCTGTGGCGGATGCGCGCGATGGCATCTCCGATGCTCTTGCCGCGCTCGAACTTGCCGACGAGATGGGCGGCGACGAGGAGTTGCTGGCCGAGGCGGCGTCTACGGCGCAGGCTCTCGAGCGCAAGATCGACGATATGGAGCTCTCCAGCTGGTTTACCGGTGAGTTTGATCACGGCAATGCGATTCTCACCATCAAGCCCGGCCAGGGCGGTCTTGAGGCGCAGGACTGGACCTTCATGCTCTTCAAGATGTACATGAAGTACTGCGCGCGCCGCGGTTGGAAGGTGACGGTCAACGACTGTCCCGCGGCAGAGGTTATCGGCATCGACCGTGCCACCATCACCGTTGAGGGCAAGAACGCCTTTGGCATGCTGCGTGCCGAGGCGGGCGTGCACCGTTTGGTGCGTATTTCGCCTACGGACGATAAAAAGCGTCGTCAGACTACATTTGCGGGCGTAGAGGTCATCCCGGTGCTGCCCGATGATATCGAGGTCGAGGTCGATCCCGGCGACATCCGCGTGGATGTGTACCACGCGAGCGGCCCTGGCGGCCAGGGCGTCAACACCACCGACTCTGCCGTGCGCGTCACGCATATCCCCACAGGGATTGTGGTCACCTGCCAAAACGAGCGCAGCCAGATACAGAACAAGGCCGCATGCATGCAGATTCTCAAAGCGCGTCTCTACGAGCTGGAGCTTCAAAAGCGCGAAGAGGCCCTCGACGAGATTCGCGGGCCCAAGCATACGATCGGCTTTGGCAACCAGATTCGAAGCTATGTGCTCTATCCGTATCAGATGGTCAAAGACCTGCGTACAGGTGTAGAGACGGGCAACCCCGATGCTGTTTTGGAAGACGGGGACCTAGATCCGTTCATCTTTGGCTATCATCGCTGGACAACCGGCAATGCCGAGGGTCCATCTGTAGAGGATACCTTGCTGGACGAATAGCCTACGCTGGCGGAAGGGGCGGTGTTCGAGCCGTGCCTCATCCGGTACAATCGGGCCGTTGATACCCAAGGGGGCGCACCGCGAACGTTGCGATGCGTCCTTTCTCATGAGGAGGAATAGTGGGACATCGTTTGGATATCAAACGCATCATCCAATCGAACTTCGTGCGCGATCTGCCGATGATCGTGCTCGGCTGCGCTATCGCGGCATTCGCGACCGACATGTTCATGATCCCCAACGGTCTTGCCGCGGGCGGCGTTACCGGCGTGGCGACGATTATCCAAGAGCTGAGCGCCCGCCATGGTCTCACGCTCCCCGTGGGTATGCAGACCATTGTGATCAATGCCGTGCTGCTGCTGGCGGTGGCACGCGCCGGAGGCCTGCTCTACGTTATTCAGACCGTGACGGGATTTGTTTTGCTCGGTGTGTTCACCGACCTCTTTGCGCCTTTTGTCACGCCCCTTGGCGGCGAGGAGCTGATGCTTTCGGCCCTTTGGGGTGCGTTGGCGTGCGGCCTGGGTTACGGCTTGGTGCTGCGCTGCGGCTCCAATACCGGCGGGTCGGATACCATCGGCCAGATCATCTCGCGCAAGACGTCGCTGCCGGTGGGCGCTACCACCATGGTCATCGACGTCACCGTCTGTGCGCTTTCGATTCCCGTGTTCTCGCTCATCAATGCGCTTTACGCTGCGCTTGCCATGGTGCTCATGGGCATCGTAGTCGATGCCGTGGTCGACGGCGGCAACAAGCGCCGCATGGCTTTTGTCATTTCCGATAGCTTTGACGATATCGCGGAGGACATCTTGCATGGCTTGGGGCGCGGCTGCACCAAGCTGAGCGCGACGGGCATGTGGAGCGGTAACGACAAGCCAGTGCTCATGGTGATTTTGGAGCGTCGCGAGCTTTCGCCCCTAAAGGCTATTGTGGCCGAGCGCGACCGAGACGCCATCGTCATCATCTCCGATGTCACCGAGGCGTTTGGCGAGGGATTCAAAGAGCTGGGCGTGTAGTGCGGCGGCGGGTGTGCGATGCCCGCTGCTGTTTTTTACATGAGTGAAAAAACGTTTGCGCCCACTGGCCGATTGATTTGTTTACGGTGCGGTTGTGTCTGGCAATGAGGTGCGCTTGGGCCATAATGGAAAGCGTGCGTGTCGCTTTGTGCATCAAGGCGGCGCGGACGTATTCGTAACCGACGACACAACGTGCGAAAGGAAGGCACCATGAGCGATGAAGAGCTCAAGCACCTTGCCAACGAAGTGAGGAAGGGAATCGTCACCGGTGTCCACGCGGCGAAGTCGGGACATCCCGGCGGCTCGCTTGGAGCTACGGAGATCATGACCTACCTGTATTTCGAGGAGATGAATATCGACCCGGCCGACCCGCGCCGCGCCGATCGCGATCGCTTCGTGCTCTCCAAGGGTCACTGCGCGCCCGCTCTCTACGCCGTACTTGCCGAGCGCGGCTTCTTCCCTAAGGAAGATCTGCTTACGCTTCGCCACATTGGCAGTCACCTGCAGGGCCATCCCAACATGAACGATACCCCGGGCGTGGACATGTCCACCGGCTCGCTTGGCCAGGGCGTCTCCGCTGCCGTGGGAATGGCGCTTGCCGCTCAGCATTGGGGCGATACCTATCGCACCTATGCCCTGCTGGGCGACGGCGAGGTTGAGGAGGGCCAGGTGTGGGAGGCCGCTATGTTTGCGGGCAACCACGCGCTCGACAACCTCTGCTTGATCGTCGACCACAACGGCTTGCAGATCGATGGCACCATCGAGGAGGTCAACTCCGCGATGCCCATCGCCGACAAGTTCCGTGCGTTCAAGTTCCATGTGATCGAGGTCGCCGACGGCAACGACTTCGCCCAGCTGCGCGCTGCCTTTGCCGAGGCCCGCGAGACCCACGGCATGCCCACGTGCATCGTGTGCGAAACCACCAAGGGCAAAGGCGTCTCCTTCATGGAGGGTCAGGTTGGCTGGCATGGTAAGGCTCCCAACGACGAACAGTACGCTCAGGCCATGGCCGAGCTCGACGCTCATGACAAGGAGGGCGAATAATGGCAGACGTGAAGAGAATTGCCACCCGCGCGAGCTATGGTGAGGCCCTGGTCGAGCTGGGTGCCGAGCACGACGACTTTGTCGTATTCGATGCCGACCTGGCGGCTGCTACCCAGACGGCAAAGTTCAAGGCGGCCTATCCCGACCGTTTCTTCGACGCCGGTATCGCCGAATCCAACCTGATGGGCATGGCTGCGGGCGTTGCCACCACCGGCCGCGTTGCCTTTGCGAGCACCTTCGCGATGTTCGCTGCCGGCCGCGCTTTCGAGCAGGTTCGCAACTCCATTGGCTACCCGCACCTCAACGTCAAGATCGGCGCCACGCACGCCGGTATCTCGGTGGGCGAGGACGGAGCTACGCACCAGTGCAACGAGGATATCGCCCTCATGCGCACCATTCCGGGTATGACGGTGGTTGTTCCTGCCGACGATGTCGAGGCAAAGGCGTGCGTACGTGCCGCCTATGAGTTCGATGGCCCTGTCTACATGCGCTTTGGCCGCTTGGCCGCCCCCGTCATCAACGACCCCGAGACTTATGAGTTTAAGCTGGGTCGCGGCATTCTTATGCGCGAGGGCTCCGATGTGACCATCATTGCCTGCGGCCTGATGGTCTCTGCCGCCCTCGAGGCTGCCGAGACCCTTGCCGAGCGCGGCATCGATGCCGAGGTCATCAACATCCACACCATCAAGCCCATCGACGCCGATATCATTTTGAAGAGCGCCGGGAAGACTGGCCGCGTGGTGACGGTCGAGGAGCACTCCGTGATTGGCGGCCTGGGCGACGCCGTTGCCGACGTCTTGGTCCAGAACCACCCGGTTCCCATGAAAAAGATCGGTGTGGAGGACGTCTTTGGGTACTCCGGTCCCGCGCTCGACTTGCTCCATGAGTTTGGTCTCGATGCTGAGGGCATCACCAAGAAGGTTGCTGCCTTTATGGCGTAACATCCGTTCTCGCTGGCATCGCAAAGCGGTTTTATTGGGCTTCGCTCGTCTTCTTTGGCGAGCGAAGCCTTTTTGATGGCGCACGGTGGCGTACCTTTCGTGCAAATGACGTTCAAACATATGCCACTTTGATGACGCGCCGAGTGTCTTGCTACAATAGGTGCGCTCATGTAGTTTAAACGCACGACGTAAAGGAGCTTTTGTGGGTAACCACTTCCGTAAGCCCGGAGACGGGCAAGCGGCGCCGAAGGTCGAAGACCCTCGGTTGTCGGTTGTCTCGGCAGACGATATCGTCGCTCCGGAAGACACGGGCTTTGAGCCCGTAACCGATCCCTTTGCATACACTCCTGCACCCGACGTGACCGCTCCGGTGGCCCCGCTCGATATGGCCGATGCCGCCGATGACGCCACCGTGTCATCCCTGGATGCCGATATGGACCCGCAGGTTACGCAACCCGGACTTCTCAACATCCCTTCGCCGACAGATCCCGTTGCCCCGTCTTCCACGGGTGCTTTCATGACCTCTGCCGGTGCGGTCGATCCCACATCCACGGATGTTTCCGAGCAAAAGCAGGTTGCCTCGCTTGACGCCGCCCTGCAGAATCCAGACTTTACCTCTGTCTTTGCCCCGCAGGTGGATTCGCGCAAGAAGATGGCCCGCGATGCGGGCGTCGAGCCCGTTATCCTGATGGAGCACCTCACCAAGATCTATGCCGCGCAGCCCAATAAGCCCGCGCTGGACGATGTGAACATCGAGATTTACCCCGGTGAGTTCGTCTTCCTCGTCGGCCACTCCGGCTCCGGCAAGACCACGCTGCTTTCCACCTTGATGCGCGATGTCAAGCCCACGTCCGGCCGCGTGCTTGTGGCCGGCCAGGACCTGATGCGCATCAAGAACCGCAAGGTCCCGTTCCTCCGCCGTCAGATCGGTGCCGTCTTCCAGGACTTTAAACTCCTGCCCAACAAGACGGCTTACGAGAACGTCGCCTTTGCCCTTGAGTGCATCGGCAAGCCGCGCGGCGTCATTCGCAGCCAGGTTCCCGAGGTGCTGCGCCTTGTTGGCTTGGCAGACCAGATGGACTCCATGCCCGATCAGCTCTCCGGCGGCGAGCAGCAGCGCGTTGCCGTTGCCCGCGCTATGGTCAACCGCCCGCCGCTGTTGATCTGCGACGAGCCCACCGGTAACCTCGACCCCGCTATCTCGCTTGGCATCATGAAGCTGCTCGAGCGCATCAATCGCACGGGCACCACGGTTATCGTGGCCACGCACGACCGCGCCATGGTCGACTCCATGCGCCGTCGCGTCATCGCGCTCGAGGCCGGTCATGTCATTCGCGACCAGGAGAGGGGAGGTTACGGCAACTATGGCGCCTAGCAATCTGGGTTATTCCATCAAGGAGGCCAATAGGCACTTCTTCCGCAACTTGACCACGTCTTTGGGTGCGGTCATCACCATCTTCCTGTCGCTGTTCATCATCGGTCTGTTCATCGTCGGTTCCGCGATGGTCAATGCCGCGATCGGTACGGTGGAGCAGGAAGTTACCATCAACGCGTTTATTTCCGACAATGCCGCCGATGATGATATCAAGGCATTCGAGTCCGAGCTCAAGAGCTGGGATAACGTCAAGAACGTAACCTTCAAGACCAAAGAGGATGCGCTTTCCGACTACAAGAGCAAGGTGTCCAACAACGCCGATGCCACTATGTCGGCGCTCGACGGCGAGAACCCGCTGCCGCGCTCCTTTGTGATCGAGATGGAGGACCCCTCGCAGGTTGCCTCCACCGCCACGAAGATTAAGCAGAGCTCGAGCTTCCGTAAGATCGTTGACGACGAAAACACCGAGGTAGACGATAAAGATGCCGATGTCGAGGCAAGCGTTTTGTATGGTCGGGAGGAGGTTGGCCGTCTGTTCCAGGTGACTAACTACATCCGCATCGCCGCTATTGTGGTCGTGGCGCTCCTCACGTTTATCGCCTTCATCTTTATCAACAACACGATTCGCCTCTCGATCACCGCGCGCCGTCGCGAGATCGCCATCATGCGCCTTGTGGGCGCTTCGAATGGCTTTATCCGTGGGCCGTTTATCACCGAGGGCGTTTTGCAGGCACTGCTGGGCTCTGCGCTCGCCATTGGCGTGCTGGAGATTATCCGCAACGTAGGCATTCCCGCGCTGCAAAAGAGCGTCAAGTTCCTCACCTTTGCGATTCCTATCCAGATGTTTTTGGCCACCTATGGCGCGCTGCTTCTTGTCGGCGTGGTCATTGGCCTGTTTGGCTCTGCCATCGCTATGAGGCGCTACCTTAAGGTATAGCCCGAGGGCCCAAAGGGGTACACGATAGGGGCGGGTCGCAATTATGCGGCCCGCCCTTTGCTGTTTTTTGTGGATCGATTGGGGGTTCGCCTTGGGGCGTAAACATAAGACGAACGGGCATCGTCCTTCTGTGCGTTCGCGCCGCGTAGCGGGCCTTTTGGGCACGGTGCGCGTGACGGGCGGCATCGCTACCGTAGAGACCGCCGAGGGCGCGTTCAGACTTACCGAGCGCGGTATGCGCGAGGCCATGCCGGGCGACACCGTAACGGTGAGCTTGCATCGCGGGCCGGGCGGCGAGCGCCGCGCGCAGGTCGAATCGGTGGAGGAACGTTCCCAGACCGTCTTGGTAGGAACCTATCACCAGGCGGGGCCGTTGGGCGTCGTGCGCCCGTTGGATAAACGAGCCAAGCTCGATTTCTTTGTTCCCCCGCGTGACCAGTCGCCCGAGCGCTTGGACGTGACCGATGGCGACCTTGTTGCTGCGCGGATTGCGAGCTATCCCACGCGCATGGAGTCGGGCGTGGTGACGATCGAGCGGCGCATCGGTGGAGAAGACGCCCCGGATGCCGGCATACAGACCGTCATGGCGCGCTACGACTTGGCCGACGGCTATGCGCCGGTTGTACTCGCGGAGGCCGAGTCGCTGGAGCTCGATGTCGAATCTGCGTTGCAAGATCCGCTGCGCCGCGATATCCGCGATCGCTTTTTGCTGACGATTGATCCAGTGGATGCGCGCGACTTTGACGACGCCATCTCCGTTGAGCGTACGCCTGCGGGCACCTGGAAGCTTGGGGTGCATATCGCCGACGTGTCGCATTACGTGCTATGGGAGAGTTCTATCGATCTTGAGGCTCGCATGCGCTCCACCAGTGTTTACCTGGCCGATCGCGTGTTGCCCATGCTGCCCGAGCGCCTGTCGAACGATCTATGCTCCTTGCGGCCGCACGAGGATCGCCTTGCCTTTACCGTGGATATCGAACTCGATGTGCGCGGGCGCGTGGTATCGAGCCGTGCCTATCCGAGTGTGATTCAGTCGCGCGTGCGCCTTGATTACGATGCAGCCGATTGGTTGCTTCGGGGCGGAGAAGCAGCAAGCGATGGGGGAGACGCCGAGGATGTCGATTTGGCATGCGTGGAGCGTGCCGAGCGGGCGCGTCGAGACGCTGCCGCCTGCGGGGTCGAAATCACTGCGTTTCTTCGTGATGCCGACGAGCTTGCGCGTGCGCGCCAGGGGGTTAGGCGTCGCCGCGGTGCTATCGATTTCGAATCGAGCGAGGTTCATGTGGTCCTTGACGACGAGGGCGTGCCTAAGCGCATCGATGTGCGCCGTCGTACCGCTGCGACGTCGCTTGTGGAAGAGGCCATGCTTCTTGCCAACGAATGCGTGGCAAGAAAGCTGGTGGCGGCTGGGGTGCCTGCGGCGTTTCGCGTGCACGAGGATCCTTCGCCCGACGAGTTGACGGCTGCGGCAGAGGTGCTGATCGAGGCGCAGGCGATCGACCGCCAAGAGGCGCTGGGCATCATGACCGGTGACTCCCATGCTATCGAGGGCGTGCTGGAGCGCAGCGCCCAGACCTCTCAGGCCCCTATGGTGAATGCCTTGCTCCTGCGTGCGATGCAGCGAGCTGTGTATCGTCCGCACAACCTGGGCCACTATGCCCTGGGTGCCGAGGCATACTGCCACTTTACAAGCCCTATTCGACGCTACCCGGACCTGCTGGTTCATCGTGTTCTCAAGATGCTTCTTGTACGTGAGCGGCTGGGTGCCCACGTTGCGCGCGAGCGGGCGCCGTACCTGGTAGGCACGGGTGCCCAGGATATGGAGCACATTTTGCCGGCGCTTTGCCGGGAGGCGTCTTCGCGTGAGCGCATCGCCGATGCCGCCGCGCGCGACTCTCAAAAGGTGAAGGTTGCCCAATACTACGCTCAGCGTGTGGGCGAGCGCATGGTGGCAACCGTTACCTGGATTGACCAGATGGGAGCTTTCGTGCGTGTGGACAAGACCGCGGCGGAAGGCTTGGTGCGCATGAGCGCGCTGGGCGGCAACGAGTGGTGGGAGTTCGATGAGCGTCGCCTTACCCTTACCGGTACGTCTTCTGGCGAGGTCATCTCGCTTGGTCAGCGGGCAATCGTGGAGGTTGTGGGCGCCGACTGCATGCGAGGGCACCTCAACTTCAAGCTCATACATACCTTGAGTATTTAGGCTACACTGAGAAACCGAACCGAGACTCAGGAGGACATGTGGAAACGCCGATTTCCGAACAAGATATCGAGTACGCCGAGACGTATCTGGCGGCGGGCGACTTTTCGACGGCATCGCAGATGCTCGAGCGCTATCTGGAGCTTGTCGAGGACTATATTGCAGAGATGTGCCAGGCCACAGACGAGGTGCAGTACTTTAGCTTCCAGGACTCCTTTGAGCGTCTATGCTATGCGCGCGTTGAGCACGATCCGCGTCGTATCGTTGCGGTGTCGGCTCCGTTTGATCGTCTGTATTCCGATGTGGCATACGTGTGCATTCAGCAGCAAGATTACGAGCGCGCGCGCGACGCGCTTGTTCAAGCGGTGCGCTGGAATCCCATGAACTGCAAGTATCGTCTTGATTTGGCCGAGATTTTCCGCGCACTGGGCGATATTCAGGAGTGGGCGGCGCTCTCCAACTCTGTGCTCGAGCGTGCGTCCGACGGCCGTGTCGCCGCGCGTGCTTATTCCAATCTGGGTCAGCTCTTTATCGACCAGGACAACGCCGTTGCCGCTTCTGGCTGCGCGCGCCTGGCCGTGCGCTTGGCTCCTGCCGATGCGCGTACGGTAGCGCTGATGGACCGCCTTGCCAAGGAGCATCCCGAGGTTTCCAAGGATTCCGACGACCATGTTATGGGCGAGCTCTCGATCCAAGGCATTCCCACGAGTCCTTCGGCCGATGTTGCCATTTGCTTGCTCATCTGTGCGTCCGATGCTGCAACGGCAGGGGATCGCGCCCAGGCTGCCAAGTATACGGCACGTGCAAACGGGCTTATTGGCAAGGAGGCTTGCTCTGCGCTCATCAAGATGATTCGCGAGGCAGATAACGAGGGTGGCGCCGATGCCCAGTAAGAAGGAGCACAAGCTCATCTCTAAAAACCGCTCGGCGCATCACGAGTATTTTATCGATGAGACCATCGAATGCGGTGTTGAGCTTGCCGGCGCCGAGGTGAAAAGCATTCGCGAGCGCGCCTGCCAGATTACGGACACCTTTGCGATTATCCGTGGGGGAGAGTGCTGGCTTGTGGGCCTGCACATCCATCCGTACAGCAACGGCGGCGTGTGGAACCGCGACCCCGATCGTCGCAAGAAGCTGCTGCTTCATCGCAAAGAGATTGATTACCTGGATGGTAAGCTGCGCAATCGCGGCTATGCGCTTGTTCCGCTGGAGCTGTACTTTAACGATTCGGGCCGCGTGAAGCTGCTCCTTGGTTTGGGCCGCGGTAAGAAGCTCTATGATAAGCGCGAAGATATGGCAAAGCGCGATGTGCAACGAGAGATCGACCGAGCCCTCAAAACACGCCTGCGGGGCTGAGGCACCGCACCTCGGCGCTCAATCGTCGGGCGCCGCACGCAAGGCGCGGTGCCCTCTTCTTGTACGGTAATCTGCGGCACCTCAGTCATGTGGAGGGGCAGGCGGTATATCGCTTCAATTGCGACTTCCTTTGGGAGGCCGTTTCTTTTTGCTCAAGTGGCATGAAAAGACTTGTATTTAATAAATAGGAACTTATACTATTAATAAGTACACAGCTTGTTCTAGGGAGGACATCATGGCTGAAGAGAAGAAGACCTACAAGTTTGTCTGCACCGTTTGCGGCTACGAGGTCGAGGTCGATACGCCCGAGCTGCCGGAGGACTACGTTTGCCCGGTATGCGGCGTGGGCCCCGATCAGTTTGAGCGCGTCGACGAGTAGCATGCACTAGATACATCATGCGTTTCCAACGCGGGGTGAGGCCCTTGGGTCTCGCCCCGTGTTCGTTTTCTGCGTACGCGTTACGCATATGTTTCGAAACAGCGGGGAAACATCTCTGTAAGCCTGCCGCCGTAGTATGGAGCCCTCACGCACTACGTGAATGCTGTGTGTGCGTGATAGAGCTAGAAGCTATCGGGGAGGTAAACGATGCAGGAGCAGGGAAATCCCGCTGACCAGCACCATCAGGGACTGTATCGTCCTGAGTTCGAACACGACGCGTGCGGCATTGGCGCGCTCGCTAATCTTCATGGACAAAAGAGCCATCAGATTTTGGATGACGCTCTTTCGGTACTCGTTAATTTGGAGCACCGTGGTGGCACGGGTTTGGAGAAAAACACCGGCGACGGCGCCGGTATCCTCTTCCAGGTGCCGCATCATTTTTTCCGCAAAGAAGCACAGAAGTGCGGTCAGATTCTGCCCGCCGAGGGCGATTACGGCGTTGCCATGCTCTTTTTCCCGCAGGACGAGTGCGGTGTTGAAGACGCACGCCGTGTCTTTGAAGAAGGTTGCGCCGAGGCCGGCGTGCCCTTGCTGTTTTGGCGTCGCGTCCCGGTAGATCCGCATGATCTAGGCGAGACGGCTCGCGCCTGCATGCCTACGATCCTGCAGGCATTTTTGGGTCGCCCCGAGGGCGTTGAGGCCGGTGACGACTTTGAGCGCCGCCTGTACGTTTGCCGACGCACCGTCGAGAAACGCGCCGATGCCGAGTATTCCTTGAAGGGAAAGATCTTCTACGTGTGCTCCATGAGCTCGCGCACCGTGGTCTACAAGGGTATGCTCGTGGCCACACAGATGCGCCGCTTCTTTACCGACCTCAACGATGCTGCGGTCAAGACGGCGGTGGCCCTTGTCCATTCCCGTTATTCCACCAACACCACGCCCAGCTGGGAGCGCGCGCACCCCAACCGCTACATCATTCACAACGGCGAGATCAATACCCTCAAGGGCAATGTCAACTGGATTCGCGCCCGCGAACCAAACCTCTACTCGCCGGTGCTCCAGCACGACCTTGAGCGTGTGCTGCCTATCATTAATCGCGAGGGCTCCGACTCCGCCATTCTCGACAACGTCCTTGAGTTCCTGGTCATGAACGGGCGACCCCTCACGCGCGCTGTCTCTTTGCTGCTGCCCGAGCCGTGGGACCACAACGCGAATCTGTCCGAGGCACGCCGCGCCTACGATGCCTACCAGTCCATGCTCATGGAGCCCTGGGACGGTCCTGCGGCCATCGCCTTTACCGACGGCCGCACCTTGGGCGCCGCGCTCGATCGCAACGGTTTGCGCCCGGCCCGCTACTATGTGACGCGCGACGATCGCTTCCTGCTCTCCTCCGAGGTGGGCACCATCGAAATCGATCCGGCAAATGTGCTTACGGCGGGCTGCCTGGGCCCGGGCGAGATGCTCGAGGTCGATTTTGCGCAGGGCCGCGTGAAGTACAACGACGAGATTCGCCGTGCCCTTGCCATGCAAAAGCCCTATCGCGACTGGATTGCCGAGGAGACGCTCGATGTCGAGGACCTCGATGCCGCCAAGACCGAGGCTCCCTGCGAGGACGCGGATGTTCCCGAGGTCGTGCGCATGGCCCGTTTGGGTTACCACTGGGACGATGTCGACGAGGCGGTGCGCCCCATGGCACAGGCAGGCAAGGTGCCTCTGGCCTCTATGGGCATCGATGCGCCGCTTGCAGTGCTCTCCAAGAAGAACCGCTCGTTCTTTGATTACTTCTATCAGCTGTTCGCGCAGGTTACGAACCCGCCGATCGACGCGTTGCGCGAGAGCTTTGTGACCTCCACCAAGCTGTACCTGGGCAACCACGGCAACTTGCTTGAGGATTCTCGCGCGGCTTGCCAGCTGGTGCGCCTGCCGCGTCCGCTGTTGGATAAAGAGCAGTTCGAAGCCATCTGCGCCATTGATCGCGTGGGCTTCAAGACGGCGCGCTTCCGTGCGGTCTATAAGCGCGATGACGCTCCCGGTGCCCTGGCTCGCGCGCTCGACAAGCTGGCGCAAGACGTTGAGTCCGCTGTTCGCGATGGCGTGAATATCGTGGTGCTTTCCGACCGCGCTGCCGCAGGCGAGGTTCCCATCCCGTCGCTTTTGGCCACGGGCGCTGTGCATAACCACCTGATCCGTGCCGGCGTTCGCACCTTTGCCGATCTTGTGGTCGAGACGGGCGATGCCCTGTGCGCTCACGATTTCGCAACCCTGGTGGGTTACTCTGCGAGTGGCATCTACCCCTATATGGCACACGATTGCATTCGCGGCCTTGCCGCGCGCGGAGATCTGGACATCTCTGCCGAGGAAGGCATCGCCAACTACAACCGTGCCGTGACGGCGGGAATTGTCTCCATCATGTCCAAGATGGGTATCTCCACGGTGCAGAGCTATCACTCCGCGCAGATTTTTGAGGCCGTGGGCTTTAATGACGAGTTTATCGACCGCTATTTTGCCGGCACCGTCTCACGCGTGGGCGGCATGGGCATAGCCGATGTCGAGCGCGAGGAGAACAAGCGCTATGACGACGCCCTTGCCATCTTAAAGACCGCTGCTCCCAACCAGCTTCCCACCCTTGGCCTTACCAAGTGGCGTCCGGTGGTTGGCGAGGACCACCTTATCGACCCGCAGACCATCTACCTGCTGCAGCGTGCCTGCCAGCAGGGCGATTACGATCTGTTCCAGGAGTACAGCGCTCATGTGCACCGGGCCGGCCGTGCCGTCCGCCTGCGCGACCTGCTCGACTTTAACGCGGGTATGCGCACGCCGGTGGCGCTCGACGAGGTGGAAAGCGCGCGCGACATCGTGCGACGCTTTAACACCGGCGCCATGAGCTACGGCTCCATCAGCCGGGAGGCGCACGAGTGCATGGCTATTGCCATGAACCGCCTGCACGGCCGTTCCAACTCCGGCGAGGGCGGCGAGGATCCGCGTCGCGAGACGCCGCTTCCCAACGGCGACTCCAAGAACTCCGCCATCAAGCAGATCGCTTCGGCGCGCTTTGGCGTGACGAGCCGCTATCTGTGCTCGGCTATCGAGATTCAGATCAAGATGGCCCAGGGTGCCAAGCCCGGCGAGGGCGGCCACCTGCCCGGCAGGAAGGTGTACCCCTGGATCGCCGAGGTGCGCCAATCCACGCCCGGCATCGGCCTCATCTCGCCTCCGCCTCACCACGACATCTACTCCATCGAGGATCTGGCCGAGCTCATCTTCGACCTTAAAAACGCCAACCCGGGCGCGCGCGTGTCGGTCAAGCTCTGCTCCGAGGCGGGCGTGGGCACCATCGCCACGGGCGTTGCAAAGGGCGCTGCCAACAAGATCTTGATCTCTGGCCATAACGGCGGCACGGGTGCCGCTCCGCGCGATTCCATCTGGCATGCTGGTTTGCCGCTCGAGCTTGGTCTTGCCGAGGCTCAGCAGACGCTGCTGCAAAACGGCCTGCGCTCCCGCGTGGTGCTTGAGGCCGACGGCAAGCTCATGGACGGTACCGACGTCGCCGTGGCATGCTTGCTGGGCGCCGAGGAGTTTGGCTTTGCCACCATGCCGCTCATCACCATGGGCTGCCTTATGCAGCGCGATTGCCAGCAGGACACCTGCCCGGCCGGCATCGCTACGCAAAACTGCCGTCTTCGCGGCGGATTCCGCGGCAAGCCCGAGTACGTTGAGAACTTCATGCTGTTCGTGGCCGAGCAGATGCGCGAGGTCATGGCTCGCCTGGGCTTCCGCACCGTCGAGGAGATGGTGGGCCACCCCGAGTGCCTGCAGCAGGTTGAGGTCGAGGGCAACTGGAAGGCAAACCTGCTCGATCTTTCCGCGTTGCTCGCTCCCGGCGAGTGCACCTTTGGCGCGCATATCGAGGGTGCCGATGGTAAGCACTATCTGCCCGAGATGGCTGCCGATTCCGGCCTGGAGCGCGCGCTTGACTCCACGCTCTTCGTGCCGCTTACGGCCGATGCCCGCCGCCATCTGCGTCCGGTGCACTTCCGTGCTGATATCGCCAACGTCAATCGCTGCGTGGGCACCATCTTGGGCAGCGAGGTGACGCGTGCGCATCCCGAGGGCCTGCCGGAGGGCTCTATCACCATCGACTGCGACGGCTCCGCCGGCCAGAGCTTTGGCGCGTTTTTGCCCGCGGGCATTACGCTCAACGTACGCGGCGACGCCAACGACTACTTTGGCAAGGGTCTTTCGGGCGGCATTGTCTCGGTGCGTCCCAACGAGAGCGCAACCTATAAGTTTGACGAGAACATCATCGTGGGCAACGTTGCCTTCTTTGGTGCCACCTCAGGCCGCGGCTTTATCAACGGCCTTGCAGCCCAGCGTTTTGCCGTACGCAACTCCGGCGCCACCGTGGTGGTGGAGGGTTGCGGCAACCATGGCTGCGAGTACATGACGGGCGGATGCGCTCTGGTGCTTGGCGAGGTAGGCCAGAACTTTGCCGCTGGCATGACCGGCGGTGTGGCCTACGTCTTTGACGAGTACGGCACGCTGGCCTCCCGTTGCAACCAAGAGAGCGTGGAGCTCAAGGCCCCGACCGATGCCGAGCTCGAGCAGATCCGTGCGCTCATCGAGGAGCACGTGCGCTATACGGCAAGCCCGCGCGGCATCAAGCTGCTTTATCGCTTCGCTGCTCTTTCGCGCTACTTTGTGAAGGTTATCCCCACCGAGTACGAGCGCGTCTTGCAGATCGTGGCCGATGCCGAGCGTGCGGGCAAGACCCATGCGCAGGCCGAGGAACTTGCCTTCGAGATCGTCACACGCGGTGCCGCAGCGCCCGCGCCCGCACCTGTACCCGCCGCATGCCCCGCATGCGCTATGAACCAGAAGGAGGGACGCTAGTCATGGGTAAGCCAGGAGCGTTTCTTGAGCATGATCGCACGGCCCATGCGCTGCGTCCGGTGGACGAGCGCGTGCGCGATTTTGATGAGCTGTATGTTGAGCTGGATGACGATGCGCGTCGTATCCAGGCGAGCCGCTGCATGATGTGCGGCGTGGCGTTTTGCCAGATGGGCGCCTCGTTTGGCAAGGCGCGCCCTTCGGGCTGCCCTCTGCATAACCTTATCCCTGAGTGGAATGAGCTGGTGTATCGCGGGCGCTGGAAAGAGGCCGCGGAGCGCCTGGCGCTCACAAGCCCGCTGCCGGAGTTTACGAGCCGCGTGTGCCCAGCGCTTTGCGAGGCCGCCTGTAACCTGGGTTCGGTGGATGGTGAGCCCACGACCATTCACGACAACGAGCGTGCCATCTCCGACCACGAGTGGGCGACGGGCGGACCGCGCCGCTTTGAGCCTGCGGGTGAGGACGCTCCGCTCGTATCCGTGATTGGCTCCGGCCCTGCCGGTCTGGCGGCGACATGGGAGCTCGCGCGTCGTGGCGCTCGCGTGCGTGTGGTCGAGCGCGATAACCGTCCCGGCGGCCTACTCATGTACGGTATCCCCAACATGAAGCTCGAGAAAGATATCGTGAAGCGCCGTTGCGACCTTATGGAAGAGCTGGGTATCGAGTTTGCCTGTGATACCGATGCGGCAGATCCCACGGTGGCAAAGGAGCTTCTTGAGCAGAGCGATGCTGTAGTTGTTGCCGCGGGTGCCCGTGCAGCGCGCGGCCTCGGCGCCCGCAACATCGACGCGCCCGGCGTGGTCTATGCGGTCGATTACCTTACGGCGTCCACCAAGGCCGTCCTCGATGGGGGAGAGTCTGCTCTTAGCGCCAAGGGCCTCGACGTTATCGTCATCGGCGGCGGCGACACGGGCAACGATTGCGTGGGCACGGCCGTGCGTCAGGGTGCCAAGAGCGTGCGACAGTTTGAGTTCTTGCCCGCCGCGCCCGATAAGCCGCTGCCCAACAACGCATGGCCCGAGTGGCCCAACGTTAAAAAGACCGATTACGGCCAGCAGGAAGCCATTGCTTTGATGGGCGGCGAAATGCGCGAGTGGGCGATCGATACGCTTGAGGTCGAGCTTGATAAGGCGGGCGCCGCACGTGCCCTGCGCGTGGTCGACCTGGACTGGAGCCATGGCAAGCCCGAGCGCCTGGACGATACCGAGCGCGAGTATCCCGCGCAGCTCGTGCTCATCGCCTGCGGCTTTACCGGCCCCGAGCATGATGTCTTCGACGCTTTGGACGTCCAGATGGCTACCGAGGGGCGTCCCCTGCCCGTGACCGAGCCTGCCGCGCACCAGGCGCGCCGCACGGCCGAAGCAACCACTCCTGTCTACGTAGCAGGCGACGCCCGCACCGGCAGTTCCCTTGTGGTCAACGCCATCGCCGACGCCATGGCCTGCGCCACCGAGGTCGCCACCCGCCTCTCCCTCTAATGTGACAAAAGTCCACGGGTTTGTTTTGTCACATTCGGGGTGCACCCCTCCCGAGGGGGTGCACCCCGAATCCTGGATAAAACCTCTCATGACAAAATAAACCTGTCTTGTTTTGTCATAAAAAAGCCGCCTCGCAGGTTCAAAAGAACATGCGAGGCGGCTGCTTTGCTCTGTTCGCGCGCTGCTTGTGCTTGTGCGTTACTTAATGACGCGGACGCGGTAGATTGCGGGAATATGCTTCAGGGCCTCGATCGTCGTGGCATCCAGGTGCTCGTCGGTATCGAACATAGTGTAGGCGTTTTCGCCAGCGCTCTCGTTAACCATGCGCTGCACGTTGGCGTTGTCCTTGGCAAGGATGGCCGTGATCTGACCGATCATATTGGGCACGTTTGCGTGCAGGCAGGCAATACGGCTTGCGGCGCGCGCCTTGCCCATGCTGCAGGCGGGGTAATTAACGGAGTGGACGATGTTGCCGTTTTCCAGGTAATCCTTGAGCTCGGAGATGGCCATGTCAGCGCAGTTTGCCTCGGCCTCGCCGGTGCCGGCACCCGAGTGCGTGGTAATAAACGTATTGGGCATCTTGACCGTCTTGGGCGTGGCAAAGTCGCAGGAGAACCAGGAGAGCTTGCCTTCACGCAGGGCAGCGTCCACGGCGTCCTCGTCGATGATGGTCTCGCGCGCGTAGTTGATGAGCACGGCGCCGGGGGCCAGCAGGTCAAGCTGCTCGGTCGAGATCATGCTAATGGTATCGGCCTTGCTGGGCACGTGTACCGTCAGGTAATCGCAACCGCGGCAAAGGTCCTCGAGGGTGCCTACGCGCTGAACGCTTTGCGAGAGCGCCCACGCATGCTCAACGGAGATAAACGGGTCGTAGCCATATACGTCCATGCCCAGGTCCACGCAGGCATTGGCCACCTTGGAACCCACGTTGCCCAAGCCAACCACGCCGATGCGCTTGCCCTTGAGCTCGCGTCCTACAAAGGCCTTCTTGGCCTTCTCGGCATTGACCAGGATGTTGGGATCCTCGGCGTTGGCGCGCACCCACTCCATGGACTGCACCACCCCGCGGCTGGAAAGGATGAGGGCGGCAAGGACAATCTCCTTCACGGCGTTGGCGTTGGCACCGGGGGAGTTAAACACCACGACGCCGCGCTTGGCGTACTCCTCGATGGGGATATTGTTCACACCGGCGCCGCAGCGGGCGATGGCGCGAATGCCTTCGGGCAGATCGTAGCCGTGCAGGTCGGTCGAGCGCATGAGGATGGCATCGGCGTCCTCGGCCTTGTCAACAAACTCGTAGCCGTTGCCAAATTCGACTGCGCCGTCTTTGGTGATGTCGTCGATGGTTTTGATTTTACGCATGGAAGTCTCCTTGTGGGGAACGCCGCGCGTGGCGGCAATGGTGATACAGCTTAAGTGGGCCCGCGTTGTCGCAGGCTACAAAGATCGCGGAGACGGTGCGTGCTCGGCTTCGAATTCGTGCATGTAAGCGGCGAGTGCCTCGACATCGTCCATGGTAACGGCGTTATAGACGCTTGCGCGCATGCCGCCTACCAGGCGATGCCCCTTGATGTTCTCGATGCCGCGCTCGTGCGCACCGGCAACGAACTGCGCGTTGAGCTCGTCGGAATCGGTGCGGAACGTAACGTTTGCGATGGAGCGGCTGTCCTTTTGCGCCGTGCCGTGGAAGAGCTGGCTGTTGTCGAGCAAATCGTAAAGCAGGTTTGCCTTTGCCCAGTTACGCTGCTCCATGGCCTCAAGGCCGCCGGTTTCTTCCACCCAGCGAAAGACCTTGCCGCACACATAGATGCCAAAGGTGTTGGGCGTGTTGAGCATGGAACCCTTTTGAGCCTGCAGGCGCAGGTCCATGTACTGGGGAGTTTGTGCGAAGGCTGGGCCGTCTTCCAGCAGGTCGTCGCGCACGATAATCACCGTGACGCCCGCGGCGCCGGCATTTTTCTGCGCGCCCGCATAGACCAGGCCGTAGCGCGAAATATCGAGCGACTGCGAAAGAAAGCAGCTCGAGATGTCGGCAAAGAGGGGAGTGCCACCGCACTGGGGCAGCTCGTGGAACATGGTGCCAAAGATGGTGTTGTTTTGGCAGATGTAGACGTAATCAAGGTCGCCTGCAGCTGCGCGCTCACGCACGGGGGCAGGCGCTGGGATGCGGTCGAAATCGGTGTCTTCGCTTGAGGCAAGTTTGACGGCATCGCCGTACTTTGCGGCCTCTTTCCAGGCCTTCTTGGCAAAGTTGCCCGTGACCACGTAGCCGGCGCGACCGGTGCGCATGAAGTTCATGGGAATGCCCGCAAACTGCAGCGTGGCACCGCCCTGCAGGAAGATCACGCGGTAGTTTTGCGGAATATCGAGCAGGCGGCGAAGCGAGGCTTCGGCGTCGTCGATGATCTGCTGATACATACTCGACCGGTGGCTCATTTCCAAGACGGACATGCCGCAACCCTGGTAATCGAGCATCTCGTTTGCAATCTGCGTCAAGACGCTCTTGGGAAGCGCGGCGGGGCCGGCCGAGAAGTTGTGCACGCGGGCCATAAAACAAACCTCCAAAAACAGATTCTGAGGTACGGCCACTTTAGCATGCTAATCCGAGTATTTCTCTATGGTTTACGATTCTGTTACATGGAAGGGGAGGGAGACGACGTTCGACTTGCGGATCTTCGTCGCAGCCTGCGCCCCAGTTTTGCCAGGCAGCCGATTCATATTGTCGCGATGCAGACGGCCTTGGAAAAGGGCATTCGATAGCTATACCGCCGATGGGCAAGGTTTGAGTAGACCCAAACAGCCAAACCTTAGAATGAAAACCAGCGACCCCGTACGGAAAAGAGGCTCCCAGCCATGTCATACACCGATGACGATACCCTCGACTTCGAGGGCCTGCGTGCCTTTTTGATGGACTACTGCGGCACGGCGTTCGCGGCAGGGATGGGGCCGGCATTCATAGACCTTGTGCGCATTGAGCATGCGGACCCCCAGGAGCTCTTGCGTATTGCCCAAGAGTTGGGCATAAACGTGCGCTAACGCAACGGAGGCGGCGGGCAAAATTCAATCGCCCACCGCCTCCGTTTTTCTATCCCAGAGTGGCTATGACCACGTCGTCTCCCGGCAGCAATTGCGTATCGCCGTTGGGAATGATCGTCTCGCCCTCGCGTTTGAGCAGCACGACGATAAAGTGTCGTTCCCCGTGTGGAAGCTCGTGCAGGGCGCACCCCGCCCAGTGGTGATGCTCGCCAATGTGATGCTCGCGCAGCGAGACCCCGGCGCGTTCCTCAAAGGTGGGCGCGGCAAGCACAAGCAGGTCGCCCGTCTCGATCACGGTATCTCCGTTAGGGATAACGGGCTCGGCGCCATGCCTCAATATCAAGACGACGAGCATGCTTGCCGCCTCGCCGATCTGCGCCAGGCTGCGGCCAGCAAAGGGGTGCCCGGCGTCTACCTTGAGTTTGATAAACGAAAGGTCGGTCTCCTCCTGATAATCGTTAAAGGTGCGGCCTACGTCGCCTGCCGCATCAATCATCTTTAGACGTTTGGCCACGGCGGGCAAAAGCGAGCCCTGCATCACGATGGAGATGATGGCGACCATAAACACCAGGTCAAAAAGGTCGCGACTGCCCGGCACGCCAGACACCACGGTGAACAGCGCAAAGACCACCGAGGCAGCGCCGCGCAGGCCCGCCCAGGACACCAGGCCAATCTGTCCCAGGCGTCCCCGACGCGGCGGCATGATCGCGCACACCGCCACCGGCCTGCCAATAAAGAGCATAAAGAGCACAAGGCCCAGCGCCGGCAGGATGGCCTGCGGTAGGCGGGCGGGGGTCACCAAAAGGCCAATCAAAAAGAAGATCGCCATCTCGGCCATCTCGGTGAGCACGTCAAAGACATGCACCATCTCGCGCTTGGAGGGAATGTCCGATGCACCCAGTACGATGCCCGCCAGGTACACGGAGAGAAATCCGTTGCCGCCCAGCTGGCTGGGTACCGCAAACGAGAGCAGCGCGATGGCGATAAGCACGATGGTTTCGCTTTGAGACTCGAGATTCATGCGGCAGGCAAGCTTCATGCCAACCCAGCCAAACGCCAAGCCAAACGCGGCGCCAAAGACAATCTGCTGCGCGATGAGCACGGGCAAGTTGACGGCCTCGCCCAATGCCAGGGCGCTAAACACGGCAGTGAGCATGTAGGCGAGCGGGTCGTTGGAGCCAGACTCGACCTCGAGCAGCGAATCGGTGCCACCCTTGAGCGAAAGCCGGTGCTCGCGTAGGACGGAGAAAACGCTTGCGGCGTCGGTGGACGAGATGACGGAGCCCAAAAGGAGCGCCAGCGGCCAATCAAAGCGCAAGGCAACATGGGCAAACACCGCGGTGAGGCCGGCCGTGATCACTACGCCTGCGGTGGAGAGCAAGACGGCGGGGACGGCCACCGGGCGTGCACGCTCGATGTTGGTGTTAAAGCCACCGTAGAACATGATGAAGATAAGGGCTGCAGTACAGACATTCTCGGTTGCCTTGAAGTCGTTAAAGTTGATATGCAGCGGCCCACCGCTTCCCAAGAACATGCCGAGGGCGATAAAGATGAGCAGCGTGGGGAAGGGAAGTTTAGCTGCGATGGGCTTGAGTAGGATGCAGGCGATGATAACGGCGCCTACAAAGAGCAGAATCATGTTCATGCGGTTTCGTCTTTCGAGCGATGCAGCGAGGTCGCTGCCAGGGCGATACAGTCCAACGCTTTTAATCCTACCCAGATGGTCGATTGAAAACCGCTGACACACCCATCTGGCGCTACCGTTCATGAACTCTCAACTGGATATACCTCAAACTTTGTCAACCTGCCCTTGTGCGTATACAATAACGTTCAAGTTGACGTTTAAGGATGGTGTCCCATATGGCGACGTATATCACCTCCGATGCCCACGGGCATCTGCGCGCCCTCGACCAAGCGCTCGAGCAGGCTGCTCCCGGTGCGGACGACATCGTGTACGTGCTGGGCGATATGATCGATCGCGGTCCGGAGCCGGCGGGCGTCATCAATCTGGTGCGAAGTTTGCCCAACGTTCATGTTTTGATGGGCAACCACGAGCGCTTGATGCTCAACGCCATCGAGCGCGGAAGCCAGATGGATATCTTTACCTGGGAGCGAAACGGTGGCTATACCACGTCCGCCCAGTTTGACGCCCTGCCCGTCGCGGAGTATCGCGCCGTTATCGAGTGGATTCGCGAGCTGCCGCTATCCGATGCGATTGAAGTGGGGGATAGGGCATACCTGTTGGCGCATGCCGGCATCGAGCCCAGGGCTTTTACGTGCTGGCTCGCGGGTGCGGGCTATACCGGCGAGGGCGGCTATGCGGATGTTCCCATTGATATGCTGCGTCAGGCCATGGCGGCTCAGGATGAAGAAGATCTTCTTTGGATTCGTGAGGCCTTTTGGGGCGTGCCCACGGGGCTTGTGGGCCCCGACGGACGAGGCCCCGTGGTGATTGCGGGGCACACACCTTCGGGTTTGCTGTTCCGCTATGCCGCAAACATGTGCGGCACGGGCTGCAATAAGGACGGCCTGGGCTGCATGGTCGAGGTGGGGCCCACGCATGATACCGGCGGCGTGGCCGACCATCTTGATATCGATTGCTCCGCTGCAGCGGGCGCAGGCGTTGGCCGCGTGGGCGTGATGCGTCTGGACGATCGCCGCGTGTGGTACGGGGACATCGCCGAGGGAGAGTAGCCTGGGCCGTGTTCTTGGCTACTTGTAGTGCGGCCTGCGCGCGAACGGGTCGCCGGTGGTGCGCGAGATGATGCCGCGGATGCGCACGTACTGCAGTGTGAGCAAAACGAGCAGCAATGCCATCACCAGAAGGTGGCTCAGCACGGCACCCAGCAGGCCAAAGATGCGCACCAGCACGATTGAGAGCACGATTGCCGCGCCAAACGAGATAAGGTACGGCTTGGTTGCCAGGTCCTGGTGGCGCAGCACGGTGATGATTTGGTACAAAAAGTCGATTGCCGCGGTAAGGCCGCCGGCGGCCACCATGAGAAACGCGAACATACGGTACTTGGTAAAGTCGATACCGTACATAAAGCTCATGATGCCGATGCCAATCCAGCCCATAAAGGCGATGACAGCGAGCGTGAGCACAACCACAACGGCCAGCACGGCAAGCATGATAAGGTCAAAGCGGCGACGCCTGCGCGGGTTCGACCAGATGTTTGCCAGGCGCAGGAGCTGCGGCTTGTACACAAAGCCCACGGCGAGCAAAATCGCCTGCGCAGGGAAGAACAACGCACTGAAGTAGAGCTGCGCGTCATAGCCCATCATGCTTTCCATGGCAAACTTGGGGCAGCTCTCAATAAGGTTGAACAGGAAAAGCGTCGAGAAAAGCGGGAAGCACTGGCGAAAGAGCCCGCCCACCTCGCGCATGCGCCACGGGCCGGATTTCTCCGTCTCGAGCAGCGACAGCGGAAACGTCATGAATACAAGGGAGAGCACGGCCACCACGCCCGCGGCGACGCAGGCCACAGGTAGGCTGCGCGTGATGAAAAGCATCACGCTAAAGATCGCGACCACGGCAACCGAGCGCAGCGCCTGGCTCATGCCTGCAAGGTAGAGCTTGTCTGCCTGCTGCAGACGTCCCTCGTAGACATCGGCCATGCCGTCGACGATCTTATAGACATAGATGCCCATAGAGAGCGTGAACATCGCCGCGTCATAGGCGCGCAGCATGCAATAGGCGATACCAATGAGGAGCGCCAGAAGCGAGGTGAGCCAGCGATTGAGCTGGTAGGAAGAAAACGAGGTGGCCTCGTCGATGTCGGATACCTGGAAGGTGCGCACGCCAAAGTTCGAAAGAATCATCAAAAGCGTGCCCGCCACAAAGGCCATGGAGAACATGCCCGCCTGCTCGGCGCCCACGAGCTGCGTGCATACAATGGTGAGCAGCGGGAAGACCATGCCCCAGATGCTTGTGCCCACGGTGTTCCAGATGTAGTCGCGCCCGGTGGAGCCGGATTCGTATTCTGCTTCCTGTTCGGAAAGGGACCCCTCGTAGATGGCACCGATCAGGCGGTTCCACCATTGGTTTACGAGGCGTGCGAGAGGTGAGGGCGGGCGGTTGCGCCTGTGCTGCCTGCTGCCGGCGCCTGCGGTGCCCAGTCGCGTGGCGGCGCGCCGGCCGTTTGATGCTTTGCGGTTCGTCTGCCGTTCGATTTGCTTCGGGCGAAGTGCCACGCTCGAGACCTCCCTTGTGTTTGTTGGGTCGATTATAACGCTTCAAACGGGTCAACTCTGTTTCTAGGCATGATTTCGAGGAGCTATCGAAATCATTTCGGTATCCCTTTGAGCCGAATCTTTTTGAGCCGAATCTGAGACTCGGCGTACTGCTGAAACAAGTTCATTAGAGAGTTTATACCTATGGATGCCATAGCCTTCGTGCTTGCGCTCGTGCCGATTTTGTGGCTCGTCCCTGTCCTGCTCGTGTTTACGTGTCCGGCCTGGAAGGCTGCGATTGGATCGTTTGTCCTTTCGTGTGTGCGGGCGCTGGGGGTGTGGAAGCTTCCTGCCGGTCAAGTTGCCACCGCACATCTTGAGGGTTTCCTCATGGCCCTGTGGCCCATCGTCCTTGTTATCATCGCCACGGTCTTGCGAATCCGGCGTATGCCTTGGGGCGTGCGCTGCAGCTCCGGTGCATGCGCCATCGTCCTGGGCATGCGGGGGCCATGTGGCGCGTTCGCCTAGCGTGACCGGCACCTCGCCGAGACGTGGCATGAGCCACCGCGTGCTTGGGGTACACCCAAAGGAGCATTTAGAGCAATAACGCGCCCCGTGCGCGACGTGGAGAGGGTGGTTTGGATGAAGAAGGCAGCACTCGATCAGGTTTTGGCCGCTTGCGGCATAACCCAGGAGGCGGCGGCTGGATCAAAGCCCGCCCGCTATGTAGACCTGCCGGTGGCATCCCTGGTAGAGCATGCCATTCGTCGCAACGAGGGCGAGCTTGCATCGAACGGCACCCTTATTATCAAGACGGGTGCCTACACGGGGCGCTCGCCCAAGGACCGTTTTATCGTCGACACGCCCGAGGTTCACGACAGAATCGCGTGGGGGCAAACAAATGTGCCTATTGGCCAAGATGCCTACGAGCGCGTACGCGATGGCGTAGCGGCCTATCTCGCTCAGCGCGATCTTTATATCACCTGCGGCCTTGCCGGTGCCGACCGCAACTATGCGCGTACGTTCTTTGTGGCGTGCGAGCGTGCGAGCCAGGCGCTTTTCATCAAGCAGATGCTTGTGCGCCCGCGCGTGCGCGAGCACGTGAACTTTGAGGAACCGGACTTTCGCGTGATGGTGGCGCCTGGTTATGAGTGCGACCCCGAGCGCGATGGCGTTCGTTCCAAGGCGGCGGTCCTCATCAACTTTACCGAGCGCATGATCGTTATCGCGGGCACCGGTTTTTCGGGCGAGATCAAGAAGAGCATCTTCTCGGTGATGAACTACCTGTTGCCGCTTGAGGATAACGTGTTGCCCATGCATTGCTCGGCGAGCATGGATCCCATCAGCCACACCACGGCTGTGTTTTTTGGCCTTTCGGGCACGGGTAAGACCACGCTTTCGGCCAACCCTACGCGCCTTTTGATCGGTGACGATGAACACGGTTGGAGCAATGTGGGCGTTTTTGATATCGAGGGCGGCTGTTATGCCAAATGTGACGGCATGGACGAGTACAGTCAGCCCGAGATCTACCAGGCCATCCGCTTTGGCGCCATGGCCGAAAACGTCGTGCTCGACGAGAATCGCGATCCCGACTACGACGACCTTTCCATCACGGCAAACACGCGTGTCGCCTATCCCATCGAGCATATCGCCAATGCCTGGACGCGCGGTGTGAGCCCCAACCCCAACGTGGTCCTTTTCCTCACCTGTGATGCTTTTGGCGTACTTCCGCCCATCTCGCGCCTTACTCCCGAGGGGGCGATGTATCACTTTGTGACAGGCTTTACCTCCAAGACGCCCGGGACGGAGCAGGGTATCACCCGGCCGCAGCCTACGTTCTCGGCGCTTTTTGGCGAGCCGTTCATGCCGCTTGCCCCCCTGGTCTACGCCGATATGCTTGGCGAGCGCCTGCGCCGTGGCGACACACGCGTGTACTTGGTCAACACCGGCTGGATAGGCGGGGACTTTGACCACGGCCATCGCATCGAGCTCGCCTACACGCGCGCTCTTGTGGCGCGTGCGCTCGACGGCACGATCGAGGAGTCCGACTTTGTTCACGACGAAATCTTCAACGTCGATATTCCGCTGACATGTCACGGCGTGCCCGATGCCATTCTCGTGCCGCGCAATTACTGGAAGAGCGCGTCGCTCTACGATTCTTCGGCCCACGAGCTGGCGGCTATGTTCTGCAAGAACTTTGAGAAGCGCTATCCGCATCTGCCGGATTCCATTCGCAATGCCGGCCCGCGTGCATAGGTTATGTGCCTGCTGTGGGAGTTGTTGACCTGTTAACACATAGTCATACAATGATGAGCTGTCAATTCGAACTAGGGGAGGGACACATGGATACGGCATCTCGGGACGAGGCGCGCTTTGAGGACTTTACGGGGCTCATCGCGGCCATCAACAAAGAGGTGACGCGCATCAAGAGCGTGGAGAGCGCCAAACTGGGGCTCACCGGTGCCGACATCATGTGTCTGTACTACTTGGGCAAGCACCCGCAGGGCATGACCGCCGCCGAGCTTGCGCGCGCAGCCAGCGTGACACGCGCGGCCGTCTCGCGCACGCTCGCGCGCATGGAGCGCGAGGGCTTTGTGGAGGTTCAGGCAGAGCAGGGTGCCACGACGCGTTATCGCGCCGCCGTGATGCTTACCGAGCGCGGTCGAAAGAGCGCGCAGGGTGCCGATATCGCCATCACTCGCGTGCTCGACGAGGTGTATGCCGCCCAAAGCGACGAAGAGCGCGAGCAGATGTACGCATCGCTTCGCTCCGTGCTGGGGCGCCTGCGCACGATTTCGCGCGAGGACAGGTAGGCCCCCTTCCAAGCAGGAAGGCATCGCCGCATGGCTGTACGTATCATCACCGATTCTGGCTGCGACATCGTGGGGGCGGATAATCCGCAGCTCGATGTTTTGCCTCTTTCCATCACCTTTGGCTCGACCGTCTACGCAGATGGTGTGGACCTTTCGCACGAGCATTTCTATGAGCTGCTGGTTGAGGGCGACGAGCTGCCCAAGACCGGTCAGGTGAACCCTTATGCCTTTGCGCAGGCGATCGATCGTGCCGAGCGCGACGGGTTCGAACCGCTGATCATCACGCTTTCGGCAAAGCTTTCGGGCACATATCAGAGTGCTTGCATGGCGGCTTCCGAGGCATCGTTGCCCGTGCGCGTGGTCGACTCCGGCCACGTTACCGTGAGCGAGCGCATTTTGGTTGAGTATGCGCTGGGCCTGGCGAAGAAAGGTCTTGGCGTCAAAGAAATCGCTACTCGAGTTGAGGCGGCACGTGAGCGCATTGTGGTCATCGGGCTTTTGGATACCCTCGAGTACCTGCGTCGCGGGGGTCGCATCTCGGCTGCGGCAGGGGCTTTTGGCGAGATGCTCTCTATCAAGCCCGTCATCACCATCGAGAACGGCGAGGTCAAAATACTCGGCCGTGCGCGTGGCTCCAAGAACGGCCGCAATTTGCTCAACCAGCAGATCGAGGCGAGCCGCGGTATCGACTTCTCCATGCCGGTTGCCCTGGGCTATGCGGGCCTTTCGGACGCCTTGCTTCAAAAGTACATTCACGATAGCCGGGCGCTGTGGGAAGCGTATCCAGGCGACGAGCTGCCGGTGCATACCGTGGGCGCAACCATTGGTACTCATGTAGGACCGGGCGCCATCGCGCTTGCGTATTTTGAGCCCGAACAGTAACGCTTGCCTTTTCGGTATCAGTTGATGCCATGCGGGGTAGTATGGAGCTGGTCCGTACTGCCCCGTTTTCAATACATGGAGGATAGCCATGGCATTCAAGGAACTTCCGCTCGGCGAGGTCTCGCTCAATCCCTTTACCAAGCTCGACAAGGAATGGGGGCTTGTGGCTGCCGGCAACGCGGATGCGTCCAACGCCATGACGGTGAGCTGGGGCGGCATGGGCACCATCTGGAACAAGCCCGTGGTGACGATCTATATTCGTCCGCAGCGTTACACCAAGCAGTTTGTCGACGCGAACGACCGCTTCACGCTTTCCTTTTTCAATTCGCAATACAAGCAGGCGTTGAGCGTCTTGGGAACAAAGTCGGGCCGCGATGGCGATAAGATCGCCGAGGTAGGCTTCTCGCCGGTGCAGCTGGATGGCACCACCGCCTACGAGCAGGCAGACCTCATCTTTGTTTGCCGCAAGCTCTACGCCGACACCATCAAGCCCGAATGCTTTGTCGATGCATCTGTAGACGAGCAAAACTATCCCCAACGCGACCATCACACCCTCTATATCGCCGAAGTCGAGCACGTCTACCAGCACATCTAATCGGGTCCTTGGCAAGTCTTTGGCGTTGTGGCCTACGCCTCGCACCCCGCTCTCCCACATGAAGCAGAAAATCCCATTTAGGCGGCATCTAGCCCGTTCTAAATGGGATTTTCTGCTTCATTTACAATCTGCAGTGCCCGCCTCATCAACGTGACGGCATCAACTCGGTTTCCTGGTCAAGAAACTCCGCGTGATAGGCGGCCTGGGCGCGCTTTCCCCTTTGGGTTCGAAAAGTCTGCAAAGCCCGATTCCGGGCCCAAAGGGGAAAGTGCGCCGGTGGGACAGAACTCCCGTTTTGCTACAATGTGGGGCTGAAAATCCCTAGAACCAAGAAAGCCGGGCCCCATGATCAAAGCTGCCTTTTTCGATGTCGATGGAACGCTGCTTAATTCGTCGCACAAGATGCTCGAATCCACCAAGCAGGCTCTGGCGCAGCTTCAGGTAAACGGTATCCGGACGGTTCTTGCTACGGGCCGCGGCTCGTTTGAGCTGCCGCCGTGCATCAAGGGTCGCTTTGACTCCTATATCTGCTTTAACGGTCAGCTTTGCTTTGACAACGAGGGAGACTATCGCGATTGTCCCATCGACCCGCAAGACGTGAACGGCATCATCGGTGCTGTGGAGGCGGGGATCTTTGACGTCTATGCCCTTACGCGCACGGAAAGCTTCTTGAGCCGTGCTAACGCGCGTACCGAGGATTTTGCCACCAAACTGGGGCTTTCCACCAAGGCAAACGACATCTCTCGGCTCAAGGGCGCTGCTGTGTATCAGTTCTGCGCAATCGTCGATACTCCCGAGGAGCATCTGGTGCGCGAGGCTGCAACTCACGTGCGTACCACGCGCTGGACGCCGCTTTTTTGCGATGTGATTCCGGAAGAGGGCGGCAAGGGCACGGGGATCATCGCCACGTTCGAGCGCTACGGCATTGCCCCCGAGGAGGCCATCGCCTTTGGTGACGGCGAGAATGATCTAACGATGTTTGACGAGTGCGGATGCTCCGTTGCCATGGGCAATGCGTGGAACCTGGTGCGTGAGCGTGCGGATTATGTGACCGACGACATGGATAACGACGGTATCTGGAACGCCTGCAAGCACTTTGGCCTTATCTAGGGATTTGCCTAGGCGGTTGCTTGGGCATCCTCGTTTTGGGCTTTTTTCTCCTGGCAGCTGGGACAGATACCGTAGAAAAGGGTCTCGTGCCGCGTGACCGTGTAACCCGTTTGCCTCTCGACCATGCCATCGAGTGCGTGGTCATGCTCGGTCATGGCATCGCGGACGGCGCCGCAGCTGCAGCAGATCACGTGTGCGTGCGGGTCGCAGCGACGGTCAAAGCGATTGCCGCCCGGCGCTTCGATACTGATGATATCGCCCGTCTCTTCCAGCAGGTTGAGGTTGCGATACACGGTGCCGCGGCTCACCTTGGGATTTCGCTCGCGAACGTCGCGGTAGATATCCTCGGCGGTGGGGTGGTCGCCGTGGGCGCGAACGATGTCCAAGATCAGCGTGCGCTGTTTGGTGTTTCTACGTTGCATGCGGTGCCGCCTCCTTACCCGTGCATGGTTAACTACGGCAACTATATCAAATAATTGCGATTGATTCCTAATAACTTTAGATGGCGACGAGGCTAGAAGCGCACCTCGAAGGAGGCATCGGTATCTTCCAGCTTAAGCTCGCGCGCGGCAGAAAGGCAGATGTTCGCACCCCAGCCGGCATAGCAGTCTTGCAGGTCGTCCATTAGTGCCGAGATCTGCGCGCTCGGCCCCTGCAGCTCCATATCTACCGATCCGTCTTCGCGATTGAACACCCAACCGGTGAGATGGCGCTCGCGCGCGATGTTTTGCGTGGTCCAGCGAAAACCGACACCTTGAACCGTACCCGTATAATGCAGGCCCCAGCGAACAGGAGAGAAGTCGCCCGCAGCGCCGCGTTCGCGCAGCTTTTGCGTGACTTCGCATTCGAGTGCGCTGCGGGTGATTTTCTTGCTGCCGTCCGGTCCGGTCAGGCGGCGGAATTTGCCAAGGAACTTCATGGCGAATCTCTCCTTCGCAGGCGATGGGTGCTTGCGTTTAGGCTTGGGTGCCCGTGCGATCTGCGGGAAAGACAATGCCCGCCTGTGCACGAGCCCGGTCCATCACGTCCATGGTGGCGAGGGTGAGGTCGCGAAAATGCGCCATGGTGCCGTGATCTGAACATGCCGCCTCAAGGGCCGGCGTACCTGCCTGCACCTGCTCTACCGCATGGATGAAATCGGCAAGTTCGTAGCACATGCTGTTATCCGTCTGCGGCAGGTCCCTCTCCTCTGTACTGCCGGAGCTCGCACGGGTCCTGGCGGCCATACGTATGGCAACACCCATCATGTCGATGCGTATATGGCTGGGCATGGAGATGGAATCGAGCGTGATGGTGCCGCGCTCGCCCTCGATCTGCACGGGCGAGAAGTCCTGCGTGAACTTGGAATAGTGAAGTGTCGCCACGGCGCCCGGGTAGGTGCACATGATGGTTCCCGCAGCGTCGATGGGGCCGTGGGTGATGCCTTCGGCTTGCGCATCGATGAGAATGGGGGCGAAGGCGATGGTCTCGGGTGCGCCCAACAGGTCGATCATGGGCTCCACGCTGTAGACGCCCATATCCATAAGGCCGCCAGATGCCATATTGCAGTCAAAGATGTTGGTATGACGGCGCGCGAGGATATCGTCGTAGCGTGAGGAGTACTTGCCAAAGCGGATGGTGACGCGCCGGATGCGCCCGATCTGCTCGAGGGCGTCCTTAAACTGATAATAGGCCGGATCATGCAGGGGACGCATCGCCTCGAGCGCAACAACGTTCGCACGCTCGGCGGCGTCGAAGACCTCTTGGGCCTCGCGGCGGTTTGAGCAGAAGGATTTCTCTACCAGCACGTGCTTGCCGGCGCTGATGAGCGCAAGCGCCTGAGGCGCATGACAGGCATTGGGGCTGCCGATGTAGACCGCGTCGATGGAGGGGTCGGCGGCAAGCTCCTCCACCGAGGAGTAGCCATGCTTACCGCCGTGCTCCCGCGTGAAGGCATGCGCGCGCTCGGCATCGCGCGACTGCGCACCAGCAAAGACGGCGCGGTCGTTTGCGTCCAGCGCCTCGATGAAGTTCTCGGTGATGGGGCTCGTTCCGATGGTTGCGATGCGAAGCATATTGCGCCTCCTGTGGTTTGGCGAAGTTTGTTCCCATGATACCGCGCGGGGCACGGCGGGGGCGTTGCGTCAGTCCGCGTCGCCCTCTACAAAGCCGGTATCGACGATGCGCGGGCCTTTATCGGCAGCGACGGTGGCGAGCTCGTCGCAGCGCTCGTTGTACTTGTGGCCCGCGTGTCCCTTGACCCACAGGAAGGTAACGTCATGCGGCTCCTTGGCTGCAATCAGGCGTTTCCAAAGATCGGGGTTCTTCACCGGTTTTTTGGCCGCGGTCTTCCATCCGCGCGCCTGCCAGCCGGCAATCCAGTTTTCGTTAAAGGCGTTCACCACATATTGCGAGTCGGAGTGCAGCTCTACCTCGCAGGGGCGCTTGAGGGCCTCGAGCGCGGCGATGACACCCATGAGTTCCATGCGGTTGTTGGTGGTGCGCTCGTAGCCGCAAGAGAGCTCGAGTACATGCTCCTTGCCGGAAGGGGAGATGTAGCGCAGTACGGCGCCGTAGCCTCCGTGTCCAGGGTTGCCGCGCGAGGCGCCGTCGGTGTAGACGATGACTTTCAAGGTTCCTCCTGCAAGGTCGTGTGTACTGGGGTCATTATACGGCGGTGCCGTGGGCGCCACAGCGCTCGCAGCGGCGCGCCATAGGCTTTCTTCGAGTCGAACAAACTATGGGGCTTTCTGGGGTGGCCGGGCGCGTTCGGTGCGTGTCTGGGGTGTGCGGTAGAATGCTTCGAGCAGAGATAATCACGCACATACGCTTGCCGCCGCGCATATCGGGGAGTTGCTTCACATGGCCTTCGTTCACCTTCATAACCATACCGAGTACTCGATGCTCGACGGGGCGACACGCATCTCAGACATGGTGAAGCGTGCCGTCGACCTGGGCATGCCCGCCGTCGCCATCACCGACCACGGCTACATGTACGGCGTTCCCGAGCTGGCGCTCGCCTGCGATGCGGTGAACCATAACGCGCCCGACTACAAGGTGTGGAGCCACGACAAGGCCTTCTTGGAGAAGGGCCGTCGCGATGAGCTGGAAGAGCCCGACCGCGAGGAGAACCCTCAGGGCTGGGAGCAGTACCACAAGGATATGGAGCTGTGGGACAAGCAGGGTAACATCGACGAGCTCAAGCCCGCGCCCGTCATCAAGCCTATCTTTGGCTGCGAGGTCTATTTCACTCCCGACGACACCCTGGCGCGCGATCGCAAGCCCGAGCTCTACCACATGATTTTGCTCGCCAAGAACCAAGAGGGCTACGTCAACCTGATGCAGACGGTCTCCGAGGCCGCTGTGCAGGGCTTTTACTACAAGCCGCGCGTGACCCTGGACAATCTGCGCCGCCATGCAAAGGGCCTTATCTGCAGCTCCGCCTGTATCGCGGGCATCATCCCGCGCTGCATCGACCGAGGCGACATGGCCGGTGCCGTATCGTGGGCAACAACCCTGCGCGACCTTTTCGACCCCGGCGATTTTTACATCGAGATCCAGGAGCACGGCATCACCACCGACAACGGCATGACCGACGAGCAGCTGTCTCATCATCTCATCGAGATTGCCCAGCAGATCGGCGTGAAGGTTATTGCCACCAACGACTTCCATTACCTCACGCGCGAGGATGCTCCCATCCAGGACGTGATGATGTGCATCGGTACGGGTTCCAAGATCGACGACCCCAACCGCATTCGCATGACGGGCTCCGAGTTTTACATGAAGACCGAGGAAGAGATGCGTGCGCTCTTCCCGTATTGCCAGGAGGCTATCGACAACACGCTCGAGATTGCCGAGAAGTGCGACGTTGAGCTTGACTGGGATTCCATCATCCTGCCGCGCTTCCCGCTGCTCGACCCGGGCGAGACGCACGAGAGCCAGTTTCGCCGTGAGTGCGAGAAGGGCCTGCGCAAGTATTACGGCGAGGACTGGGAGACGCGCTCCATCAACGGCGTGTCCATCAAGGAGCGCTTCGAATACGAGTACAAGGTTATCTGTGACAAGGGCTTTGCCGCCTACTTCCTGATCGTTGCCGAGTACGTTAAATGGGCCAAGGAAAACGGCATCGGCGTCGGCCCGGGCCGTGGCTCGGCCGCAGGCGCCATCGTTGCCTACGCCATGAACATCACCTCGTTTGACCCGTTGGAGAACGGCCTGATGTTCGAGAGGTTCCTGTCCCCGCAGCGTACCGAGATGCCCG